>Ga0308015_10001187_pt1 | contig 10993 bp, 1 predicted proteins | sample Neamet231_FD_203128 | JGI IMG/M metagenome (GOLD analysis project Ga0308015, IMG submission 203128) | Marine microbial communities from water near the shore, Antarctic Ocean - #231 | ecosystem: Environmental > Aquatic > Marine > Unclassified | place: Southern Ocean | collected 2014-07-28
CGCGACCGATGGCGCGCCGTTGTGCGTAGAATTCATTGTCAAGGGTCTTACCGCTTCGCAGCTGTTGACGTTCGACGAGCCGCGCCATCTCCGCGTGGTTGCAGCGTCGGCTGAGATGAACTGTGCCATTCTGTATCACCTGCTGGATCTTGAGGCGGGGCGACTGGATTCGGCAAGGCGCAGTGTGGATCACGCGGAGAACGCGCTCAATCAGTTGGGGCTGAAAGGGGACGCGGCGGTGCGCACCCTTGCGTACCCGGATGCCCAAACGCGATTTTTTACATTCAAAGATGGCGTTGGATTGTGGGCTCCCGCGTACGCGATTTACGGAGTCGTATCGTACCGCCTCGCTTCACATCCCAGCGGATCACAAACTGCTGGCGCCGGAGGCACCGGTGGTGAGCGACGTTCTGGCGATTTGCACGTGTCTGCCCTCACCGCGTTGGAGCTTGCCATCGCGATGGATAGCGCACACTTGCAACTCTGCAATACCTGCCCCAACATACATTCGGCGTTTGGGGACGCGTATGCGCACTTGCCGGACGGTGCTAACAAGGACGAGTACACACTCGGACGTTTTTGCCCGCCGGCAGCCCTTGTGAAGACCGATGGTGCTACGCCTGGTCTGGCTGAGTTTGTCGAAAATGCGGTGTCGCAAGTGGAGACCCGAATCGAGAGCTTTCTTTCGCCGCGTGACAACGCAATCGTAGGATGCACTTCTCGGCACCCTTTTCGAAGCCTACGTACCTTTCGTGGCTCCACGTATATCGGCCCGTCACTCGACCCTTCTCTATCTTACCGCCTGGCGGTGGTCGAAGCGTCGTTTCGTGTTTCGATGTGGAAGGGGTTTCTCGCCAAATGTACGACAAAGCAGCACCCGTTTGCGGGCGCCACAGGCATTCATCGTGTGTCGTCGATTGTAGATATGCAAGTCGAGGGTGGCGAGGGAGCAGGGGAGGGGAAGGATGACGAGAGAAGGAGAGGTTTGAGTTTTCACCCACACGAGCGACGCCGGCTGCGGCCTCGATGCCATCGTTTCCAGTCGGCGCCGCGTCACGAGGAGGAGGGAGCGGAAGGGGCGGAGGACGACGTCGAGGGGTTCGGGGTGCGTATGAACAAGCTTGGTCCTGACTTCTCGTTTACATCTGCCGCGTCGACGGAGGCTCACGTGGTGTCGCTGTTTGATATCGCAGTTGCAAACCTCCATTGGGTGCGGGTCGATTTGTTGGCGACAGAGATGGACGTTGAGCACCGAGGCCCGACAAGTCTGTTCTTGAACCCGATCTCGGCTGCAGCCTCTCAGAATGCCCTCTCCGAGTACGCGGCCGAAGTGAGCCCGGCCGCGCTGGACCAGTCAGGAGTGTGTGCGTGCTGCGGGGCGATGGTTTCTCGAACCAATAAGACCAACGTATTTGACTTTGCATCCGACAAAGACCTCATGGACGACCTTTTTAAACACACAAACATATGCCACCAGGGTATCCCGGCTGTGTACTTGACGCCGGTGCCGGACGATCAGCTCGCAGCGGCCCGAAAACGGCTGCCCCTCCCCCACTTTAAAGGTTCGAATAAGGAGCGCGCCGAAAACCTTCGGGGGGGAACAAGCAAAGTCTGGTTGGGAGACTACGTCAATGTGTGTTTCGCAGATGAACATTCCGACCGGGCCGAAGTCCGCGCCAATGCTTTACCGAATTCGGAGTGGTCGGAGACGATCTGGGTCGGGGAAACGTCGCCGAGTGATCCGATCGTCGTCCTCGGCTACATTGCCGCGCTAGGCCGGGACGGCGCACACCACGTGGTACTTGATCAGGGCCCCGACTGTCCTACGCTTCAGGATCGTCCGGCTACACACCACGACTGCCGCGGCGGGCTGCAATGTCCGTTTCGACTGATGTTTCACGGTTTGTACGGCTACGGGACGGCTACGGACGAGAACGACAGTGCCGCGAAGGAGGCGTATGACGACTATGTGCATGACGGCATTAGTCAATCAACCTTCTGGGATCGCATACAAAAGCTTTCGATGCGCAACATGTACATCCTTCTCGATGATAGAGAGTTCGAGAAAGGTGCGGGCATGGATGGCGACGACAAAAAGCGAAACATCTGGCGAAGAGACGGCTTTGACGTCGACGCGTGGGACAAGCTCGGTAAAACAATGCGGGTGTGCTCGACCTGTGGTCCGTCGCTCGAGAAGGCACGCACGGCGAAGTCGAAGCTTGACGTGGCTACCGCGGCGCTGAAGACGGCCCAGTGCGAAGACGGCCCAGTCGCCACCCTCGCCGCGAAGAAGCGCGTGCTGTTCGACAGATACGAGAAGGCCTGCCCGGCTGTAGCCATTGTTCGTCTTGAGCAAAACTACGTCCCGCTGCCATACGTGTTCGAGGACGGTGCCGAACAGTACAGCCACTGTAGCGACGCCTCTTGTCGTTGCCGTCTCGTCGGCCCGGTCGAAGATCTGTGGCCGTCAGACGCTGCGTTTATCGAGAAACACATTCGGCTGCTTGAGGAAATGCCGGAGGACTGTCTCACTGCCCTATCGCCAGTCCGCAACCGAGGAAAGGTTGTGCGATTGATTCCTTCTAGCCAGCAGGGTCGGCGTGCTGAAAAGCGCGGGTTGACGGCGTTCGAGGCGGCCACCGAACCGGGCTCTAAGGTTATTTCCGCCAAACACACACACGGAGGAAGCGCGAGCGGGCTGCAACGCATGCTGGCGGGAAACTCGATACCGTTTGACCAGGACGCGTCGGGCATGGCGTTGGAGTTGGGCGATGAACGGGCTCCACTCCATCAGGCGTATGACGTTCATCAAGTGGAGTATGGCTTGGACGTGCAAGAAATTATGAACCACCTAGGCCCCGGGGCAATATTAAGCGGCGAAACAAGTCTAAAAGACAGTCTGGCGACGCGCAAAGTGGTGCTCGTGTCGCCCGACGAGTTGGAGGCCGATTTGCTGCGTGACGTCAACAACGCGGCGGAGTTTGCGTTGCCTGTCGACGTGGGACGGGGTTACGCGCGCGTGTATCGTTTGTATCATCCAATGGTCCGCAAGGACAGGGACGATAACGTACTAGGAACGGAGCAGGTCGTGCCGTCCGAGTGTCTGGGTGAACTCTATATTCTGGGAAAAGATCGTGAAACGCCCCGCAACACGAGGGTACGGAGTAAGTGGGAACCGAAAGAAGGCGTGGATGTTTGGTACACGCTGCCGCGCGAAAGCCCGTGGAACACTCTGCAATCGAGCTCACCCGCCAGCAGTGCGGTGGACGGTGGCGCCGAGGAGGAAGGCGAGACCGAAGACCAGACGTATGAAGCGGAGCGTGTGGCTGCAAAGGTGGTTACCATTGACGCAAAGACGACGCCGACGATGTATACGCTGGAACACGAAGATCAGGCCAGTCATCCGGGTCAAGAAGTTGCGGACATTGGCAAACTCGCGCCGCGTACGCCAGGATTGTATGCTAAACGCGTGGAGGCGACGATCCGGGGGGCTACAGCGGGAGTTGTCGCGGACACCGGAGACGGAGGTGGCTCGGGTATGACACGCTCGGGGTTAGTCCAGGTTTCCGATGCTTTATTGGATGGCCCTAGTCTGCTTCGCACGGCCGCGTCGAATCTCAAACGGAAACTCCATCGGGAGCGCAAAAAGAGGGAGGGTCCGACCAAGCCTGACGGCGATATTTACAATGTACACAGCCAGGTTCCGCTCAACGACTTCCAGCGGATTAGCCAACTGCTGACGGGAATGTATCCGCACCACTTTCCACAGGGACGGGGAGGGCACTACGATCCTTATCGACGACACAATGACATATCTAAAAAGGAGTGGAAGGAGCACACTTACGGAAGAGCCGCTAATCGCTCTAAAGCCACCGACGCCATGTTGCTGGTGCATCAGAATATCGAGATGAAGGCTGAAATGGCTCTTCAGGCCCAAATTATGTTCAAGGATCGCCGCAAAGACGGTGCGAAGACAATCACTGCAACGGACGTCTCGAGCAAAGTGTTGCTGGAGGTAGTTACAATGCTCGCAACAGGTGCTACTCGCGACGAGGTCGTCCAAAAGTATCCTGGACATCAGTACTTACTTATGATGATCAAGGCCGTTTCGGGGCGTGTGAAGGGGACGGCCCACTCCCGCAAACAAACGCGGATCAACGTGCAAGGTCTGGCCGCCGAGAAAGGGGTCACCAACGTGTGGTTCACGCTGAATCCAGACGAAGCGGGCGATTTCAACTTGGCCATGCACGCCGGCTTTTCAAAGGAGACGGCGCGATTGGTGAGAAGCAAACGTGTGGAGCGCGCGTGGCTAAGCACGTTGGCTGCTCGAGATCCTGCGGCGCTCGCGAAATGGTTCGACAAAATTTGCCACTCGTTGATCAAGCACGTTTTTGGCTTTGACGTCAAGTCCCAAAATAATCGCCGTCGCGGCGGGCCTGGGCGGCGCGGCGTGTTCGGGACCGTTAACGGGTATTTTGCCCCCGTTGAGTGTGCCCAGCGCGGTGGTTTGCACTCGCACTGGACGATTTGGATCGAGGAGATGGGCGTTCTCCGTGACATCCTGGCAGATCCTTCCCTCGCCGGGTTGAATGCTGGCACTGCGCGTCGCTTCTTTGACAGCATCGTAAGTGCGGAGCTGCGTGCGTGTCGGGTCGTATACCACAACAAGCTTGCCGGAGCAATGCCACGCGTGGAGGTTTTGAGCGGGAAGGACGCGGAGCAGCTCGACTTGTGCCCTACTCCAAACGTGACGGACAGCTGGGTCATGAAGACAGATCCATCTTCCGGTGAGCCGTACACATCGATGAGTCCCGTCGTCGCGCCGCCCGTGCTTCTCCCGATACGCGCAGGGAAAGAAGGGACGAGTGGCGATGGAGCGGCGGTGCCGGTCTCCGCCCCTCGTACCACCTCCAGTAGATCGAATGCTCACTCGCCGGTCGAGATTGTCCACGGGTGTGACGCCGAGTTTGTCCGCGGGTTTTCCGTGGCGAAGCCAGTCACGTCGTCGAGGTGGCAAGAGCCTGTGCACGGACGTGATGTCGAACAGCGTGGCCTGGACATCCTGAACCGGCGGGCGGCCGCCAGTTATTTCATTCAAGCCTGGTTTGCAGTTGTCATACGACGATCAAACGGGTCTGCGCTTTGTTCGCAGCCGTCACCGCACTCACCTCGCACACCATCCGTGCCGTCTAGCCGCCAGGGGCTCACAACTCGTTCAACGGCAGCGCCACCTTCGCTGGAGGATCGCATGAGGATCTGTCATGTCAAGTTGACACGTGCACAACCTGCGGGTGTCGCGGCGGTCGCGAAGACGAAGCCGCGCTCGCAAGTGAAGCAGCGTGAATCGGCGGCGGCCAACGTTTGGAAGGAGGACAAAACGGCGGCGCTTCGCGACAAGATCATGTCGTACATAACGAATCCGCAGGACGAGTATGACGCTCGTTATGTCGGTGAGGGAGGACGTCTGGTCGTTGACCAGTGCCTCCATGGTAAACGAGAAAAGAACTGGACTAAACATAGTGCGAAGGGTGGCCTAGACCACCTCTCTAACTTCGTCCGAACGTGCCACGTCGGGTGCTTTAAAACGAAAACCGCGAAGAAGAACCATGCGTGCCGCTTTGGGTATAATAAGGCCGGAAAGTTGACGCTACAGGTGACACGGTTTAACGATAACGGATCCATCGAGTATAAGCGCGACTTCGCCCATGTTGTGCCGCACTTTAAAGGCGGGATTCTCACGTTTCGGACCAACATGTGTTTCGAAGTCCTCTTCATGGGGGCCGACGCGGCGGCACTGTTCGAGGTGAGGCGAGGGTTCAACAACGATGGACAAGTGTGCCCCCCCCCCCCCTCCCTCTCCCCTCCCGTCCTTCTCCACACACACACACACACACCCACACACACACACACCCACACACACACGAACACCCGCTTGTGTAGTTCTACCCTACTTGATCGGTCCACTCTGTTCGGGCACTTATCCGTTTGTCGTTTCGGTTTCTCCGTCCTTATCCCCCCCTGCCTCGCCCTTGACTCCCCGTTCGTTCCTCTATACCCAGTATATCACGTCCTATCAGGTCAAGGGGGAACTCGATACTCACAACTCGTTTGCTATCTTATGCAAGGCCAGTAAAGCACGTGAGGACGCCTCGGGGCGTCGGGGTAATCTCGGGGGAGGCATTCCGGTGCAGGTTAAACCGGCGAACCAGGTCTTGAGAGGGGCAATCCAGCTTCAGGGGCACGTAGACATGCCGGCTCCGTTTGCGGCCGCCGTTTTGATGGGACAGTCGCTCGAATACATGACGGGGCGACCCGTGCGTTGTGAACTGAAATGGTTGAACAAGATGTGCACGGAGGGCTCGAGCAGGATTCAACAACGCACCAAACAACGCGAACTTCGTCTCATACGGCAGCTTATAGAGACCAAGTGCAAGTCAAAGACACTGTCGCCGCAGGACGAGGCCCTTGGATGCGTTTTATCGCCAACTGATCATATTTTGTCGTTCTGCGTATCGGCTGACGCGCTTGTGACACTCAGAAACGAAGTCACCAACGAAGACGGTGCCGGAGAATATGGCACCAAGAAGGCATCGTCGCAACCGTCTACCTCTGCAACACCAAGTGGTGGCGGAGGTTACGACACGGACGATGATGAGCACGACAACATTACTGATGGGGTCGTCAGTACAAATGGCGTCGGTGATCTATGCCGTACATCGCAGTTGGAGGACTATGTCCTGCGAAATCTCGATGAGACGGGAGACATGAACTTTGCCGACTATGTTCGTTTGACGACAAAGGTTTCGAGCCCGACTACCACAAGATTAGCAGTTTCGTTCAAGATTGTGAAGGAGCAGTACGTGAAGTTTCAAAACGATTTGGAAGAAGAAGAAAAAGAAAAAGTGAAGAAAACGAAGAAGGCAGCGGCAAGCGACGTCAACAGCGGCGTGCACCCCCCTCAAAGCAAAGTGGCTCCTCGAAGCACAGTGGGTCTGCTCGAGGCAATGGGGTTGAACACGGACGACTTAGAGGGCTGGCGAGCGAAAAGTCGGGATGAATTGGAACGTATGATTGAAGGCTCACCGGGCAACAGTGATAACGAGCCGTACAAATTCACGATCATATGGAAGGAGATGTTGGACTTGGCAGAGAATTTCAGCTCGTTTCGGGCGCCCCACCCGCAGCGCGATTCGTTTACGGTGACGCGTAAATCTGGAACCTATAACGACATTGCTGTGTGTGGTTACGTCCCGAAACGCCCACCGCGGTTGAGTGCGGCGGCGACTTGCCCGAAGCGCCGATACTTCTGCCAGTACGCGGAGCACACACGGAAGACTGCGAAGGAGGCGGCGGCTCGAGCACGGGTAACGGCAAAGGCAGCGTCTGATGGGGACGATCCACTGGAAAGCAAGTCAGGGTCACATGAGGCGGAAACCAAGTCTGAAGCCGGCGAGGCCAGGGCTGGGACAGGCGGTGGAGTCGAATTTATTACGCACGACGAGACTCGGCAGAAGGCGTACGAGGCACCAGGAGTGAAAGAGCGAATGCTGGCACAGATAGAAGAAGACAAACTGCGTGTGGCGTCAGCACACGAGGACGCGGCCCGGTTCACGTTGATGTTACTGAAGCCATTTCATCTTGACGTGCGCACCGGGGACAACGCTGCTCCCCGACTACTAGTCGAAGATTTGCGGACAATGCCGGTCGAAGGAGCGACAAACGTGGGCGATTACCTGCTTATACAGGTACCGGCGGCAACGTCGAAACCGAAGAGGTGGGTTCGAATCGATGCAATTCGTGGCAACACGTATCGTGTCGCGGGTGAAGATGTCGTGGTTAGCGCCGGTCGCGAAAGGGGGAGTAAGGAGGAGAAGAAGAAGAACAACAATGAGACGGGGGGGAAAGAGAAGGAAACGAAGGTAGCGCCGCGGTGGGGAAGTCGGGTCAACGATGTTGGGCGACGTTACCCGACGTTTCGCGCGGCCTTGCGGGCATGGACATTTCGCGATCGCCGGTCGTCGGATACGCGCTGGTACTTGGTGGCGGGGGTACCGGTCCACCCGTTATTGGAGTCGCTCTGGACCGGCTCGGAAGGTAAGGATCGGGCAACCCGTATCGCAAAGGAGCGAAAGGAGCAGGACGAAGCAAGACGCGAGGAAGCGGGCTTACAGCTGAGTTCTGACGTTCGAGAATATCTGGCCGACGCTTGTGAGAAAGGACCGACGGTGGAAGCCACAGATCCGTCCGTGTCGTCCCATATTCACTACACGCCAATCCACCGCAACGACAAGGAAGCGAAAATCCGAGGGCACCTGGCCTCTTGGACAAAGATGCTGGAATCGAATCCGATCGCCGCGACGAAAGCGGGCAGTACGGTGGCAAGTGGGGGCACAAGCGCGCGGACGAGGGGAAATAAACCCAACGTCCACGATATTCGAGCGCTGCAGGGCATGGCACGAGCGCGTTCTTCGGACTCTAACGATGTGTTGAGCGGGCGCGCGTCGTTACAGGATACTATGAAGCAATACCAGCTTGTGGCGAAAGAATGCCTACTTGGTGGGACGCCGGGGGGGGCTGCCGCGTCGGGTTCTTCATTTGTAATGGGGGCAGCACCAACTCAGTCTGGGCAGCGTTTGCGGGTGGACCAGAGATTGTGCGCACTCCCCGCCCACGGTGAAATTCTCTCTCCGGCCGATCCGTTGACGCACCAGGTCGTGGCGGCAAGCACGAAACCGAATTTCGCATTCATCCAACAGAACGGTGGGTTGCTTCCGTGGGCGCGGCGGGTTGGCCCAAGTCCGATCGAGTTTGCGCTCCTACGCGGCCTCGATCCGGAGCAGTCGTTTATCCTGTACAAACGATGGTGCCGCTTCGAGATTCAATGCGGCGTCGTTCCCGCTTGGATTTCGCGCCTACAAACCGAGAAGCTGCGGCAGGACCATACACAGGCTTTGCGCGAAGGCATGCTTATTTTTGGAAAACCCGGGGCGGGGAAGTCGCATGCTCACAACGCGTTCACGGCGTACCTGGCACGCCTTGGCTGCGCTTCGATGCACCAGAGTGCCGCGTTTTGCGGTGCTGCGGCTTCCAGAATTAACGGCAACACCTTGGCGAGCCTGTTCGCCCTCGCGTTTTCCAAGTCGGATGGACCGCAGAAGAAGAAACAGACATCGGGAGTGGTAGGAGGTGCTGCAGAGCCAGAGGGGAGGACGGACCGCGACAAAACGACCAGCCAGAAGGGCGCCCCGGACCCGGACAAGCAGGCTTTCTTTAATAGATTAAAGGAGCTTACCTTGGACGAGTACTGGGCCATCGGACTTCCATTGACGATGGACTGTAACGAGGCGGCGGGTAGGTTCCGAAACACCACCAAGAACGAGTTCATGGGGGGCTTGTTAGTCACTGCGATGGGTGACCCTTACCAAAAACAGTGGAAAGGAACGGAGTTGTACGGCGACCCAGAAGGTGACAGTGCACGGATTGCAACCGTGACGGCGGGCGGTGGCGGAAGGGCCCGTCTCACTGGAGCGATTGGGCGTACCTTGTTACGTGACGCATTTACGAACGTGCATTTCCTCGATGGGCAGCATCGAGCCAAGGACTCGTTGCAGCGCCATGTAAACATCCGCTGCCGACACGGGAGTGCAGATGCAGCGTTACATAGGACTATCCATCACCGAAATATGCTTTGTCGGGCAACGCCCCGCGAGCAAACTCGGTTTAAGGCCGCGTCAGTGGTGGCGACGCAGCACGGTCTGTTGGAGAGCGTGGCTCGCGCGCATCCCCTTGACTACTGCCGCCGGCACGGCATTTTGGCCGTCGTCTGGGACCAGCCTGATACGATCGTCAAGTTGTCGGGGAAAAAGTGTAAGCCCACTGAACCTTTCGGATTTATCAAGGCTCTGATTATTGATCACCCGGCAGTACTTCCCGCGAACAATACCGGCAAGATCCACGGCAAGTTCTGTTACATTCCCGAATCGGCTGCACCCAAGGGGGTCGCACCGTATGAATATTCGTTGACTACGACCGGGGGGGGATCGACTGGTTCGCTCGGCGCGACGGGAGCTGTGACGCACGCGGCTGTTACATTGGTTGGTATCAACATGGACGAGCGCGATCTGCTAGACGCTGTCAAGGACATTGACGAAAATAACTGTTGGCACCTTAAGCATATGCCCTTGTGCCTGTACGCGAGACTGGTGAACTCACAGATGAACGGCTTCACGGTGCGCGACGACCTACCATCCGGTGTGATCCCTATCGTTCCGCAGACCAAATCTTGGACCCTTGATCTCAATACGGTATCCCCTAAGTTCTGTGAAACCTATGGATTTGCCCCGGACCTGCACACCATTTACGGCATGAAGCGTACAGGTTTTATGCTCCGGCCAGGTTCGTCATCCCCGCCTAGGTGGTGGTCGAGACGGTGTGTGCGGTGTTGCGTCTTACCGGCTCTGTCCGTACACTTGTGCCGTATCCCTGACCCGACTTTGCTCCTTCTGCCTCGTGCTCATGTTGTCCTGTCTCCTGGGTTACTGTACTCTCCTCTCCCCTTCCTTTGCAGCCTCCGCCGCGACCGACTGGGCGGTGCAAGGAGCGACCCGATTATTACTCCTTCTTCATTTGTACGGGGCCGACCGCGCTGGTATTCAAGTAAGTACGCCCGCCGTGGTGTGTAGTCATTAGTGGCGATGACCACGTACCTGCGGTGCGGTACCAGTACGGTTGCCGTCAGTGCGTCGTGGCTTCCTTTCCATGCTTCTCTGACCTCCTGTTTTATTGCCGCTCGTTCCTTTCCTTCCTCCTTCTTGTCCCGTTCGCCCTTTATAAGGTGATGTTGTCACGATGCAAGTGTATGGCGGACTGGAAGTTAATTGCGAAATGTGCACTAAAAGAGCTCCAGCAGGCAGTCGCGCCCTTGTTGCTGAACGAAGTCAGCCGGCTCCGAGACGGCGAGAGAACGACCATGAAACGGGACGAACGTATGGTA
>Ga0308015_10001192_pt1 | contig 10978 bp, 6 predicted proteins | sample Neamet231_FD_203128 | JGI IMG/M metagenome (GOLD analysis project Ga0308015, IMG submission 203128) | Marine microbial communities from water near the shore, Antarctic Ocean - #231 | ecosystem: Environmental > Aquatic > Marine > Unclassified | place: Southern Ocean | collected 2014-07-28
GAACCACAGCCCGCCCGCGAGGTCGTCTATGGAGCAGCCCACGCCGAAGACCGGGTGGAATCCGTTGTCAGGGGGTACGTAGCAGCTGAAGTTCTTGCCGCCGCCAGGCAGCGACGTGTTCGTGAAGCACGAGCACTGGTTGCCCATGCTCTCGGGGCTGACGATTGGCGGGTACTCCTCCTCCGGGATCCCGCCGCCGTGGTGGTGCTGCGGGTTGTCCGCGCAGCGGCAGCTCGCGTCGCTCAGCGCCGCCGCCGTGCAGTTCCAGAGGCAGCGCGCGTACTTCGCGGGCTCGCCGCGCTGGCACGTGACGTTGCTGGTGTGCGTCGAGCACTCGGGCGGCGGCGGCGGCCCGGAGGTCACGCACTTGCGGTCCAGCAGCTTCCACGTGCACTCGTACTCGGCCCTGCCGCCGTCGCCGCTCTTGCACAGCGCGCTCGTGGCCAGCGCCGAGCAGTTGAACGGCGGCGGCGGCGCGCCGGCGAGGCCGCACGTCGCGCCTTTTTGCGACGGGAAGTCGATCACCGCGAAGTCCCACATGATCGGCCAGCCGGCGGCGGGCGGCGGCCCGGGCGGCACGGCGAAGAAAGCCCAGCGCGAGTTGTTGTGCCACGCGCCGCCGCTGCTATCGTTGACCTTGATGCAGGCCTCGAACGCCTGCGGCTGCCAGCCCCAGTCCGGCACCTTGATCTCGGCGCCATCGCCCGCCGCTGCGCTTGCGCCACCGCCCGCCTTGCTCGCGAGCGCGTCGTCGCTCTTCAGCTTGCAGAAGGCGGCGGCGGCGGCGTTCTCCTTGCCGCACCTCGGCGCGTAGTTGGTGCCCTTCGCCAGGTCAAAGTAGCACCACGGCCCGGCCCACACATCGCCGCCGCAGAACGTGGCCATTCCGAAGCAGTTGAACTCGCGCGGGTCGCTCGCGCCCTGGTAGTTCCACGCCACGTGTGGCAGCCCCTTCGCCTTGCCCTCGTCGAAGCACTGCTGCGAGGTGTTCGCGTGCTGAAGGTAGCCGTTCCCGGCCGCCGCGTTCACGGCCGCCGCGTCCGCCGCGCTGAACGGCGGCCGCCGCCCCGCCGAGGCGCAGGCGGGCTGCGTGTACGGCCCCAGCCGGCCCATGCAGGCCTCGCCCTGCGCCACCATCTCGCTGACGCAGCCCGTCGGCCACGCATTGCCGCTGTGGTTGCTCCACACGTAGACGTCGCTACTGTTGCCCAGGGTTTTGCAGTCGGACGGCGCCACCAGCGGGCAGCCCGGCGTGCCGAGGTTCAGCTGGCACACGCCGGTGAGCGCGGAGGCGCAGCCGAGGCAGTTGGTCCAGGTGAGCGACATCGTGCCCGCCGCGGCGCTTGCAGCGAGCCCCAGGCAGACCGTCGAGCAGCACCACGTTCGCCTGCTGGTCGAAATCGACGGCGGCGGCGCGGTGCAAAGTGAGGGGGGGATTCTGGATGTCATCTTTCGTGCTCGTCCTCTTCTTCTACAGACCACGGACTGGAAGTTGATGAAGTGGTCAAGTCTGCTAGTTGCGCCGATGCAGTTCACAACGCGGAGGGGAAGGGCTTCTCGAAATTGGGAGACTGAGCTGCAGCAGACGATTGCGCGCGTCGAACGCGGAATCGCGGAACGGCTCTCGTCTTGCTCGTGGCGGACGGTGCGAGAGTTCATCTCGGCGTGGCGGCTGCGGACGCTGCGGACGCCGACGATGTCAAACTCGCACGCAGCATGGCTGCTCATATCGCTGTCCTACGCCGCGCTCGAGGCCGGCGCCGCGCCCGCCCCGCCAGCCGCGCCGTACGCCGGGCCGATCGACATCCACCTGCTGCCGCACAGCCACCAGGACGCCGGGTTCATCGTGAAGTACTCGCACGTGCGCGACAAGCTCTGCGACCGCACGTACGAGTCGATCTTCGAGTGCCTGAAGGCGGACCCCAAGCGCACGTTCAACGTGGCGGAGGTAAACTTCTTCTCGCACTGGTATGACTCGCGGAACAGCAGCACGCAGGCGGTGGTCAAGCAGCTGGTCGCGGGCGGGCAGTACGGCTTCAACGAAGGCGGGTGGGTGCAGCCCGACGAGGGCTGCACGCACCACCTCGGCCGCATCAACCAGGCGACGCTGGGGCAGGAGTGGCTCGCGGACCGGCTCGGCGTCTACCCGCAGAGCGGATGGTGCGCCGGCTGATGTTGCTCCGCTGCCGCTGCCGCTGCTGCTGCCGCTGCTGCTGCTGACGTTGTCCTCCTCCAGGCACTTGGATCCCTTCGGCAACTCCGGCATCACCCCGCTGCTGTTTGAGAATTACGGCTACGATGCCTTCGTCACCTGCGCCGGGCGCCTGCCGCAGATGCGACTAGGGCACGGCGACGGCCTTCCCAAAGGATCGCGGTGGCACTGGCAGCAGCAGCTGCAGAACGTGTGGAAGGGCTCCGGCGGCTCTACCATCATGCAGCACATCATCGAGGGCATGTACATGGAGCTCAGCGGCGACCCGTACTGGCCGGGGCACGGCTACCTCTGGGAGAGCGGGCTGCCGGCCGTGCTGCTCGCGGCGGGCGAGGCGCCGGAGCAGCTCGCGCGCCACGCCAAGCGCAAGTTCGGCGCGACGGAGGCTCCTTTCGGAACGTCCCCTGCCGTCAACGCTTCCAACCTCGCGCGACTCTCCGCAGACCTGGTGCGCAGGGGCCGGGACTACACGCAGTGGTACCAGACGGCGCTGAGCACGGACGGCCGCCCGACTGTGTTCCTCCCTTGGGGAGGCGACTGGACCTTCTCTGAGGACGCTCACATCATGTTCAAGAACATGGACCAGATCGTGAACTACATCAACGCGCACAGCGCGGAGCTCAACGCAACGATCAAGTACGGCACGCTGGAGCGCTACCTCGACGTCGTGCACGGCGCGGGCCAAGGAGTGGCCACGACGAGCGAGTCGAAGTTCACGTTGCCTGTCGTGGAGGGCAGCTTCATGGGAAACGACGACGACTGCTGCCAGGCCGGCGACGTCAAGAAGGTGCACAGCTGCTGGACCGGCTACTACAGCTCGTTCCCCGCGCTGAAGCTCGCCGTGCGTGAGCTGGACACGGCGCTTCGGCACGCCGAGATCGCCTCGCTGCTCGCGACTCCCAAGGCGAAGGCCGGCGAGGTGCAGCGCTGGGAGGCCGCGCTCGGCTGGGGCCGCCACACGCAGGGCATCATGCAGCACCACGACGCGCTCACCGGCACGGGCGGGGCCACGTGCGACACAGAGTACCACACGATGCTCGCAAACGCCACGCAGCTCTGCCGCAACGTCGTTGCGAACGCGTCGTCGGCGATGCTTGGCATCGGCGCTGGCGAGCAGCTGCTGCTGCCGGTGTATCCGCCGAAGGTCATCCCGACGGCTCCGAATACGCCTGCGCCTGGGCCTATTCCGGGATGCGCTTCCAAGCAGGCGAAATACGATGACTGCCACACCTCTGACCCAGACAAGTGCAGGGCGATAGGCTGCTGCTGGACGCCGCACGCGAAGCACTACTGGTGCTACCGCCCCTCTAACCGCACGGCGCCGCCGGCGCCGGCGCCGCCCGGAGGCAGCGGCGGCTGGCCGACGGACGGCACCGTGCTCGTGTTGCCCGCTTCGGGCGAGCTTACGATCGTGGCGGCGAACAGCCTCGGCTGGGCCCGCATCGACGCGGCCGCGTTCAAGGTGCTCTCAACCTCCGCTGCCATGGTGCTCACGGACGCCAAGACCGGCCAGAGCGTCCTGGCGCAGCTCGCGCCGCCGGAGCCAGTCAACGCCTCAATGACGGGCGCCGGCAGCCACGCGGCCAGACACGAGGCCTGGGCGGCCTGGGCGGCCTCGGCGTTCGGAGCGCAAACCATGTCGAGGCTGGTCTTCCAGGTGATCATGCCCGCGCTCGGCGCGGCGAGCTACACGCTGCGCGCTGCGACTGCCGCTGACGTGGCGGCCGACCGCGTCGCCATCTCGAACGTCACGGTCGGCGACGGCAAGAAGCCGTACGTGCTGGACCACAACCCGAAGCTGCGGCTGGAGGTGTCCTCGTCTGGCTTGCTGAACGCCGTGACGGTCGGGGCGGGCGTGAAGCCGAGCCCGGCCACGACGCTGCCGCTGAACCAGGATTTTGTCATGTATTGGGGCAATGGAGGCAGAAGCGCGCCGAGCGCCGACAACGACGGCGTCGGCGGCGACGGCGGCTCCGAGTCCGATGCTTACGTCTTCAGTCCGCAAGGGTCGGCGGCGTCGCTCGCGCGCGTCAGCGGCGCCGCCGACCGCGGGTTCTGGCCAAACACCACTGCCAACAAACCGGCGCTGACGAGCTCAGCCATCCTGATCGCTGGCCCGCTGTTCGAAGAAGTCTCGACTGCGTTCGCCGTGGGCGAGACCGCGCTCTGGCAGGCGGTGCGCGTGTTCAACACAATCGATGGCGTCGGCCCGCCGTTCTCATCGGGCGTCGAGATGGCGTACCTTGTCGAGAAGCTGGCCTCCAACCAAGATGTAATGTCGCGCTTCTCGACGCCATTGAAAACGAATGGGCTGCTGCACGCGGACGAGGCGGGATGGACCACGCGGGCGCACCCGCGCGAGGACAACTACGACTCGCTGCAGTCGAAGATCTCGTGCAACTTCCACCCGTCGTCGGGCTGGGCGGGCGTGCAATCCGCCTCGGGCGACGGCTCGATGTTTATGCTGACCGACCGGAGCCGCGCCGTCGCCAGCACCGCGGACGGCTCGTTCGAGTACGTCATTCATCGTCATGCCGATGGCGGCAACGGCCGCGGCCCGTCCGACGGCGATGACAACGCCGCTCGCGGCGCCGTGACGCTGCTCTTCGCGTCGAGCCGGGAGACGTACATGGACTCCGAGGGCATCCGGCCGCTGCTGGCGCTGCGCCGGGCGCACCCGACCGCGCTGCTCTACACCGCCGATGCCGCGACCGGCGCCGCCGCCAAGGCCGGCCTGCCTGGCCTCGCCAACGGCCTGCCGTTCTCGGTGCACATGTTCTCGCTGCAGCGCCGCGCGTTCCAGAACGGCGGTGGCGCGGGTCACGTACCGGACTACCCGCGCGACGGCATGCAGGGCGTGCTGCGGCTGCAGGGCACGCAACCAAAGTCGTGCGTGCGCGAAAGCTCATGTAGCGCCGACGCGTCCGTCACCGTCGACGTAGCCGCGCTGTTCGCGTCGTCGTTGCTTGCGGCGGACGTCGCCGAGGGCAAGCTCACCGAGACGACGCTGTCGCTGACGAAGCGGCCGGACCAGGTGCGCCGCCGCGCGTGGAAGGGCGCGGGCATGTCGTCGTTCGTCACGACCCCCGCGGGCTGGCGCGACCTGGCCGCGGTGAGCAACAGCTCGAAGGTGCGGCTGGTGCCGGAGCAGATCAAGAGCTTCGTGTTTGCCGTGGGAACCGAGCCGACCCAGTAACCAATCACCTCAATTTAGTCAATCAGACATACTGCTCCGGCCGGCCGCCCGCATCGCCGACGCCGTTCTCGGTGTTCAGCAGCTGCATGTCGGTCACCTTCGTGTCCGTGATTTTGTTATACCACGGGATCACCGGCAGACCGCCGCTGTTGAAGAAGAGCGTCATCGGCCAGGCCGCGCGGCCGTACGAGCTGGCCTCGGCAACAAACCCGGCCGGCGCGGTGGCGCTCAGCACGATCGTTTCGCCGTTCTTGCTGATGGTGGCCGTTGCGTTGAGCGAAGTGCCGTCCGCGCCGATGATCATGGGATAGCCGCAGGCGGAGGCGTTCACGACCTTGCCTTTGACCGCGGGCAGCGCCGTGACGCACTGTGCGCGCGTGATGTCCGGCCCCTTGCCGAGCGTCGAGGACTGCGAGGCCGCGAGCGGCAGCTCGGCCGTGAGCCCCGTTCCGGTCGAGCCTTCGACGAAGGAGACCTCAACGGAGACCGTCGTGCCGGCGACGGTGAGCTTCGAGCCGGCGTAAATCGGGAATGCGCCGCCGTCGCCGATGCCGTAGATGGCGCGCAGCGCCTGCGCGGTGAGCCGCGCCGCGACGTCCTGCTTGTCCGGCGGGTGAATGTTAGACCAATCACCGGTGTCGATGGCCGTGGAAAGGCCAACATTGTTGAGCTTCAGCGCGGCCAGCTGCGCCTGCCGCAGGTCGCCCGCCGCCACGCCGCCCTGCCCACCAGAGTAAGCCCAGCCGGCGATCTGAACGAAACCGAACCATAGGTCCGGCAGCTGCAGGTCCTCGCGCCAGCCTTGGATCATCGCGGGGAATTGGCAAGCGTAGAACGCCGCGGCACCGACGTTGGCTTCGCCCTGATACCAGACGGCAGAGCGGAAGCCCATGGGGCCGATGGTGTACGGGTGGATCATCGCGCCGTACAGGTTGCCGCCGGCAGCCGTGTTGTTGGACGGGCCTGGCAGCCCGGTGCGCGGGTCCTTTCCATTGCACTGCATCAGCGCCTTGGAGGAGCTCCAGGACTGGACGGGCGTACCTGAATGGACGATTTATTGCAGGGTGAATAGCAGGGATTTACTGCAGGAATTCACAGTAGCGGGCGGGATCCTTACCGCCCCAGTTGTTCGACACAGCGCCGATGGGCACCGTCCCGCCGAGCGCGTCGTGCGTGTCGCGGCTGTGAAGGAACGTCAGCAGGAGCAGCGGCTGGAGCAGCGGCCGGAGCAGCGACAGGAGCAGTGACAGGAGCAGTGACAGGAGCAGCAACTCGCCAGTAGAGCCAGCACACGGCGCTGAAGGTGTCCCAGGCGGTGCCTCCGAGCGAGGCCGGCGACGCCGGCGCCCAGGGCTCCTCGATCGACGCGAGCTGCGAGAAGGGCACGCTGCTCTGGTTCTTCTGCCCGACGGTGAAGAAGCGGATGTTCGGGTACTTGGCCGCGGCGGCCAGCTCCTTCGTGAGGTTGTTCATCCCCGCCATGGAGTGCGGCGTGTACTGCATGTTGCTCTGGCCGCCGCACAGAACCACGTCGCCGAACAGCACCGCCTTCAGCGAGCCCGCGCCGCCGTCGGAGGAGGCGAACGCGATGTCGGTCGGCGCCGCGCTCGCCGGCTGCGGCGGCAGCACCTGCCGCCACACGCCGGCTGCGTCCGCGGTGGCCGTGAGCTTGGCGCCCTTGAACGTCGTGGTCACCGTCGTTCCTTTCGCCGCGAACCCCCACACGCGCGCCATGCCCGGCGCTCTCTGCAGCACCATCCCATCGCCGAGCGTGTTGGAGAGGCTGAACGCCGCGTTTGCGGAGGCGAGCGTGGCCGCGAGGAGGAGCGATCGGAGCATGTTAAGGGCACTGACGAGGAACAGACGGACCGTCGTCGCACGCGTCGGATCGATATCCGCAGACTCGACGCTATCGAGCTCCTCTTTTTGGCTGGCCGGGCGGTACGAAAATGCACAGTGCTGGATGATACCATTGCACCTCGACAAAAAGGAGGTGGACGTCATGGTCGGCGGCGGGGGCGGGGCACTCACTGAGAACGCGGAAATACTCGCTCGTGCTGCTGTGCGTGTGGCGACCAGCTCCAGTCGACTACCGCAAGCGCAGGTCGCGATGGCGGAAAGCGTGCCCGTCGTGGCGGCGGAGGCGGTGCCGTCGATGCCTATCACGAAGACGTTCGAGCTGCACGACGGGCTGCACCGCGTGACGGTGCGCCTCAACGAGCCGCCGCCGGGGGCGCTGAAGAGCGAGGCGAACGTCAACATCACGGCGGAGAACGGGCAGAACGGCTCCGTGTACGGCGGGGACCTGGGCTTGGAGTAGATGGCGGTTGGCGGTGCCGGCGTGCTGACGGGCGCCGCCAACCCGATGCAGGGCAACCTCGTCGGCTTCTACCAGCTGCTGCTCGACTCGCTGTCGGCGGAGCGCGACGGGGCGAGCGGCTACGCGCTGAGCTGCAGCTCGGCGGAGACGGCGGCCAGCCCGGAGACGTATCAGATCACCGCCGTCGTGAAGGAGCGCTACTCCAGCTTCGGCGTCGAGCTCGCGCTGGCGCTGGTCTCCACCGCCTCCGCCGACGCGGTACACTCGGCCGAGCTGCGCGCCATGCATGAAAGCTTCCAGGAGAAGCTGAACGGCGTGCAGCGGCAGCTGGAGCTGAAGAAGCTGCAGATGACCCAGCGCTTCTTCTTTGGCGTGAACTGGAGCATCCACATCGAGTGCAAGGCGCTAGTGACGATGGAGAATCCAGCATCGGATGAAGGCCGGGTGCGCATGGGATGGAGTGAATCCAGCCAGGAGTGAATCCAGCTGAACGGGCAAAGTTGATGTCCGCTTTCCAATCGCTCGACAACGACGGTGCCTGCGACGTGACCGTGATCGTTAACTTATTAGCGCCAGAAATCGTACCCATGGGTGCGTGCGACTTCGACGACGCCACGAAATCATGGGTACGTTCGAACGACGACGCCACGAAATCATACCCAACGTCGGCCACGCTGCAGACGCTTCTGGAGGCCGAGACCGAGATCCTGATGCCGCTGCCGTCGAGCGAGCTGCTGCCGCCGCTGCAGCTATGCTCCAATCTCGAGCGCTTCGAGCTGGCGGGGACTGGCTGGCGAGGACACGAAGGAAGTTCCTTGCGAGGACTTCCTAGGAGCAACGAGCTCATCACCGACCTGGTCTTCCTGCACGGCCTGACCAGCCTCAAGACGCTGGTGCTGCGCGCGCCGAAGCTGACGGACCTCGGGCCGCTGGCCTCGTGCGTGGGGCTGGAGGAGCTGACCATCACGGGGCTGTGCCTCGAGGGCAGCCACGTGATTGACCTCAGCCCGCTCGGCGGGCTGCGCCGGCTCAAAACGATCGACTTCGACGGCAGCAAGGCGGTGCAGGACATCCGGCCGCTGGCGCAGGTGGCGTCGCTGACCGAGCTCAACATCAAGGACACGCGCGTCAGCGACTGGGCCGCGGTGCAGCGCGCCGGCCTCACGATCATCGACGGCCGCGCATGAGTGCTTTGCCAGCAGTTAAAAATATCATATCCCTCCACTCACTCCAGCGTCTTGACCATAATTCCTTGCCCCATGGAGTTGATGTAGAAGTCGTTCTCGTACCAGTTGGAAGCGCCCGGGCCCATCGTCACGATGGTCTTGCCATCGGACGGCCCCGTCTCGTCCGTCCACGTCTCGCCGTCGTCCTTCGAGACCCAGACGAAGGCGGCGTGCGGGTGGTCCGCCGACTGCGTTCCGCCAGCGCCCATCATGATCAGGGTCTTGGCCGTCCAGGAGTAGATGAGGCCGTAGTGCATCTTCGAGACGAGCTTGCAGCTGTCCATCTCCGTCCACGTCGCGCCGCCGTCCTTGGTGCGGAGCGGCACGGCGTTGGTGCGGCTGATGATCATGTGCATCGAGTCCAAGATGGCCATGCCGCCGAACACGCCCACGAGGCCGACGTGAGAGGCCGGCGGCGGCGGCGGCCCGGCGGGCGTCGCAACCTTCACGTAGGTCACCCAGCTGGGATCGGCGCCCATCGGCTTGTGCAAGTTCTGCTTGAAGTAGATCTTCTTGGTGGCGGTGGCGCCGCCGGCCGAGCGCGCCGTGAAGCCGCTGCAGTTGGCCTGGGCTTTGCACCACGTCTCGGCCGCCGCCTCGGTCATGTTGGCGACGTGCACGTCGTGCCCGCCGGGCAGGTCACCGGCAGACTTGTGGAAGCCGGCGGTATCGGCCGACGGAGGCGGCGGCGGCTGGTTCCAGCACGGGCTCCACGTGTCCCCAGTGTCGTAGCTCGCGGCAACGCAGTTTCCGCTGACGGTGTAGATCACCGACTGGTTGGTCGGATCGGTGATAAAGCCGGGCGTGCCGATGTGCGGCGGCAGAAGCGTGTAGGTCCAGTTCGTCATGCCGCCGCCGTAGTTGAAGCTCTTCAGGATGTACACGGGCCCGCCCGTGGAGCTGTCGCCGACGTGCTTGGCCTGCTCCAGAAAGGTCTCGGTGTCGACTGCTTCGAGGTTGAACCCCTTTTCTTTGTCATCGCCATCGTCGTCGTCGTCGTCGACTTCGCCAGTCGCCTTCTTGTGGGCCTCGAGCAGCTCGAGGCTGCCGTCCGCCTCTTCCAGCTTCTTGTCCGCGTGGGCCATCGAGGCCCGCATGTCGCTCTCGTCAAGCACACCGTCGCCGTTCATGTCCCACTGCATCATCTTGCGGTAGGAGCGGTCGCTTCTCATTGCCCTCTTCGCGTAGCTGATCGAGCCCTTGTTGGCGCTCCATTTCCAGTCCGACGAGTTGCCCGCAACGTCGCACGTGATGCACTTGGCGCCGTCCCACGTCGCGTAGTCCACGCTGTGCGTGCCGTAGACAGAGCCCATGTCGACCGCGGCGAGGCAGCTGTAGTTGGTGTGCTGCGTGAGGTTGGCCGTGATGTCCGTGGCGTTCTGGCAGTCCGAGGCGGCGAGCGCCAGGTCGAAGTGCGAGTCCCACGGCACCGAGATGAACAGCGGCGCCATCATGAAGCCGTTCGGCTCCACCGAGCGCTTGGACGCGGTGCCTTTGGTCTGGTAGGTCGGCCCGAAGATGGTGCCGGCGTGCGGCGTGATGAACCGCGTCATGTTCTGGCCGCCGATCGCGGAGTGCATGATGTTGTGGTGGTGCATGATGAGGACGTGGTTCGAGGCGCCCATCGCGTATGCGCCGCCGCCCTCGCCGATGCAGCTGGCGCCGCCGCCGTCTTCCTTGTTTTGCCACGACGGCCAGTGCTCGCCATTGTCCCACGACCCGAGCGGCGCCCAGTCCCAGATCGCCAGCACGATGGAGCGCGTCTCCTTCGTGCCCTTGCCCTTGGAGATGGCCGCCTTGAGGACGATGTTGTTGGACATGTTGCCGTTGGCCGAGATCAGCTTCAGGTTGCTGGAGTTCTTGTAGTCGACGATGAACAATCCCTGGTCGGAGACGAACCCGACGGTGCCGCCAAAATCGAGCGGGATGCGCTGGTAGTCGTGCGCGCCGCGGACCCGCACCGCGTGCGGCGCGCGGCGCGCGGTGCGGTTGTCGAAGTAGCCCTTCCAGCTGCACGGGCGCTT
>Ga0308015_10001195_pt1 | contig 10965 bp, 7 predicted proteins | sample Neamet231_FD_203128 | JGI IMG/M metagenome (GOLD analysis project Ga0308015, IMG submission 203128) | Marine microbial communities from water near the shore, Antarctic Ocean - #231 | ecosystem: Environmental > Aquatic > Marine > Unclassified | place: Southern Ocean | collected 2014-07-28
GCTGATGCTGTTGGTGCCTTGCGTAAGTTATTCGCGGCTGTTGATCCTGCAGTGATCCTCTTCAGGGATCCGGACTGCGACAATTCCACACAGCCGGTGGTCTCCTGCCAGCGCACGGAAATCTGCAAAAATAGCGAGTTTGTAGACCCGCTGAAGCTCGCAAAGGGCGTCAAAGCAAAGGACGCCGTGCACAGTTACGGCTACTGCGCTCTGTCCACCCCCAATAACGGCTCATTCTCCTACCGCCCGCGGTACATGGCTGGGCTGTCCTTCGGGGTTGCTTTTGGCGAAGGAAAGCGGACATTTCTCGCTGCGTTCGACACGCACAAAGCTGAGATGCACGAGATCGCTGACTTCCCTTATGATGGCCCTAACCCGGCCTATGGCGCCTCGGCGTTTGACGAAAAGAACCAGGTACGACGCTGCTGGTGATGATGGTGGTGGTGGTGGTAGTGGTGCTGCTGCTGGTGCTGCTGCTGCTGCTGGTGCTGCTGGTGCTGCTGGTGCTGCTCTTCTGGTGCTGACGTTGCTTCCTCCCCGGGGACTCCAGGTGTACATGATGGTGGTGGATCGCATGAAGCCCTTCTTCGAAACCCGCCTCATCGGTACAGAAATGCTCCATCGCTTATAAGGATCCCCGCCAGACCGGCTGGCGGGCGTGTGTGAGGATTTCCTGCTGTTGATCCTAATGTGCACCCCTCTACAGGCATGCATGTGATGACGGGTCAGCTTACGCTGGACCTGCCCTTCCCGTACAAGGTGAGGACGATGACAAGGATGCTGCTGCTGCTGCTGCTGCCGCTGCTGCTGCTGCTGCCGCTGCTGCTGCTGCTGCCGCTGCTGCTGCTGACGCTGCCGCCATCCCTTTGCAGGCCACGTCGCTCGAATTCGACGACGTGGACGGCGTCCTCTATTTCATCCAGCTCAGCCACAGCAACGACGTGGCCTCGCTCGTCAAACTCACCCCCACTGGCGCCCCTCACCTGCCCAATTCCACTTACGGTGGGGGCAAGAACTGCTCGGCGCTTGGTGATCCGATCCCGCAGGTGAAGAACATACATATATGAGGATCTCTCCCGTGCTCCCGGTGCTGTGTGTTCCGTAAGTAATCTCTGCTGTTCATCTTTACGTAATCTCTCAGTACGCTTGGGAGCCGCGCAATTGGAGCGCCACCCTCAACCACACCAACATCACGATCCTCAGCGCCTCCCTGGCCACCAAAAACAAGGAGCAAAACGCTACTGCCGCAGGCTACTTTGACCATGTGCTGACCGGCTACAAGAATTCGACCTACGATCCGGCGTCTGAGGTGCACGCCACGTGTAACTCTTTTGTCAACTTTTCGAGCTCCGCTGAAGCACAAGGTGAGGACGATGATGATGATGATGCTCGTACTGCTGCTCGTGCTGCTCTTGCTCGTGCTGCTGCTGCTGCTCCTGCTGCTGCTGCTGACGCTGCCGCCTCCCCTTCCAAGGCGGCTCCGCATATCAGAGCCTCCCTCAGCTCGGCGTCGGGGGCGCCGGTGGTGGTGGTGTTTTTACGGAGTTTAAGCTGCGCACGCGGCGCCAGGTGCGGATCTGCTGCTGCTGCTGCTGCTGCTGCTGCTGCTGCTGCTGCTGCTCTTGGTGCTGCTCCTGCTGCTGCTGCGCCTGCTGCGCCTGCTCCTCGCTCCTGGTACTCTCTCCTGCCGCTCACTCCTGCCCTCACCCCACACAGGACACGCCTCGGCTGCTCACAAAGTTTTGGGGCAATTCCACCGTCAACCACACTAACTCAACCGTTGTGTGGACCAACGTTTCGGTGCCGGATTACGGCCAGCGCTTTGGCGCTAACGTGTCTGATACCGTGCAGTTCCTGAACTATGAGCACACCTACGGCGTGTCCGCGTTCGACAGCTATAATCACACGTACTATGCCGTGATCCGCGGCACTGTGCACTCGAATTCGATCGTCAGTATCGACACCCGCACCGCCACCGTGGTGTCGCACGCCCCGTTCTCCTGGGAAATCTCTACTCTGGAGTTCAACCCTCAGTTTGCAGACTACCGCCACTCGTACCTGCGCCCGAATCTCGACACGCACCTGCGCGCTCCTCTCATTGGTATTGGGTGGCCCACTGATGAAAAGTACGGCGTTGGCCGTCCTGGCGAACAGACCGCCGGTGCTGGCACGCGTGACGCGAAGACGTGCGGGATCAACCGCCGCTCGGCCTGTACCGCGGATTCAGTCCACCAGGTGAGTGCTGCCGATCGCCCGTCTGTACTCATATGGACAGCTGTCCGCTGCCACGTGTCACACGCCTCTGCCATGCTACATTGTTCGTCAGACTGACCGATTATTCTGTGCACCAGCTGTACTATGTGGACCCCCGCCGCTGGGATTTCGGCGACGGTGACGTGGTCGTGAAGGCCGATTCGCTGTTTGCGAAGACGGCCGCTGATCTGTTCATCGGTGCTTATGACGCGCAACGCCAGCGTTTTTACGCTGCGTTCGACGATGATTGGGGCAAGTCGAACATTTCTGACACCAACACGGTGCCCTCGGCACGCGAGCGAAACCTGCGGCTCAAGGAGTACATGGGCGAATTCGGTGAGGACCGTTACTCTACCAAAGCGGGAATTGGCGGGCCGGACCGGCCGCGCCCGACCGGCGGCGCAGGCATGGAGGGAGGCGGCCTTGTTGACATGAAGGTTGTACAGAACCCAATCATCACGCGGCTTCGCCCCTTCTCTGGCCTGGTCACGGGCGGCACCAGGGTGAACGTTTCGGGCTCCGGTTTCTACGCGGCTGACGTGATCGAGTGCCGTTTCGGAGGCTCTGTTTCGTATGGCGTCTTTGAAAAGAGCTCGCAGACTGTGGGCTGTACGAGCCCTGCTAAGATGCCTTCGCCGGTCTACGCCCGGATGAACATTACCTACAACACGAGCGAGGTGAGTCTCCCTTGCCACGTGTCACGCCCCGCTTGCCACGCATGCCACGTGTCCCTTGCTTGCCTCGCACAGCAGTGGACTGACACATGTCATCTCCTCGTGCACTGTCAGGTGAGCTGGTACAACAACGTCAGCAACACCACCGTCGCCGGAAGCAACGATCCGCGGTGGGCGGGCAACACGACCGTTGCCCTGAACGTGACGTTTGCTGTGCGGCTCGGCCGCGCTGACCATGCACAGTGGGACGGAGATAATGCCTACGGTGTGTTGCAGCTCCTGCAGCTGCTGCTGCTGCTGCTGCTTCTGTTGTTGCTGCTAATTCTGTTGCTGCGGCTGCTCCTGCTTCTGTTGCTGACGTTTCTCCTTCAGGCGACGACGACGCAGAGCGCTGGGCGCACCATGGCGTGGTCCACATGCAGGTGGGCGCGGGCATCGGCTCCAAAACGCCGCTCACCTTCGCGGGGGCGGATTCCCTGCCGTGCAATCCGCTGGCGATGGCGAGGTTCAACGCTAGCTGCACGCTCAACGGCACTACCTACACCGCGGCGGACGTGGAGTTCGTTTACGCGCATGATCTTGACCGCGACGGCCACTTTGAACCTTCGGATAAGGCGGGGCTGGAGAGCGAGCGCAAGCGTATTTGGCGGCTGCGCTCCGGCGGCGCGGTTGGGCTACTGATGCTGAACGCGAGCGGCGTGCCTGCGAACCTGACGCTGGCCGTCCAAGTGCTGGGATTGAAGATGCTCACGCTGACGTCGTCGGCGGTGATTAAGAACGCGACCACGACCAAGGTGGGGAACAAGACGACGGTGACGGCGGCGGTGGTGCAAACCAACAGCACAACGGTTTTGAACCCGCTGTACAACGCATCCGAAGCGGGAATCGCCAAGGATCTGCTTGCTTTGGCCGGGATTACGGCGGCGCTGGAGGTGAACTACACGCAGTCGACGTACTCCATCGTGCGAAAGCTGCCGAACGTGAGTTACTCCGCGTTCTATCCGAATGCGACGGACGAGACCGTGATCTTCGAGCTGGCGCTGTTCGGCAGGGAGTACGCCACCCGCGGTGAGCGCGTTACCAACCAGTGGCGTTATGATTATGTCCGGCAGCACAACCTCAGCCGCGCCACCCCTGCGATGGGCCCTGAGTTTGGGAACACGTCCGTCGTGATCTACGGCGAGGAGTTCAAAGCGGAGGGACTCACGGAGTGGGAAGGCCGCGCTCGGTTTAACGACGTGGAGGTGGACGCGGTCTTCATCAGCAGCGGCCTGCTGCAGGTGTACGCGCCGCCTCAGTTTGCGGTGGATCGCTTCCACGAGTGCACGAGTCTGTGCGGCTACCGCCACCACTCGACTCCCTTCGCGCGGGATATGGTCAACGACTGCGTGCACAGATGCGTCTGGGCGGGCGGCGTGGTGCCGTTCACGACTCCCGACCTCGGTTCCGCGGGCGCTTTTTACATCAAGGACGCCGTGTGCTCCAAAGGGCCGGCAATGCCAGGCTACAACATCAGCCGCTTCGATGACCAGGCGAGCAAGGTCGGCATCTGTTTGTTACCAGGAGTGAACGGCACATACCTCAAACACAACGGAACGCACTGGGCTGCGAACGAGACCGCCACCGCCGCTGCCAGGGTGATTTTGGGTCGGCGGCTGGCTGACTGGCAGGCCGCCGGCGACCACCTGGTGTCGAAGGAGGAGCACCGGCGGCGGCTCGAGAACACTTTCGGCTTCGGCCCTGAGCACTACCTCGGTGGCACGCCCGACAACAAGGGCTTCACCAAGGACCAGATCCAAGGCGCGTACACCTACTCAGGCGGCAACCCCGACGCCCCCGCCGTCAAGCTCACAGCCTGCGGCGCGGGGCAGAAGTGCCCAGGCGAAGACAAGAACAAAACAAACGCGACGGCCGTTGTTGCGATCGACGAGAGCGGTAACGCCGTGGCTGAGTCAGGCCTGGTGTACCCGTTCCCGAAGACCAGCCGCGACTCTCTGAACGGCGTCAACACCTCGATGGAGGAGGTGCTGGTGAACTTTACTTGCGCTGTGGAGTGCCCGTCTGTGGTGGAGACCATCGTGATCCTCAACATCTCCAACACCACCGGCGGCGCTGTCAAGACCGCGCGCAAGTGCGACATCAGCAACGACATGGTGAACGACTACAACCAGAAGCCGATGGATTACAACTGCGAGCGCTGGCCGAACGTGCTGCTGCGCTGCACGGACTATACGGATGAGAAGCAGAGCCTAGACCAAACGGTTGGGCCCTGGGTGGACAAGATCGGCCAGACCTGCAAGGACCTGACTGATATGGAGTGCGGCGTTACAGCCAACTCGCTCAAGCCCAACCGGCGCGGTCTTTCCGCCAACGACGTGTGCTGCGTCTGCGGCGGCGGCTCTCGCTTCAACGAGACGCTCAACCCTACAGGCGGTGCCGGCAACGGCACGCGTCGGCTGATGGGATGGAGCTACGCTGGCGTCGAGTCTTCGCAGATGGACGCCGACGGCAACGTCAAGCACGTCTTCGAGCACCACACCAGCAAGGCCAACCGCCTCGCGAACCGCCGCGCGCACCGGCGGCTGGCGGCGATGCAGTTCTACGCGGTTGCGCCGAACCCGAACGAAACCTTCGCCAACTCAACGCTCTCCTGCCTAGCGACCATCTTCCCTGAGGACGGCAACCAGAGCAACAGCCTCGCCTTCGACCGGACGCAGGCGGGCGGCACCACGGGCGGCGGCAGTTTTCTCGAGGCCTTCCGTGCGGGGCTGCTCTGGCTGAACCTTGAGGGCCGCGACGACACGCTCGTCACCGCCGGGCAGATGATGCGCATCGAGACCGGCGACACTCTTGACTTGGACCAGTCCGGCAGCGTGAACCTCACGGAGTTCGTGCGTTGGATGAGCGTCGACTCAGGGCTCGCCAACCCGACCACGCAGGACAAGATCCGGTACGCGCTGACGGCGGAGATCCAGCTGAACGGCACGATCAGCGGCGTGGCGTGCAACACCACCGCTAACTGCGAGCTGCACGCGCTCTGGCCGTTCGGAAGCGACAGCCGCGGCTACCGCATCGCAGTGGAGCCGAACAACCTGCTCAACGGCCTGACCAACGTCTGCGCCAAGCCGTTCCCGCCGCCGCTCTGGATCCCGCGCCCGAACATCACGCTGATCATGCCACTGGGTACGCCGCCCAGCGCGCTGACGCTGGTGATTTACGACAAGAACGCGGGGCAGGTCGGCAAGGCCGACGGCAGCAGCACAGAGCAGTACCACCCGCACGTGCTGCCTTTTGCGTTCCAGGCGGGCGAGGAGGAGCTGCTGCAGCGGAACTACTCAGTGCACTTCGGCGTTGACTCGCGCACGCTGTGCCCCAAGCTGCGGGTCACCACGACCACCGGCCGCGTCGTCTCGTCCCTCTCGTACACCGGCGCGACGGAGGACGGCGGGCTGACGGGCTACGGCAACCTGCGCTGCCGCGCGCCGCCCGCGATGAACGGCACGATGGTGCTGAACAGCATGGCGGAGGTGCTGATGGGGACGTTCGAGAACATGACGCACAAGCTGCCCGAGGGGAGCATGGAGGGCGTGCACGTGTGGTCCGACACCTTCTTCGACGACGGGACGCGCAGGGACGGCAAGAACAGCAGCCGCCGCCTGCTCGCAGAGCTCGCAGAGCAGGAGGAGGAGGAGGAGGAGGAGGATGAGCCCTCCACCGCTGAGAAGATGGGATTGCTGTGCGAAGGAGCGAGCTGCCCGCACTATCGCAGCGAGGCGGCGAGGGACGAGCGGCGGCAGCTCAACGTCGAGGAGTTCGCCTGGCGCCGCCGCTACCTGCGCGCGGTGGTGGACCCCGGCGCCGGCGACTTCGCGAAGGTAAGCTTTCTCCGTTTGAAAAGAGAGCTGTGAAAACTGCTCTCAGCGGAAAATCCTGTGCCCGCTGCAGCAGACACGCGTGGCCGGCAGCAGAGCCCAGCAGAGCCGCCCCGCATAGCCCGCGCACGCACAAACCGCGTCTGTGGCGCCATTCGAGCCCCGCCTGCCCGGAAGCGCCATGGACTGGCCCGCCGCAGCCTCCGCTGGGCGCCGCGCGCGCGATCGCGACGATCTCGAACATCTCAAAAATCGCCAAAAAATCGCCAATTTTCTCGCCCGCCCTTTTTTGCGCCAAGGGCCGCCACATTGGCGGAAACTGCCCTTCTTGAAGCTGCGGCGGGTGCCGGGGGTATTATTAAGTTGCCGGATGGGCTCAACTCAGCTGCTAGAAATGCTGAGCAAAACAATCTCGTGACCAGAACGCAACTGACGTTTCTCCCCTCCCCTTCTCTCAGGGCGTGATGGAGAAGTGCGCTCGCTTCGGCATCGTCGCCAACCGCGTGCAGTGCGAGCGGCGCGTCGCGGGCGCGCGGCTGCGGCGGGACCTGCGCGCACTGTTCCTCACGTTCGACGAGGGCGTGCTCCATCACGTAACCAACAACGTCACGGAGAACCGGACGCGGGTGCTCTACAGCTACGACAACTTCGTCTCGGTGAACGGACCGCTGGTCAAGGTGGCCAACGGCAGCATCCACTTCGAGGACCCGACCGCGCGGAGCGTGCTGACGGCCGCGGTGATCGGCTCCTTTGACGGGCTCTCCCGGCTGCGTTCGGACGGGAGCAGAGAAGGGAACAAAGTGGACTCGTTGGTCGGCATGACCGAGCTCAAGCTGGGCTTTGACGCGTCGTACTCCAAAGTGCGGCCGATGCTCGACCGCTACGACCTGAACAAGGACGGCTTCCTGGACGTGGACACGTACTCGCTCGACCTGTTCGGGCGGCGCACGGCCTGCGACAACGGCACTCGCTGGGTCTCTTTCGAAGGGTTCTTCCCCGAGTGCGTGCCTTACGCGTACAAGAAGTCCAAGACGCGGCTGATGGAGAGCATCCGCGCGAGCGTCGTGACCGCCTTCGGCAAGGTGCTTCCAAACACCACCGACCTCCTCACCGTCGTCTCCGACCTCATGAAGGAGCAGGTCATGGCCGCAGAGAGCATGCAGTACGTCGCGCCGCCGCCCAAGATCTTCATCGGGCCGGACGCCTTCCCCCCCGTCGCGGCCTTCCGCGGCGGCCCGGTGCTGCGGCAGTACAAGCCCAACGGCACCTGCGCCAACACCCCCGCCGACGCGGGGATGTGTGGCAGCGTGCCCGACTTCGTGCCGGCGACCAAGCGCGGGCCGTACGTGCGCGAGTACAACGTGCGGCTCGACATTTCGAACAACGGCCAGGAGTACGCCAGCGGCAAGCTGCTCAAGCCGCAGCGGTTCTACTACTACGAGAAGGGCGAGGTGCAGAGCTTCAAACCGCGGCTGGGCCCCGACTACGGCGGCACCGTCGCCTCCATCCAAGGCAAGGGGTTCCTCGAAGGCGCCGGGCTGCTGTGCGTCTACGACGACCTGGACTGGGGCGACAAGGATTACAAGATGCCCGCCAAGTTCCGCTACCCGTGGGAGCTGGAGTGCGCCTCTCCCGCGCACGAGGCCACGCCGCCGCTCGGCGACTACGTGCAGCTGGAGACCACCAACAACGACCAGCAGTACACGAGCAACCAGATCTACTTCGACTACTACCCGGCGCCCAACATCACGGGAGCCAAGCCCAACGTCGCGCCGCGGCGCGGCGGAACGCTGGTGACGCTCGGCGGCCTCAAGTTCCTGTCCAAGACACACCACTACCCGACGATCCTGCTCTGCAAGTTCGGCGAGATCGTGAGCAAGGCGGTGTTTCTGGACTCGGAGACGCTGCAGTGCAACACCCCCAAGGCGCCGTCGGGCACCATCTTCCTCGAGATCACGATGAACGGCCAGCAGTACACGGAGGACCTGACCGAGTTCACCTTCTTCGGGATCGACTCGGTGTACCCGGCTATCGGGCCGCTCGCGGGCAACACGATGGTGTCCGTCAACGGCAAGGGCTTCATGAACGTCAGCAGCATCCGCTGCCGCTTCGGCTTCACGCAGACGGACGGCGTGTACATCTCGTACTTTGAGATCCTGTGCCCATCGCCGCCCGTGGTTGACGCCTCGACCGTGCCGCTCGAGATCACATTCTACCAGAACGAGTGGACGCAGTCGGGGATGAACTTCACGTACTTTGAGCCCAGCTACGTCTTCGCGGTTACGCCTTCTATCGAGGGCCAGGGCCTGGGCCCGGACCGCGGCGGCTCGTACCTGCTCATCGACGGCGCGAACTTTGTGAACCACGAGACGCGCCTCAACCGCTGCCGCTTCCGCAGCCTGGACAAGAAGCGCCAGACGGAGGTGGACGCGCAGTGGATCTCGAAAGAGAAGGTCTTCTGCTACTCGCCTGCCTGGAACCTTCTGAAGCGCGGCGCGGGCAAGAACGGCACCCTGGGACTGTTTCAGGACGAAGTGGTGAGCCTGGCCGTGACGTTCAACGGTCAGCAGTACACGGACACGATGACCGGCACGTCCCTCTCGTACCTGTTCTACCCGTCGCTCGAGATTATGGAGCTCGCCCCGGCCAACGCCCCCTCGAGCGGAGGCCCGGCGTTCGGGTACTTTGTGCAGTCGCGGTACTATGACGGCGTCAAGATGTTCACGACGGTCACCGTGTACGGGGAGAACTTCAAGTCGAGCGAGAAGACCTACTGCAAGTGGGGCAACAACACCTACTACTCGATTTCCAACACCAAAGTCTTCAGGTGATGACGATGATGCTCGCACCACTGCTCGTGCTGCTGCTCGTGCTGCTGCTCGTGCTGCTGCTCGTGCTGCTCGTGGTGGTCGTGCTGCTCGTGCTGCTCATGGTGGTCGTGCTGCTCGTGCTGCTCGTGCTGCTCGTGCTGCTCGTGCTGCTCGTGCTGCTCGTGCTGCTCGTGCTGCTCGTGCTGCTCGTGCTGCTCGTGCTGCTCGTGCTGCTCGTGCTGCTCGTGCTGCTCCTGCTGCTCGTGCTGACGTTCCCCCCTCGTGCTCGTTCAGCCCGACCAAGCTCACCTGCATCACCGCGGACATGATGTTCGGCTCCTACGCCCTCGAGCTCACGCGCAACGGCCAGGACTACACCAGCAAGGATAAGGTGCGGACGATGCTGCTGCTGCTGCTGCTGCTGCTGCTGCTGCCGCCGCTGCCGCTGCTGCTGCTGCCGCTGCTGCTGCTGCTGTTCCTGTACCGGCTGCTGACGTTTCTCGTTTCTCTCCTGCAGCCCTTCCTGATGTACGGCCCGCGGACCCTGGTGAAGCTGCGCCCGCGCTCTGGCTACGTCGAGGTGATGACGATGATGCTGCTGCTCGCGCTGCTGCTCGTGCTCGTGCTGCTCATTGTACTGCTGCTCGTACTGCTGCTCGTGCTCGTGTTCGTGCTCGTGCTGCTGCTCGTGCTGATGCTCGTGCTGATGCTCTCCCTCTCTCCTCGCAATAGGGCTACACGTTGGTCACGGTCTTCGGCACCCACTTCGCCGACAGCAAGAACGTGCGAGTGCAGGTCGGCACGCACAAGCCCGAGGCGGCCGAGTTCCCCGCCAAGAAGTTCGCTTTTTACGCACTCAATACCACGCAAAAGAGCGCGCGCAAGTTCAAGAAGGTGAGGCTGCTGCTGCTGCTGCTGCTGCTGCTGCTGCTGCTGCTGCTGCTGCTGCTGTTGCTGTTGCTCCTGTTTGCGCTCCTGTTGGTGCTCCTGTTGCTCATGCTGACGTCTCTCCTGAAGACGCCGTACGCCATCGCCGGCTCCAGCAAGTTTGAGAAGGCCGGCGAGCTAAAGAAGCCCTGGCACGGGCACTACGTTTCCGACACGCAGTACCAGTTCGTTTTCCCGGAGCACTCCGGCACGGGGTTGTTGGAGGTGGTGATCACGAGTAACGAGCAGAATTGGCAGAAGCACAACCAGCGCTTCTTCTTCTCCAAGACCAAGCCGGTGAGGATGATGCTCTTGCTGCTGCTGCTGCTTGTGCTGCTGCTTGTGCTGCTGCTTGTGCTGCTGCTTGTGCTGCTGCTTGTGCTGCTGCTTGTGCTGCTGCTTGTGCTGCTGCTTGTGCTGCTGCTTGAG
>Ga0308015_10001202_pt1 | contig 10940 bp, 2 predicted proteins | sample Neamet231_FD_203128 | JGI IMG/M metagenome (GOLD analysis project Ga0308015, IMG submission 203128) | Marine microbial communities from water near the shore, Antarctic Ocean - #231 | ecosystem: Environmental > Aquatic > Marine > Unclassified | place: Southern Ocean | collected 2014-07-28
CAGCACCACCACCAGCAGCAGCATCGTTCGTACCTGCACCGACGAGGGCACACGGAAGCAGTAGTAGGTGGTGCCCCACGGGGCGGTGTGATTGTGGCCGTTATCGGGGAAGACTGAAGAGCCGCGGGGCAGCGAGGTCGTCAGCAGGAGCTGCAGGAGCACCACCATCACCAGCAGCAGCAACAGCAGCGGCAGCGGCAGAGCAGCAGCAGCAGCAGAGCAGCAGCAGCAGCAGCAGCAGCACGCACCGGTCGCCGTCTGCTGCACGCGGCTCGCGCACTTGCCGCCTTTGCCCCACATGCAGCGCGGCCCCTCTGGGCTAGCGTAGGCAGTGCACGTCGCCTTGTCCGAAAACGACGAGCAGTTCTTAGCCGCCGGCGGCGGCGGCGTTGCGCGCTTGAACTGCCAGAGGAAGACGCGCTGGGAGGAGTACGTCGCCCAGGACCCCCACAGGTGCGTGGCGTTCGCCTTGGCCTCGAACGTGCCGTGCACGCTGCCGTCGACGTTCTGCACGTGGCCGGCCGCCCAGGAGCCGCTGGTCAGCACCTCCGTCGGCAGCAGCTTGCTGCCGCCGTACATGCCCGTGCAGCTGGTTGCCGGGCCCATCGCGGAGCAGTTGAATGAGAGCTTGAAGGGGACGCCAGCGTGTGAGCCATCCGGCTGAGTATAGCAAGAGCAGCGTCAGCACGAGCAGCGTCAGCACGAGCAGCACCAGCACGAGCAGCACCAGCACGAGTGCCTCGGACCTTTTTGGCACCCGAGCAGTCCACCACTCCTTTCGGGTCGAACACGCAGGTCTCGAAGCCTTCCCATGCGCCGCTCAGCGGAGCAGCCGCCGGAGCCGCCGGAGCCGCCGGAGCCGCTGCAGCAGTGGCGTAAAGAGCCAGAGAGATCAACATTTTGAGGTGAGTCGGCCGCCGCTGACAGCAACTGGCATCGTTCCTCGTCCTCAGAACGACAACGGCCCCTCCGGAGAACGGTAGCGAGGGTGCGAAAGTACGATGCAAGCCTCCAGAACGACAGAGTTCAGGGGCCCCCAGACGGGCTCAGTTAACCGCAAAAAGGACCGAAATCGAGTATAATTTTGCCCGATGCCGTAGTAAGTAGCCCGGCGCAGGCGCCGATTTTTCCGCGCAGACAACGATGTCACACGTAGAGGTTTGCATAAGGTAGAGGCCCCCCAGTACCCGAGAGCGGCAAAAACGATGACTGGCGCGCACGTCGCGCTCGTCGACCTGCCGACGGTCGTGGGGCACCTCTTCCTCGTGCCGATCCTGCTGATGTGCTGCTTCTCCGTCGCCACCGCCGCGATGCGGTCGGGCGCCGACCGGCACGGCCGCGCGCCGCCGCCGGGCGTGGGCTGCGGCGTCGGGGTCTGCGGCGGCCGCTTCCTGGGGCCCGCGCTGTTCATACTCTCGTCGTCATTCGCGGTCCGGCAGGCGCGGAGCCTGTGCGGCTGGACGCGGGCGGAGTTGCTGGCCGACGGTCACGTGCCGTCGCTGTGCCTGGTTGAGGCGCTGAGCTACGGCATGGCGATGCTGTCGTGGCTGCGCGCCGCGATCTCGGACCCGGGCTACGTCGACGCGTCGGACGCGCAGCACCGGCAGCGCGAGCTGGGCGGCGGCGGCAGGGGCGGCGACCGGTACTGCGAGGACTGCGCGATCTGGAAGCCGGCGAGGACGTTCCACTGCAAGCGCAGCGGGCGGTGCGTGCGGCGACTGGACCACTACTGCCTGGTGACGGGCCGGGCGGTGGGCGCGCTCAACCTGCGGTACTTCCTGCTGTGGCTGCTCTACCAGACGCTCCTCTGCGCGCTGCTGGTCGGCGGTTTGGGCGGCGAGTTATGCGCCAAGCTCAGGTAATCGATGCAAGCTGTGAATCCTTAAGCGATCCGTGCTGCTAATCCTGGTTCAGCAACCCGCCCCCGTCGGGAATGCTGCCCCAAACGCTGTGGAAGCTGCAGTGCGACCTGCTGGCCTTCTGCATCTCGCTCGGGGCGCTGTGCTGGTCGCTGAGCCACGGCGCTATGGACGTGTGGATGGCGAGGAGAGGCATGACCGCGGTGGAGTATCGAGGCCTGTCTGAGCGTAATGGGCTGTGGGATAGGCTCGAGCGCGCGCACAGGCCGTTCTCCTACCTGCATGCCTACGACCACGGCGCGTCGCGAAACGTAGCGGCCATCTTCGGGCCGCGGCTGCTGCTGCGCTGCCTGCCGCTGCAGCATCACGACCCGGCAACTGAGGGCTACAGCGAGCGGAGGAGCGAGGCGGCGGTGGCGGAGCTGCGAGCGCAGATCGAGGGCCTGGGCGAGGAGATGATGCTGCTGGCGGACGAGGTGTAGAGTGCTAAGAGAAAGTCTATATTCAGCGGCAAAGTATGTGCAAGACCGCACGACAAGTAGCTTGTCGCAGGCTTCACACAACTAGTTGCCGTACACCTCCACCTCGCACAACGTCAAGTACTCCTTGCGCCCGGGCAGCACGATGTACACCCAGCGGCCGAGCTGGTTCCGGCACTGCACGGTCGCGCTGCCGCCCTGCGGCACTGCGTTCGTCTGCCGACCGCCGCACACCGGGATCGAGGACCAGACCGGCGCCTTGGCGGTGCGGCCGCCGACGCGCGCCTCCCAGCCGCGCAGCCGCGCGCCGCAGCAATCCTTGCGGTTGAATATGCGCACGGTCTGCACGTCGTGCTCGCGGCCGAGATCGACGCGCCACCAGGGGCTGGTATCGCGGTTCGTGTGCGTGCAGGAGTTCTGGTTCCAGTTGGCCTTGGCAGAGCCGTCGACGGCGTTGGCCGAGGCCCCAGCGAAGATGTTGCCATCGACCGTCTTCTCCGCCTTGCCGCAGCCCTTCACCTTGCCGCAGCGCGTGGAGCTCTGCGACGTCGGGCGGTTGCGCGACAGCAGCCGCGTGGCCCCCTTGCCCCACACCTCCACCTCGCAGAGCGTGAGGTAGTCGGCCTTGGCCTTGTTCAGCGTCACAAACACGTACTGGCCGCTCACCTTGTTCTTGCAGTCGTAGCCGTGGCCGTCGCAGTGCAGTGAGACCGAGGTGGTGGTCTTGCGCATCTCCTTGAGCAGGTTGACGCCCTGGGCGTACGTGATGAAGACTCCCGGGACGGTGATCGTCGTGCCGCCCACCTTGCTGCCGCCACCCATGACGACGTTGGCCTGGCCCTTCACGTTGTAAATCACGACGGCCACCGCGCCCGCGAGCTGCGCGTTCTTGACCTTGAGGTCGAACCGGCAGCCGTTCTTCATCGAGCCGCGACGGCCGCGCTGGATCAGCACCACCTTGCCGGCGACTGCGGCCGCGTTGATCAGCTTGCTGCAGCCGTCCGGCGGGTTGGCCACCACGATGGACGTGGCCGGCATGGCCGCGAACGTCTTGGGGCCAAAGACCGCGTGGCCGGTGGCGTGCTTGCCGCCGGTCCACTGCAGCACAATGTCCTGGTTCTTGCACGCGCCCGAACCGCAGCCCGAGGAGCAGAGCACCGAGGCGGACGCGCCCTGCGCAATCTTCTGCACGGTGCCGGCACCGGACGCGGCCGCTCCGCCCGTGCAGAGCGTCGTCGAAGAGAGGATCGTGGCGGCGGTAGTCGGGTTCGAGAGCGTGTCGCCCGCCTGCGGGCCCGTGGGCACGGCCACCGTGCGCTGATAGCAGCGCGCGGTGTTGGTGGCCACCCGGCTCGTGCCGAGGATCGAGACTCCGTTGCCCTTGTTGTACGGGCCCGAGAAGCGGCCCGGGTTCGTCTGCGTGAAGAGCTGGCAGTAGCCGCCGCGGATGTTGAAGCCGGCGCAGCCGGGGGCGATGTCGCACATGGCCTCGCAGTCGGACTTGCCGCACGAGGTGGAGCCGCAGTCGTTGGTCTGGTAGTACTGCGGCCCGACCTGCGGCCTGCCCAGCGTCGCCTTCAGCGTCGTGGAGCAGGTGCCAGCGCCGAGGTCGACGTAGACCTGCGGCGAGCCGTTGCGCACCAGCCGGTTCATGACGGACTTGACGGAGCCGTCCGAGAGCCAGGTCTGGTAGATCTGGACGTCGCTGACGTCGCAGTCGGAGCGCGAGCTCTTGCCCGAGCCGTCGATGACGCGCTGGCCATAGTTGATGGCCAGCTGCAGCACCTTCTGCAGGCTCGCAACCTTGCCCGTGCACTTGCCGTTCTCCCACGTCGTGCACGAGAGGTCTTGGCCCTTGGCGTGCGTGCCCTTGGCGGTCTTGCCGTTGCGCGAGGCGATCACCACCCACTGCTGCGTGAAGGCGCCGTGCGCGGAGGTCGCGGAGATCTGCCAGCCCATCTGGTACACGACGCCGACGTGGCGGTTCCACCAGCCCAGCAGCCAGTTGGCCGAGGTGGCGTCGAAGATCCGGCCGAAGGCCTTGCCGGTGGGAGAGTACCGCGCGCGGACGATGATGGTGTGCTTGAGCGGGATCGAGCCGGGCGGGAAGCGGATTCCGTCGGTCGGCTTGAAGTGCAAGTACGACTTGGTCGCGCCGGCGACCCCGGGGGTGGTGCCCACTGTGACCTGGCCGCGCTGCGGCGTCGCCAGGGTGTTGTGCTTGTTGCCCGACAGGTCCTGCCACTGCCGGCTCTTCCAGGTGGTCGCCGGCGACGAGTACAGGCCCCACATGCCGTGCGCGACGATGCCCGGCACGACGCTCTTGGCCATGAGCGTGGCGGTGAGCTTCTCGATGTCCTCGTTGGCCAGCACGCTGTTGAAGATGATCACGTCCGAGACGTCGCACGTGCTGGAGCCGGTCTTGTAGAAGCGCCCGAAGTTGATTGAGAGCTGCAGCGCGGCGCTGGAGCTCGCCTTGATCGTGGAGACGCACTTGCCGTCCTCCCAGAGCGAGCAGACGCCGGTGGTCGAGGCCATCACGACCCAGGCCGTGCTCATGGGCGTGCTCTTGAAGGCGGCGCGCGACCAGCCGTCGTGGTACGCGATGCCGACGTGGCCGTCCTGCTTCGGGCCGGGCGGGCCCCACCAGCCGAGCACCCAGTTGTGCGACGTTGCGTCAAAGATGCGCTTGTAGATGCCCTTGCCGGCGCGCGCCGGGGAGTACCGCGCGCGCACGACGACGGTGTACGCGCCCAGCGGCACGGAGCCGGACGGGAACTTGATGCCGTCGGCCACGCCAAAGTGCAGGTACGACTCTCGGACGCCCTGCCGGTTGACGCTCTCCTGGACCACGGGCGTGCCGCGGCTGGCCACGGTGTCGCGGTGGTTACCGCTGGTGTCGGCCCAGACCACGTTGACCTTGCCGTCGCAGTGCAGCCGCACAGTGGTGCTCCGGCCGCTCTTGATGACCTTCGACAAGGCGTTGCCGGTCTTCATGCCTACGAAGACGGCCGGCGTCTGCAGGGCCGTGTTGGTGACGACGGCGTTGCCGCCCATGATCACGTCCTTGGCGTTGATGTTGTAGATGACAACGGCCGAGGCACCCGCCGCCTGCGCGTTCTTGACCTTGAGGTCGAACCGGCAGGCGTTCTTCATCGAGCCGCCACGACCGCGTTGGATCAGCAGCACCTTGCCCGTGCACGCGCCGCCAAAGCACGACGTGATTGCCGTGCAGCCGTCGACGGGCATGGTGGTGGTGATGGGCTTCTGCACCGAGAAGAAGTTCTGCGCGCCGAAGAGCGCGTGGCCGGTGGCGCTCACGCCCTTCCAGCCGGTCACGCCCTGCAGCACGACGTCCTTGTTCTGGCAGCTGCCGAGCTTGATGGTGGCGTCCGGGTTCTCGTAGCGCGCCCAAGGCTGCGTGCTGATGGTGGACAGCGGCGGCGGCGGCGGGCTCTTGCCCATCATGCGCTTGGAGAACTGGACGACCTCGGTGTCGGGGATCTGCGTGCTGAAGATCATCACGTCGGAGACGTCGCAGTACGACGACTCGCGCTTGTAGTAGTGGCCGTAGTTGATTGTCAGCGTCGAGCCCGACTCGCCGCCGGAGGTGCGCGACGTGCAGACCGCGTCCTCCCACGAGCCGCACGAGATCGTGTTGGAGTTGCGGCTGGCGACGGTGACCCACGCAAGGGTGAAGAAGCCCTTGGCGTCCTTCCAGCCGCCGTGGTAGGTCACGCCGACGCGGCCGTTCCACCAGCCCATGAGCCAGTTGCCGGTGGTGGCGTCGAAGATGCGGCCGTACTTGCGGCCGCGCGAGCTGTAGCGGGCGCGCGCGATGATGGTGTACTTGGCCGGGATGCTGCCCGCCGCCAGCTGCATGCCCGAGCCCGGGGAGAAGTGCAGGTACGACTGCTGCAGGTGGCAGTCCGCGCTGGCGAAGCAGTTCGACTGGCTCACCTTGTTGCTGCGCACCAGAACTCGGATCGAGGAGAACGACGCGCAGTGGTCGCTGCTCTGGTCGGCCCAGCCCATCTGCAGCCGGATCGAGGAAGTCTTGACGGTCTGCTTCAGCAGGAACGACGTGTACGAGTCGAAGGCGAAGCCGGGCGCCGTGGTCTTGTACTGCGCGCCGCGTGTGTAGCGGCCGTACATGTACGAGTCGGACAGCTTCGTGACCCAGCTGCCGACAGCGGCGCCGGGTACCTGAATCTTGAGGCCACTGAAGCCGGTCTCCTTCTTGGTTGCGTGCTCGCGCACCAGGATCGAGACGCCGGCTATGCTCGCCGACTGCGAGAGCGTCAGCACCAGGTTGAAGGCCAGCGCATTCGCAGTGCGGTAGCGGAAGAACTGAGTGCCGCCGTTCAGCGAGTTGCTGATGGTGGTGCAGACGGAGCCCTTGGAGCCGTCGCACAGGGACGCGGCGGAGTCGCGGTTGGAGGCGGCCGGCGAGGCGGTCATCTTGCCCGTGACCGTGATGCCGAGCTTGTCAGCGTGGTTGAGCTTCTGGCCGGAGACGACCTGCGGCAGGCCGCGGTACGCGGCGCTGGAGTGCGCCTTGTTGCCCATGGAGTCCTTCCACACGTAGGTCGTCTTGCCGCCGAGGAACGCGTACCGGCGGAAGGTGGCCTGCGGGTTGGTGTAGTAGGCCCACGGCGTCCTGCCCGGCGTGCCGACGAAGACCGGGTCGCGCGCCACGATCGCAAGCAGCGGCTTCATGCGCGACTTGACGAGCTGGTCCGGCAGGGCCGCCTGGTAGATCTGCACGTCGGAGACGTCGCAGTCGGACGCCTCGTTGCGCCAGAACGAGCCGTAGTTGATGGTGAGCTGCAGGTTGTTGGGCCCGCCGTTCTTGCGCGACGTGCACTTGCCGCCCTGGTAGAACGAGCAGGCGTTCGCGCTGCTGGAGCCGTCCACCATCGCCATGACCTGCCACTTGGTGGTGAAGCCGCCGGAGCGATCGATCCAGCCATTCCGGTACGAGACGCCGACGTGGCCGGCCCACCAGCCCAGGAGCCAGTTGGTCGTGGTGCACTTGGCCGGCAGCACGCCGCCGGCGGTCAAGCCGCAGCCCTGGCCGAGGGCGTCGAAGATGCGGCCGTGCGCGGTACCGCCCGGCGAGTAGCGGGCGCGGACGATGATAGTGTAGGCCGGCGCCGGCACCGAGAAGAGCGGGAAGCGCAGGCCGTCGGCGCGCGAGAAGTGGACGTAGCTGCCCAGGCCCTCAGTGCCCTCGGCGCTCGGCGCACCGCGGACGCCGTCCGTGTGCCGCAGGTTCTTGCTCGTGCTGCCGCTGGAGCTGTCTGTCCAGGTGACGCCCGCGCCGCTGTTGCAGATGATCTGCGTGCCCGCGTCGAGCGTGATCTCGGTGGTGTGCGCGAGGCCGCTGCCCTTGGTGACGCCGATCCACTGCACGTCGAACGCCGGCGCCTTGACGTTCAAGCCCAGAGACGAGTCGAAGCGGTTGTTGCCGCTCTGGACCAGGTGGCTCGGCGGCGCGCACCACTTGCGGTTGCAGGACCAGACGTCCTGCGGCACCCAGTTGACGCCGTCCGCGGAGAACATGACGGAGCCGGCCTCCTGGTAGCCACCGCACTTGCCGGGCTTGTTCGGGGTGCCGAAGATCTTGATGTTGGCCGGCGCCGAGGAGGCGACGGTGCCGCCGTTCTGGATCAGCTTGCCCTTGCAGTTGAGCTTGACGGCGAGGATCGCGTCGACGTGCGATATTTCCTTGCCGTTCGTGCCCTTGACCACGCAGGCGTTGGCCTTGTTGTCGCCGTCGAAGAGGCTCCGGCAGGACTTGCCGCGCTTGGCGACGTTGTAGAAGATCGACTTGGTGGCGCAGCCATTGTTGACGACCCGGCCGGCCGACCACATGCCGCTCGTGATCGATGCGGTCGTGAGCTTCGCGGCGCACGTGATCTTGACGGTGGGCGATCGGCCGCTGGTGGCAGCGGCAGCAGCCTGGGCCGCAAGCGCAATGCCCTGCTGCTTGAGGATGAACACCGCGGGGATCCGGATGGTCACGCCGCCCACGATCGGGGTGCCGCCCATGATGACGGTGCCGTTGACAATGTTGTAGATCACGACGGCCACTGCGCCCGCGGTCTGCGCGTTCTTGATCTTGAGGTCAAAGCGGCAGGCCTTGGCCATGCTGCCAGCGCGACCGCGCTGGATCAGCACCACCTTGCCGGCGACGGCTGAGGCGTTCGTGAACGCAGTGCAGCCGTCGGCCGGCGCGGAGACGACGATCGGAGTGGCGGGGAGCGCCTCAAACTTCTGCGCGCCAAAGACTGCGTGGCCGGTGTCGACGGTGGCATCGGCGCCGCTGCTCGGGTCAGAGTACGTCAGCTTGACGTCCTGGTTGTTGCAGACGGTGGGCTTCAGCGTCGCCTTAGCGTTGGTGAACATGGCCCACGGCTGGCACGCGGGGATCAGCTTGCCGGAGGAGTCCGTGCCGCTGTTCGACGCGCACGTCGGGGCAACGGCGGCCTTCAGGCGGCGCTTGAGCGTCTGCGGCTCCGCGGCGGGCGCGGCCTCGAGCCGGCGGCGCGCGGAGGTCTTCTTCATCAGCGACTTGGAGTACGCGACGATGAAATTGTCCGGCAGCGTGTCGGCGTAGATCTGCACGTCGCTGACGTCGCAGTCGGTGGCCTCGTTCTTGAAGTAGCGCCCCCAGTTGACGGAGAGCTGCAGCGGGCCCTTGGTCTTGTCGGCGATGACGGACGTGCACCGGCCCTGCACCCACATGGTGCAGACGCCCTTGCGCTTGTTGATGGTCAGCACCTTGATATTGGCGCCCGGCTTGCCGCCGTTGCGCGAGGCGATCGTGAGCCACGAGGTGACGCTGCTGCCGATGTTGTACGCCGTGTGCCAGCCGTTGGCGTATGCGACGCCGGTGTGGCCTCCGTGCCAGCCGAGCAGCCAGTTCTGCGTCGTGGCGTCGAAGATGCGGCCCTGCTTCATCTTGGCCTTGCCGCTGGTGCCGGCCTTGCGGTTGCCGGCGGGCGTGTAGCGCGCGCGCACCAGGATCGTGTACTTGACCGGGATCGACCCGGCGAAGAAGCGGATGCCGTCGTTCAGCGTGAAGCGCAGGTAGTTGGAGCGCTGCGTCGGCTTGCCGCGCACACCGGCGGAGTTGCGGTCGTTGCCGCTCGAGTCCTTCCAGACCGAGCTCTGCGCGTTCCAGGTGTGCTGCGGGTTGGAGTAGATGGCCCACGGCGCGGCCGGCGGCGGCGGCGCCAGGCCGCAGTTGGCGCCGGTGCAGCCGGTGCTCTTGGCCATGAGCACCTTCATCTCGCGGATGATCTCTGCGGTCGCGAGCTCGTTCGAGTAGATCTGCACGTCGCTGACGTCGCAGTCCGAGGGGCCGAGGTTGCCCTTGTTCTTGCTGTAGGCGCCGTAGTTGATGGAGAGCTGCAGGTTCGACGGGCCGCCGGTGGCGGTGGACGTGCACTTGGCGTTCTCCCACGTGCCGCAGTCGCCGCCCGCCGAGCGCGCCGCGATGACGGCCCACTTGGTGGAGAAGACGCCCTTGTTGTCGTGCCAGCCGTCGCGGTACACGATGCCGACCTGCTTGTTCCACCAGCCGAGCAGCCAGTTGTGCGAAGTGGCGTCGAAGATGCGGCCGAAGTGCGAGCCGACCGAGCTGTATCGCGCGCGGACCAGGATCGTGTACTTGCGCGGCACCGAGCCCTTCTGAAACTTAAGGCCGTCCCTGTTTGTGAAGTGGATGTAGCCCTGGTCGGTGCTGGAGGCGGACATCACGGTCGGCGAGCCGCGCGTCGCGACGGTGCTGCGGCCGTTGCCGGACGAGTCACGCCAGATGCCCTTCTGGTAGGAGCGCAGCGGGTCGGTGTAGTGCGCGTAGATCTCCGGCGGCACGTGCAGCTTGAGCGAGGCCTGGCCGATGCGGACCTGGAAGCCGTTGAGGCGGCTGCCGCAGCAGTCCTTGCGGTTCCAGACCTTGACGCCCTGGATGCTGTAGGTGCTCTGCAGGTCCACCAGCCACCACGGGTTCTTCTGCCGCGTGGTGTGCGTGCAGCTGTGCTTGCCGTAGTTCTGCGCGGCGGTGTCGTCCACAGCGTAGGACGGCAGGCCGCCATAGCCGATGCTGGACTGGCGCGTCGGCTTGTGCGTGCTGATGACGTGCACGCCGGAGCCGGCCGGCGCCCAGGACGGCGGCGGCGGCGGCGCGGAGCTCTCGTCGGCGTAGCAGAGCAGGTCCATCGCGATGTCCGCGGTCTTGCAGCCGTTGGCCGAGTACCAGGTCATCTTGGGGCCGCCGTACGCCGGCACGTAGGTGAGCCAGTCCTCGTCGCCGCCGCAGGAGGCGGCGCGGCGGATGGTGGAGAGGCAGCCGAGCGACTTCTTGGGCAGCACGCCGCCGCACTGCGCGGAGGTGAACGTGTGCTGCTTGGACTTGCCGCTGTTGACGGTGCCCTTGTACGCGCAGTGGTACAGGTTGAGGCCGGTGGGCAGGTTGCAAAGGTAGTCGACCTTCACGGACGCGGTGCCGCAGCCGCCGCCGGCGGTCTTCCACGAGACGCCGGGCGGGCTGAGCGAGGCGGCCCACGACTCGTCGCTACCGCACTGCTTGGCG
>Ga0308015_10001209_pt1 | contig 10924 bp, 2 predicted proteins | sample Neamet231_FD_203128 | JGI IMG/M metagenome (GOLD analysis project Ga0308015, IMG submission 203128) | Marine microbial communities from water near the shore, Antarctic Ocean - #231 | ecosystem: Environmental > Aquatic > Marine > Unclassified | place: Southern Ocean | collected 2014-07-28
AGCGCCGGCCCGGCCGCCGCCGACGACCAGTGGGAGGACGTTCCTGGTAACCCGCGGCCGACCACCGGCGACATCGTGCGGCTGAACGTCGAGAAGGAGGGGCTCAGCCCGGGCACGATCTGCGTCATCACCAAGGACGACCACGACGGCAACCCGTACAAGATGAAGCGCCACCCGAGCGGCAACGAGAAGTCGTACTTCACAGAGCGCATGGTCACAAAATTGCGCAAGGCGACGCCCAAGCCGAAGGTCAGCGCCGCCGCTGGTCAAGCGCGCTGGGAGACGGAGAAGAGCGCCGGCGCTCCGATTGTTTGCAGCGCGAGCGGCGCGCTGTGCGTCGCGCTGCAAGGCGCGTTCGGCGAGAGCGCTGCCAGCATCAACGGCCTATACTCTACGGCCACGCCGGCGCTGGGCCAGGCGGCGGTGTACAAGAAAAGCGCGCGCGGCTCGAGCGCGCTGTTCGACTCGCCTGCGGCGCTGCCCGCCGAGTCTGCCTTCGCGCCGCCGTCGCCCGAGGCTGTCGAGGCTTTTCAGGCGAGCGTGAGGACGGTGCAACTGCGCTTCAGCCAGGACGCGTCGAGGTGGGAGGTGCTGGAGGTGCCACCGGTCGTTCAGCTCGCGCCTGATGCGAAGTGGTCGCAAGCGGTTGAACATCGAACGCGGAGCTCATGCCAGCTGGACGATGATTCCAAAAAAGTGACGCTCGCCTCGAGCAACACGGCGCTGCTTGAGGTGCCACTCGTGGGTGACAAGGTCTACAGCTGCGACTTCCTCTGCGAGGTGGCCGACGGCAAGACCCTGATCGGCCTGGCAAAGCAGAGTTGCAAGTGTGATGACTACCTTGGAAACCAGACCGACGGCTGGGGTTACTACGACAAGGGTGGGCTTGCCTGCTCTGGCAACTTTGACGGCGCGTCCACGCGCTCCGACAAGGCGTATGAGAGCGGCGGCCACGTGCGCGTTGAGTTCGACGCCGTAAAGGGCTCCGCTAAGTGGCTGAGAAAGACGGGAGTGCAAGCTTGGGAATTCATGCACGAGAAGGACGGCCTTCCGACCGACGGTACCATGCGCTTCGCTGTCGGCGGCGTCGACGGCTGCAAGGTGCAGATCGCCTCCGAGACGCTCGACGCGGCGGGGCGCTGGAAGCCGGACCCTGCGCAGCTCAAGTCGCCACGGCTGCTGGCGTGCGCCCCGGGCAGCGCCGCGGCGCTGCGCCCGGAGCTGATCGCGTGCGACTGGGCGACGCCTGAGTCAGAGCCCGCCATCCCGGCCGAGCTTGGCGAGGCGCCGGCGCCGGCGCTGGCGCCGCAGCCGTCGCTGCTGGCCGTGCACTGCGCGAGCGACTGGCTCGAGGTGCGCGGCGCGGCGTCGATCGCAGGGCGCTACAACAAGCTGGCGGGGATGCGCGGCAGCCGCCCTGTGTACTCACAGGCGGACGGCAGCTGCGAGCTCGGGTACGACATCAGCGCAAGCGGCTGGCGCGTCGAGCGCGGCGAGGAGGTGATCGCTACGGCGCCGAGTCGCGCCGCCCTGCCGGAGCACATCCGCGCGGCCTGGGCGCTGACGGAGGAGGGCTCCGCGGAGGTGACGATCACGGGTAGCCTGGAGGCAGCGAACGCGGACAAAGCGTCGGACGACGCATCGGCCGACCCAATCAAGGCCCCTGGAGCGCAGGGGCTCACGATCGACACGGCCAAGGTCGGCGACGTAGTGCGCGTGCTCAAGTCGCTCGACAAGCCCAGCACGGGCTGGGGCAGCTGCAGCCACGCGAGCTGCGGCCCGATCGTCAGCTTCATGGATGGCGCGCGCGACCCGTCCAACAGCTCATACGGCAAGGTGGTGGTCAACATGCCGGAGTCTTCTAGCTGGATTGGGAAGCTCGCCGAGCTGGAGCTTGTCCCCGGCGGCCTGCACCCGCGCCACGAGCACGCCGTCTACGCAACGGACAAGTCAAGTGGCTGGAACTGTGATGTTTGCGAGACCAGCGGCAATCCTACCCCTGTGCGCTTCCGCTGCTCGTCCGGCTGCGATTGGGACTGCTGCGCCGACTGCTGGTCCACGCACGCGGCGACGCTGAAGCGCTCCTCCGCTGCGACAACGCCCCAGGCCAACTCCTCTTCTGCGCGTAGTACGACGGTCGTGCCGCTGCGGGTCTCGGTGGATGACAGCGACATCTGCAGCTCCGGCCTGATTATCGACGGCCGCCGCATCCCGTGCTCGCTCAACGCAAGCGGCGAGGCGGCGTGCGACCTCGGCTCCACCGCCAAAGCGTGCCAGGCCGTGCTGTTCACCCCGCTTGAGGCTGACGCGGTCAAGGGCAAGGTGGCGATCCTGAAGGCCGGCGCGGGAGCGGAAGACTTGCAGCAGGCGGAGGCGGCCGGCGCCCTGGCGGTGATTGTCGGCGCTGGGCAGATCGCCGGCAAGAGCAAGACGATTGTTCACAAGCTAGAGAGCCCGCACCAGTACCGCGACAGCATGAACACCAAGGAAAGCGTCGAGTTCCCAGCCAAGACCAAGGTGAAAGTGAGCTTCGACAGCAAGTGCGCGACGGAGAAGAAGCACGACTACCTCACCATCACCTCGGCGCACGGCTTCTGCAAGAAGTTCGACGGCCGGCGCGGCGAGTGCCAGTACAATCAGATCGGCCCGTCCTCTGACTTCGAGACAACCACCGACAAGCTGACCTTCGAGTTTCACTCCGACTCCTCAAACACAGACTGGGGCTGGGCGTGCACTGTGACGGGCGCGGGCACGGCCGCGAAGCTTTGCTCCATCCCCGTGCTCGAGGTCAGCGCAACGCAGCTCCTCGCGATCGGCGCCAGCTGCGACGTCTCCTGCCGGACGGGCGACGCTAGTGCGGTGGTCGACGGCCGCTGGGCCGTGGCCTTCGCGGCGGCGGACGTGGTCGACCTGCTGCAGCAGCTGCAGGCGCACCTCGCCGTCGCCGATCCGCTCGAGCTCACGCAGCGCGACGCCGACAGCGGTGAGCACTGCCTGGTCACCGGCCTCGCGGCGCTCAGCGGCAAGCCGGAGGTCTCGGTCGGCTTTGTGCGCAACTCGCGGCTCGGCGCCACGTTCGAGCAGGTGCAGCTGCAGCGGCGGGAGCAGAAGGAGAAGGCACGGCTGGCCGCCGAGCGCGAGCAGGAGCTCAGCTTTCAGTCGGCGACCAACGCGCTCGGCGAGTCGGCGTTTGTGGCGGCCTGCGGCAGCGGCAACCTGGCGCTGGTCAAGCACCTGCTCGAGACGGTGCCGGCCGCGCAGGCGGAGCTCGAAGCGGAGAACAACGAGAGCACCGTCGTCAAAACCGTGCTTGTGCCGGGCGGCGGCGCTGCGGCCGCAGCAGCAGCGCCGGTGGTGGCCGAGCTGTGTCTGGCCGGCGAGTGGACGATTACCAACGGCGAGAAAACGATCATCCAGGTGGCGTCGATCCGGCATCAGCCCGGTTCGGACGAGTTCACGGGCTCGCAAAAGGTTGGGGACGACGGGCGGGTCTACAATATCAGCGGCCACATCGAGAGAAGCGACGCTGGCGGCGGCAAGACGATAACGCGGCTAATTTGGAACACGCGCGATGTCGTGGGCGACGGCAGCGCGATCTTCTGCGAAGGGACGCTCAGTCGCGGGTGGATGGTGGATCGAGGCACGCCTGCGCGTGCATGGGCGTGCCTCGATGGCATCGTTGGCACGGATGGCGAAGGAAGCTCGGGTGCGGCCACGTTTACGGCCATCTCGAACTTTCCAATCCCCGGCGGCCAGCAGGAGGCGGTTCCGGCGGCGCCGAGCGCCAAGCAGATCGACGAGATTGGCGCAGCGCTGCGCGACGCGATCGGCCAAGGCGTGCCTCTGTGGAACGAAGGCGACACTGCCGGCTGCGCCCGCGTCTACGTGGCCGTGGGAGAGCGCTTCGCGCACCTGGAGCCGCGGCTGGCGGCTGCGGTCCTCTTATGCTCCGACGGGCGCGGCACGAGCAGTTCACACGACTCGCAGGGCTGGACCATGCGCGACGCGATGGACACCGTGCTCAGCAACCCTCAGACCCCCGCGCCGAAACCTACCGGCAGCTCGAAGCCGCGCATCCTAACTGCGAGCGACGCGGGCCTGCCCGAGGGCACAAAGCTGGTCTTCGATTACTCGGGCGCCAACCCGCAGCGCTCATCGTACGCGACCTACCCGCCCGGCTGCCGCAGCGGCGAGGAGGTCACGCTCCTGAGCACGGGCCACAATCCGCCGTGCCACGTGCGCTGGGCCAGCGGCCACACGTATTATGTAGAATACGCCGACCTGCTCATCGGCGGGGCCGAAGGCGCGCACTGCATAATCATAGACAGCGGGAAGTGCTTCACCACTCACGCGGCGCTGGCGGACCAGCTCGGCGTCGCCATCGGCTGGAAAAGAGATAACGACTGCGAGAACGGCGAGCGCGGCGTGATCGTCGGCGAGGGCGACAACGACGGCACGCGCTGCGTCGCCGTGCGGATCAGTCGCGGCGCGCGGGACGGGACGATCGCGCTGCTGGAGATAGCCGGCGTGAGGGTTGAGAAGGGTCCTCCGGCAGCAGCAGCAGCAGCAAGCAGCCCAGCGCTCGCGACCGCGCCGCCCGCCGCGGCCACCGTCGCCGCGCTTGTGGGGACGCCGCTGCTTTGCGCCTGCAGCTCAGGGAACCTCGAGCTGGTTCAGCACCTGCACGCACAGCTGGAAAAGAGCGGCGGCGGCGTGAACGTCAAGGCGGTGGCGAACGGCGGGCGCACGGCGGCCTTCGCCGCGTGCGAGTCGGGCGACAAGGCGTTGGTGCTGTACCTGAAAGAGATGGGCTACTCGCTAGACGTGGTGGCGGCGGACGGCCGCTCGTGCTTCCTCGCAGCGTGCTCGGGCGGCAACTCAGCGCTGCTCGAGCTGTTCGGAGAAAGCGGCCTGAGCCAAGCCTCGCTGCGCGGCGTCGACGGCGGCGGCAACTCGCCTCTCATGCTGGCGGCGAAGTCGGGCAAGCTGAGCTTCGCGCAGACGCTGGCGGAAGACTTTGGCGTGCCGCTGCTCGCCCGGAACCGCGGCGGCCAGACGGCGGGCGAGATTGCGCAGGCGGGCGGCCACGCCGAGGTCGCCGAGTACCTGCTCTCGATGCAGGCCAGCGCGGCCGAGGTCGTGTCGTTCTCGCCTTCCTCCGTGGCCTTAAAAGCGGAGAGCAAGTCTCAGATCGGTGTTTGGGACCAGGACGAGCCAGCCGATGAGCAGGCGACGTCCGGAAAGCAGAGGAAGGCGCTGCCGCGCGCGCAGCTGTGGAAGGAGCTCGAGACACTGAACGAAAGCGCGCGGCTCGAGATGCTCAACTCGGCCTACCGCAAGCTGGCACGTCTCTACTCCATGGAGGCGACGGTCGCAGCGCTGGCGGTTGGCGGCGGCGAACTCACGGAGCCGCTGCGGCTGGTCACGGCGCTGGTGTTCGGGCTGCAGAAAGAGATGGACGCGGCCTCGGTCAAGCTCGCGGCGGAGGGGGTGGTTCGCTCCAGCGAGTCGCGCGAAGACGCGGTGGTCTGCCTTGAGGTGGCGTTGCGTGCGTTTGAGGGCTCGCTCTTCTCCAAAGCGGCGGGTGGCTCGTCTCCGAAGCTGCTGCAGACGGCGAGCGAGGTGGGCTCGCTGCTGCTGCACGCCATCATCGAGCGCTGCTGCAGAGATCTGGACTGCGAGCTTGCGCTTGAGATGTTCCGCGCGGCGTCGTTCGAGCGCATCGTGTGTGTTGCCCTGCGCTCCGTCGGCGACAAGCGCCGCAACGCTCTGAAGTTGCTGAGCAACGTGCTGAGCCAGCCGCTGCGCTTCGGCGCCGCCGACCGCGCCCGCGTGGAGGGCGCGCTGGCCAAGCTCAGCGCTGCGTACGAGGCTTGCTACGAGGCCACGCCAACGTCGAACGGCTTCGGCTCGGCGTCGCTGCACTGCCTGGCGGACGTGCTGCTCGCTATGCGAACCGCGCGGCGCGAGTGGGACGCGCAGGCGAAAACAGAGGCGGCGGCGGCGGCAGCGGCGGCAGCGGCGGCGGCGGCGGCGGCGGCGGCGCAGGGTGGCGAGGAGAAGGCCGACGAAGCTGACGAGGCGGAGGGTTTGGTGAAGTACCCTGACGCGGTCGTTACCAGCGGCGTTGCAGTCACGCTGGGCGGTGGCACCTTCACAGCCGCCACAACCGCCGCTGTGGACGCCGAGGCTGATGCTGGTGCTGGGGAGCTCCAGCGCTGCATGGCCAGCTTCGCCGCCGCCAAAGCCAAGCCGGAGGCCGAGGCCGCCGTCGCCGCCGCGGCCGCCGCGGCCGCCGCCGCCGCAGTCACCGCGTTCAACTATCGCGGCGTCGGCGCGGGTACGTACCGCTGCGTTGATCCCAACGGCGTCGCCATCCGCACGCGACCGCGTTTCAGCGCGCGCGACGACAGCCGGGACCCTGCCAACACGGACGATCTGCTCGAAGTCTTGAAGGTCGTGACCGGCGACAGTCACGACAGTCTCGGACAGGCAGCCGCAGCGCACGTCCTCTTTATTCAGCGCGCCGACGGCCGCGGGTTCCACCCGCTGCGCAGCCAAGACGGCAGCCGGGCGCTGTTCGAGCTCACCGCCGGCACAGTGCACCGCACCTACCGCTCTGTGTTCAGCGGTCACGTGCGCATTCGCAGCGCACCCACGACCGCCGAGGACAACCAGACCGGCCGCATCGAGACGAGAGAGGAGATCCTTGTGCGCGAGGTGCGAACGATCGGCGCCACCACGTGGCTGCGCCTCGACCCAGCGGGAGCTCCTCCGCCCGCGCGCTGGTCGATGCTGGCCTCAAGCGATTCCACGCACTACGAGCTGGTACGCGATCACCAGCTCGAGGATGCGCCGGCGGCGGGGGCCGCCGCGCCGCCGGCCGCGGCCGCGCTGACGCTCGAGAGCTGCAGCGTTGGGATGCGCGTGGTGGTGAGCGCCGACACAGCGCTGTGCGCGCGGCTGTTCGAGGACACGCCCGCCTCCGTCAACGACGACACAGTGCACCACTGCGGCCACTCAGGGACGGTGACTGAGTGCGACGCGGACGGCACTGTAAAGATCGAATTTGGCGACGGCACACAGATTTGGTACCCCTACGGCGCACTGCACAGCGAAGCAGAGCACACCGCCGCCGCTGCCGCTGCTCCTGCCGGCAGCGATGCCGGTTCGGCGGCCGTGGGTGGTGGTGGCGGGCCTGTGACGTACGCGCTGCTGAGCGCCTCGTCGCGGCAGGAGCGGGCGGTGGAGGTGATGGATAACCTCGAGAGCACCGAGGCGTTTTGGGAGAGCAACGGCCAGACGGGCGCGCACTGGCTGCAGTGGGAGTTCTCCTCGCAAGCACTGGTCACGAAAGCTGAGGTGTTTGTCGGCAGCGATGGCTCGTACTGCCCGTCGGCTGTCGAGCTCTGGACGGACGACGCGTCATCGGCAGGAGGGCCGAGCGCGCCGCCACCGCAGGGCTGCGGGCCCGATTGCTCGCAGAACCATGATGATGGCAGCCCGCTGTGCCTGAGATGCGGCCAAGGCTGGGGCTCTCACTCAGGCCACAGCTGCGCTTCATCGTCGGGAGGCGACCGCGGATCGTTCCCAGCACCCTCCTGCTCTGCTGCTTCGTCTAGCGGTGGTGAGACGCAGGTCGGAGGCTGCAGCTTGCGAGCAGACTCCTCCAGCTGGCAGGAGGTTGCGCTAAGTGCTGGGCCCGTCCGCTGCAAGAAGATCAAGCTCAAGATCACCGCGTGCAACGACGGCGGCGTCAACACCAAGATCCGCGGCGTGCGCTTCAGCACAAGCGGCGACAGCACCGCCGCTGCTATGCTGCCGGCGAGCACACTGCTCGGCGTGACGCTCTCGACGCAGCCGCTCAGCGACGAGCTGTCCGCCGCGCTGGCGATGCACCCGGCGAAAGTGCTCGGGCTGTTCGGGTCCGGTGACGCGGCGTTCGGCGCCGCCACCCTGGGGCTGCGCTGCGCCAGCATTGGGCGCATCCGTGCGGGCGATGCTGGTGCTGCTTTTGGCGATGTTGGTGCTCACGATGGATGTGTTGACGTTGACGACAAGCTGTCGTTCGAGCTACTGCTGCGCGACAACGAACAAGGAACTGCGGACTTCGAATCGCTGCGCCTCGGCTGGGCCGTGCAGGACTGCGCTGCGGCGCTCGGCGAGGGTGCGTTCATCGGGATCGGCGCCGGCGCCGCGGGCGCCGTGGTGCTGGACGGCCGCGCCGCGGCCGTGTGGCAGCAGTTTTCGCCGCCGCCGGGCGTGCTGAAAGACTACGAGCCCGACGGCGGCTGGGAAGTCGTCAGCGAGCTGAGCTACGAGACGGCAACGCAGTCCTCCGAGCTGCGCGCCGCCTGCGCTGGCTACACGCACGTGCTGGTCGGGGCGCGTCGCGGCAGCTCGGCGACGCTCGCGCTTTGCGCCGTCGCCACTCCTGAACAAGCGTTCAAAGCCACCACGGGCAACGAAACAAACGTCGCCAACGGCGTCTCGTGGTATTGCTGCGATGGCTCCGGCTTCGGCTTCTGCCACGAGGGCGACACCGTCAGCCTGAGCTCTGCGGACGCCAACGATGGGGATAACGCGGGCGAGCGGCTCAGCTGGCATCTAACGAGCGGCGGTGGCTACCGCGCGGGTGAGGTCCGAGACCTCAACTCCAGCTCAGAGTGGAAGAAGGTCGTGATGGCGCGCAAAGCCACCGCTGCGCCGCCCGCTGCCGCTGCCGCTGCCGCTACCGCTGCCGACGCCGGCGGTGCAGCGTCGGCGCCGTCGCGGCGGCTCACCGTGGGTGATCACGTGCGGCTGGCCCCGGGCTGCGAGTCTGGCTGCTTGCACGATGGCGAAATGGGCCGACTCGGCGTGATCGACAAGGTAAGGATCCCTGCTCCTGCTGTTTCCTTAAGTAATGCCAGTTTGCATAAGGATCCCTGCTCCTGCTGTTTCTAACTGCTGGTGTGATCGACAAGGACGAGGAAGACTCGCAGCCTTTCGAGGTGCGGGAGCTGAACGGCGGCGGGACGTATTGGTACAAAGAGGATCAGGTGGTCTGGGCGCCCGCGCCCGGGTCGGCCGCGGCTGCGGCTCCCGTCGCTGCCCCCGCGGCTGCCGCGGACGGCGCTGCGAAAGCAGCGTCCGATGCTCCGGTGGCGCTCACGGTCGTAACGATCGACAGCTCGCACAACGCTGCAGCGCTCCAGCCGCTGATCTGCGCCGCCGGCGACCGTGTGGGCTGCCAGCTCGTGCCGACCTCCACTCTCAGCGACAAGCAAAAAGCTGAGCGCAGGAGCGGCGGCGGTGGCGCGTCCAATGAGCACAAGGAGCCAAAGCTCTGCGACTGCGGCAGCGCGTGCGTGGTAAGTGACTTTCAAGGCGAACCCTACGGGGTCGGCGGCTGGTCCTGCAACGGATGCAGCAGAGGTTCGACCGAGCCGAGCGAGCGGCGCTGGTTTTGCGAAGCCTGCGCGAATGACTGGTGCTCGAGCTGCCACCCGTTCCCGCCAAAAGAGCAAGCCGCGGGCGGCAGCGGCTGCGGCAGCAAGGACGAGGATCAGAGTGAGCTGTTCGCTACGGTGTGCGAGTACGCGATTAACGGCGAGGCGTTCGGCGCCGTCGACCTCGGCTTGCTCACGCAGCCGCAGCTGGCGGCGCTACGGCCGACCGTGGCGTGCGGCGCGGGCGCGGGCGCGGCTTCTTCCTTTTCCTTTTCGTTCGTGCCGCCCGCTGCGGCGGAGCAGCTGGAGGAGCTGGAAATGAGCGAGGCGCAGCACGCGCTCGTGCAATTGGATCTTGCGGCGGCTATTGCGAACTCTGTGGCGCTGGCGCTGCCGCCGCCACGCGCCATCACGTTGCAGCCTTCGGCCAAAGAGGGCGCGGCGCAGAGCGGCGCGTGGACCTGGGGGCGGCGGCACAGCGGCAGGCACATAAGGATCCCCTAGCTCCCTACAGCTGTTTACATGAGGATCCATGCTCCTGCTGTTGACGTATAAGGATCCCTCAGCACCACGCTGCGTGAGTCGGCGCTCGTGATGGAGAAGACCTCCTCATCGCCCGACTACAGGTATAGACGATGCTGTTGCTTCTTCTCTTGCTCCTCCTCTTGCTCCTGCTGTTGGTACTGGTACTGACGTTTCTCCTGCACAGCATCGTACTAGGCAGCGAGGGCTGGGAGCGAGGCGTGCACGTCTGGCAGCTCAAGATTGACAAGGACACGGACGGCGTTTGGCTGGGCGTCACAACCAACATCGCCTCGGAAAGCGACATGTGCAGCCGCATTACTGATGTGTCAGGCATCAAGTATGCGCTGTGGCGGCCGGGTGGCACTGTGCAGGTCAGCCCACCTTTTAAGCGCAGCAGCTCTGAGACGTGCCACTTCTGCTGCGGCGAGATCATCGAGCTGAAGCTGGATCTGGGCGCTGGTACGCTCTCGTTTCGCAACACGACCCGCGAGAGCGGCGTGGGCGAAGACGCCTGCCAGGTGCGGTTGCTTCTGGTGCTGCTGGTGCTGGTGCTGGCGCTGGCACTGGTGCTGCTGTCGCTGCTCCTGCTTCTGCTCCTGCTTCTGCTCCTGCTGCTGCTCCTGCTGCTGCTCCTGCTGCTGACGCGGACGCCTGCCAGGTCACGGCGATCAGCGTTGAGAGCGGACCGCTCTTCCCGTTCGTCTGCTTCGACTACTCCTCCAAGGTCACCATAATCAGCCGCTCCTGCTCCATGAGCGCCGGCGGGTGGCTCGACGAGGCGGAGCGGCTCTGGGTGGTGGGCGGCAGCCAGGGAGCGGAGCCCGACGCTGTGCCGCTGCCGCAGGGATGGACGCAGGCGCACGACGAGCAGCTCTGCCGCGCGCTGGCGACGCTGCCGGCCGGTGCCGAGCCGTCGTCCGTGCTGCAGGAGCTCTCGGTCTTCCCGCTGCTGCAGTCGACGCCCCTCT
>Ga0308015_10001219_pt1 | contig 10883 bp, 10 predicted proteins | sample Neamet231_FD_203128 | JGI IMG/M metagenome (GOLD analysis project Ga0308015, IMG submission 203128) | Marine microbial communities from water near the shore, Antarctic Ocean - #231 | ecosystem: Environmental > Aquatic > Marine > Unclassified | place: Southern Ocean | collected 2014-07-28
GCGGCCCGTGACCAAGACACCCACACCTAGCCACACCGCCTAAAATGGGGTATAATAAAACCCCACAAACCGATGATAGTTGAGCACAATGAAAACCAATCCCAAACCATGGCCTTATGGCCCAAACTGGCAAGGTCAGAGGTGCGAGGCCCGAACGCGCAGGGGTACGCCATGCCAGCGTCCCGCCAGACGGCATTGTCAGAGGAAAATTGAATCTGATTTAAATTTGGCGTAGATTTCAAAAATGACTAACAAAATTTCTTATAAATATTTTAAGACAAGCCCAGAGATTATCCAATTAGCGGTGATGTATTACGTGCGTTATCCGCTGAGTTATCGCTAGGTTGAAGATATTTTATCCGAACGCGGTATCGATATTTGCCACGAAAGCATCCGTTTCTGGGTGACCAGGTTTGGCGCAAGTTTTGCAAAGAAAATCCGAAATCAAAGAGCAGCCTATCATTCGAATTGGCGTTGGCATTTAGATGAGGTGTTTGTGAAAATCAATGGTGAGAAGTTTCTGCTTTGGCGCGCCGTTGATCACGAAGGCGAAGTATTAGAAGCCTTTGTTTCAAAGAGGCGATGCAAACGTACAGCATTGAAATTCATTAAGAAACTGATGAAGAAATACTGTAATCCGCACGAGATTGTAACAGATAAGCTTGCTTCATATGGGGCTGCATTGAACACTTTGGGTGCGAAGCAACTGCAAAATACAACGCAATATCACAACAACAGATGTGAAAACTCTCACCTTCCATTTCGAAGGCGAGAGAGGGCAATGCAGAAGTTTCGAAGTGCCGCTACACTGCAGAGATTTGCCACCGTACACGGTTCCATTTACAACCATTTTAATCACGAAAGACATCTAGAAACCAGACAGGTTTACAAACAAAAACGAGCTGCTGCTCTGACTGAGTGGCGGAAAATCTGTGCAGCATAGAATATGATCTTGTTGGAACCTTTGTGATTGGTCAGAGTTCGTCTGACAACACCCTTCTCTTGTAGGTTCCCACATATCAGAACTGCTGGTGGAAAATGCCTTTAGGATAAAGTCCATCTCCAAACCAAATTGGCCCCTCAGACCACCGGCAGCCTGTTGCCAACCTCTCAATCGAAGCTAAAGGCAGCGTGTATTTGTCGAATCTTGGATCCAGTGAGATAACCGATGGGTCTGGGTAGCGCGACGCAGGTCGCCAAGTGTCTTGGCCTGACAGGATGCTGGATATGGTATCTTTCCTTTAACCAAGAGCCGCTAACCGGCGAAACATGTTTTGGTGTCAAACTTTAGTTGCTCGAGTGCATAACCGCTTCTACCGATTCACGATTGGGCATTGAAGGTGCGGTGCCAGGTTTAGTAACTGAGATCCCCGCAGTAGCACAGCCATAGCGTACAGCTTCTAATGTCGATAAACCTTCAGACAAAGCTGCGGCAAAACCACCATTAAATGCGTCACCAGCGCCGGTCGTTTCAATTACGGCTCCTACATTCACTGCTGGGACAAGTCCGTGGCCATACAAAAACGCTCCTTGGTCACCCATGGTAATAATAGGCGTTCCAACACCAAGATCGCGCAACGCCTCACAGGCAAACTCTGCTTCCTCCTGTGTGCGCACAGCGATTCCGGTTAAAGCTTCACACTCTGTCTCGTTTGGAGTGATATAATCACACAAAGCAAGCATACCGTCAGGCAGAGGTGCTGCTGGCGCCGGGTTGAGAAGCGTCGTGACGCCCGCCTCACGCGCAATTTCTAGCCCGCGCATGGCAGCTATCATTGGCTGCTCAAGCTGAGTGACAAAAACGTCTGCACTTTTTATCAACTTGGCATGAGAATTAATATCAGAGACACTAATTAATGCGGCGGCACCTGGTGCAATGATAATCGCATTGTCGCCCGTACTTTCCTCTATAAAAATGTATGCAGCACCAGTGTAGCTACCGTTGACCTGTTTTACATGTGGAATAACACCAGCCTGCTCCCAAGTTTCAAGCGCAAGTTTTGCAAAGTCGTCTTTGCCTAGTTTTGAAATTATATGTGTTTCGGATCCCATTCGAGCACAAGCCACTGATTGGTTCGAGCCTTTCCCACCAGGACCAAGAACAAAGGAGTTGCCCATGATAGTCTCGCCCATCTTAGGCATCCGCGCTGCGCGATAGGCAGTGTCAGCGACAAAAACACCAAGAATGACAACCCTTCCCATGGCTTAACTCACATCCGGTGGCACAACGCCTTTGCGGAAAGCAAAGCAGCCATAAAAACGCCGCTCACCGGTTTGGATTACTGCGTAGGCTTTCTTTGAGCGTTCATAGAAGGCGAAGCGTTCAATTCCAATCATCGTAGAACCACCAGCAGCAAGTACTTCTACCTGAACCTCCTCCATTACTGGGAGGAGCTTGTCGGGCTCGCCTACTACCTCCATTCTAGCCATGGCATCGTCCACAAATGTATCAAGTGGGTAAAGCGAAAGAACCGCGCGCACCACTTCTGCAGCTGAGCAGTCTATCCGCAACACCTCCCCCAGCACAGTTTCCCGTGCAACGCTGTCAGACGGAAAGTTAGTGTCTGCAATAATTAAATCATCTCCATGCCCCATTGCTCGCAATGCATATAGCACGCCTGCATTTAAAATTGGATCAATGTTTTTAAGCATAAAGGTCCCCTAAAATTAATTATTAAAGTCGTCCACCAGTTTCAGCGTCAAAAACATGCAGGTGGTCTGGATCAGGTTGCAGGTGAATTGTTTGGCCACTTTCAAAGTTATGGCGCTCGCGGAAGACTGCAGTTATGTCTTGGCCTTCAAAGCGCAAAAAAACCATAGTCTCGGCACCCGTTGGTTCAACAACCTTGACCTGCATTGGTAGGCCACCTTTCTTAGTCAAGATTAAATGTTCTGGTCTCACGCCAAGTTTAACTTTGCCCGCGCCCTTTGGACCAGCAAACTGCTCTTCCCCAACCTTCACGATACCTTTTGATAGAACACCACCAAGCAAGTTCATTGATGGCGCACCAATGAATGTTGCCACAAATTGGTTGGTTGGGTTGTCGTATAATTCAAGAGGTGTGCCAATCTGCTCTATGAGCCCACTCTGCATGACCACAATTCGGTCTGCTAATGTCATGGCCTCAATCTGATCGTGGGTCACAAAGATCGTTGTAGTTTTTAAACGTTGGTGCAGTTCTTTGATTTCAATTCGCATTTGAATGCGCAGCTTTGCGTCAAGATTAGACAGTGGTTCATCAAACAAAAATACTTGAGGGTCACGCACAATAGCCCGGCCCATTGCGACACGTTGGCGTTGGCCACCGGACAGATGGCGGGGCTTGCGGTCAAGGTATTCTGTCAGGCTTAGTATTTCAGCGGCGTCTTTCACCCTGCGGTCAATCTCCGACTTGCTGGTTTTAGCAACCTTCAGCGCAAAACCCATATTTTCTGCCACTGATTTGTGTGGGTATAAGGCGTAAGTCTGGAAAACCATTGCAATATCTCGTTCGGAGGGAGGGAGATTGTTTACTACTCGTTCACCGATTGTAATAGTGCCGCTATCAATACCCTCTAACCCAGCGACCATCCTTAAAAGTGTAGATTTGCCGCAGCCGGATGGACCAACTAGCGCTACAAACTCACCATCGGCAATATCAATATCCAACCCATGGATAACCTCCAGGGCATCATAGGATTTACGAATTTTGTTTATTGTGACGTTTGCCATTGAGATGCGCCTCCTGTGAGTTGTAATTCTAACTAAACAATTTCGTACTGTCTACGCCCAACAGTAAAACCCGGTTTTATATACGGACTCTTTATTGACTCTTCATAATTTTAAATCGTAGTATTTTTTTATGTTAGAAATACTAGGCGTAATTTATTCAAATAAGTACTTACTTTATGCGCCATTACATTTCTTTCATGTAATTAACTTTGATGATTCTTGGGAGGATTCACGTGAAAGTAGACCTATATAATTACATTAAAGCTGCTCAAAAAATGAACCGGCGTCAAATGCTGAAGGGTTCTGCAGCTCTTGGAGCCGTAGCGATGATGCCTCAAGGTGCGTTATCAGATGGGCACAGTAATGTTCGGGCCGAGATCTTAAAAATTCCGGGTGTTGGTGCAGGATCACCCACCGACAGTGATTGGCAAAAAGTTGGTAAAATGTGCTTAGGCGCCACCAAAGGCAATGTTGCTGAGGGGGAATTTGACGGTGTTGAGTTAACCTTTATGGGGCTCAACAATCAAAACCTACACAACTTTCTTTTCCGTGGTTTTTTGAAGCCGTGGGAAGCTTACACAGGTGCGAAAATCAACTGGATTGACCTGGCTCAAGGCGACTATAATGCACGCCTTCAGCAGTCTATTGCGACTGGTACCGTTGATTTTGATATTATCGAGATGGGTGCACCGTTTGAAGGTGATGTGCTTGGCAAAGGTCTTGCTTCAGAAATGCCTGAGTGGGTTAAAGAGCAAATCGACATGGACGACTATGTAGATTATCTTAAGGCTCCTGTTGGTACGTGGGGTGGTAAAACGTACAGGGTCTCGATTGATGGTGACTGTCACACATTTGCTTACCGCAAAGATTACTTTGGCCCAGGCTCTATCACTGGCCGTGATGTGCCCACCACTTGGCAGGAGATTAATGAGGTCTCTAAAGAGTTAATTGGCAAGGAAGATCCACTTACTGGACTTCCAGCACATGGTTATCTTGACCCACTCAAGGGCTGGGGAGGCTTCGGCTTCTACTTCCTTGAAAACCGTGCATCAGCATATGCTAAGCACCCAAATAGCCCGGCTTGGTTGTTTGAGCCAGACACAATGAAACCAATGGTAAACAATCCAGCTTGGGTCCAAGCCATCCAAGACGTAATGGATCTGATTGAAGCGGGTGCATACCCTACTGATCAGATTAACGCAGACCCTGGTACAACGGCGTTCCAACAGTTCCTCGCTGGAACTGGCTCAATGCTATCTTGGTGGGGCGATGTGGGTTCAAGCGCACGGACATCTGATACATCTGTTGTCGGTGATGTTGTGGGCTTTGGTATCAATCCAGCTTCAGACCGTGTTTACAACGCAAAAGCTGGAGCCTGGGAAGAAACCAGAAACGAAGCGCCAAACATGGCCTATATTGGCTGGGGCGTTTACGTCATGGCAAGAGTAGATGGCGACGAGAAAAAGAAAAAAGCGGCTTGGTCTGCTGCTGCCCATCTTGGTGGTAAAGATCTTTCTCTCTGGGCTTCTGCATACCCATCGGGCTTTCAGCCTTATCGCAACTCACACTTCCAGTATGAAGAGTGGGAAGAGGCCGGTTATGACCGCGAATATGTCGAGGACTATCTTGGTTCTAACGCAGATAGCTATAATCACCCTAACGCAGCGATCGAACCCCGCATTCCAGGCATCTTCCAGTATTACTCTGTGGCCGAAGATGAGTTGGCAAAGGGCTATGCTGGCCAGTATAGCTCTGCGCAGGAAACTGCGGATGCCATTGCGGCAGCTTGGGAGAAAATCACAGACCAGATCGGCCGCGATAGTCAGATTTCAGTTTACAAAGCTTCGCTTGGCATGTGATCGTAATTCTATAAACTTTGAACAGGCGGCTCCTCGGTGCCGCCTGTTTTGTAATGAAAACACACCTCCGATTTTTCTAGAGACCCATTATGAATACAGTTGGCGACCTTTTACACACAGTGACTGCCGATAATATCTCGGACGGCCGCAAACGTCTTGGCAAGTCATTGGTATGGGGCTCTGCTCTGCTGTGTGTTTCATTAGCTGTCTTGCAAGCGGCATATCAGGCCGACCATATTAGTATTGGCTTCGAAACATGGCGCCCAATTTTGTATGCGTATATGCTTTGGGCTACGGCCCTCTGTTTCGCACAGGTCATTGTCAATGGAGAGAAAGGAAAGCGCACCCTTTTTGTGCTACCGGCAGCACTCTTTGTTATAAGCCTTGTTGTCTTTCCTCTACTTTTTGCACTTTATATTTCTTTTACTGATTGGAACCTTGCATCCCCAAACGGGCCACAGCCCAATGGCTGGGATAATCTTGTTCAGATGTGGAATGACAGCTTCTACTGGAATGCACTAAAAAATATGGTCTACTATGTACTAGTAGTAGGCGTGGAATACGTAATCGCGTTTGGCCTGGCACTCCTACTGAACGCCCAAATTCGGGCCCGCAAGTTCTTTCGCGTCGTCTTTCTCCTGCCCTTAATGCTAAGTCCCGTAGCTGTCTCATGGATGATTGGGAAATCCATGTTTGAGGTCCGGTTCGGGCCAGTCTCTCGCCTTATCCGCGAGTTTGGGGGGGAGCCTACATTCTTTGGAAACCCTGAAATTGCGCGCTTTATGATAATGGCTATGGACGCGTGGACTTTTATTCCATTTATGATGATTATGCTTTTGGCTGGCCTTCAGGCCCTACCGCGTGAGGTTCTTGAAGCCTCAAAAGTGGATGGTGCATCTGGCTGGCAGAGTTTTAAGGAGATTGTATTTCCATTAATGTTGCCTGTTTCTGTTACAGCGGTGGTGATCCGAATTATTTTTAAATTAAAATTAGCTGACGTGATTATCAATGTGACCTCCGGCGGTCCAGGTGGTGCAACCGACAGTGTCACAAGCTTCATTTTCCGCGAATACAGAGACCGTTCAAACGTAGGCTATGGCACTTTATTGGCAATGGTCTATCTAGTTCTAATCATAATTTTTGTTACCCTGCTTTTAAAGCTGGTTAGCCGATGGATGGAGCGGCCAGCATGACTGCCATTTTCAAAGAACATGAAGCTGACCTGCGGGTAAACACCAAATGGTGGGCTAGCCGTGTAGCAATTTATACTGCTCTTTTTATATGGATGATAGTCTGCCTGTTCCCAATTTTATGGACAATCACAACATCATTTAAACTTGCTCCAGACGTTATGAAGGGAAATCTAATTCCATGGTGGGATTTTACGCCAAGATGGAAGGGTTGGGAATCTATAGGCCTTTCGCCCCGATTGATTGGAGAGGTCTCTACAGTTCGCGAAGAGTTTTTTAAACGCTTCTGGAATAGCACTATTATTTCAATATCTGCAGCGCTTCTTGCAGTAATACTAGGGTCTCTAGCCGCTTACGGCCTATCACGCTTCAGCTACCGGTTTGGATTTATGAAAAACTCGGACATTTCGTTTTTCTTCCTAAGCCAAATGATCCTACCGCCCGTAGTTCTTGCTCTCCCGTTTCTTATTTTATACAAATCTTTGGGACTATTAGACAGTAGGATCGGATTGATCTTACTGTATACTTTGATGGTCCTACCCATTGTAATCTGGATTATGCGCGACCAATTTCAAGGTATTCCAATCGAATTAGAAGAAGCAGCCCTTGTCGATGGCCTTGGAATTTGGGGTGCCTTCACGCAAATAGTTTTGCCCATAGCGCTTCCCGGTATGGTAGCTGCATTTATTCTGTCGCTGGTACTTTGCTGGAATGAATACTTTTTTGCAGCGCTACTAACGTCAAGCAATGCCTCGACACTGCCAGTCATGGTAGCTTCACAAACTGGGTCACAGGGGATCAACTGGTGGTCGATGGCGGCACTTTCATCGGCCGCAATTCTACCGCTTGTGATTGTTGCTATTTTTCTAGAGAAATATATCATCAAGGGTATGGCTGCAGGCGCAGTTAAGTAAGCTCTCTCGCAATGTCTTTAGTCTGCTCATAAAGCCTATGAAACAAATCATGCGCTTTGTCATAGGTAACGTTTGGTTGAGCAATTATTGTCTTCACAGCCGGGTTCCACTTCGAGATGCTATCTCGCTCCACCAAACCAACAGCAACTGCCGCTAAAAACGCATCTCCATAGCTTGCCCCTGTAGTTTTCTCACAGACAATTTGATCAATACCAGTTATGTCTGATGTCACTTGAAGCCAAAGAGCATTCTTTGTTCCACCACCAACCGCAAGCAAACGTATGGGAGCCTGACCTAGCTGAGTAAAAGTGTCGGTCACGTGGCGTGTACCGTGTGCAATCCCTTCAATTAAAGCACGATACATGTCGCCACGAGTGTGCGTAAGGTTAAAGCCGAACATAGCACCCTTGGCATTTACATCATGAATTGGTGTTCGTTCACCGGAGAAATACGGCAACATCAAGAGTCCGTTGGCGCCAGGCGGAGATTTGGCAGCCTCCTCAGCCAAGGCTGGAAACGCATCTTGGACAGATAAATCTCGCGCCACTTGATCGCGAAACCAATGGGTAAGTGTACCAGACGTGGCCAGCCCCGCCATTGATGCATGCTCCCCCTTGAACAACCAAGGTGCGTACCAGATGCGCGGATCAGCTACTCTAGATTGTGCCCGAAGGATAATAAAAATAGTTGAACCGTACATCATCATCATATCGCCTGGCTTATCAGCCCCAACAGAAAGTGCTTCTGCTGCGGCATCGATCGTCCCCACAGTAACGGGTGTGCCAAAAGCAAGACCCGTCAACTCTGCTGCTTCTTTGGTGATATGGCCCGCAATTTCATTTGACCACATTAATCGAGGTAGTTTTTCTAATGGCACAATATCATCAGCCAGATCATCAACCCATGTCTGTGTGGTAACATCATAGAGTGGAGAGAAGTTTGCTGCTGTGTAATGATCTATTACCACCTCCCCAGTGAGGCGCATCACAATGAAACTGGTCGAACTAAGAATATAGGCCATTTTAGAAAAAATTTCTGGGCGCTGCCGCTTTAACCAAAGTATTTTGGGCCCAACGGATTGAGACGTCAGGGCGTTACCACAGCGGGAAATTATAGTCTCTTCGCCAATGCGCTGACTTAATTCACGGACTTCAGATTCGGCTCGCCCATCAACCCCGTATAGAACACCGTTCATTAACGGATCACCGTTTGTATCTACGGGCAACATACAAGGGCCAATAGCACTGCAAGCGACAGCATTGATCTGAGATGCGTTTATGCCACTTTCGCTTAAAAGGGTTTTGCAAATAAAAACAAAATCTCCCCACCAGTTTTCTTCTGGATTGTGCTCTGCCCAGCCAGGTTCAGGCACCAGCATTTTGTGACCGCGCGCAGCCTGCGCGTAGATCGTGCCAGCCCCATCTACCAAAACACCTTTTGTTTCATAGGTCCCAATATCAATCCCAAGCGTATAGCCCGTCATGTATACTCATCCCGATTTAAGGAGAATTTTTGTCCTATTTGGTGGACTGCAGCATCCAGTAACTTGGCCAGTGAAACCAAATCGGTCAAATCGCAAAGCTCACGTGCCGAATGCGAATACCGCATTGGAAATCCCATATCGATTGAAGCAACACCTTCGCCGACCAGTTGCACATAAGATAGGTCTGTTAACACTCCAACTTGGGCACTTCGCTGCAAAGAAATATCTTTAGCATTGGCAGCTCGCTCAAATAGGTCAACCATTGCAGGGTGCGGGATTACACCATTCAAAGTTCCCCGCCCATGGAATGAATACATACTCATTCCTGGACCACCACCCAGCACCATTTCACCACGCGCTTCCATGTCTGGTGTATCTGTTGCGAGCATCAGATCTAGCTGTATTGCGATATCCGGCAACAAACTTTGCGCTAGCGGCAGGGCTCCACGAAGGTTGAACTCTTCAAGCACTGTGAAGGCCAAGTCAACTGGTGGACCACTTGTTCGGTTTTTTAATAAACGTGCTACCTCAAGCAAAACAGCGCACCCGGCGCGGTCGTCAATACTGGTGCCACAAATACGATTACCGCTTAACTCTACGGCCTGAGGCGCATAAACAACTGGGGCGCCAATGCAAATACCTGCTGCCTCAACCTCAGAGGCGGACGACAGCCCGGTATCTACATAAAGCTCGGCGTAGGGTGTCACCTGATATTTCTCTGAGGGTGTAGTTGCGTGGTGACTCTTGTTTGCGATAATACCGGAAACATCACGCCCTTCGCCCACACAAATCAAAACTTCTTGGGAAGCCAATGCACGTTCGGGAACACCCCCAAGTCGCTCCAAACGGATCAACCCATCTGCCTCTATGCGGCGTACAATAAACCCAAGCTGGTCCATATGTGTGAACAGCATGACGCGCAGCCCCTCACCCGGGAAATGCGCAACTAGGTTTCCCAAACGGTCTGACCTGCTTTCAACACCAATCGCACCCAATCGGTCGCGCAAATCCCGCCGCACGCGGTCCTCATGCCCCGACAACCCCGGGATCATCATCAGGTCCATCAAATCGTGCTTAATGCGGTTCTTCATATTCTTGCCGCTCTGGCGCGGTCCATAAAATCTGAAGCACGTTCCGGGTCGATGCAGTTCCAAGTGTCACCATCAACCTTTAGCGATGAACCCACTATGCAGCCATCTGCTATTGCCAAAATGTCCGCAACGGTATCGTGCTTCACACCGGTATTTGCCATAACCGCCGTCCCAGGCAGAACAGCTTTTACTGCCTCTAAATCTGAAAGGGCCGCAGCCTCACCAGTAATCTGGCCAGACACAAGAATGGCATCGGGAATCGATGAAAACACGGCGCTGCGTGCGCGGTCCGGTAGAGAGCGCTGATCAAGAGAATGCGCAAATTCAGCGCAGACATTGTAAAGCATGGCCATGTCAGGGCGTCCCAACCGATTACGGTAGCGCATTGCACCTCCGGCATCAGGCGTCCATGGGCCCATGTCAGATGCATAAGTACCCGTAAAAATTTCACGGACAAAAGCAGCCCCAGTAGCCACACCCAGTGCAATACTCGACATTGGATCCCAAAGCACATTCACACCGAAAGGCACTGTAATTTCTGATTTAAGCTGGCCAATAATTACTGCCATCGTTGCAGTTGAAGCTGTATCAACGTCAAACTCGTAGGGCCGGTCATTTTCATTACCAAACATCA
>Ga0308015_10001221_pt1 | contig 10875 bp, 3 predicted proteins | sample Neamet231_FD_203128 | JGI IMG/M metagenome (GOLD analysis project Ga0308015, IMG submission 203128) | Marine microbial communities from water near the shore, Antarctic Ocean - #231 | ecosystem: Environmental > Aquatic > Marine > Unclassified | place: Southern Ocean | collected 2014-07-28
GGACTCCACAGACAGCGGGTGGGATCCTGATGTCTACAGATCTACACTTCTAAACCTCACCTGTAGATGGTTTCGTTCTTGCGGCAGCCCTTGTCGTCGCCGTTGCGCAAATACACCGTGTCCCACGAGTACCTGATGATCCTTATATAAACAGCAGGAGCACGGATCCTTAGATCTATGTAAACAGCAGGAGCAGGGATCATATGTAAACAGCAGGAGCACGGATCGGCGCACGGCTGGTCATTGTTAGGCGGTTTGTTTGGGTGGTATATCTTGCCGCCGCCCAGGCTCTGGAAGCCCGCCTGCTTAAACCACTGAGGCAGCGCCGTCCAGTTTTCTCCTTGGGCTGAGGCCATGCTGCGGAACGTGTCGATGAACTTTGTTGCATGCAGGGAGTCAGCACCGCAGCATCAGCAGCACCGGCAGCACCAGGCGCGCGCCTCACGTTGTACACGCCGGTGGTCTGCGGCGAGCGGCCGGACAAAAAGCTATTCCGCGACGGCGAGCAGTGCGAGAACTGGCAGAACGCCTGCGAAAAAGTCAACGAGCTTTTTGCGAAGCCGTCAAGCCGCGGCGTCAGCACCTCCGTCTGGTTGTACGACGTGCCGACCCCAAACTCCGGCCTGAGGTCGTCCACCACCACCACCACCACGTTCTGCACGCCCTTCGGCAGGTGCGGCTTCGGCGGCGGCGGCGCGGGCGGCGGCGGCGCGGGCCCCGGCGCGGGCCCCGGCGCGGGCCCCGGCGCGGGCCCCGGCGCGGGCTGGTGGCCGCGGACGATGGACGACGCGCCGCCGGCGCAGGCCACTGTTTCGCTCGCGTTCGGCACCGTGCCCTTCAGGTAGCAGCGCCGGGCGTCGGGCGTCAGGCCTGACTGCCACGTCCAGCTCGCGCACGGCACCGCATGGCGCTGCCCCGCAACCCGACACTGCGCGCAGCACGCGGCGGCGGTGGGAGCGGCTGTGACGTTGTAGGTTGGGTTCACGAAGCACGTGCCTGTCAGCACCTTGTCGCAGCTGCTCGGTCCCTGCGCCGCGGCTACGCTCACGAGACTCAGGCCCAGCACCGCGCGCATGGAGTGCACGAACATCGCTGCGTCGAACTTTCAAAATCTCCCCTCGCCGCGATCCTCTTCTTCTCCCCTGTGAAGCCGTAGCTGAAAGCCGCGGGAGTGGATCGACCTGAATACGCGCCCCTCGCCGCGTTTCGCCGGTCACACGCAAGAACGCGAACATGGCAGGGACAGAAAGAGAAGCTTTTAAAACGATAACGCGGACGGCCGCCGCGGGCGCGTCGACCGGCGCCGACAGAAAGCCTGCCGCTGCTGCTGGCGATGAAGCTGCTCGCGCTGCTGCTCCTTGCGCAGCTCGTGGCGCGCTGCGCGGGACGCCAAGCGCTGGAGCCGTCGTTCTACTCCTTCACCGCGACGAACGACCACGCGGGCATCGTGGCGTCGCGGCTGGACGCCGTGGACTTCGCGAGCAACGCGACGAAGCCGCGGGGCTCGCTGCACACGGAGGTGACGAGCGACGCGGGCGGCGGCGTGCACGCGGCGAGCGGCTAGTCCTGCAGATCACCAGCATACTTAAGGCGCCGGGCGAGGTGATCAACCACGCGATCGCAGTGGATCTGCAGACCATCCCGCTCCCGCAGATTCCCTTCGTCAACTACGACGGCTTCGCGCAGATGGCGGCCGTCGACGGTTCGCCGGCCGCCGGGGCTAAGGGCGCGCTGTACGTCGCGGCGCCTTCGGACAACGTCACCAGCCCCAGCGCTCCGGGCCAGCACTACGCCTTCTCCGTGTGGCAGATTCCCGCTTCGGGCTCGCCGGTCAAACACGTGCTCAACCTAACGGGGACTCCGATTGTGGAGGGAAGCTCCGCCGCGTTCGACTCGAAACTGCGCCGCTTCTGGTTCGTGCTGGGCACGTCGAGCTACATTTCGTCGCGGCAGCTCTACGCGGTGGACGTAAGCGGCGCTTCGGGCGCCGTGGCTGTGAAAACTACGCTGATCTCGCCGCCCGGCGTGACGCTGCTGTCGTACGATTCGCACAGCGGCGACATCATCGGCGTTGGCGTGGCCTCCCCCGACAAACGCGCTCTGAAATGTTATGTGAATTCGGGCTTCACGCCGGTCGCCTTCGTCATGACGGTGGCTCGAGAGTGGCGCGCCGCAGAAGCGTGTGCTGTGTATAATTTCATTAACAAACTTACTCTGCGCCCAGAATTTCGTCCCTGTTTAACACACCAGGAACAGGAGCCGGTTTCGGACCCGAATCAAACGCGCCACCAGCGAATCGCTTCGCGCGTTGAAAATGAGGAGAACGGAGAGCACCAGTTGCAGCTCCAAACACTGCTAGCAAGACACTGCCAGTGCTGCAGCCCGCCAAGAGCAACAGCTGCAGCTGCAAACACTGCTAGCAGACACCACCAGGACACCCCCCTCCTGACGCGATGTCCAACACCGGGCAGCGCTTCGACGACGGCGAGCCGACCACGCTGCCGCGGACGTCCTCGTCCGGGCTGCCCGCGAGCGACTCGTCCGACGACGACGACGAGGACGACGACGGCGGGTGCCGCACTGCGTCGGAGGGCGTCGACGACGACGACACCCGCGGGGGCGGCGGCACCGCCGGCGGGGGGCTCGCGCGCAGCCAGTCCGAGGGCGTTGTCGAGCGCGTGAACAGCGAGCGCACGCGCGAGATGCTGCAGCTCAGCCAGGCGGAGCTGGTGGCCATGATTAAGGAGGACCAGGAGGCGCAGAAGGCGGAGATCGACCGGCTGGCGGAGGAGCTGGAGGACGCGCGCGAGGAGGACGCCTTCGGGCGCACCGCCTCCACCGTCGCCGCCTGCTGCGGCTGCTGCTTTGGGGTACGCGCTGCTCGGCCCCCTCGCCCCCTCGCCCCCTCGCCCCCTGTGCGACCTGCTGCGGCTGACATCCGCCCTCCGTTTCTGTTCGCCCGCCGTTCCGCGCCTGGTTCTTCGCTAACGGTCGCAGCAGGACTTCAAACTGGACGAGGGCATCGTGTGCCCGGACGCCGCCGACGACCACAAGGCCGCGTCGGGCGCCGAGTCGAACTTCCTGTGCCACGGCTGCGTGCTGGGGCAGATCAGCAGCGCCCTGAACGACGACTGCGCGGGCGTGGGTAACGAGTTCTACCGGGAGCTCGAGCACACGTCGTCCATCTCGCGCCAGACCAGCAAGAGCTCCGCGGGGCAGATCCCGTGCCCGTTCTTCTCGACCGGCTGCTCCTGCGCGTCGCTGCCGGACGAGATGCTGCTGGCTGCGATGTGCTCGAGCGTGGAAGCAGCGACGGAGGCCGAGAGCCCCGCCAACATGCTGCGGCGCTACCTCGAGGCCAAGGGCCTGCTGGCGGTGCGGACAGAAGAGAGCGCGCGGCTGGCAGAGGAGAAGGTCAAGGCCGAGGAGAAGGCCAAGCAGCGCGCGGCTGGGCTGGACGGCGAGGTCGAGGAGCTGAAGGACAAGATCACGGGCGAGGACGGCGTGCTCTTCCGCGGCATCACCGTCGTCTGCCCGAACTGCGGCCAAGGCGGCGGCAAGGACGACGCCTGCATGCACATGGACACGTGCAGCTGCGGCGCGAAGTGGTGCTTCTGCTGCGAGCGGATCACCGGCCGCAGCGGTGAGATGCGGATGCACCACGAGAAGGACAAAAACAGAGAGAGCGTCATGCGCGAGTGCTGCCAGCGCGGCTCCGGCAGCGACGGCAAGACCGGCTGCGACACGCCGCACTACAACATCGAGGAGCACCCGGGCTGGAGCAGGCACGCCAAGGCGGGCGAGACGCCGGGCGGGGGCGCGCAGCAGGAGTACTACCGCCAGCGCTGCGCCTTCTTCCTGCGCGAGATAAAGGAGGAGACGGTGCCGGACGTGTGGGAGGAGCTCGAGCTGGAGTACCCGGGTCTGCTCACGAACATCCTGCAGAACGAGCGCCTCGTCACGTGGGAGGAGATCGACGCGGCGGAGTACCCGCTGTTCGGCAGCAACAAGGTCAAGAACAAGACGCGGCTCACGAAGAAGCAGGAGGAGCTGAAGCTGGTTACGGACAACAGGAAGGTCAAGAAGTTGGAGCGCATGACGGAACGGCAGGCGAAGAAGGAGCGGCCGATGCAGACCGAGCTCAAGGGCCTGCTCGAGGTTGCCCGCTCGGCGGTGAAGCCCGACCCGTTTCGTGCGCAGAGCACTGACTCCGGCACCGGCGACAGCGGCGAGAAGGCCTGGCAGGTTGCGCTGGCGCTCTTCAATGCGCTGGTGGAGCAGACGGCCACCGTGCGCGCCGAGGCGAAGGCTTCGGCGGCCGGCGGCGCCGCGCCGCTCACCGAGCCCTTCGTCGCCTTCCTGGGCGAGATCGACGCCTCTTGCAGCCGCGAGCTCGAGATTCACGAGGAGGGCGAGCTGCAGGACTTGTTCGCCGCGGCTACAGGGAAGATCGACGAGAAGGAATTCGAGCAGGCGATCCAGCAGCTGGACGCGCTGCAGAAGCACCTGCAGGCGCTGGAGAAGGCCATTGACGCCAAGTCGAACGTCGAGTACAAGTGCGTGTGCCGCCACGGCGTGGCCATCCGCAGAACCACCTCTCAGGACATCGACAGCAGCAGCGCTCAGTACACAGACCACCGTGGCCCTGACTACGGCGACCGCGTCACAGCGAGCAAGGTCGTGAAGACCGTGGGACTAGTGGCCATGCGCTCGTCCGCGAAGGTGTCGATGGAATACCTGCAGGTCGAGGGCTACAAGGGCCTGAGCATGAAATGCTACTTCCCCATCGAGTACACACAGCGTGGTCAGACAGTCAAGTTCTTCGAGAAGGTGGGCAGCACGCACGACTGCGCAAGCAAGTCGCACAGCAAGCTGCTGGCTTCGCTGCAGCGGGACTGTGAGCGTCTGATCTGGGACTGCGAGGTGCGGTTCCTCGGCCACCTCATGGACACGACTCGCTCGGAGACAGCAGCGATGTCTGCGGAGGAGTCCGAGAAACAGGCAGTGCCGCGGTTCGCGGAGCTGCTGGCGATCGTCGGCAAGCAGTCGAAAGCGGCCGAGAAGGCGGCCGCCGGCGGTGCCCCCGGCGCAGGGGCCGCTGGCGGGTTCGGAGCCGCTGAGAGCAAGGTCGTGGGGCGGCCCGGCGCCAAGTTCGTCGTCGCTCAGTGCAAAGTCCTGTCCGTCATCGTCTCGGACAAGCTCACCAAGCTTCGGCTCCTCAAGCTGCACAGCAGCCTGGAGCTCGCGGACGCCACGCACAAGAGCAACAAGTTCACGGAGGCGCTGCAGAGCTACGAGGAGTGCCTGAAGGTCGCGGACGAGACGCGCAAGACTCTGAAGAGCGGCTCGCAGCGGAAGCAGCTGCAGCGTGAAGGTGCCGAGGCGGCGTCGGCGGCGGCGGCAGAGCAGGCCACCGATCGCGCTATGTCTGCAGCAGTGGCTGCTCCTGACGCCGACGCATTCCTGGAGGAGATGTCGTACTCGCAGTCCGGCGTCACCATCGCCAAGGGCGGTGTCGTGAATCTGGGCGCGGACGCTTGCCTTCGCGCGCCGCCGCCGCCGCCGCTGATCATCAGCGGGACGTGGACGGCGACTGAGCACCTGCTCGATGTGCCGGGCCAGCCACAACGCTATGCAGTCGTCCACGAGTACAAGTTCACGCAGATGCCAGGTTCAGACACGTTCACCGGCTACAGATCGTCTGGCAAGCTGGCTGATGCACCTGGACGGGCGCACATGTACGGAGGGGAATCGGCCACTCCATACTCGATGACGGATTACCCGGTGAGCGGCTTCGTACGGAAGGTGCAGCGAGACGGAGAGGAGGTCGTTATGCTCTCGTGGAGGACCAAACAGAAGCCTCCGGAACAAGGTCGCAGTTTGTTTGCTGCAACACCAGTTCCTGACTACTGGTACAGCAGCGCGACGCTCGTGCAATCGCCAGAAGGGGATATGACGCTGAGTGACGGAATTTACTGCGATGTCTCCGGAGATACAGTGGCCGCTTTCAATGAGGGTTTGACCGGTCCAGCTGCACCGGCAGCAGCGGCGGCGGCTCGTGCGGCTGCTGTGGCGGCTGCAGCTGTGCCTGATGGCCTCCTTGGCGCTCACGTGCGTGCTGGATTTGTGGCGCCTCTTGCCCCTGCTGCGTTTGGTGCGGCTCCTGCGCTGGGTGCGGCTCCTGCGTTTGCGGCGGCGGTCGTTCCGCCGACCCCGCAGGCCTGGCTCGAGCACGCGGCAACCTGGTTTGAGCACGAGGACCACAGCACGGGCACCTGCCTGGCGGAGCGGACGCTGCCGAAGTTCGTTAAGCCGACGCCGCCGCCGAAGCCGCGCCCGGAGCACAGCGCCTCGAGCGTGCTGGCCTGCTCGCGCTCGCACCGCGTGGTCTTCCACGCGACCGTTAACGGGATCGGCTGGTTCGCCGAGGAGGAGCTCGCGACGGCGCTGGAGTCGAACCGGCCGACGGCGGCGCACCCGACGGCCGGCAAGCTCGAGTCCGAGGAGGACCAGAAGCAGCTGCCGGTGCTGCAGCAGAGGAACAAGCGGCTGCCGCTCGGTGGCACGCCGACCTCGCTGTCGCTGAGCCCGGACGAGTCGACGCTCGCGGTCTGCGTTGGCGATGAGGTGCACCTGCTCTCGACCGCCAGCCTCGCCGGGATCGAGTCGCCGAAGCCCTTCAAGCCGCCCTCGCTGGCGACGTCCAAGGACGCAGGGTTCAAGTTGAAGTCGACATCTGTCTTTGGGCACAGAAGCCTGCCAGCGTTTGGCGGGCAGCAGGGCAGTCCGCCCGCCGTCGACGTGGCGTCTCCGCTCCGAGGACGAGCACCGGCCTTCGGCGCGGCCTTGCGACCACCGTCTGCCGGTGGAATGTTCGGAGGAGCCCCTGCGCCTGCGCTCGGAGCCCCCGCACCTGGCATGTTTGCGCAGGCCCCCGCGGCTAGTGGGTTTGGCGCTCCGGCGGGAATGCCCTGGAATGCCGGTGGGTTTGGCGCTATGCCTGCACGGGCAGTCGCACCGGGCGGGTTCGGGTACGGCGCACCCGCGGCAGCAGCAGCGCCGGCGGCTGGCGAGTTCGGCCGGGCTGCCTTCGGTGCGCGGGCCGCAGCAGCAGCACCCCTTCGTGCTGCTGCAGCTCATGCGGCCTCCGGTTACGCGGCCGCGCGAACCAGCTTGGGTGTACCCGCAGGGCCCGGTGCGTTTGGCTCTCCGGCGGTTGCTCCTGGCTTTAACACGCCGAAGTTCGGCACCGCGTTCGGCGCCAAAGCCGGCCCGCAGACCGCTGCGGACCACAAGATCTACTCGGTCAAGGTGCGCGGCGACGTGCGGCGCTTGAGCTGGCGCGGCAACGGGCACTTCGTGCTACTCTGCGGCGATGAGACGCTCGAGCAGTACAACGCCGCGACCGGCGAGCTGCTGGAGGACGCCGAGCTGCCGCGGGCGGACGGCGCCGTGACGGACGTCTCGTCGATCGGCGCCAACGTGATGGTCGCGACCGAGGCGGGCGCGGCGCTGCTCCGCGGCGCGGAGCTCGACGTCCGCGCAGAGCAGCAGGTGCTGCAGCAGGTGCACTGCGTGTGCGACGAGCCGCAGACCGTCTTCGCCGGCTTCGGGGCCAAGAAGCAGATCACGTTCTCGCTGGTGACGCGCGATGCGGCCGACAACGGCTGGAAGTGCTCAGCTCAGAGCTACGCCGCCGGGCCCGACGCGCCGGCCGCCGAGAGCTTCGCGGATGAGCCGCAGTTCGCTGGCGGCCAGCCGCACTACGCGCTGGCGGCGATCCCCGAGTGGAAGATGTTCTGCGTCACAGGCCAGAACATCGACATTGCGGTCGGCGTGTACGACGAGCAGGCCGGGCGCTGGGGCATCCTGGAGTCGCCCGACGGGCTCGAGCGGACCAACACGTACGAGGCTCCGAAAATGGACTTTGGCGTGCCCTCGATCCCGCTCTACGGCGGCGAGGTCGAGGACTGCGCGCCGCGCGTGACCGGCGCGGGCGTGATCGCAGCGGCGGACCCCGAGCAAGAACTCAAGGCGCTTGCGGAGAAGCAGGCGCACGACGCAGCGGCGCTGAGCATGCAGCACTACAAGGCCGCCTCGTCGCCGCCGAAGCCGACGGTCTCAATCCCGAGCGCTGAGCCGCCGAGCACGCCGCCGCCGTCGCCGCACAACCTGGAGGTGGCGCCCGCCGTGCCGGACATGGAGGCGCTGGCTCTGTTCCTCACAGACAACGGCAACATCGTGGCGATGAAGGTCGCGCGCGACGGCCACGGTGCGCTGCGCCGCCCGGAAGCGGTCGTCGCGAAGGCGAGCGACGAGAGCAGCAGCCAGGAGCGCTTCTCCGCGATGGACGTGCAGCTGCAGGCGAAGCTCCAGGACCTGCGCGAGCGCGTGGCGGACGCGACCAAGCACAAGGCCGACGGCGTCGCGGCCATCACGGCGCGGCGGCAGGAGCAGGCCGAGAAGCGCACGGAGGCCGAGGACGCGGACGAGCAGGACGCGGCGCTCGCGCTCACCGTGGACATCATGGAGATTGCGCGCGAGCTGCGCGCTCAGGTTGCGCGGCCGACCGACGAGATCATCCCGGAGCGCTACGATGCGTTCGAGGCGGCGAATGCGGAGCGCGAGAAGGCGCTGGACGCCGAGAGCAAACGCGCGAAGCTGGCGGCGAAGCCGCTGGTGGTGGGGCAGAAGGTCTGCGTGAAGGCCTCCACGGCTTCGGCGATTTGCCTTGATGGAGACTGGTTGCTCACGCAGACCACCATCAGCTCTCCAGGACTCCAGCACCCCCAGAAGTTCAAGTACTCGTGGGTGCACAGCGCTGGAGCCGCCACGTTCTCCGGCCGTCAAACCCACAAGGGCACGTCTGGAGAGAAGTTCTGTCCGCCTGGCACCACCGGCGGCGGGAACGTCACCGGTCGGATTACGAATGTGGCAAATCCGGACAGCGCCAGTCGTCTGATTTGGGAGGTCGAGAACGCGGGACAGGGCAACGTTTGCGTCGAGGCTACGCTTGTTGCCGAGGATGGGCTGTGGAAGCTAGTCGATGGCTTCTGCGGCGACCAGGGCGCCGGCAGTTCCAACCTGGGCACGTTTGAGGGCGAGTCCTCGTTCGCGTCTGAACGCGGCGGAGACGTCGACGTCGAGTACTTTGCGTCCGCGCAGGACAAGGCGGCCGGCAAGAAGAGCAAGGGGCGCTTCACCTCGAAGAACTCCGCGACCATTCTGGAGATCAAGGACAAGCCCGAGCCGGCAAAGCCGTCGTCGACGGTCTACTGCGCGATTGCTTCCCAGGACTTCGGCCTGTTTGTGAACATTCGCGCCACGCCGTCGCTCGATGCTCGTCAAGTCGCCGGTGACATGCGGTCCACGTCGGCTGGCACCATCATTACCGTCAACGAGAGCCGGATCAATACTCCTGCTCAAGCGCCAGCGTTTGGAGCGTCGTTTGGAACTGGACCGTCGACATGGTTTGGTGTCGACTGGCAGGGCACGAAGGCCTGGGTGCGCGCCAAAGAAGGCGAGACGTGGAGCGGGCTTGTCCCGATCCGTCGCTTCAGCGTCGCTTGCGAGTACAGAGTCCAGGCACCGGGGCGGACGCAGTTGCGCCTGTCGCCACAGGAGGCGGATGATCGCCCCGGTTTGGAGCGCCGCGATGGTCAGACCGTTTCGGCAGCTGGCATGTGCACGGATGTCAATGGCGAAGAATGGCTAGTAGTCACCAGCTGCGCCAATCTCGAAGCGGCAGGCACGGCCACCGCGGCGCAGCGCGGAGTTCAAACGGGCTCGCCGGTACACTTTCTCAAGCTGATTCATCGAGTTGCTCAACTTGAAGGAGGTATGCGCAGGCCTTCCATCCGCGTCGCTCAGCCGTCCGGACTGCAGCCGGTGTACGTGGGTGATGCAGCCGTTGACGACACACCGTTCGGCGCGGGCGATGTTGGCATCAAGTGCTGGCTGAAGCCGGGCACAGCCGAGGCCGGCCCGGTGCGGCACGGGCTCGAGCTGACCCTGAACAGGTTCGATAGTGTGCGCAGTGTCAGAGTGGCGTGTCCCGGGTCCGGTGACTACTGGATCACCACAGAGAGTCTGCAGAAGACCAACCCAATTGCGCCGGCGCCGGCAGAAGACCAGGTGACTGTTGAAATGGCGACCAGTGCTCTTTTTGGCGGTCGTGGCGAGTACGAAGTTATTCCCGCGGGAACGAAATTGACGCACACGAAGAATCGGACGGAGCACACGGTGGTGTCGCAAGACTCGCAGTTTGTGAAAGTCACGCCTGGGATCCCGGAGGATGCTGCCAACGCGCCAACCGTGGCGGTTTCCGACGGTTGCTATCATACGGTGGTCGGAAGCGAGACGGGAAGGTTTCTTTGGGGCTTCTTCGACAAGCCACTGCTGGCAGATCTGAAGTCTGCGAAGCAGGGCGGCGCCAAGGTCGCGGTGCTGTCGCTGGAGAGCCTAATGAAGCGCGACGAGAAGGCGTCGCCGACTGCGACGTGGCGGTGCATCCACCGCGGCGGTGGTGTGCGCCGACGCAGCGGTCCAAGCACAGACACCGCCGAAGCTGGGCCCACTATCCAGAACGGCGAGACGGTCGAGGTTGTGGAAGAGCGGCAGAACGCGGAAGGGAACTGGCTGCGCGTGTCGGTACCCTTCGACGCGTCAGTTCCCTTCGACTCGCTGCGTTCGTCCGACGAGATCTGGACTTTGCAGCGCCACGCGGATGGTCGCAACTTCTACGAGCGAGTTGACAGTGGGGCGGTGGCTGCGCCGGCTGCTGCGAAGCTCCAGCCCGAACGGACGCCGCTGGACAGGCTGAAGGCGTTCTACGCCCACCATGCGAAGGAGCACAAGGACCCCGCAATGAAAGCA
>Ga0308015_10001225_pt1 | contig 10860 bp, 4 predicted proteins | sample Neamet231_FD_203128 | JGI IMG/M metagenome (GOLD analysis project Ga0308015, IMG submission 203128) | Marine microbial communities from water near the shore, Antarctic Ocean - #231 | ecosystem: Environmental > Aquatic > Marine > Unclassified | place: Southern Ocean | collected 2014-07-28
GCCGAAAATAATCATGCGAGTGTACGCGGACCCGTCCGACTAGCCGTCTGCAAGCTGGCTGTGGCTCCAGCGCCCGCTGCTGCTGGCTCCCTGCCCGCTGTGCCCTGGTGTGCTGGCCCCCTGCCTTACGTAGAAACACAGACGTTTTCGCAAGATTAAGGGTCTCGCGCGACCAGCTCCAAATGGCGCTCACCGCCCTCCTGTGCTCTGACTGACGCAGCTCAAAAGCTGTTGAACCTGCAAACAACCCGCGTTGGCCGGTGGCCAGGATCGCACTATCCGCTGGACCTCCAGGTTCAACCAAAACTGTTGAACCGGGTCGCGCGGTCCGTGGTCCGACATCTTCAACAATGGCGCTCAACGCTCTCCTGGTGCTCAGCCTGGCTCAGCTTGCCACTGCGGGTGCGGTGACGCTTACGCTGACGCACTCGCTGGTGAAGGTGAGGCCGCTGATGCCAACGCCGGTGGCAATCACGCAGCTGCACTCGGCGAAGAACGAGATGGAGTCGTGCCAGGTCGTGGTCCGGGCGGGCAGCGCCGACGCCACGGTGAGCGGCATCGCCGTCAGCGGCGCCGGCGCGGGCGTCGTGGTGACGGTCCACCGCGAGCACATGCTGAACGTGACGACCGTGAGCGACTGCGACGGCGCGCTCGGCGAGTGGCCGGACGCGCTGGTCCCGGACGTGGACGAGTTTGTCGGCGAGAAGCGCAACGCGTTCCCGCTGGTGGTGCAGAAGGGGCGGCAGCAGGCGTTCTGGGTCGACGTGTTCGTGCCCGCAGACGCGAAGGCCGGGATGCAGCAGCTGAAGGTCGCGGTGACGACGAGCGCCGAAGGAACGCAGACGCTGCCGCTGGAGCTGGAGGTCTGGGACTTCGCCCTGCCCTCGACGAGCACGCGCTACGTAACCACGTACAATTGCCACAGCAAGAACATCCTGTCGGGCAAGTACCTGGAAAAAGTACCGAAGGCGAACGCCACGGAGGAGGTGACGCTGCAGCAGCAGTTCGTCGAGCTCGGACTGCGGCACCGTGTGACCTTCTCGGACTTCCTCGGCGCCGACGAGGCGCCCCTGGCCGCGGAGCCGCCGCTGTGGGACGTGATCCAGCAGCGCTGGGGCGCGTACCTGGACGGGATCGACCTCAAGGGCTCGTTCAAGCAGGCGAAGCTCACGGCGGTCGCGCTGCCGCCGAAATATTTCGGCGAGCGCACGTACTCCAACAGCTCGAAGGAGCGCGCCGAGATTGACCAGATGTGGCACGCCACCGGCTGCCCGAGGGCGACGCCGGAGTGGGGCTACGCGTACTGGGGCGAGCAGCTCGACGGCGGCGCGAGTGACATGATGACGTACTGCAAGCACGCCTTGAACTGTGGAGCGTCCGTGGGGTGCGACAAATGGGCGAAAGGCTGCGCCACGACGCCAATCGCAAAGTGCACGGAGCAGAAGCCGGGCCCGCGCCCGCCGCTGAACAACTCGCGCGCGATCGCGTACTGGCGCTCCGCGCTGGCGCACGCCAGGAGCGCGGGCTGGGCCGACCGGATGTTCGACTACACGTGCGACGAGCCGGGCAACGACCCGGACAGGATCGCGACCTGCAAGACGCACGGCTCGGTGCTGCACGAGGCGGACCCGTCGCTGCGCTCGCTCATTACGGCGGAGAACGTGTTCGCGAAGGAGCATAACATGTCCGAGGCGATTGATATCTGGGTGCCGATCCTGAACTTTCTGGATGACGGCAACAACGCGAGCGGCGAGCCCGTCTGCCCGCACTACGACCACCGGCTCTTCACGAAGGACGATAAGATGGCGCAGCGCAAGCTTTACGACCCGTACGTCGCGGCGAACAAGTCGCTGTGGTGGTACATCAGCTGCATGAGCCAAGGTTGTTCGGGAGTGAAGAGGAGCGGCTGCCCTGGCCCAGAATTAAGTTGCACGAACGGCACGTGGCCGAGCTACATGATCGACGCGCCGTCGCCGTTCAACCGAGCAATGTCGTGGATGTCTTTCGTCTACGACGTGCACGGCGAGCTCTACTGGGGCTCGAACGCGGCCGACGGCGTCTACACCAAATCCGACACCAACTCGAGCTGGGAGAACCAGTGGCTCGCTGGCGGGAACGGCGACGGTTCTCTGACCTACCCTGGGCGCGTCTCGAAGATCGGCGGCGAGACCTTCATCCCGATCGCGAGCATCCGGCTCAAGCACATCCGCGACGGGCTGGAGGACCTGGAGTACATGTACATGCTCGAGGAGCTCACGGGCAGCCGGGCCGCGGCGCTGGACATCATCTCGCCCGACGTGGTGCGCCGCGCCTACGACTTCGAGCACGCGGACGGCGCGAAGATGCTGGCGGCGCGCAAGAAGATGGGCGCGCTCATCCACGCGCTCTCGGCGTAGCTGCAGTTGATAATAATGCGCTGCGTTTACTTGCTCAGCGGCACGCCCTACGTCTAAGCCGTCGTCGGGTACGGCGTACCGTCGGGAAAATGGCCGCCCGTCGAGACGGCGCCGTACCCAGCGGTCCCAGACTTTTTGCGGCGTCCGCTCGCGCCTCCTCTCAGCGCTTACAGTACACGTACGGTAAGCGCTGAGTAGGGCCCCTGAGGCGTCATCATCTACCCGCCCCCGCCCATGTGCCTGCCTGTGTGCCCTGTGCTGCCCCCCTGCCTGTCCGGTTGAGCTGCCGCCGAGCAGCCGCAGCTCAGTCCAGAGCACGGGTGCGATCGGCGAGACCCACAGCGTCAGCGAGAGCGCGCCCTCGCCGCCGGCCGCGGTCTGCGTCACCGTGACGGTCGCCGTCGCCAGGTCCTGCCGCGCCGCGTACGCTGCGCCGCGCCATGCGGGCGGCAGCCCCACGAGCACCGACGCCATCGTCATCGTCGCCGGCAGGTCGCAGTGCAGGTGCTCGCACTGCCCGCAGCCGCGCTCCGGGTTGGCCGCGGCACTGTTGTTGGCCAGCGCCCATAAGCTGTTGGTGCTGACGTACAGGTCGAGGTAGCTGGAGGAGAGATGTCAGTAAGAGTACGAGCAGCCGGAGCAGCACCAGGAGCAGCACCACGAGCAGCACCAGCATCATCTCACCTGCTCGTGCTCGTGCCGCCGCGGACCGCCACGCCCACGTTGCCGTTCCCGAGCACCGGCGCGTCCGTGATGTGGTGGTGGTCGCGGCGCAGGTCGCCGCTGGCCGTGGAGGGCCGTCCGCGTCGGTCATCAGCCCGTGTTGCACACGGGCAGGAACTGCGGCCGGTGCGACCAGCTGTTCGGCGGGGCGGCGGCGGCGGCCGCCAGCGCCGTGCCCACGATCAGGGCGATTGTGGCCTCCATCTGCTGCTGCAGGCTCACGGGGAGCAGCCCGTCAGATTCCGGTCCAGAAAATCGAGCTCTTGCTTTTTCCGCTTTTTTTTCTCCCCAGGCAGTCAACCAACGACGTGTGCGAAGTGTGCTATCTAGTCCAAGCATGCCCGCGCAGGACAAATCCCATCTGCAGACTTGAGGATGACAGCCTATAGCTTTCTGCTTCGCCAGCGAGTCGGTGGCGATCGTCTGACGAGCTCAGCCGCCACAACGATGGAGGCGTCGACGGCCGAGAGCGACTCGGCGACTACGCTGCCATCCACCTCGCTGCCGCGCTCCGCCTCCATCTCAGCGCTGGAGCAGATCGACGCGGAGGTTGCGCCGATGCGCATCTACCTGTTTTCCGAGTGCTTCTGGCCGTACTGCTCCGGCAGCTCGCGCCGGCTGTGGATGGTGGCGGAGAAGCTGCTGCACATGGGCCACCACCTGCACATCGTGACAGGCCACGACGGCGCGGTGGACTGGCCGCCGGGGCAGGTGGAGAACTGCACGTTCTCCATCATGCCGGGCTACGAGCCGCCGGGCACAGGCTTCACCTTCTGCGTGCCGTGGGTCGGCATGATCAGTAGCCAGATCCGCGAGTTCTCGCCGGACGTGATCCACGTGGTGGAGGAGACGCTTTGCTCGGTGGTGCACCTGAGCGTGGCGCACGTGCTCGGCGTGCCGGCGATCTGGTCGCACCACACGCTGAACTACGTCACGGCGCAGTGGTACCTTGGGCAGAGCGCGGCGCAGGCGATCAACCCGTCGTTCCAGTGGATCCTGCGCCGCTTCTCCGGCTGCGCCCGCGCGAACCTGGCGGTGTCGGCCGCGCACGCCGAGAGCCTGCGCACCGAGACGCGCTGCAAGACCGACGTGCACGTATGGACCACGGGCGTCTCGGACGACTTCGGCCCGCACATGCGCGACGCCAAGTGGCGAGCGGAGATGCTGCCGCCGGGCACGCCGACGGACGTGCCGCTGATGGTCACGGTGGGGCGGCTGGCGCCGGAGAAGGAGCTGGAGTTCCTGCTGCCGCTGATGGAGCGCGTGCCGGAGGTCTACCTGTGCATGGTGGGCGACGGCCCAGCGCGCGCGCAGCTGGAGAGCCTGCTGCCCAAGGCGCGCACCGTGTTCCTGGGCCGGCGCAGCGGCGAGGAGCTCGCCAAGAGCTACGCGACGGGCGACGTGTTTGTGCACACGTCGACAACGGAGACGTTTGGGCAGGTGTATTTGGAGGCGATGAAGAGCGGCACGCCGGTCGTGGCGGCGCCGGGCTTGCAGCTGCAGGAGTTCTGCCACGACAGCGAGCACGGGCAGCTGTTCAAGGCGCACGACGTGGACGATGCCGAGCGCGCCCTGCGGCAGGGGCTGCGCAAGCGCGACTTCCTGAGCGTGAACTGCGTGCGCGACTCGGCGCAGTACACGTGGCAGAAGGCCGCGGACGAGGTGCAGCTGATCTACCAGGCGGCGAAGGGCACGGGCAAGCAGACCTGGCGCTTCACCGGCTGGTGGGTGACGACGCTGCGCGTGATCCGCGAGCTGCTGGTGATCGTGTGGATCGTCGTCCTCACGGCGGTCGCGGTGGCGCTGATGGCGCTCACGTGCATCCGCATCCAGGGCACGAAGGACCGCCGCATGACGGGCGGCAAGCTGAACGTGCGCAACCAGGTGGAGATCCAGAAGAAGAAGAACGACGGCAAGATCAGCCCGAAGTCCTCCGACGCGGAGTCCAAAGCTGAGTGGAGCAAGGACAAGCTGCCAGGCGAGAAGCAGCCGTGATATAGTTTGTGATTGATATTTAGGATTGAGTGAAGATCGAGCCTACTGGTCCATCGTAATCTCGCCGAACTCGCCGCTGTCGAAGCGGTTGTTGACGTCCTCGCCGTCCGCCTCGTCGCACTCGCCGGCCTCCTCCAGCAGGCTCTGGAAGTCGGCCGAGATCTGGACGGCGTCATCGTTGCTCACGTTATACGAGAACTCCGTCAGGTCGAGCGGCGGCTTGAAGAACGTGTGCCCCTCGCCCGACTCCTGCTCATCCTGCCCAAAGTCGCGCGGCGGCAGCCGCGTATTGAGCGGGAAGTTGAGCGGCAGGTCCGCCTTGCCCTCGCCCAGCTCGCGCAGCAGCTGAATCGAGACCTCTGGCCGCACCAGCGGCCCCACGCTGTCCTGGCCCTCGGCGCTCGAGTCGCTCTCGATCACCAGGCTGCGGCACATCTCCTTGACCGCCAGGTGCGGGTACACGTCCTGCAGCTCCATCTGCAGCGACTGCGCCCGCGCTGAGCGCACCCCGACCGAGGACGAGGAGGACGTCGACGACATCGCGGAAGACGTGCGCGAGCGGCTCATCGCCGAGCTGGTCGCGCGTTCGCGCGGCGAGGCGCCAACGATCACGCCGTCGAGCTCGCCCGCCTTCTCCTTCTCCTTGAACTCGAGGAACGGGAACATGTCCGCGGTGGAGTTCGGCTCGTCCACCACGAACACGCCGCGCGACGCCAGCGACGCCTGCGTGAACATCAGGCCGCCGGGGCTCCAGATCGTCGGGTTGACCACCATGCCGGACGAGGCCTTAGCGAAGAGGTCCATCGCGCCGTTGGAGTTGTCGTCGGCCATGAGCTTCTTTGTCTTCTCGAAGATCTCGATCTCGTAGCTGTAGGCGTCGAGCATGTCGCTGAGAAGGCTGCCCATCTCGAGCAGCGACGTGTTGCCGTGCTCCTGGATCACCTTGTTCAGCACGGCGCGCAGCTGCACGTGCGTCATCATCGCCCGCAGGATCACGCGCTTGAACTCAATCACGGAGTCCACCACCGCCTGCTTGTGCCGGTAGCTGTCGGACACGCCGTCCTGCACGCGCGTCGAGATAGCCGTGAACTCGTCCAGCAGCCGGAACCACAGCGCCTGCTTCTCCTGCTCGTCCGTCGACTCCTCGGAGTAGCCCTCGCACAGCTTCACCGCCACGTTCAAACAGCCGCCCTCGAACGCGTCGCGCGCGTCGTTGGCCTCGGTCGACTTGCCCGCCAGCGCCGCCGCCACGTAGCTGTCGCGCAGGTTGGGCTCGAACTCGCCCAGGATGAGCTCCAGCGCGCCCTCAGCGTCGCCCATCTTCTCGAGCAGGAACGCCGTCGCGTCCGTGATGTTGTACTGCTGGCAGAGCTCGAGGCAGTGGTCCAGCCGGTACGAGTCCGAGGAACTCAGGTACGGGTAGACGCTGCCCGGGTCGAAGCGGCACAGCAAGCCCATGTAGATCTCAGTCTCACCGGTGGAGAGCGAGACCAGCGCGGCGCGGTCAATGTCGCCCGCGTCCGAGGCGTTCTGCCCGATCTCGATCTTGGCGTTCATGTACTTGAACTGCATCTGCTCGTCCTGCGCCAGCGCGCCGGCCATCTCGGCCGAGTGCTCGCGGAAGTGCTCGATCACGAACGTGGCGGCGTTCTTCGCGTCCGCCAGCACCAGCATCTCGAAGTTCGCCTGGAACGCCTTGCGCACGCCGTCCTTCTTCGCCGCCGACAGCTCCTGCTGCGTCAGGATGTCGCCAAGGAACGCGTAGATATCCGCCGCGCGGCTCTTCTGCTGCGTCTCGTCCGCGCTGCCGCTCGCGCCCAGCATCGCCTCCAGCACCTTGGCGTAGTCGCCGCGGAGCTCGTAGAGGTACGCCGTGACGCGCTGCAGGTTGACCGACGTCACGCCGTCGCCCTTGCCCTCAGTCTTCATCCGCTGCTCCACCCACGCCAGGAAGCCCTCCTCGTCGAACGTCCCTACCTCAAACTCGCGCAGCAGCTTGAGCAGACAATCCTCGCGGTCCGAGACCGTGAGCGCCTTGTGCTGCAGGTTGGATACGTTTCCACCGGACGAGGGCGCCGGGCCGGCAACCAGGTACGCCATCACGCGGTTGACCTGCATGGGGTTCGGAGTGATGTCCTCCGGACTGCGAGGCGAAGGCGGAGTCAGCGCTGGGACGCACAGGAACATGCATGCAGAGGAGCAGTCAATAAAAGAGACGGACTTGTTGAAGGCTTGGCACGCGATTCTGCGAAACGAAACGGCGAGACGAAAAATAAGATGGCGGATGCAGAAGAGTGTCAGCAGACTGCGAGGCCGGCTGGCAGCAGCACATGGGGCGAGCAGCGGGGTTGCGAGCGCACCTTCCAGCAGTCAACCATCGCGCAACGTGCGAGTAAAATCGCGCAGACAGGTCCGCGCTGCCCATGCCGCGCGGCTTCCACGCACTCGCTGGCTGGCTCCAATCCTCAAAGTCGCTGGAGCCTCCATCAAACTCGCGTTGCCGGTTGATCGCGATGTCAGCGAGGCCGTCGAACACGGCCTGCGAGCCGCGCTCCTCGCCCTCCTTCAGCTTGCCGCCCACCGCGTTGGTGCGATTTTCGAGCTTGCTGCAGGTGCCGTCGAATAGCGACGTGAACACGTCGAGCGTCTGCTCGGCGTCGAACGTCAGCAGCGCCCGCAGCCGCGGGAACGAGTCGTCGGAAACCTCGTGGCCGTCGTACAGCACCTCCGTCTCCACCGGCAGCGCGAGGAAGCTGCAGAGGTTCGCTTTGGTCGCGGCGTACTTGAGCGGCAGCACGGCCTCCGGCCCGCTGTCCTCGGTGAAGCAGGCGCGCAGGTACCGGAAGAACTGCGAGCCGAGGTTCTTCACCATGTCCTCGTCGCCGAACTCGAGCTCCGTGCGCAGCTCGCGCAGCATCTCGTTTGCGGGGGTGATCCAGTCCGCTTTTCCCTTGGTGAAGAAGTAGGCCAGCGCCGTGAAGAGCTGGTGGACGCGGCAGATGCCGACGATCTGGTCGAAGTCCACGCGCTCCGGGTCCAGGTGCAGCAGGCACTCCTCGGCGCGGCTCATCGCGTGGTTCGCGTGGAAGTGCTTCACAAAATCCTCGAGCACCGACGGCGCCAGCACGCGCAGGTGGTCCTGCAGGATCTGCGGCTCCACCATCGTCAGGAACAGCGACTGCTCGTTCTCCTCGCAGAACTTCGGGTACAGTGTGTCGAACAGCGTGTCCTCGCGCGAGATCGAGACGCAGTACTCGATGCAGGTCTGGATCGACTTGCGGTACGAGTCTTCGCGCTGCTGCCCCGTGAGCTCGTTGGCCGTGCGGATCATGTCCTTCAGGTAACTCATGATCAGCTCCGAGATGTGGTCGCCGATCACGCGGTGCAGCGTCTCAAAGTCGGTGGGCAGGCCGTCGGCCGCCTTGGCCTTGCCCTCGTAGAAGTCGAGCGCGAGCGTCAGCGCCTCCTCCCACTCGGCGGCGTCGACCAGCACCTCGATCCGCTCCATCCACGTGAAGACGCGCACCTTGTTCAGCGAGACCTGCCCGAGCATGTAGATGTTCTCGTCGCAGTTCGAGATGGAGTGGTGGAACGACTGCGTCTTGGCGCCCAGCATCCCGTGGCTCACCACGTCGCAGCCCGAGATGTCGATGCGCTCCAGGATGGACAGCGTCGAGGGGTCGAAGATGTTGATGTGCTGCTGGCCGTCAGTGAAGACGAAGACGGAGGGGTTGAGCCAAGTCACGGCGGAGACCTCCTGGACGTTCTCGAAGTTGCCCTTGGAGACGAACTTCACCTTGCTCTCCTCGCCGACCTCGAGCCACGACAGCATCAGCTGCAACATCAGGATGTGGCGCCCCCACGCCACCACCAGGATCGGGTCCGTGTTCTGCTTGAGTTTGTTCTTGCCCTTACGCACGTCCGGCCTCCAGCTCAGGTACGGCAGCGACGTCTCGCCCACCGAGCCCGGCCGCCGCACCTTGAAGCAGACGGTCGCCTGCGGCTCCAGCGTCATGACGAAGATCATCGTCGACGTGCACATCGCCGTGAGGTGCAGGTCGTTCGTGGAGGTGCGCGCGGGCGAGGGCGGCAGCACCGCGATGGCCGAGATGGCGCCCAGGGAGCCGTCGAAGAGCTCGTCGTGCTTGAAGTTGTAGCGCACCATCCGCCACTGGAACGTGACCTTGTTCGCCGTGCCGCGCACGTCCACCGTCACCACCGTCGGCGCACCGGGTAGGAAGTGCGTGAAGACCACCGCCAGCGTGTGCACGCCCTTGATCTCCTTGAGCTGTGTCCCCTGCAGGATGTCGTACAGCACAATCGTGCCGTCAGAGTGCCCCACAACCAGCCACTCACCCGACGGCATCGAGACGTCCAGCGACGACACCGCGCCGCGCTTCACCTTGAGCGAGCCCAGCAGGTTCTTGAGCACCTGGAAGTGGTCGAAGACCATCACCAGGCCGAGGTCCGTGCCGATCACCAGAAAGCGCGAGCGCACCGTCAGGCAGGTCGGCCGGCCGGCGTCCGTCTGCATCTGCGGGTTGCTCATCTGCGCGGACGTCTTGGGCAGCTTCTCCAGCCGCACCACGCTGCTGTTCGGCGCGATGTCGCGCTGCAGCACCGACTTGCGCCGCGGCGCCCCCGCGCCGAAGCCCGCCGGCGCGCCTTCCACCGCCAGCGCAGCAGGCCCGCCCCCGCCGCCCGCTCCGTCCGCTCCCGCCCCTCCCGCACCGTCCGCGCCGCTCGAAGCTGGCTCGTTCTCCTCCTCAGGTGCCGGCCTCGGCGGCGCCGCCTGCGGCGTGGCGGCCATCGGCGACCCCGCCGGTATCCGCTCGGGAGTAGCCGCGCCGGACGGGCTCGCCAGGATCGCCTTGAGCTGCGCCGCGTCCGGTGGCGCGCCGTCCTCCTCGTCGCTGAAGTCGTCGTCGTCCGCCAGAATTGCCGCCAGCTCGTCCGCCTCCGTGGCCGCCGCCGCCGCCGCCGCCGCCGCCGCCGCGGTCTCCACAGCCGCGTCCGTATCGTCGGCGGCGCCCGGTGGCGCGTCCTCAGAGGCCATCACCTGCTTCAAAAAGTCCTTGCGCGCGTCCGAGAGCACCGCGCTGGCCACCTCCTCCGCCACCACGCCGGACGCCGCCATCGCCACGCCCGCCACGTCCGGTGGCGGCGCGGCGGGCTCCTCCGCAGCAGCCGCCGCACCAGCCGCCGCGGTTGGTGTGGTCGGGGGCGTGCTGCCCGCCATGACGGCCTCGTCGCGGCCGCCCATCCCCGCGTCGCCCTGGGCCAGGAAGGACGCGCGCGAGGACTTGCCGCGGATGGAGCCGCCGACCGAGCCCGCCGCGCCCGAGGCGGCGCCCGCGGCCGCGCCCGCCGCCCCCGCCACGCCGCCCGCCGCGCCCTTCGCCGCGCCCGCCACGCCGCCCGCCGCGCCCTTTGCCGCGCCCGCCACGCCGCCCGCCGCGCCCTTCGCCACGCCCGCCACGCCGCCCGCCGCGCCCTTCGCCGCGCCCGCCGCGGCGCTGCCGGCGGCCGAGGCCGCAGAGGCCACGTTCGCCGCCGCCTGCGCCCGCATGGCCTCCAGCTTCGCCTTCTTCTCCGCGATGCGCGCCTTCATGCTCATCGTGCTGCGGGGCGGCGGTGCTGCGGCCGGCTGGTGTGCCTGCTGCGCCTGCTGTGCCTCCTGGAGGTGTGCTGCCACACGCGGGGTTCTGCAGAGCTGCGGCCCGTGGCGGCGCTGAGCAGCACCACG
>Ga0308015_10001229_pt1 | contig 10847 bp, 3 predicted proteins | sample Neamet231_FD_203128 | JGI IMG/M metagenome (GOLD analysis project Ga0308015, IMG submission 203128) | Marine microbial communities from water near the shore, Antarctic Ocean - #231 | ecosystem: Environmental > Aquatic > Marine > Unclassified | place: Southern Ocean | collected 2014-07-28
TGGACGAGGTTACCTCCTCGATCTACGACAGCGACCGCGCGGTGTCGCCGCGGCTGGAGCTGCTGCAGGCCATGTTCGCGCAGATGGAGCGCTCGAGCAAGCACACGGGGCGCGGCATCGCCATGACGTTCAACGACTTCTGTGTCGCGCTCAGCCGCAACGAGGCCATCGCGGCGCACTTTGGCGCCGGCGGCGACATCGCGATTCCGCCGGGATCGGCGATTCCAGCGTCGCCACCGCCAGCGCTGCGGTCGCCGCGGGTGTCGGCGCTGCGGGCGCAGGAGCTGCAAGAGGAGGCCGAGGCGCCGGCGCCGGCTGAGGCGAAGCGGAGGCCGAAGGCCAAGGTGAAGGCGAAGGCGAAGCGAAGGCCCAAGGTGGCTGTCATCTAGATAAAAAACACTGTGCTTTAGATAATACGACAGCTGCTGCGCTACTTGCAGGTCCTACTAAAATCGATGGAGCCCCTTACTCCATCGCCGCGGTGAGTGCCCTGTTTTCGCTCAGCTGCTTGGACAGCTGCTTCTCCAGCGCTTGGCCTTCCTTTCTGTCGTCCGAGCTCTCCATCACGGTCACCATCTCGTGCGCCGCGTGAGACGAGCCGATCACACCGAGGCCGTCCAGGCCATGGAAGGTCGAGACGCGCCGCTGTTTCAACCGCGAATCGTCTTGGATGCCGTGGACAATCGCATCGATCGCAGGGAAGTGGAACGGGTCCAGGACGCCCAGGTGGTCCTCGATAAAGTTGTGGCCGATGTGCTCAGCCTTGGTTCCGTCTTCTTCGAACTCGATCTCGGGGTGATCGTCGATGTACTTATCGTGCACCTTCTGTGCCTCCAGCGAGGCAAAGTAGTTGGCCATCCACGCCACCGTGGACGAGAGCATGATGACCTGGAACCCGACCTTGATGTTGTAGGCCTCCGCCACGTAGCCGCCGACCAGCGGCGCGCACGCGTAGCCGAAGCAGTTGTATGCAAACATGCTCATGGCCGAGGCCAGCGGCCGCAGCTCTTTCACGACCGCGTTCATGCACACGCCCGTGCACGGCGGCAGCAGCGCTCCGCCGAAGAAGAGCACCACCCACGACCAGAAGAACACGCCCCAGATGGTCGTGGCAAACGCGCACGGGATCGCCGCGCACACCGCGCCAAGGCCGAAGCCGTTGCAGATGCGCAGCGTAATTGCGGCCTGCTTGCCGGTCTCGCAGTCGTAGCCGCCGATGCGGTCGATCGCCCAGCCACCGAAAAACACGCCGGCGATCGGGCCCGAGAGCGCCTCGAACGCAAACACCATGACCACGAGCGACGGGTCCGCCGCCATCCCGTACTGCTCGACCGGCAGCGTGAGGTAGTCGGTGATCCAAAACTGGATGCCGGTGACCACAAAGTACAGGCCGCTCAGCGACATGACGAGCAGCACGAAGACGCCGGACGACAGCAGCTGCTTCAGCTGCTGCACGAACGGCGCGTCCGCGGCGCCGCCAGCTCCGCCCTCCTTTTGGAACTGCCCCTCGAGCTCCGAGAGCACCTGCTCGTTTCCGCCGTCCTTGGCGCCCTTGATAGCCATCTTGCGCATCCGCCGCGCCACGCGCTCCTTGGGCCCGCCCACCGCGTTGATGTGCCGGCCCTTGATGAACAGGAAGAACGGCACGTAGAGGCCGAGCACGACGGCCTGCACGGCCAGCACCCAGCGCCAGCCGCTGTTGTAGCAGCCCAGCTCCGTCGCCACCGCCGCGTCGCAGCCCGGGATCACGACGACGTCAGCCTCAACGCCGTTGAGGTTGGCCGGCGTCGAGATGCAGCTGGCGGTGTACGCCGACATGTCCGCCGTCCTGTTCGGCAGCAGCGCTGCCCAGGTCCCGTCTTCGTTCTGCGGTCCCGTCGGGCACCACGTGGAGCCCGGCATCGACTGCGTCGCGATGCCGCCGGCGATGTAGCCCAGCATGATGCCGACGGCCACCGCCGCCTGCAGCAGCGACATCCACAGCGTCATGTTGGCGTCCGGCGAGAACTCGTCCACCCAGACCGGGCAGTAGATGAAGACCGGCGACTGCGACGCGCCGATCAGCAGCCGCGAGGCCATGATCACCTGGATGTCGTTCGAGAAGACCATGATCAGCACCGCCACCGCGTTCATGCCGGTGGCGCCGATCAGGATCTTGCGCTGGCTGTCCCACGCCGTCAAGTATTTGCCCGCGAGCGGCGCCGTCAGCACCAGCCCGAAATACACCAGGCTGCCGAGCCAGCCCGCCGTGCCGTAGTCGATGTTCATCTCGTTCTGCGGAGGGGGCGCGCACACGTCAGCGCAGGTCGGCGGCGGGCAGCCTGGCGCAGGCGCAGCGGCGGCAGCTCAGGCCAGCAGCAGCAGCAGCAGCCACGAACCATGATGTGTCGGATCGAGACGGGCAGCACGCCCGCGTCGAAGTTGGCCATCACCTCCAAAAAGCAGAAGGCGCCGAAGACGCCGTTCCGTGTGGACTCGCCCAGCGCCTCCTCGTGCTCCGCGTCCATCATCGCGGCCTTGCGCACCTCTGCGGCGCCGCCCACCATGCCCGCCGTTGCCGCTTCGATCATCTCGGTGACCGCACCATCCGTGCGGCCGCCAGGGAACTGGTGTTCGTCGTCGTCGTCGTTGTACAGCGGGTTCGTATTGCTGGTGACGTGCTTGTCTTTGCCTGTGCCCGGAGCCATCGCCGTGCAGTGTCTGCTGCAGGGTGGCTGAGGAACCCGCTCTGCAGTAGGATCGCGGCGCAGGCTGCCTGCGTGGATTTGCAAATGAGGTACGAGTGGCGTTCCCCCCCAGAACAGAAGTAAACGCAGTGCACATACGTACACGCATACACGCACGTGCACACACGCACACACGCACACGCACATGCGGGGGAGAAATGAAAACTCCGGCTGCAAATTCTGCCAACTTTGCTCAGAGCTCGAAGTTTACTCACTTGATTCCTCTAATGCACTCCCAGAAGTCGGCGGTGTTCTCCGGGCTCCTCACCGCCATGCGGAAGAAGGTGGGCATGTTGTATCCGGCCGCGCCGGTCCGCACGGGCGTCCCGTTGGCCTTGGCGGCCACAACTATCTTCTCGGTGAGCTCCGCGTCCTTCGTGTCGATCCAGATCCACGAGAGCCACGGCTCGCCGTGCACGCTCCACTGCGGGAACTCGGCGCTCAGCACGTCGGTGCTGAGCTTGCGCCACGCCGGCGTCTTCGCCCACGTGTCCTCGAGGTACTCGACGTCGTCCACGGCCTCCGCGCAGAAGGCGATCGCGCAGGTGTTCAGGCTCCACGGCACCTGCTTCTTGCGCACCGCCGCCACAATCGCCGGGTCCGGCCCGATGACCGAGCCCAGGCGCAGGCCGGCGCAGCTCCAGATCTTGGTCCACGAGTGCATGATCCACACCTTGACGTCGCGGCTCTCGTACTGCGCCTTGATCCAGTCCATGTTGTTGGTGAGCGAGTCACAGCGCCACTCCGGGCCGTGCCACGGCTGCATGGACTCGTCCACCATGACGGTGGTGCCATCCGGCACGTGCTCCTCGATGTAGTTCATCATGTCGCCCACGGCTATGTAGTCGCCGGTCGGGTTGCACGGGTTCACGATGCACGTCAGCTGCACGTCCTTCGCGGCCGCGTCCTTCGTCACCATCCCCTGCGCCTTGCTCGAGCGCTCGTACTCCTTGTACTGCGTCAGCGTGCCCCCTGGCTTCCAGGCCGGCGCCGCGCCGTCCTGCGGCAGCGAGCTGCGCACCACTAGGTCGATGAGCTCGGACGCGCCGTTCCCCATCATGAACTGGCTCTCGTACTTCGTCCCCGTCTCCGGCCAGATGAAGCCCTGCGAGCATGGGGCGTCAGCAGCATCTCGGAGACCCAGGTACAGCAGCAGCAGCAGCAGCACCTGCAGCTTGGAGAACGCCGGCTCAAAGTCCGCCGAGGGGTAGTGCTCGGTGGTGTTCACGCTGGCCGCCGCCGCCGCGCGCGCTTTCATCGGCCCAACCACCGTGTTAGTCGTCACGGAGAAGTCCTCCTTGAAGTTGTCCAGGTGCGCCCAGTCCTGCCCGCCGTGGAATGTCTGCACGTCCATGTCCCACGTGTTGGCGTCGAACGCGCCGGTGCCGGTGTCGCGCTGAAAGCACGCAAACAGGGTCAGCGGCGGCGATGTTGCGTCGAGGGCCAGCTCAGCGCCCCAAATTAGTGCTTACCCGCTCGCCGATCTCCGTCGCCAGGCTGCGGCGGCCGGCGCGCCGGGCCAGGCCACGTGAGGCGGTGCGAAGCGCCATCGTAGTCAGCTGGACCTCAGCGCTTACCGTACGCGTACGGTAAGCGCTGAGGACGAACGGCGTCGCTGGCAGTCGTCGTCTCGGAAAGCTGCGCCCGGCCGCGGCCCTGCTTCCCTCGCCCCCCTCTGGCCAGGTGTTGCACGGCACGGCTAGTCAAGCTCGGCACGTTGCAGTATTTCGCTACGCAACACTACGGCACTGCGAAGTAGGCAGTGATGAGGAGCTTGTCGAGACGCCGTCGACCAGACCGCGAAAAAGTAGCGCTGCACCGCGTCTACAGCGCCGCATCGGGGCTCCAAGTACACAGAATCGATCGTAGTGGTGCTCCAAGCGCGCTGCTCCAAGCAGGTTTCAACCAGAGCCGGCGCTAGCGCTTCAGCCGACGCTGCAGAGCCGATCCTGCCGTAGCACAAGCGTGCGTTCGCGCGGTGAGCGCGTTTACTGCGCGGCGGGCGCAAAGCAAATCATACAGCCTACTGGGCCTGCACAAAAGCCATGTCCGCCGCGGAGGCCGACCTGCACGTGGTGCACGAGCTGCGCTGGGGCGGCATCGCGCTGTGGGAGGGCGGGCTACAGCACTACTCGTCGGGCGTCGAGCCGGCGAGCAAGATCCACGCGTCGTCGTGGCGCAGCGTGACCGCCGCAGTGGTGGACTCGAGCTTCGAGGGCAGCGCGCTGGTGCTGAAGCAGAGCGCGGGCTCCGCGTCGCAGCTGGCGAAGCTGCAGCTGACGGGCAGCCACCGCAGCGTGCGCTGGGGGCCGGTGGGCTTCAAGGGCGCGCACAAGCACGGCGTCACCATCACGGTGCCGCGCTCCAAGATGCGCCACTTCCTGTGGTCCGAGTCGCGCGAGGAGATGGCCGAGCTCAGGAAGATGGTGGCGCACATACTGGAGGAGTCGGACGCCGCGGCGGTGGCCGCCACCGCCGAGACGAAGGCGCGCGTGCGCAGCACGGTCGGGCGCGTCGGGAAGGTAGCCAAAGCGGGCACCGCGTTCGCCTCGCCGAGCCGGCTGCAGGCCAGCAAAGGGCCCGGCGCGGGCGCGGCGGCGGCGGCGGAGCCGGCGCTGAAGCCAGGCACGAGTATGCCATCGGGCGAAGCGCGGGCCAAGAACTCGCCGCGGCCGACGACCGCGCGGGGCAAGGCGTCGGCGGCGAGGCGCGCCACGAGCCCGGAGCCGGTGCGCGGAAACGGCACCTCCGGCAGCCGAAAGGAGAAGGCGCGGCCAGTCAGCGCCCCGGCGCCCAAGGTCGCGGCGCCGGCGGCGCCGGCGACGTCGCCGCGGGTGGCGGACGGGCTCGGCGCGGACGGGCACGAGAGCCACAACGAGGCGCAGCGGCGGGTGAACGCCAAGAAGGTCAAGCAGCAGAGCGAGGAGCTGGCGATAGAGGAGTACCGCGGGCAGCTCTTCGCCCTGGCCATCGACAATAACGGCGAGCACCTGGACGGGCTGCACGTTGAGTTCGGAACGCACCGCCACGGCGGGCTCGGCTACGGCGAGTTCCGGCAGGGCGTGCGCGCGCTGCAGTCGCAGGCGGGCGCGGACGACAAGGCGGCCAACTTGCAGATGAGCGACGCCGTGGTGCGCAAGATGTTCCAGAGCATCGACGAAACGCGCACCGGCGAGATCTCGATGTCGGACCTGCGCAAGTGGCTGCACGCCTACGCGCCGCCGTCGGCGGCGGCGGCGGCGCTCAAGAAGAGCGCGGCGGGCGGGCCGACGCCGTCGCGGGTGGACCACGGCCTCTCCGGTACGGGCGGAGGCTCGTCGTCTTCGCTGCGCATCAGCGCGTCGTCGGCCGGCTCGTCGCCGCGGGCGATGCCGGGCAGTCCGCGCAACAGCGCGCGGATTGACGCCATCAAGTCGACGGTGAACAGCATGCAGAAAGAGAAGGCGGCCGCCGCTGTGGTGGCGGACGTTGCGGTGGCCGACGTGGCGCTGCTCGCGGAGGCGGACGGCGTCGCTGCTGCGCCCGCCGCGGCGGCGCCAGGGGCGCTTGACGACAGCGTATTCGATGAGGACTCGTCGGCGTACCCAGCGATGGCCGCAGACGATGCGGATGACTCGGTGCACACGACGGCCGAGCTGTCGGTGGAGGACATCGGCGCCTTTGAGGACCTGGAAAACCAGATCGAGGCGGACATTGACGACGAGAAGCGCAGCGAGCTGCTCGAAATGATCGCGGCGGAGGAGGCCGAGGCGGCGATGATGAGCCCCGTCGTCGCCACCAAAGCAGCCGAGTCGGACGACGACGACATGGGCGACCTCGACATGGGCGACATGGACGATCTTGGTATGGACGATCTGGCACCTGGAGATGAGGAGGAGCTGTCGGAGGAGGAGCTGCTACGAATGATCGCAGAGGAGGAAGCGCAGATCGCTGCAATGCAGTCGCCAGCTCCACCAGGTCCGCGCGGTGGCCACGGGCTGAGCCCGCCGCCGGGATCGTCGCAGCGGGGGTCCCCGGAAAGCGCGGCTCTTGCTGAGGAAGCCGCGCTGTTGCCCACCACGTCACCGGTGCTTCCGGCGCGCGAGGAGGAGGAGGAGCCGGTGCCAGCGGCGACGGGAGACGTGCACGGCTTAATCTCGTGCCCGGCGGATAACTGGACCGAGCAGCTCACCGCAGACATTTGCGTGCTGGGTCGCGCGCCGGCCGCGGGCAAGGGCAAGTCCTGCGACCTGGTCATCGGCGCGGCGATGAACATCTCGCGCAAGCACTGCCACGTCCTGTGCTTCCACGACGGCGCGGCAAACCACTACGCAGTGGAGGCGCTGGGTAAGTGCTCGCTGCAGGTGAACGAGCTGGTGCGCAAGGCGGCGGATGGCCCGGTGATGCTGGAGGACGGCGACACGCTGAAGGTGGGGTCGGTGGAGCTCGTGTTTGGGCTGGAGACTGGCGAGGCTGCGCTGCCGTCTGCGCTTGACGATGTCGAGGCGCCGGCTGAAACTGCCGAGGCGGAGCTGCTCACCGCCGATTCTGCCGCGACTGGCGCTACTGATCTCGATGCGGCGCTGGATCCTCAGGCCACGATTGTTCCGGGAACAAGGGGGCTGGCGGCGCTGAAACAGAGCGTGCACACGGCTGGCCATGCGGCAATCCTACTGGGCAGCGTGGCGAGTGATGCCGCCGGTCTGAGCTCGGTGCAGGGCGTCCTGATCGATTCGCTCAGCGCCGAGGAGGCTGGTGCGATCGGCCCGCCGCTCGCTTGCCTGGTCGGGCCTGACGAGTCCGTGTACCAGCTGCGGCGCGAAGCGACGGTGATCGGGCGCAACGTGAAGAACGCCTCCGCGGACTGCCGCGTCAACGGCGACAAGCAGATCTCGAGGAAGCACGCGCGACTGGTGCTGCACGAGTCGGCGTGGGCGGTTGAGGCGCTGGGCAAGAACCGCGTGTTCGTCGATGGCCAGAGTGCCGCGGGCGTGAAAGCTGCCGCTGGCTTGGTGCCGCTCGCCTTGCCCTGCAGCTTCCGGGTCGGCTCTGTGGATCTGCGCATCAACACCGTCAGCGCAGTAATCGCGTCACAAGCCCAGCCGGCTGAACCCGCGGAAGGGCCTTTGCGATCACCACAGGGCGAGCTGGATGCGATCCAGGAAAGGATGATGGGCCTCTTGGTCGACGGCACGGACCCGATCGAGATGCAAGCCGCGGTGCAGGAGTCGCTGCCGTACCACGCTCAGAGCCAGGATATCGCGGACTTCTGCCAGCTGGTCGAAGTCAGGCTGGCGGAGATGGCGGCGGAACAAACGGACCTCCAGTCAGCGGATGCGGAGCGGGCGCGCGAGAAGGCGGGGGCGGACGAGCGGGCTGCCGAGCAGGCGCGGCAAGCTCTGGGGCACCAGCACGCGCTGGCGAGAAACGCGGCCAAGCTGGCGGAGCAGGAGCGGCTCGCAGCCGCGGCCGCCGCAGCGGAGCCGAAGAAGAAAGGGCGGTTCCACTTCGGCCGCAAGTCAAAGAAAGCAGCAAAGGCGGCGGCCGAAGCTGCCGCGCTCGCAGAAGCGGAGACGGCGGCGCGGCCGGCGCGGCCGCTGTTCGAGACGAGCATGCCGGAGCTGCGGAGCACGCACGCGTTCACGCCCAGTTCGGTGCCCGCGACGATCGTTGCAATCATGCAGGGCATCCGGCAGACGGGGCTGGAGGAGGAGGGCATCTTCCGGCTGAGCGTGGCCAGCGAGCAGCTCGACGCGCTGAAGGGCCTGCTCGACGAGTTTGCGCACGACGAGTACGACGAGATGGACCTGGACCTGCCGTCGCACTCGGCGCTCGAGCTGGCGTGCGTGCTGAAGCGCTGGATCCGGGAGCTGCCGGAGCCGCGGCTGCTGCCGAACTTCGCGGCGATGAGCGACGCCTGCGACTTACCTTCGCTCGAGAACACGGTGGTGCAGATGGCGCAGCTTTGCCAGGACGAGCTGCCAGAGGAGAACCTCGGCGTGCTGCGCGCGCTGGTCGACTTGATCCTGGACGTGACGGATCACGCGGCGATAAACAAGATGGACCTGGCGAACATGTCGCGCTGTATCACGCCGAACCTGACGCCGCTGACGTACATGCAGATGCCGCCGAACTTTGACGTGCTGCGCGTGATCGTGGAGAATCATGCGCGGATCCTGCAGCCCGACGAGGCGGTGCGCAAGGGCACGGGCGCGAGCATGGTGTCGATGGAGTCGTTGGGCGATGACCTGGGCGACGACTTTGGCGACGACATGGAGATGGACGAAAACTTTGGCGATGAGGGCGACGCCGAGCCTCAAAACTTTGACGTTGACATGTCGCACCCGCTGTCGATACAGCAGAGCATCGATCAGATGGCGAGCAGCAGTTCGGCCGGCGCCGCGGAGATCATCGATGAGCTGCAGCAGATCCTGGACGAGACCCTGCAAGAAGGCGCGGCGGCCGTCAGGCAGATTATTGCGGGGCCGATCACCGACTTCTCGGCCCTGGAGGACGCTGTGGAGAGGTACGCCGACTGGCCGCCGCCGGTGCAGGACGCGTGGAAGGAGCTGGGCCAGGTGCGCGACCACGTTGTGGCCGGCGCCGTCGCGCAGCTCGCCAGCATGGCGAAGCTCGAGTCGCCGCTGGAGATCCACGCGCGGTTGGACGCCAAGGAGTGGGCGAGCGGCGTGCACAGGATCGAGCAGCACGAGGAGGTGGACGCCGCGATTGCCGCCGTGGGCGAGCGGACGGGGCTGCTCACCGCGGAGGCCCGAGCGGCGCTGCAGCAGGCGACGCGCGAGGGCGTGACGCTGTCGGAGGTCGACGCACTGCTTGCGCAGTACGCGGGCTGGGAAGGCGTCGACGACTCGCGCGCCATGCTGGTGGGGAGGCAGGGTGAACTCAACGAGGAGTTCAAGCAGGCGTGCGAGCGGCTGCGCAGCTTGCACAAGGCGACAGAGCAGCCGCGCGAGATCGACGAGGCGCTAGAGGCCGCCACCGCACGCTTCGGAGAGGACAAGATGTCCGAGATGGCGAAGACGATGAAGATCCGGCGCGCGGAGCTGCTGTCCGACGCGCGCAAGTCGCTCACCGCGCTGACCAAGGACCCGAACTCGACGATGCAGATTCTGGAGCGGGTGCTCGCCAAGTACAGCGAGTACGAGGGGCTGGAGTCCAGCCTGGCGGCGATGCAGAAGCGCTTCGCGCTGCTGTGCAAAGCCGCGAACCGCGACCTGGTGGAGGCGACCGCCGGCGACGACATCCTTCACATCGACGCACTGCTGGGCAAGTTCGCCGACGTGGCGGCGCTGCAGCAGAATTACGGGGCGCTGAAGGCGCGGCGCGGCGAGCTGAGCACGACGATGCAGCAGCAGCTGAAGAAGATGGCGACGTCTTACCACACGATCGGCCAGGAGCAGCACCAGGACGACAACGACGTGATCGCTGCGCTGGAAGACCGCGCCGCTCCGTACGGCGATTCTGTGAAGGAGGCGCTCGAGGAGCTGGAGCGGGTGCGGCAGTCGCTTCCGCCGATGCCTGACCCGTCGGCAGAGTCCGAGGGGGAGCAGGCGGCTTTGGAGGAGGAGCAGGCTGCCGCTGGTGCTGGTGGCGCGGACCTGATCTCCGGCACCAACGCGATGCTGAACAAGCACATGGACAACATCTCTCGCGAGCAGGTCTGGATCGCCTCGGCGACCTGGCGCATCCGCAAGCTCGAGCTCGAGAAGCAGGAGCTGGCGGAGAAGGTGGTTTCGCTCGAGGCGGAGCTGCTCATCGTGCGCAACCGCGAGGCCGTGCGCGACGAGGAGGGCCAGAAGGAGCAGTCCATCCGGCGCGAGAAGGAGCAGCGCGTCGAGGCGCTCACCGGCATCGTGCGATCTCTGGAGAGCACCACCGAGCGCGCCGAGCTGCAGATCGCGCAGGCGCAGAACGCGCAGTCGCCGTCACTCGAAACACGCTCCCAGAGATCGGGGCGGCAGTCGCCGAACTCTGGCGGCGGGTACACGCACACGTCTCCGGCGGCGTTCCAGCGGCAGGACAAGGTGGCGCGCACGCCGGCCAAGTACGGCGAGTACCTGTCGCCGCGCACAACGAAGGACGGCGCGTTCGTGCCGGCCAGCCTCGTCGGCCAAGTTGCCG
>Ga0308015_10001240_pt1 | contig 10792 bp, 10 predicted proteins | sample Neamet231_FD_203128 | JGI IMG/M metagenome (GOLD analysis project Ga0308015, IMG submission 203128) | Marine microbial communities from water near the shore, Antarctic Ocean - #231 | ecosystem: Environmental > Aquatic > Marine > Unclassified | place: Southern Ocean | collected 2014-07-28
AAAACTTGCTGAAAAACTTGGTGTTGATGCAGAAGTGGCAGCTGTTTTGATTGATGAAGGCTATACAAATCTTGATGAAATAGCTGAAGCTGAATCAGATGCATTATCTAAAATTGAAGAATTTGACTCTGACATGGTGGGCGAGCTTCAAGAAAGAGCTCAGGATGCACAGTTGGTTAAGGCCTTAACGGATGCTGAGTCTACAGAAATCTTGCTCAGTGTTGAGGGTGTTGAAGACTCACTAGCAACAGCTCTTGTTGATGCTGAAATTACTACAGTTGATGCGCTAGCTGAGCTATCAATTGTTGAGCTTTTGGAAATTCAAGATGTTGGGAATGATAGCGCTTCTGCTGTTATCATGGCAGCCAGAGAAAAAGAAGGCTGGTTTGACTAACTTTTATATAGGTATCTTAAGTATCAATAACTAGAATATATAGGCAAAAATATGGCACATACTGTAGAAAGTTTATCAAAACTACTCAAAAAAACACCTGATCAGGTTATATCTATTTTATCTGGAGCAGGTATTTCAGGAAAAACAGCTGAATCGAATATTTCTGCAGATGAAAGACAGGTTCTAATGTCAAGTTTGAGCAAACGCTCTAGCACTAAATCAAGTATCTCTGTTTCCAGAAAAACAACAAAACCTGCTGCTAATACATCATCTTCTGGTGGTGTAAAGATTCAGGTGAAAAAGAAGCGTGAGGTTCCTCAGGCCGCTCCCACTGAACAAGTCGACGACGCTGCAATATTAAAAGCTAGAGAGGCTCTAGAGGCTGGGAGACTTTCTGAAGAAAAAGATGAACAGCATGATGCGAAGAGAAATGACGTGGTTCGCCAGCAAAAAGTTAAAAATGAAGAGCTATTGGCTCAAAAAACACAAAAAGAATTAACTGATAAGGAAGAACAGGCTAAAAAAGAGAAGGAAAAGTTAGAAGCAGAAAAATCTAATGATTCAAAGAAGAGTCCTAAGCGACTAAGAACTACTCCATCACCTGCATCGAATCGAAAACAACTCCACGTTGCTAGGCATAATCCAAATCGAAAACTTAAGAAAAAAGAAAGAACGCATATTTCACAAAAAACTCAGGATGAGCAAGCCCAGCATGGTTTTCATATGCCAGTTGAGCCAGTGAAGCACGAAATTTTAATTCCAGAGAATATTAAAATATCTGAGCTAGCTTTGAAGATGACTACTAAAGCTGGTGAAGTATTAAAAGTTATGATGGGCATGGGCGTTATGGCTACTCTCAATGATGTAATCGATCAAGATACAGCGATGCTTGTAGTTGAGGAGATGGGACATACTCCTGTAGCAAGTAGTGAAGAGACAGTTGAGGATACTTTGGTTCAAGAGGCCTATGATGATTCGGATTCTGCACCAAGACCTCCAATAGTAACTATTATGGGCCATGTTGATCATGGAAAAACATCACTTCTAGATTATATTCGTAAGTCAAAAGTAGCTTCTGCTGAAGCGGGTGGAATTACTCAGCATATTGGTGCATACCAAGTTGAACAAAATGGAAACTTAATCACGTTTATTGATACTCCAGGCCATGCTGCATTTTCAAAAATGCGACTTCGCGGTGCAACTGCAACAGATATTGTAATTCTCGTAGTTGCTGCAGATGACGGTGTTATGCCGCAAACTATTGAATCTATTAAGCATGCTAAGGCTTCAAATGTTCCTATTATTGTTGCTATTAATAAGATGGATAAAGATGGGGCAGATCTTGATAAAGTGAAACAAGTCCTGTCAACACACGATGTTATCTCTGATGAGTGGGGCGGTGATGTTTTAATGGTTGGCGTTTCAGCTCATACAGGTGATGGTATTGATAAGCTTTTAGAAAGCATATCTTTAACTGCTGAAATGTCAGAAATTAAGGCTGTTGTTGACAAGCCAGCAAGTGGTGTAGTTCTTGAGGCTCGATTAGATAAAGGGCGTGGAAAAGTGACTACTGTACTTGTTCAGTCAGGAACACTTAAGAAAGGTGACATTGTTATTGCGGGTCAAGAGTACGGAAAAGTTAAGCAAATTATTGATGACAATGGTAAGCCAATTAATAAAGCAGGCCCATCAACTCCAGTCGAAATTCTAGGTCTTTCAGGCGTTCCAGATTCTGGAGCTGAGGTTCTTGTTGTTGGAAGTGAGCGAAAGGCAAGAGAAGTAGCAGACTTTAGAAAGTCAAAAGATAGGGAGGCCAAGCTTCAAAAACAACAAGCTGAAAAAATGGATAATTTCTTTGCTACTATGGAAGAGGGTGAAATTTCTACAGTTAATGTGATCATTAAGTCAGATGTCCGCGGATCAGCACAAGCATTAGTTGAGTCTTTGGAAGAGCTTTCAACAGATGAGGTTAAAGTTAAGGTTGTTTCTTCAGGTGTTGGAGCAATTAATAATACAGATATTTCTTTGGCAAGTGCTTCAGAGGCTATTGTTCTTGGTTTTAATGTGAGAGCGGATGCTGTTGCTAAGAAGGCTGCTGATGTCGAAGGCGTTAAAATTGAGTATTACAGTATTATTTATAATTTAATTGATGATATTAAAGCGATTATGGGTGGCTTATTAAGCCCAGAGCTAAGTGAAAATATTATTGGAATTGCCGGCGTTAAAGATGTATTTAGATCACCTAAGTTTGGAGATATTGCGGGCTGTATGGTTGAAGAAGGCGTTGTAAGAAAAGATAGTCCAATACGCGTCTTGCGAGACAGCGTTGTAATTTATGAAGGCGAGCTAGAATCTCTAAGGCGTTTTAAAGATGACGTAAAAGAAGTTAAGTCTGGTACTGAGTGTGGAATTGGAGTATTAAACTATAAAGATGTTCAGCCAGGAGACCAAATTGAAGTATTTGAGCGTATAGAGCGCGCTCGAACATTATAGGGTAGAGGTTCTAAATGGCACAACAAATAAGTTTTAGAACCGAAAGAGTAAACGAACTTATTAAGCGTGAACTTGTTCTTCTATTATCGAAAGAAACGAAAGATCCTAGGCTGCAAGAAGTGGTTATTACTGACGTCATAGTTACCCGTGATCTAACCAGTGCGAAAGTTTTTTTCTCAGTCGAAGAGTCCTCTCAGAAATCCGTCGCAGTTTTGCTTAATAAAGCTGGTGGCTTTTTTAGAAAATCTTTATCAAAAACTTTAGACTTAAGGCATACGCCTTCACTAAACTTTATTTATGATACGGCTCCAAATGCTGGGGCTAGAATGGACGATCTCTTAAGTAAAATTTAAACACATAAATAATGTCTAAACGCAATCCAAAAGGTAGAGACATCAATGGAGTTTTGCTTCTTGATAAAGCAAGTGGCCATAGTTCTAATTCTGCCCTGCAAGATATAAAACGATTGTTTGATGCAAATAAGGCTGGACATACTGGAAGCCTTGACCCTCTTGCAAGTGGACTCTTGCCAATATGCTTAGGTCAGGCGACTAAAGTTGCACAGTTTTTACTTAATGGTGATAAGCGCTATTTTGTTCGCGGAAAATTAGGTCAAATAAGTGACACAGGAGACTCTGACGGTGAGGTAGTTGATTTTGGCCCCACAAAAGAAGTCAATCAGCAGGCTATTAAAAATGTTTTGCTAGATTTTGCTGGCAGTATTAATCAAGTACCACCAATGTACTCTGCCCTTAAGAGAAACGGCACACCTCTTTATAAACTCGCAAGAAAAGGTATTGAGGTTGAAAGAGAAGCTAGACCAGTTACCATTCATGAGATAAAATTCAAAGGCCTTGAGGAAGAAATTATAAGCTTAGAGGTTTCTTGTTCAAAGGGCACTTATATTAGAACTTTGATCGAGGATATAGGAAAATCCTTAGGGTGTGGTGGACATGTTATTGAACTAAGAAGAATTGGATTTACCCATTTTGATATATCACAAGCAACAACCTTTGAGGACCTAATGGAGCTCAAAAATAAAAGTTTAGATTCTCTTGATTCACTTCTTATTAGCGCTGATGAAATGCTGCCAAACCTAAAAGGCCTCTATTTGGACGCAGAGCAAACACTTGATATTAAACATGGAAGAAAGGTTTTGTGTTCTGGCTTAGATGTTGGGCAAAAAATTAAACTTTATGACGAGAAAAAACAGTTTATTGGTATTGGTGAAAATAATGTTTTATCTGAAGTTTGGCCTAAAAGAGTTTTCGTTTGAGAGGCCAAGTTTTAAAGCTTAGTAATTAAAAGGGAGGGGGTATGAAGGTATTAATAATAGGCTCTGGTGGCCGTGAACATGCTCTAGCTTGGCAGTGCTCTCAATTTAAAGAAGTGGAACATGTATTTGTTGCACCTGGAAATGCGGGCACTTATTTAGAGAAAAAAATATCAAATATTCAGATAGATTCTGAAAACATACCTGAACTTATTTCATTTGCTAAAAGTGAATGTATAGATATTACAATTGTTGGCCCAGAGGCGCCACTAGTGATGGGGGTGGTTGATGATTTTCAAGATGAAGGTCTTGCGATATTTGGGCCTTCAAAATTAGCATCTCAATTGGAAGGATCAAAAGCATTCAGTAAGGATTTTATGCATAGAAATAATATCCCAACAGCATTTTATAAAGTCTTTACTGAATCTAACCTTGCAATTAAATATGTCAAAGAGATGGGAGCGCCTATCGTTATAAAGGCAGATGGGCTAGCTGCTGGAAAAGGGGTAATTATTGCCAATACTCTAAATGAAGCAATAGCTGCTATTAATGATATGCTTGAAGGAAATCGATTTGGAGAGGCTGGATCAAGAGTGGTAATTGAAGAGTTTTTAAAAGGAGAAGAAGCGAGCTTTATAGTAATGGTAGATGGGGACAATATACTGCCAATGGCCACTTCACAGGACCACAAGGCAAGAGACAATGCTGACAAGGGTCCAAATACTGGAGGGATGGGGGCATACTCGCCGGCGCCAATAGTAAGCCCTTTGGTTTTTAATAATGTAATGGAAAAAGTTATTAAACCAACTGTCAAGGCAATGAAGGCTGAAGGCATTCCATACACTGGTTTTTTATATGCAGGATTGATGATTGATAATAAAGGGATGATAAAAGTGCTTGAGTATAACTGTAGATTTGGAGACCCTGAAACCCAGCCAATAATGATGCGTTTAAAATCTAACTTAGCTCAATTATGTATTTCTGCAACTCAAGGGACTTTAGATTTAGCTAATGCTGAATGGGATGATCGAACAGCTTTGGGTGTTGTGATAGCTGCTAATGGTTACCCAGACGCTTATAAAAAAGGAGAAATAATTAATCTGCCTCTAGAGGAGGCTGACTCTAAAATTTTTCATGCTGGAACAAAGTTAGACGCAGATAATATTAAAAGTAATGGTGGGCGTGTGCTATGTGCAACTGCACTAGGTGGGAGTATAAAAGAGGCACAAGAAAAAGCTTATCAGCTTACTAACTCAGTTGGTTGGGATGGGGGCTACTTTAGAACTGACATTGGGTTTAAAGGTATATAGAGTGCTAAATATTATTGGCGTAGATGAAGCTGGAAGAGGTCCATTAGTTGGAAATGTGGTTGCAGCAGCGGTAATTTTTCCTGTTAATTTTCATATTGACGGTCTTACTGACTCAAAGAAGTTAACAGAAAAAAAACGCGAAGACTTCTACTTACAAATTACTAATCAGTGTTTTTGGTCAGTAGGAGAAGCTAGCAGTATTGAAATTGATCAGATCAATATATTGCAGGCAACAATGCTTGCAATGAAAAGAGCAATAAACAACTTACAGCGTCAGCTTTTAAGCCAAAATAAAGATGAGATATTTAGGGTGCTTGTGGATGGAAATCGCTGCCCAGACGTTGATAACTGTATTGCAATAGTTAAAGGAGATTTAACTGAGCCAGTTATTTCAGCTGCATCAGTTATTGCAAAGGTTACAAGAGACAGACAAATGAAAGAATTAGATTTAAGGTTTCCTGAGTACGGATTTAAAAAGCACAAAGGCTATGGTACTAAAGAGCATCTTATTGCTCTATCAAAGCATGGACCAATAGATGGCCATCATCGAAGTACTTTTGCGCCAATAAAAAACCTTTAATTTAGCTCGTTGATTTCTTGCTGTAAAGCATTTTGAGCAGCTTCAAGCTCCGCTTTTTTTGCTTCAAGACTGGCTCTTTTCTCTGCTTCTTCCCGGTCCTTGTTATCCTTTTCAATTTCTTCTGCAGGCCGCGCCATAAGGTAGTTAAAAAGTTTAACAACTTGTTTAACATTTTTTGCTTTACTTGCAACATTAGTTGCATGCTCTGCTTCTCTTTTTGTTACTGAGCCCATTAAGTATACTGTTGCCCTTTCAGTAAGAACTGAAACATGAGCTGGATGAAATACCTCTTGATCAAGGAAAAGAGCCTCTATCTGAACAGATATTACACCATCTCTAGCACGGTTTAAGTAGCTACTATTTGGCATCACTGCAACTTCATTAATGAGTTGATTTATCTTCGGTGCTTTTTTCTTAACTATCTCTTCAAGATAGCTTTTAAGATCATCAGTTGGAACTTCACCAGTCATTAGTACAGATTTGCTGTACACATTAAAGTTGATATGTGTATCGTCTAGCATCAAATCTTTACTGACAATATTTCCTAGATTCATATAAAGAGTTTTGTCATCCAAAATTTCACCCATTGTGCGCCGATCATTAGACATCGTAGCTACAGTAGTTACAGCCGCAGCTCCTTGAACTATTGGTATGCATGAACTCAAAATAGTGGACGATACGAGAAGCGCAGATAAGATTATTACTTTTTTCATTAATACTCCTTGTTTCTAGTTAGCCAAAGCTTCAAAAAAAGATATGTCTTTATTTTAAAGTAGTATCAGTGTTTATTAAAGCTAAAGATGTAGATAAATTTTGATAATATTGGGCGCTAATAAAGCATAATAGTAATCATATTTATGAGCCTTGGCTAAGATTTTAATATGATGGGAAAGCTTTTTATTGTAGCAACTCCAATTGGAAACTTGAATGATATTACCTACAGGGCCATAGAAACACTAAAGAATGTTGACATAGTGTTAGCTGAAGATACGAGGCATAGTAAAAAATTATTTGCACACTTTGAGATTTCAACGCCCCTTAAAGCTTTTCATGAGCACAATGAACGAGAAAAGACTAAATCAATTATTTCTGAGCTAAATTCTGGTATTTCAATTGCACTTATAAGTGATGCTGGGACCCCTTTAATAAGTGACCCAGGCTATTTTTTAGTTTCACATGCAAAAAAAGAAGGGATTGAAGTGGTTCCCATCCCAGGACCTAGTGCAATAATTACAGCACTTTCAGCTTCTGGTTTAGCAAGCAATAGTTTTTCTTTTTTTGGGTTTCTGCCATCAAAAAAAATTGCAAGAATTAAATATCTTCAAAACAAAACCGCCCTCAATGAGACAATTATTTTCTATGAGTCTCCTAAGCGAATACTGGCAACTTTGACTGACATGTTAGAAGTGTTTGGAAGTGATCGTATGGTTTGTCTTGCTAAAGAGCTGACCAAGTCCTTTGAAACAATCCGCACTGATAAAATAGAACATCTGATCGATTATCTTACCTCTGATCTAGCTCATCAAAAAGGTGAATTTGTGATATTAATATCTCCAACTGATAAAATAGATTTAGTTGATGCTGAAAACCAATTAGGAAAAATTTTACCAATCCTTTGCTCTGAAATGGGGGCATCAAAAGCGGCAAAACTGGCTTCTAAAATTACTGGTATTGATAAAAAACATTGTTACAATAAGGCTATAGACTTATGAATAATTTCTACAAACACCATATTTTTTTCTGCAACAATATTCGATCAGACGGGAAGCAGTGCTGCTCTGAAAACGGTGCAAAAGAGCTTTATCGTTATGCTAAAGACCAATGTCGCGCAAATTCTACATTGGGTAAAGGGCAATTTGGCGTTAGTGAATCTCGTTGTTTAGGGCGATGTGAGGATGGACCAGTTGCGGTTGTTTATCCTGACAATGTTTGGTATCAATACATTGATGAAGAGGATATTGATGAGATTCTTAAGTCTCATCTAGAGGATGGTAAGGTGGTTGAGCGGCTTGTAATAAAATAGGCTTAATTATTTTTCAAGTTTAGCAATACCCTCAAGGATATATGGGTATAAGTTTCTAGCTATTACCTTAATGCCCCTTTTATTAGGGTGCTTATAATCTGCTTGTAAGTTTTTCTTTTCTAGAGCAATATCTTCAAGTAAGAAAGGCATAAAAATTAAATCGTATTTAGCAGCAAGATTGGGATAAATTCCATCAAATTGAATTTTATAATCTGGCCCCATACTTTCAGGAGATTGCATTCCAGCAAGTATTACAATCGAGTTACTTTGGTTAAACTTAGAGATGATTAAATCAAGGTTCTCCATTGTCAGTGACGGATTAAGTCCCCTTAACATATCATTAGCACCAAGACATACAACCACTATATTTGGCTTATCTCCAAGAGACCAGTCCACCCTGGATAAGCCATTTTTAGAGGTGTTTCCAGAAATACTGGCATTAATAATACTTACTGAAAAATTACCATCTTCAAAATTACGCGTAAGCTCAGAGGCTAAATTTTCGTTTTGAGATAGCCCATATCCAGCCATCAGACTATCCCCATAAAGCATAATTTTTATGGGATTTTCAGCATAAGCACTGGTAAATAATAATATGCATATTAAGCTAGTAAATAGTGCTTTGAGGCTTAGTTTTTTTGAGATAATCATTGCCCGAATTTTATATTAGATTAAGCAATGAGTGAAGCTATACAGTTCAATAATGTTTCGTTAAATTACGGCTCTAAAAACGATGTAGTAGAAGTTTTAAAGAGTATCAATTTTTCAGTAAATAGTGAAGAAATTATTTCTATTGTTGGGCCAAGTGGCTCAGGAAAGACATCAATTATAATGCTTGCTTCGGGCCTTGAAAGTGCTACTGAAGGTTCAATTAAGATTAATAATCAAGAAATTGTTGGGCTAAAAGAAAATAAACTATCAGAAGTTAGAAGAAAAAATATTGGTATTGTCTTTCAATCTTTCTATCTAATTCCTAATCTTACGGCTATTGAGAATGTTTTATTATCTCTTGAGGCAAATCAGAAATATAATCAAGACGAGGAAGCTAAGGCATTACTTGCAGAGTTTGGTCTCTCTCATAGACTTAATCACCTTCCAAGTGAGCTTTCTGGTGGAGAGCAACAAAGAGTTGCCATTGCACGTGCACTAATTAATAAGCCAAAAATTATTTTGGCAGATGAGCCAACTGGAAATCTAGATAGTACAAACTCAGAAAGTATGATGGATTTACTTTTTAATTACACCAGAAAAAGTAAAACTTCACTAGTGATGGTGACTCATGATAATTCAATAGCAGAGCGATGCGACCGTATTATTGAAATTAAGGATGGTCAAATTGTTTGATATTGATCAACTACGTTTAATTAATAAGTATGCAATAAGAGATTTTGCTAGAAGCTATAAAAAACTATGGGTTGTAGCAAGCACCCTTTTTATTAGCTTACTTTTGCTTTCACTGACTTTTTCCGTCAAGGAGGCTTTAAATAATGAAATTGAGGAAAACTCTAAAGAGCTTTTAGGCGGCGATATACAAGTTACAAGTGGTATTGACCCATTACCTAGTCTAGTGTTTGAAGAGTTAAAGGCTTTAGGTGAAGTTAGTTCAACAATTGAGCTTGCAACAATGGTTTCAAAAAAAGGGCAGGCTCCTGTATTCGCTGAACTAAGAGCAGTAGATGATAACTACCCACTTTATGGTGAGATTATTACAGCACCTCAGGGAGTATCTGAAAAAATATTTCTAAATATCCAAAAGCCAACTGTTTTAATTAATGAGAGTATTCAAAAATTACTTCAAGTTGAGATTGGCGATGATGTTGTAATCATGGGCAAAAGTTTTGAAGTTGGGGGCTTAGTTTTATCAGTTCCAGACCTTGCAGAGCGAGCAGTTTTTGGTGAATTTGCTATTATTAGTAAGTCTAGTTATGATCAATTTGGACTGAGCTCGGGCGGTAGCTTTCTTGATCATGAGTACCGGATTAAGTTTAACAACTCCATTGATATTAGTAATCAAGCGGGGCTTGTGGAGTCAATTATTGACTACGATGATAGTATTGAAACAAAACTCCCCGGCGATAGTGGTAGAAGCTTAGGCAGGATTATAGATAACTTCTCTAACTTTCTAAATTTAGTATCAGTAAGCGCAATGATAATTGCGGGTATTGGAATCAGCAACACCTTGCTCTCTTTCGTTAACCAAAGAAATACTAGTATTGCAGTTAAAAAATCGATAGGTTTTTCGTCGAATTTTATTCAGCTCATGTACTTTTATGAGATTATTTTAATATTAATAAGCACATCAATTATTGCCTATTTATTTGGAGTTTTTAGCCCGTTGTTAGCGAATGAATTTCTGCCCAAGTCTTTAGGTATTGATCTTCAGCCAACTGTCAGCTTGATAGGCTATCTAAATATTTTTTTTATTGGCTTATTAGTTGTTTTGATTTTTTCAATACCCTCGTTATATTCGATCAGCGAGATAAAAGCAGTTGCTTTGTTTCGAAATACTTTTCAGCCCGTGAGCCTAAATTTCTCTTTTAAGAATATTATTTTACTGGCGATTCTGATTACAATTTTGACCACCTACTTTGTCCTGCAGACTGAGCAAAAGTTTTACACCGTTTTATACTTTTTAGCATTTTTTATTACGATGCTTATATTTTATGGCGTTTCTAAACTGTTAATTTTCTTCCTTAGAAGGTTTCATAAATTTTCAAAT
>Ga0308015_10001243_pt1 | contig 10781 bp, 10 predicted proteins | sample Neamet231_FD_203128 | JGI IMG/M metagenome (GOLD analysis project Ga0308015, IMG submission 203128) | Marine microbial communities from water near the shore, Antarctic Ocean - #231 | ecosystem: Environmental > Aquatic > Marine > Unclassified | place: Southern Ocean | collected 2014-07-28
GTGCGCGACGAGCAGCTCGCTGTGCATCTCCTCCCACCTGCCCAGTGTGTTGAAGCAGATGGCCTTGTTGACGTGGCAGCGGCAGCGGATCCCCCCCGTCGCCTCTTTTGTCTTGGCGAAGTCTACGTTGATGCGCGCGGCCTCATCCACTGTGTGATTGAAGCTGGGAGAGCGGAAGAGACTCAGCACCAGAGCCATCAGCACCACCACTAGTAGCGGCGGCAGCACCAAAACCATCAGCACCAGCACCAGCACCAGCACCAGCACCAGCACCAGCACCACCGTCACCAGCACCAGCAGCGCGACTCACATCTCCAGGCCCTCCTGAAAGCAGCCGATCGCGCGCTCCGGCGAGATTAGTACTGCATGTATATGTGGGGCGGGGCATATACGCGCCCGTGTGGTACAAGGGTAGGGGCGTAAGCACAGCCAAAAAGAGGCGATCGCACCTGAAAGAAGCCGATCGCGCGCTCCTGCGACTGCCGCGTATGCACGCCCATCGCCGCGAAGCCTCGCTGCATCACCTATAGAGGGATTTACTTAAGGATCAATAGCCTGGGGATTTACTTAAGCACATGAGTGAACAGCAGGAGCAGGGATTCTTACCGGCAGCTCGCCCCAGGCGTTGCCCTGCTTGCCCTCCATCTGAAAAGGAAGGAAGAACACAGAAAACATCAGCAGCCGCAACAACACAAGAGCAGCGCGCTCACCTTCCACAGGAACTTGCCGTCGGCGCGGGTCTTGGGCGCAGCGCCGTGCGCGTTCGCCCTCTCCAGCATCCGCTGCGCCCGATTCACATAATGATGAACAGCAGGGATTCACTTCAGGAATCAACAGCACGGATCCCTGCACTCGTGCCTGCGCCCGGCGCCGCTGCAGCTCTGCGTCGATCTTGGCGCGCCGCGCCGCCTCCGCCTCGTGCTCCGCGCTCCCCGCCACCTCCTCCTGGATCCGTGGTGTACTGCAGGGATGAACCGCGGGGATTACTTAAGGAATTCACACACACGCCCGGCTGCTGGAGGGGGATCCGCTCTGTACCGGGTGCGACACCGCGCGCCGCACCCGAGCCAGCTGCATTCTCAGCAGCGGCAGGTACTCCTCGGCCTGCGCCGCGCCGTTCACCAGCTTCAGCCCCTCGAGCTCCGCCGCGGGGAGCGCCAGCGCGCGCTCCAGCACCTGATAGGAGCAGCATCAGGAGCAGCATCAGGAGCAGCATCAGGAGCAGCATCAGGAGCAACAACAGGTGCACCGCTACGAGCAGCCTGGCATCAGGAGCAGCATCAGCAGCAGCGACAGCATCGTCCTCACCCCCTCCGCGTCGCCGAAGCGCCGCAGCGCCTCCAGCGCCCCCCCCTGCGCGGAGTAGCCCTTGAGCCAGAACGCGTGCTCGCGCGTCGCCGCCACCGCGAGCGCCAGCGACTCCGCCAGCGCCGCCGGTTCCCACGCGTTGCGCTGCCCGGGGATCGCCGCCGCCTGCAGCACGCAAATGGACTGGTCGGCGAGCGTGTCGGCGCGCAGTTCGCGCTCGGTGCTCGGCAGCTTCTTGACGGCGATCGCGAGCTGGTTGGCGGCCTGCCCCCAGCACTTGTGGTCGTCAGCGGTGGCCAGCATCAGCTGCCGCGCCTGCCGCAGCGACGGCAGCTTGGCCCACTGCTTGGACTGCTTGGGCGGCATCGTCTTACAAGACGTCAGCGGACGATGCCGTAGACGCGGACGATGCAAAAGACGATGCCGTAGACGATGCCCAAGACGGGCTCCTGATCGCGAATCGCTCGATCGGCGGCCCTCGCCTTCTTCGTCCTGCCTCCCTTTTTCAGGTTGGCAAGCGAGAATATGACGCACGCCGGCTCCGACTGCGCCTCTGCGCCGGCACGGCCACACCGCGCTGTCGTACGCCACGGTGAACAGCCACGCCGGAGTGGTGCATGCGCTGCTCCAGGACGACGCCGTGCGCGGGCTGCTGGTGGCCGCGACGGCGCGCGACGCGGTGACAAAGGATGAGCGCGGCGGGCTGGTAAGACCGCCTTGCCTTATTCTCACGTAAAAGGAAAGAATTTATGGAAAAAGGCAAACTCACACCTCTCCCTGTGATACCCACGCACTCCCACGCTCTCGCCATTTTGCCTTATTCGGTGATAAAAGGAAAGAATTTAAGGAAAAAAGGAAAGTTTCTGCGGATTTCGTAGGGGTTTCGAGGGGATTTTAAAGGATAATCAGGGAGGAAGTCCCTGCCTTTGTGTTGGGATAAAGGAAAACTATTAAGGGCAAAAGGAAAAAGCGGAGGGGCCGCGTATAGGTCTTGTAGGCGTTTAGCAGTGTGCTGCTCCTGCTGCTGCTCCAACTGACTCTTTTGAGCGGGCGGTCTAGCTACCCGCCACCCTGCGTGCTGCCGGCGTGGCTGCGCCCCTGCTGCTGCGGCGGCTGGTGCAGGCCGGAGGAGCGATGATGACGGCGGCGCGGGTGCCGGTGAGGGCGCGGGGCGCACAAACCTTGGCTCTTGACGACGGCCGGCGCAATCGTGCTCATCTGCGTCTGCTCGGGGATCACGCTCTGCCGCTGCGCAACGTATATCTATTCTGTTACACCAGCAGCGCTCATTCGTTGGCGAGTCGTTCGAGGTGTTTCAGGAGGACGAGGAGGAGGCTTCGACGACCTCGTAGATATGTAGATCGAAGGCTGCATAATATGTCGCATCTACGTACTCGTGTCGAGTAGACTTCTCATGTCGTGGGTCTCGCGAACCACAAAGGCCTTTGCAGCATCAGTCCATTTGTAGTTCGAGAACCCGTACTGCAGACAGGTGTACTCCGTGATAGTCACTTGTCCGCCGTCAGTGACGGCAGCTGCGATAGACTTGGCCGACGGCAGGGTAATCTTGCCACTGCGCGACGAGCGTGACGCCTCATGGATCGCTATGAGCAGCGCACGATCGAGCTTCTGGACCATCGCTCCCGGGCCATTAACGATCTGGTAGTAGCCATGTGCGTCCCCGGCAGGCCCTCCTCCTCCTCGTCATCGCCTGAGCTCGAAGAATTGTTCGCGGTCTCCACTGGCGGCAGGTCGTAGTCATCGCGGTTCTCGTCATCGCGGAACAGCGCTGGCGACAGGCTTGGGCTCCTGCCGCGGCCTTTCTTCGGCGACGTCTTGGGTTTTCGGACGTCGTCGGCGTGGCCGCCAGAGAACGCGGCGACGACTGCCTTGGCGCCGTTGATCAGGCAGAGCAGCCCAATCCCTAGGAGGTGCTTAGGCACGTCGCCCAATCCCTCGTCGTAAGCAAGCAGTATGCCGTCTCCTTTGGTAGAGAGCAGCACGTAGGGCGTACTGCGGCCCAGTATGAGAATAGCCGCGAAGGCGACGCCACCGGCACATCAGCGTCGTCCGTCTTCAGGCGTGGCCGCGCCGAGCGGTCAGCCGGCCCTCGACGACCACAGTGTGCGTGCCGCTGCCGGGCAGCCGCAGCGGGCCAGCTGTGATGAAGTACTCAACGTCGTCGAGCGCCCGCAGCGCCGACGTCGACAGCGCGTAGGAGCAGTGCGCGGCGGCGCAGCGCATCGCGGCGCGTGCCCAGCGGCCGCGGCCGAGCGAGCGGTAGTGCAGCGTAGCGTCTGAAGCCGCGGCGCCCAGCACGATCACGTTGAGCTCCAGTGGCTCCGAGGCGGCGACGCTCGTCCGCTGCGAGAGCATCAGCAGCCGCGGCTCGGCCCCGTGCTCGTGGCGGAACAGCGAAGGGTCGAGCCATGCCGCGGGGAGCCGCTCCGCCGCGGCCGGCCCGAGCCAGCGCTGCAGCTCCGCCGCGGCGCTTGCGTTCAGCAGGTTTTCGCCGAAGGAGTTGGCGTTGCATTTGTTGCAGGATGCCAGCAGCAGCACGTCGTTCATTGTACTCAACATTCCCATCTCTCCGGGGCCTTGCGCCGCGCTTATGAGCAGCGACGACATGTTCTCCGCCGCCTTCACCATAGCCGCCTTCAGCGGCACCAGCATCGCCTTGGCCGCGGCCTTGCGCGCCGCGGCGCTGCCCATGGCGCGCACCGCGCCCGCCGACGGCACCCACTTCGCCGCGAGGCACGCGCCGTCGATGGACGCGGCGACGAAACGCACGAGAGAGGCCCAGTGCGCAAAGTTCTTCTGGTGCGCAGGGTCGGCCGAGACCTTGCCGCTGGCCGCGACAAGGTCGCGCACAGCGGTCTTGTACGTTGCGGCGGACGCGTTCGAGCTGCAGCCGCCGGAAACGAAACCAGGGCAGCCGTTGGTTTTCAGGTGCTGCTCGAGGCCCTCGAATTGTGAAAAGAGCGCGCCCAGCTCCGCGCTCCCAAACTCTCCATCCGCCCATGCAGCCCAGGCGTCTGCTGCCGTCAGCGAGATGTTCTGAGTCTTCTTCGCCAGGGCAAAGATCGTAGGGCCGACCGCTTCCATGCGCCAGGTGATCAGCGACGCGCCGGTCACGGACATGTTGGCCGCCTGCTCGAGGTGTGAAACGGTGCGGCTCACCCAAAGCTGGGTTGCGCCGAGGTGCGGGTCGTCCTCTGCCCAGGGGATGATCATCTTGCGGTGGTTCTTCACATCCGCGTACTCGGGTTCAATGCCGGCCGTGCCGAGGTTTTCGTCGATGGACGACAGCAGCCAGTCCTTCGGCAGTACTTGATCCCAGTAAGCGCGGTTGGCCTTCGGGCCGAGCGTCCAGCCTGACGTCCCAAGCTCGATTCTGCCCTCGGCGTTCAGTGCCTTCCTCGCGGCGTCGAGCGCCAGAAAGTCCTCGACCACCGAAGTCACGCCGGAGCTGTTCAATCCGTAGCCGACGCCGGTCTGCGCTCGCGGGTTCCAGATTTCTTGAGTCCACAGCCAGACCAAATCCGCGCCCATCCCCTTGTCCAGCCGCGTCAGCACGCCTTCGTACAGTTGCTGCAACCAAGCCGGCGGCCGGCGGCTGTACACGAAGCCGAGCACGGCAACCAGCTCCGTGAAGTTGCCGGCTTTAGCGCGAGAATCGAGCAGCGCCGAGCTGGACGCGAAGATGTCGCCGCCGTCCGCGGCACCCGCCTTGCGCCACAGCTTCAGCGGCCGCAGCTCCGACACGAGAGCGCCACTCGGCAGCATTGCCTGCGTGACGTTCGGCGGGAATATGAAGCCCTCGGAGCGCACGCTCTTGTAGCCCGAGCGGGCGTAGCGCGGCGGCAGCGGCGCGGTCGACAGCAGCGTGTTGCCGTCCGTCGTGGTGGTGCCATTGTAGAACGTGAAGAGCTGCACGGAGTGCGGCACGCGCCGCGGATGCGTCCAACTCTGTACGTTGTGGTGGCCGTACGGAAGCGCGTAGGTGTACGCCGCGGAGCAGCGCGGAGCCTTGGCGGGGCCCCGCCCCGCGACCGGATCACACATCCAGTCACACGTCATGCTGTACTCGCACGGGTATTTGCCCGTCGTTGTGAACTGGTCGCGAGGTGAGGTGTAGAAGCCGAGGTAATCGAGAGTCGTGCTCAGAGACTTGGGCGGCATCGCCGGCACCTCGCTGCCGATGGCGGTCTTGATGCCCTTGGTCTTGGCGAAGTCAAACGCCCCTCTCAAGAGGTCCTTCGCGTAGTTGTACGCCGCCACGTGGTCCGCCGCCGTATCGCTAGCGCCCTCGATCTTGCCCCAGCGCGGCGGGTAGCAGTCTTGGTTGCGGAAGAGTGCGCTGCCGCCGAAGGCGTAGGCCAGCGCACCGTGCGCGTTCTGAACAGAGGCGCCGAGGAGGTCAGCCTAGAGTAGCAGCAACAGGAGCGGCACGAGCAACATGATCAAGAGCAACACAAGCACATGATGCGCAGCAGGAGCAGCAACAGCATGTGACGCACCGTGCCGTCGCCGGACATACACGTCGATTGCCAGGACACGGCCTCCACCCCCGACTTGTAGCTCGCGCTGACGTTGCCCCACGAATCGACGGCCGAGGGCAAGCCCTGCCAGACGCCCGGCTCGGCGCGGTTGCCGCGGCCGAGGCCGGCAGACTCGTTGTAGTTCTTCAGGTCGTTGTAATAGTTGTACCTGGGAGCGCAGATATGTGTTAGCGCAGGCAGTCAAGGGCGTGCATACTATTAACGAGTTCCACGTACGAGTGCAGACCGATGAAGTTCAGCTGCAGCTTGGCCATCTGCGTTAAGTAGCGCTTGTAGTCCGCCGCCTCCCACAGATCCGGCCCTTCCGAGAAGTCTATAAGGAAGAGATTACTTAGGGATGAACAGCAGGGATTCACTTAAGAATTGACAGCAGGGATCCTTATATGTTCTTCACCGTGGAACGGCTGGATGCCGCGAGTGGCGAAGGCCGGCGCGAAGAGCTGGCCGTTCTCCGCGCTGGCGACGCTTTCGAGCGCCGCCACCCGCCGCTCGTACTCGCGCCGGCTGCGCCTGGCGACCGTGTCGCCGCCGATGCCGAAGTGCACGCCCAGCACCAGCTCCGACCAGCGGTACGCGGCGCGCAGCAGCGCCGCGTCGTCGGCGGCCAGCACGAGCGATGAGGTGCCACTGCTGCCGCCGCTGCCACCGCCGCTGCTGCTGCTGATGTGCTGCTGCACCGCGTGCTGCTCGCCGCTCAGCGCGGCCGCCTCCGCGCACGTCGACGTCAGCAGCACCGAGCCGGGCGGCAGCGGCAGCGGCGCCTCGTCGCCCAGCGCCGCGCAGCTCGCCACCGCCAGCGGCAGCAGCGCGCCCGTGGCGGCGAAGACGTAGCGCCGGACCTCCTTCGCCGCGAGCGACGCGGCGTCCGACGCCGGCCGCGCGACAGTGCTTGCCGGGAGCAGCAGGTAGACCGCCGCGCCGGCGGACGAGTTGGTGGTGGTGGGCGGCGGCTCGCCGTCGTCGTGCTTCAGCTTGAAGCTCGTCTTGAAAGAGCTGCAGTTCGGCGTCACCGTCATCCGCTCGTACTCGCGCACGAACACGCCGGGCGCCGCCTCCGCGCCGTCCGCGAGCGGCGCGCCCGGCCGCAGCTCGAAAAGCGGCGACCACGGCGGCGTCGGCCAGTTGTACGGCTGTCCGACGGCGCTCGAGAGCCGCAGCAGCGAGTTGCCCAAGGCGGAGCGCGCGATCAGGAACGCGGCGACGCTGGCTTTGATCTGCTGCCCCGCCGGGCCGAGCCCACCGTACACGTGCAGCATAATTATCGTGCCGGTGGCCCTCTCGAGGCTCGCGCGCTCGATGATGGCGAAGGTTGAGCAGTTTGTGGCGAGGTGCTAAATGCCTATAAGACCCCCTTGCCTTATTCTCGTATAAAAGGAAAGAAATAAAGGGAAAAGGCAAACCCCCTACCTCTCCCTGTGTATCCCTATGTATCCCTACGTATCCCTATGTATCCCTACGCCCACGCCAGTTTGCCTTTTTCGGCGAGAAAAGGTAAAAATAAAAGGAAAAAAGGAAAGTTTCTGCGGATTTCTGGGGATTTCGTAGGGATAATCAGGGAGGAAATCCTTGCCTTAATCGGTGAGAAAAGAAAAAAGGAAATTTCTGGGGATTTCTGGGATTTCTGGGGATTTTAAAAAGGCAAAAGCGGAGGGGTCGCAGATAGGTCTAATAGGCGTTTAGCAGAGGGCTTACACTGGAAGAGCCACCACCACCGCCACCGCCATGGAGCGCGCCCTCAGGCCGCCGCCGACGTTCTGCGCGCTGTTCTCCATCGGCGCCGTGCAGGAGGCGATGTTCAGCACGCTGACGACGGTGGAGCTCCTTCTCAAAGTCGCACCGCTGTGCACGGAGTGCAGGGACTGGGTGCAGGCGGAGCTGCTGCACGCGGGAGGCGGCGAGGCGCTCGGCCGCGGGATCCGGGCGGCGGACGTGGCGGCGGAGATCCACGTGGCGCTGCTGCAAATATTCGCGGCGGTGCCGGGCGCGCGGGTGCTGCTCCGGCCAGCGGCGTACGTGCTGATGGCGGGCGATGAGCGGAACGCGGCGCACCTACTGAACGGGCTGCGTGAATGGCACGTTCGACTGAACGGTACATGGCCGACCCCGGGCTCCGAGGGCTACGACGAGGCGCGCGCTGCCTACGACGCCTGGAGGCCGCAGTGGCGGCCGGGCTTCGGGCCGATGGAGATCGCGGCGGGTGTGACGGTCGTCGGGCAGGAGGGCGTCGTGCTCTCGGGCGAGCAAGCCAGGCTGGAGGTGCGGGCGGAGGGCGTGCGCTTCGAGTCGGTTGACTTGCCGCGGAGCGTGCGGATCGACCGCGGCTCGGTGTCGATGGAGACGTGCACGTCCACCGGTGGGCAGATCTCCGTGCGGCCCGGCGCGAGCGTGGCCATGGAGGACTGCCGCATCTTCGGCAGCGACGGCATGGGTGTGCGCTGCGGCGGCAAGCTGCAGGCCACGCGATGCATCTTCGAGGACAACAGCAGCTACGGCGTGCGCGTCGAAAACGGAGGGGAGGTCAAGCTGGTGGAGTGCGTCGTCCGCAACAACGCGCAGGACGGCCTGCTCGTGCAAGGCGGAAAGGCCATCCTGATGGGCGGCACGATCAGCGGCAACAAGGGGCACGGCGTGCACGCATACAACGGCGCCACGGTGACCGTGGCGCCGGTGGAGCGCAGCGAGGAGACGTCGCCTGCGGTGGACCGGCCGCAGACGGTCTCCTTAGGGAACGACGGGCACGACTGGACCACGCTGAGCGGAAGGCCCTGGGGGGGGAGCGCGGGCGCGATAGAGGGGCTCGCGGAGGGCATTCAGGTGGTACGCTGGCGCGATGTACGCTGGCGCGATGACCATGCCCATGTAGGCACGGTCGGTTGCATCGCCTCGCCAGTGCCGGCAGTCTTCGGCGCTCACGTGGGCGCACTCGGGCTGCGGTACCTGCTGTCCGCGGACGCAGTCGACGCGGCCACCGCGCAGGACGCGGTGGCTCTGATCGCCTCGCTCGGCGGCTCGCTCACCGACGAGCCGCAGAGCCACGTCGGGCCGCTGCTGGACGCGCAGGCCTGCCAAACGCTGACGCGCCACCTGGACGAGCTGCACGCCAAGCTGACTGAGCCGAGCGACGACCTGCGCGTGGGCATCAGCGGGGAGGAGCTCATGTCGCTGGTCGGCAGCGGCGCCTTCAAGACCATCGCGAGCCACTTCAACCGTCGCTTCGACACGATCAAGATGCGCCGGGCTGCGGGCCGCAGATTTGGCCCGTCCGTCGCCTTCCACACCGACTTCTCAAAGCGCACGATGCAGGTGGCGCTCAACGACGAGAGCGAGTACGACGGCGGCCGGCTGCTCTTCGCCACCGGCCGGGGCTTCGTGCAGCCGCTGCGGCCGCGCGGCTCGGCGACGGTGCACGTCAACGCGATCGTCCACGGCGTCACGGCGCTCACGCGCGGCGTCCGCTACGGCCTCTTCCTCTGCGATACGCTGGGCGACAGCGACGGGCTGCTGGACTACTTGCTGGAGCCCGCGCTGAGCCAGTTCGGCTTCTTCGAGAAGGCGCTCGCCTTCCTGGACGCGGCGACCGACGCTGACCTCGCCGAGCTGACGCAGTGGTTCTCTGCTGCTGCGCGCGGGCGCGGATGCGGGCGCGGATGCGGGCGCGGACGCCGCCCCGAGCCTCGGCCTCGAGCTGGCCTGGCGCACGCACCTGCTGCACCCGCTGATCTACGCCCGCGCGTGCGGCAAAGGCACGCTGGTTGACCATGTCGTCCGCGACGCCGGCCTGTACGCCACGGACGGCGTCGCCGCGGAGCCGCTCGCAGGCGCTGGCGCCGAGGGCAGCGCCCAGCTCGACCTGGGGCTCGACCTCGTGGCGGCGATGCGGCGGCAGGAGGGCTTCATGCGCGGGATGCTCCGCGATCGCTCGCGGCACGAGAGCGCCGAGGCGATCGGCGCCGCCCTCGCAGAGTACCAGCAGTTCCTCGGGCGCGTGACGCTCTCGCAGGCGCCGCTGGAACCCTCGCCGATCGTGGACCTGGTGTGGCACACGCACCAGCAGTTCCCCAAGCGGTACGGCGCAGAGTGCCGCCGCCTCGCAGGCGCGTTTGTCGACCATGACGACGATTTGTGAAATCAACCCCGGAGAAGTTCGAGTTGATCGCAGTCGAGACTAATATTAACGAGGCTTTAGATCACATGCCCACACGGTACTCACATACGCACACGCCGGCTGCAGCGAGCGCTCCAGCCTTAGGTCACGATCGGCATCTGGTAGACGTCGCGCAGCGTGTCGTGCATGAGGCGCTGCAGCTGCAGGCAGTCCTGGTGCCAGCCCCACAGGCCCCACTTACCGTTCGTCGCCGGGCGGTTGCACATCCCGATCATCGGGTTCGGCTTGCCCACGTCCATCATGTTCGCCAAACCCTTGTGCGGGTGGTCGTCCGCGATCTGCAGCGGCTCGAGCGCTCTGTCGTCGACGGACAGCTCTTGAGGCTCTCCTCCTCCTCGGCGTAGATCTTGGTGTACTGCTCGGCGATCGCGGGCACGAGCGCGCCCTGCGTGAAGCTCTGCGCGCCGCCGGGGCGCGTGCAGCTCGACCACGGTGGGCGTGCGGATCGGCGTCGTCGCCCATCTCCGCGACGCTGCGCTCGGTGTTCTCGCCTCCGCCGAGGTTGCTGCTGGACAGGTGTATCATCTTGGCGCACCCGGCGGTCTTCAGCTCGGTGGCCACCGAGTTCATCACCTCGCCGACATGGCGCAGCCCGCGCGACGAGATCACCATCTTGACCGCGTCCTTCCCGTCGATGAACGCCTGCAGGCCCTTGGGCCTGCAGGTCGGGAGCCTGAGCCTCGGCCGCCGCGCCGCCGCCCTCGGCCGCCGCGCCGCCGTCTCCGTCGGTGCGAGCTTTCTTCTCC
>Ga0308015_10001248_pt1 | contig 10762 bp, 14 predicted proteins | sample Neamet231_FD_203128 | JGI IMG/M metagenome (GOLD analysis project Ga0308015, IMG submission 203128) | Marine microbial communities from water near the shore, Antarctic Ocean - #231 | ecosystem: Environmental > Aquatic > Marine > Unclassified | place: Southern Ocean | collected 2014-07-28
CCAGTTCTGGGGGCGGAGGGGAGCATGGGGAAGAAGAAGAGGAGCTCCATGAGAGCCGCAACGTACAACGCAGCTGCCGCCGCTCAACACCGCGATGCAGGGCTGGCTCTCCCAGGCGCCGCTGGAGCCGAGCACCGTCGATCAGACCGCCACCACGCCGGTGTACGTCGCGGTCGACGGGCTGGACCTGCACCTCTCAACACAGCCGTCGGGCGCGGCGCTCTCGGCGCCGCTCCCGCTGGAGGCGGCGCACGTGGACCTGGAGGGCGCGGCGCGGTACGCCGACGGCGCGCCGTGCTACGCCTTCACGCTGGAGACAGTGGCGCGGCAACGGCTGCGGCTGGTGGCGGAAGGCGCCGAGGCGCAGGAGCGCTGGGTGGACGCGCTCAGCTCTGCGGTCGCGTCGCTGCGGGTGGCCGGTGCCGCGGCGGCCGCGGTGCCGGTGCCGGCGGTGGCGGTTGGGGCGGCGGCGCCGCGGCAGGACCGGACGGACGCGTGGCTGGAGCACTGCAATGAGGCGGTGCGCCGCAGCCTGCAGGAGCACTGGGTGCGCGTGCGCTGCCACACTTACGTCGGCGCCGAGCGGCTGCAGCTGGGCGTGTCGCTGCCGCTGCCGCTGTCGGCGGAGGACCGCGCGAGCGCCGAGCCGCCGTGGGCCAAGCTGCTGAGCGAGTTCGCCGGCAGCCGCGGCGTGCCACCGTACAAGACGGAGGCGCTGCTGCTGGCGACGGCCGTGCTGCTCGAGGACACCGTGCGCGAGATGGAAGCCTCGGTACATAAGGACCCCTGCTGTTCCTGCTGTTCCTGCTGTTCCTGCTGTTCCTGCTGTTCCTGCTGTGCCTGCTGTTCCTGAAGTAGTGAATTCCTGAAGTAATCCCAGCTGTTCATCCCTGCAGTGAATCAGGCGGCGCTCTCAGTACTGCCCGGCGCCGGCACCGCGCCCCCGGACGCCGCCGCCGTGCGCGAAGGGGCGGAGCGGTGGGTGGCGCGATTCGAGGGTGAGACGGCGCGATGGGCGCCCGATAACGCGAATAACGACGTCGACGTCGACGGTCAGGGCAAGGGGAAGGGGAAGGGGAAGGAGGCGCCGGCGTTCGCCAACCAGGAGCGCGCTGAGTTCCCGGCGCGGCAGGTACATATTGCATGAACTATAGCGGTCCCTGCTGTGAGTCCCGTAAGTAATGTGATCCCTGCTGTAATCCATAAATGGCAGCTGCGCGACGTGCTGTCGTCGGTGGAGCTGGCTCGACAGCTGCTGGAGGTGGAGCGCACGTACGTGCTAATGTTGGTGCTGGTGGTGCTGGTGGCGGTGGTGCTGGTGCTGGTGGTGCTGTTGGTGCTGCTGCTGCCGGTGCTGCTGCTGCTGATGCTAATCCTCCCGCTGCAGGTACTTTTCCTCTGTGCGCGACTCGGTTCGCGCTAAAAACGAGGCTGTGGCCGAATTGCAGGCGGCGCAGGCGGCGGAAATGGACGGCGTGTTCCGGCGCGGCGCGGAGAGCATGGTGTTCGTCTCCGGCTCCGAAGAGGTGATTACACAAGGATCCCTGCTGTGGTTTCCTTATACGTAATCTCTGCGGTTCATCCTTATAATGATCAGGGCGTGGTCGGCGGCGGCGGCGCGGGCGGCAGGGCGGCACAACTGGTGAACCGCCACGTGGGGGAGCTCGAGAAGCTGCAGGTATTTACTCACGGATCCGTGCTGTTGATTCCGTAAGTAATCTCCGCTGTTGATTCCTTTGCAGGCGCAGTGGGAGTCGGAGCTGGAGGCGCTGGTCAGCACGCAGCGCTCCAACTTTGCGGCGTTCGTCCGCAGCTCTCATGCCGAGCTGGACGAGGTACATATGGATCCCGGCTTTGCAAACCTTAGCTTGAGTGATCCATCGCTGTTGATCATGCAATGCACCTACTACAGGAGGAGGGCGCGGGCGCGCGGGAGGCCTCCGCGGCGGCCGGCCACGCCGACGTCGCGGTCGCGCTGCCGCCGGCGACGGCGCTCAAGCTGCGCGTGACGGACGAGATGCTGCCCGCCTACCTAGAGCCGCTCACTTACGACGTCGCCCCGACCGACGGCGGCGATGCCGACGGCGGCGGCGACGGGGAAGGTGAGGACGGTGGGCTGTCGGAAGTGGAGCTGGGCGAGCGGCGCGGCTCGCTGCGGGCGCTGCACTCGGAGCGGCTGCGCGCTGTGGTGGTGGTCACCAGCACGGACCTGCAGCTCTCCAGCCTGCACGGCTCGCGGCTGCTCGCTGCCTGCGCGCTGGCGCCGGAGCTGCAATTTGAGCCGCTGCAGGAGCAGCTGGCGGCGGTGCGGGAGCAGTGCGCGGAGAGCGGGTGCCCGCTGCTGACCGGCGATTTCTTCGCGACGAAGCACTCGAATTTGCGCCGCGCGCACGTGGTGTACCACATCGCCATCTCGCCCGCTGATCTGCAGCCCGGCTCCTTATCCGAGCAGCGCCGCGTGTGCTCGCTGCTCGCGGCTGGCATGCGCAACGCGGTGAGCCACGCCGCGCGCGCCGCTGTCGAGCACGTGGTGCTGCCGGCGTCTCTGCGCGTGGCGGGCGTCTCGATCGACGACGCGGACGAGGGCATGACGTACCGCGAAAATGCGGGCGCGCGCCACGCGCTGATGCTGGCGGTGCGCGGCGCGCTACAGGAGAATGTGGGCTGCGGCGCGCCGTTGGCGGTGGTGGAGTTCGTGACGGGGCGGCTGGGCGAGCAGGCGAGCGAGGAGTTCTTCTGCGAGTGCAAGGACTCCGTCTCCAGCATCTTCGCCAATGTGATCGCATAGTACATCTACGCACACGTGGAAGGATTTTTGTTATATGACGATGTACGGCGGTGTCCTCCGGGCTAAGTCTACGGCCGCTTGGCCCAGTCCAGCAGCGTGGGCATAAACCAAGGGCACGTGAACGAGTCCGGGTACAGCTGCAGCGCGTTGCTGAACCATAGCGTCACGCTCCGCACGCCTTGCTTATCCAAAAAGCTCAGGAACTCCGCCAAGGATTCCTCCGTCCAGCCGTTGGCCGTGGCGGTTCCGTTGGGTGCGCACAGCGCTGGGAGGAGGCCGGGCGAGAGCTGACAAGAGATTACTTAAGGATCAACAACAAGGGCGGGATTACTTAAGGAATTCACTGCAGGGATCACAGCAGGGATCCTTATGTACTTGACCGCTCGAGGCGTCCACGCCGTGCGCGAGCATGTCCAGCACCTAATATTAGAGATGACTTAAGGGATGAACAGCAAGGATTTACTTAAGGAATTCACAGCAGGGATCCTTATGTCCAGCACCTGCCCCTCCAGCCCGCACGCCTTCTGCTTGTACTTTGGGCACGGGAAGGCGTGCAGGTACTGCGCGGCGGGGAACGAGAGCCCCTGCAGCGGTAACAGGCACAGCACAGTCAGCACACACATGCACGCACACAGCGGGTCAGCGGCACCACACGCGGCAGCGGCACAGGCGCACCTTGCTCCACGCACCAGGATAAGTCCCCATGTCGACTAGCGCACCCGTGCCCCACTGCACTGCGCCCATCCAATCCCATTCAGCAGAGTATGGCGCGGTCGAGTTCATGTCCATCGGCCCTTCGTGGTTGCTGTTGTCCATCGACATGCTCATCGTGAGCTTGTGCGGCTTCAGGACCCCGCTGACGTAGCCGAACAGCGCGTTGAAGCAGCCCATATCGTTACCCGTCGCGTCCTCCCAGTCCGTGATGTAGCCAGCAATGTGCTCCTTCTGCGCGATGGCCAGCAGCTCCGCGGCGTACGCCTCCTTGCGCGCCAGCGTCGCTCTGCAGACCGCGGCGGCGGAGACGGTGGCGTTCGTGGCCGGGTCGATGTTCACGACGACGGGCCGCCCGGCCGCGACGTAGGCAGCCTGGCCCCAGCTGTTGTTCGTGGTGCGGTTCTCGTGCAGGTACTCCTGCTTACCGTCAATACCCAGCAGGAAGCCGTTGCAGCACTGGTAGACCGTCCGCGTGTGCGCGCTGATGTCGACGGTGCTGTTGGCCCAGCCGCGGCTGTTGTTGCCCAGCACGAAGTCGACGATGCGGTCCGGGTCGTTGGCATAGAAGTCGATGCTCTTCGAGATCGGAGCCGCATTTGGCGCAGCTGCCAGCGCAGCGAGGAGAAGGACCTGCATCCCGGCGCGGCCGCTGCCCACTGCGATCCACCGAGAGAGCTACGAGCCGGCCTCTTAATATTTCCTTGTTGCGTTTGTCAGCGAACACGGGCGAATGAATTCAGGAATATAATGATCTGCTCGAGCGAGTGAAATCTCTGAGGAGTTAAATGATCCTATCTCCCATGAGTCACTCTTTGAAGCCGCTCTCCTCCTTATCTCCAGCTTGCTCACCGCCTCCTCCAGCCGAGTCCGGTCCTCGGCCTCGCGGCCCGTCGCCTTGAAGATCACCTGCAGCGCCTTGGCGATCACGGCCTCGGTGTACGCGTCGCAGTCCCAGCCCAGCATCTGCGAGCGGATCTTCTCGATCTCCTGCTCGGCCGCCGTGAGCTTGGCCGCGTCCTTGTCGCGCACCGCCATCGCCGCCAGCACCTGCGCCCGCGCCAGGTTCAGGGTGAAGTTCGTTTCGAAGCTGCACACATCCCCCAAGCATTTGGCAACGACGTCGTTGTTGTCGGCCATGCATCGCACGAGCAGGTAGTCAGACAGCTTGAGCGCCTCTTCAAGCTCACCGAGCACCGGCCACTTGGTCACAAACTGCGTGACCGCGTTCAACGCGCAATATTTAGTTACCAAAGACGGCATAATTTTGCTGGATGCCAACGTGAGTTGCTGCACGCCCGCGAAAGGATACGTCCGCCGGTAGGACACTTGCGTCAAGCGTTGCTTGTGCGAGGCGCGAAGCGTGCGCCGGTGTAAAGACCCGACATGATTAAGCACCTATATAGCTTCTCCTCTGCTCCCCCCCTCACTGAGACCAGTAAGGAGCGCCAACGGCGCAAAGGCAAACAAGTACCAACACATACCTATATATACCTATATATACCTACGCATAACTGAGTAATCCCTGCATAATCCCTTGATAAGGCTTCGACGGAATCCGTCCATATTGAGGCGTTTTAGGGGGTTTAGAGGGAAATCAAAGGAATTCAAGGGGTTCACCTAATCACCTAGTCACGAAGTCATGAAGGTGTAGGGGGGTGTTTTGCTTGTGCCCCGTTGGGGCATGTCGCGTTCTCAAAGGTGGCTGGGCTCGCGAGGGCTTGAGAAAACTGCGTGTGGTTGAGCGATGCTGGAAGGTGATCCAGTGGGAGCGTGCGTAGGAGCGTGCGCGTGGACTTCGATGCTGTAGCGGAAGCGGAAGCAAAGAAGTGAACGTTGTTGCAGTCGAAGCGGCGAGCGGCGAGGATGCGGATGGTGAGTAAGCGTGTGAGGGCCCGAGGTCCGAGTAGGCGTCGTGAAGAGTGGAGGCGAGATCTTGGCGGCCAGCACGGATTCCAGCTCCTCGCGCTCGACGATCAGCGGGAAGGTGTCGTCGCCGCACGTGACGGTCAGCGTGACGGTCTTGGTGCCGTCCTCGTTGTCCTCGTCCGCAGCGCCGCGTGGCGCGCCGCCATCTCGGGGCGTGGGCGGCGCTGCTGCGCGCGAAGCACGATTCGGCGAGCGCGCGCCAGGCGGAGCTGGTGGCGTTGCTCGCAAGATTCGACGCAGGCTCAAGCGCTGAGGGGATCTCGGGCGGCGGCGATGCATCGGATGCGTCTTCGTAGGCAGCGCTGCTGCCGGCGGCGCGGGAGGGCGAGCTGGCGATGGCCAAGCTGACGACAACGACACGGGGCAGCTCGCGGCCCTGGCGCATGAGCTGCTTGAGGAGCAAGCGCAGCGCGCCGAGGTCGAGAAGAAGCTGCACTCGGAGTACAAGCAGCTGGCGACGGAGGCGTCGACACTGATGCAGCGCGCGCGCAAGCGCGAGCAGTCCACCGAGGCCGAGAAGACGCTGACGCTGGCGGCGCTGGACTCGATGATTGACATCGCCGAGCGCGACCTGCGGCAGCACGGCGCGTTCGGTGACGACAGCTCCCAATGCGTCAAGAGCGAGCTGAGCATCTGCGCGCAGCTGCGAACGCGGGCGAACGTGCTGGTTGAATGAGACCTGAGAAATCTTTCATTTGGGGAGGTCGGGGGGTGAAAAAGAGGAGCTCGGCCGCCGGAATTGGAAGACGCAGAGACGATCCAGCCGCCCCTCACCGCCCCTCAGCCGCCCCTCAGGCACCGCCGCGTAACTATGGGCTGGTTCACGGCCGCCGCGCCGGCCGCGCCGGCCGCGCCCGCCCCCACGCCGGCGCAGCTGGCGGCCTGGAAGGAGACGTTCGCGGGCTGCGGGCCGGCGCTGGAGGTGCTGGCGCAGGCGGGCGACGAGGAGTCGCGGCTGGCGGCGCGGGCGTGGTGGGTGATTTGCATAGCGAGCCGCTGCGGGGAGCGCTGCGCGGCGCCGGTGGAGGCCTTCCGCGAGCAGGCCGCGAGCTTCGGGGTCCCCTCGAAGCTCGAGGTGAAGGATACGCAGCAGGTGGTGCAGCTGGCCGCGTGGCCGGCGCTGGAGCGCTGCGTGCTGGAGCAGGGACGAGAGGCTGGGGTGGCGGTGGAGGACACGCTAGAGCACGTCGAGCAGGTGGGGGTGCGGCAGCAGGCGCTGCAGCGGCAGCAGGCCGGCGTGGAGGAGTGGGCGCGCGCGCGCGCAGACGTCGAGGTGATGCGAAAGAACCTGCAGACCAGCTTCCTGATTGAGAAAGGAATTCCGATCTCGACGTCAGCGGCGAACATGGGCGTGGACGAGCTGCGCGTCTGCCAGGTCTACATGTACGGCCTGGGCAGCCGGCTGCGGCGCTGCCAGCGCCACGCGCAGAGCTTCGCGGAGGGCGCGGCGATGGATGACGTGAACGCGCCGCTCAAAGGCTACGACGAGCAGAGCTGGAGCCCGGAACTGCCGCAGTGGCAGGCGATGGAGGCCTGCGTGCACGCGGAGGCGGAGAAGGCGGGCGGTGAGTTCGGGAAGGCCTGGAGGGGCGACTGGACCGACGTTTCCAAGCCCAAGTCCTAGAAACATAGCAGACAGTTTGACTGCGAGAGAACGGCGGTTTTTACTTCGCCGTGAACGAGATCGTGTATAGCGTCGCGTCCTTCAGCTCCACGCTCAGCGTGACGTTCTTCCCCACCATCGCCGCGAAGTTCTTGCCGCCGGAGAACTTCAGCGCGGCGTCGGACACGTTGGCCGTCACCGGAGCCGCCGCGCCAAGCGCCGCGTGCGACACGCCCACCGAGCCGCCGCCGCCACCCGCCGCGACGTCGGCGCTCAGGCGCAGCACGGGGCCGGTGCAGAGCACGGAGCGCGTGGCGAACTTGGCGCTGCCGCGGAGGCCAGCGAAGCGGTCGACGCCCAGCTTCAGCATGCCCAGGGACGTGTTCCGAGCGCCGTTGTGAGGGCCGTTCCCTCCCATGTAGAAGACCTGGATGCCGTCGGCCACGATGACAGGTGCGTCGGCGGCGAAAGTGATGTGGCTGTCGAAGGCGCCCTTCGGTCCAAGCGGCAGGAAGACCTTGCCTGTGAGGCCGCCCTTGTCCACCCAGTGCCAGCCGCTCGCCAGCTGCGAACTCCAGCTCATGCGGCAGTGCACCGTGCCGACCTTGGCAGGGTCGGCGGCGTCGAAGACCATCACTAGGCCGAGGAACACGTCGTAGAAGCGGAACGTGACCTGCGAGTACAGCTGGTGGTGCACGTTCGCCAGCGCCGGCGGGCCCATCGTCTGCGTCAGCGTCTCCTCCCCTGCGTCGATTACTGCAGGGTGAACAGCAGAGACCACTTCAGGAATTCACAGCAGGGATCCTTATGTGTACCGGTCGGCGGCCACGTAGGCGCGGACGCCAGCCCGATCGAGCGCAGCCCCGGGTACGTGCGTGTGGTCATGATGTAGCGCTTGCTCGGCGCGTCCCACAGCGGCTGCTGGTGGCAGTCGTAGCGCTGCTTTCCGGCGCCGGCGGGCGCCACGTGCGGCCACAACTTGATCGCTTTAAACTCGTCGAAATGGATCCCGTCCGGCGACGCAAAGACGCCCGAGCCGCCGACAAGTGCACCACCGATGGAGGTGTGGCCGGTGCCGAAGGACTTGAAGCGGCGCGAGGCGTTGGTCTCGTGCGAGGCGTCGTCGAGCGTGATGCCCATGCCGTCGGAGTCGCCCATCACGATGTTGTTGTTGGTCTTGATCTTGTGGAAGGCGGCGAGTGTCGCGGCGGGCAGCTTCTTGTTCCGCGACTCGGCGCCCGTGCTGAGGTCGTAGACGCCGAGATGCGGCTTGGTCCACGTCACCCCGTCCGAGCTGTTGGCGTACATCCAGGCGTTCGTGCGCGCCGCGCCCTGGCCGTTGTTGTACTCTGTGCCGGACGAGAAGCAGCCGTACCAAAGACGGTAGGCACCGTTCGGGTCCGCCGGGTTGTGGATCACGTTCGGGTAGCCGTTGTCGCAGCGCGGCTCCCAGATCTCCGTCTGTTGCATCAGCGGCTTCGCCGTGCGCTCGCCCTCGCCCACGAACAGCGAGAGCCCCGCCGGCAGCGCCGCCTCGGCCGCCAGGTTCAGCGCGGAGTACTTCGTGGTGCTGGCAGTATTCACGAAGCGCTGCTGCGAGCCGCCGACGCCCGCGACCGCGCCGCTCGTGAAGAGCACCGTCAGGAGCCCCATCGCCTGCGACCTCGGGCGCGGCGGCGGCGGTTCGCGGCGTGGCAGGACGGAGCAGCAGCGCGTCGCCGACAGGGCTTCTCACTCACTGAATACGGGGGTTACGGGGTCATTCTGACCCCTAGCCAAATCCCAGATAACCCTTGGCCAGAAGCTAAATATAAGGATTTCCGGCGATTTTTCGGCGACAATCTGCGATCTGCTTGCGATTTGCGTTCGTGCTGGTGCCGCAGGCGGAAATCAGCGCTCAGGGGCCGTTTTAGACACACTTTGGAGGTGGTCGCAACTGTGAACACACTCCCAGAAGCTCCCAGATCGCCGCGTTTTCTGGGATATTTTCTGGGATTTGCCCGACTATTTGGACAGAGAGTGTTGCCAGGTGCTGGGTTCTGGGATCGGCAGAATCTGGCGTACTAGGAGTAGGATTGGGAGTTTTCTTGGGAGTGTAAATTTCTGATTCCCATCCCTGAGAATAAATCGTGCTCCTCGTCTCGCAAGAAAGGGAGACCAAAGTGAGAAACATATTCTGGAAAATGCGAGGCGTGAGACGATCGCTGCGCGTGACGTAGGTCACAAGTAAATTCTCTCGCTTTCTCTCGCTCTTTTCTGTCGCCACGCAGCGCCTCCTGCTTGAGCCGCTTGCGCTCCGCCTTCGCCAGCTAGCTTCTCGACCGCCTTGGGGTTTTGGGTGGCGGGCGGCGGTTTTGCGCCGCCGCAGCGCCGGTGCCGCAGCTGGAACTGTGAGAAATAATTCAATAATCAGCATGTCCTGCTGTCTCTCCCCTGCCTTCCCTGTCTGTGTCTGCTCGTGCCCCCCTACCCTGCCTGCCCTGCTGTCCTGCCTCCTCCTGCCTCCATCCTCTGCCCTGTCCCTCCTGTCGTGCGGACCCCCTCGGCTCCGTCGACTAACGTTAATGGTTGCAGGACCTGGGTTTCCCGCCATTGGCTCTCCAATTGGGGCTCCAAAGAGCGGTATCTGAGAAAGGTAAAGAACTACAAACTGCAGCGGGTTGACCGGCCTGGTGGCACCAAGCTTGGCAATTTGGCAAGGAGTGGTATGTCGTCGACCGCCCCTTTCGAGTTCCCCTGGGGAGGGGATCGTGCCATATGGCAAGTGCATCTCATTGATAACGTCGCTGATATCCTCCACCAGCTTCTCTTTGTCGATCAGCTCTTCTGAATGAGATTCGAATGAGTTCAGTATCAGATATGCACCTCCTACTAAGGTGCATATGCAACATGATACCTCGAATCGGTCGCGTATATCGAAAATCCCTGGAACCCCCACTTGCGGCGCTTACCGTAGGCCCACGGTAAGCGCCGCCAAAGCGCGAGGACAGCCAGGGCGAGGTGACGGTAGAGGCGGGCGTCGTCTGCGAGGGCAACAACACCAGCAACGCCGCGGTCGGTGGAGACTTTTCTCTCGCACCGCGGAGCCACGTTCATCGGCGTCGCCGAGGAGCTCATCCGCCGCTGGTATATCTGTACCGGTAGACACTCTCTCAAAGAAACGCAGCTTCCTTCCTCAGCTCTCTGTCTATACGAACGCCTCGAGGTTGGGCTCCCGCCGCACGCGCTCGATCGGGAAGCAGCTGCGCACGTTCTGCAGCCGGAAACATCAGCAGCACAGTGGGCATTAGCAGGGCCGGCCTGCGAGCAGCACACACACAGGGGCACACAGCAGCAGCAGCAGCAGCAGGAGATTACCTGCAGCTTGGCTTCCATGTCGCCCTCCGCCGCGCCCCTGCAGCTCAGCACCACGTCATGCTGCTCAAGCTCCGCCTTGCCAAACCGCGCTTGCGCTTTAAGGTATTTGTTGGCAATGAGGCTCTGCAGCGCGCACTGCAGATCGTCCAGCTCAAAAACGCCGCCCACCGCGTCCCGCAACCCAATCTGCTGCAGCGGTGGCAGCATGTGCTTCAGCTTGACGATGCGACCCTGCTTGCCAGTTAGCCCCTGCTCGGCGCACAGCAGAAAGATCTTCTTGAGCAGGTTTCGCGTCGCCACGATACGCACGCTCTGCAGTGGGAAGTACAAGCCAGCAGCGATAAAGGCCACGATGTTCTCTGCCAGTGTATTGC
>Ga0308015_10001252_pt1 | contig 10742 bp, 16 predicted proteins | sample Neamet231_FD_203128 | JGI IMG/M metagenome (GOLD analysis project Ga0308015, IMG submission 203128) | Marine microbial communities from water near the shore, Antarctic Ocean - #231 | ecosystem: Environmental > Aquatic > Marine > Unclassified | place: Southern Ocean | collected 2014-07-28
AAAAAAAGTACTCATAAGAAAACCTGCAAAAACAGCATCAGGTGTATCAGTAGTAGCATTAATGCCAAAACCATACGCATGTCCTCATGGAAGATGTACGTATTGTCCAGGAGGGATTGAATTTAATTCCCCCAACAGCTATACAGGAAAAGAACCATCATCATTAAATGCAATTGCAAATAAATTTGATCCTAAATTACAAATCACATCAAAGATTAAAAAATTAATTGCTTTTGGACATGATCCATCTAAAATGGAAATAGTGATAGTGGGAGGAACTTTCCTATTCATGCCAAAAGACTATCAAAAAGATTTCATTAAATCATGTTATGATGCATTGAATGGAGTTGACTCAAAAGATTTGGAAGAAGCAAAATCCAACAACGAACATGCAGCAATAAGAAATGTAGGTTTTACAATTGAAACAAAACCAGATTACTGTAAGAAAGAACATGTGGATTTAATGTTAAGTTATGGAATTACAAGAGTAGAAATTGGAGTTCAGTCGTTACAAGAAAGAGTTTACAAAATAGTTAACAGAGGTCATAACTACAATGACGTAATTGAATCATTTCAAATTTCAAAAGATGCAGGGTACAAACTAGTTGCACACATGATGCCAGGTTTACCTACAATGAAACCAGAGGAAGATATTGCAGATTTTAAAAAATTATTTTCAGATCCACAATTACGTCCAGATATGTTGAAAATTTATCCATCACTAGTTATTGAAAATACGCCACTGTATGAAGAATACAAGCAAGGAAATTACACACCATATTCAGATGAAGACATGATTAGAGTATTAACAGAAGCAAAAAGAAATGTTCCAAAATGGGTAAGAATCATGAGGGTTCAAAGAGAAATCACACCAGGAGAAATCATTGCAGGACCCAAAGCAGGTAATTTAAGACAAATTGTACACCAAAATCTTGCAAAGCAAGGAGTATCTTGCAAATGTATCAGATGTAGAGAAGTAGGTCTATCTAATAAAAAATCAAATGGAGGCGAAGTCAAATTAGACAGAATTAACTACGACTCATCAGGCGGAAAAGAAGTATTCTTGTCATATGAGGATAGGAATGAATTGATTTATGGATTTTTGAGATTAAGAAAACCAAGTATTGAAGCACATAGGGATGAAATTAATCAAGACACATGCATAGTAAGAGAAATTCACGTATATGGAAAATCATTGAAACTTGGAGAAAAAGAAGAAGATGAAGTTCAGCATACAGGCTTAGGAAAGAAATTGATGAAAGAAGCTGAAAAAATATCCAAAGAAGAATTTGATGCCAAAAAACTTCTAGTAATTAGTGCAATAGGTACAAGAGAATATTATCAAAAATTAGGGTATTCATTATATGGGCCATACATGTCCAAGATATTGAATTAGTGAAAAGAGATGTCAGAAGAAAAAATTATTGGTAAAGGAACATGGATAGATAAATTAGCATCTGAATTAATTGAACGTGAAAAAAAACTAGGAAGAAATTTAGATATGCTAAGGGTAGAGAGTGGCCTAGGTGCATCAGGAATCCCACACATTGGGAGTTTAGGTGATGCCGTTAGGGCATATGGTGTAAAATTAGCATTAGAGAATTTAGGATACAAATCAGAATTAATTGCATACTCAGATGATCTAGATGGGTTAAGAAAAGTTCCAGAAGGAATGAAAGAGTTTGGATTAGAAGAGCACATTGCAAAACCAGTATCACTAATTCCAGATCCTTATGGATGTCATGACTCTTACGGAATGCACATGAGCAGTATTCTTTTGGATGGATTGGATAAAGTTGGAATAAAATATGAATTTAGAAGAGCTAAAGACACATACGAAAAAGGATTACTAAAAGATCATATTCATACAATATTACAAAATAGTACAAAAATAGGAGACGGGATTTCAGAATTAGTAGGACAAGAAAAATATCAAAAATATTTACCCTATTTTCCAGTATGTTCAGAATGTAATAGACTCTACACAGCTGAAGCTACAGAATACATTATTTCAGAAAAAAAAGTGAAATACAAATGTCACGATACAGAAATTGGTTCAAAGATGGTCAAGGGTTGCGGTCATGAAGGCGAATCAGACATTACAAAAGATTTAGGAAAATTAGCATGGAAAGTAGAATTTGCAGCACGTTGGTCTGCATTTGACATCAGATTTGAAGCATATGGAAAAGATATCATGGATTCAGTGAAAGTAAATGACTGGGTCGCAGATGAAATTTTAGGAGTGCCACATCCTCACCACGTAAAATATGAAATGTTTTTGGATAAAGGAGGAAAAAAGATTTCAAAATCATTAGGTAATGTAATTACAGCACAAAAATGGTTAGAGTTTGGCAGTCCAAAATCAATCCTACTATTGTTATACAAAAGAATTACAGGGGCAAGAGAATTAGGATTTGATGACATTCCAGGTTTGATGAATGAGTATAATGAACTTGAAGATACATACTTTGGAAAAATCAAAATAGATAATCAAGCAAAATTAACTAAATTAAAAGGACTGTACGAATATGTCAATCTTCTTAATCCACCAAAACAATCAAGCATCCATGTTAATTATAGACTATTAATTGAATTAACAAAAATTTTCAAAGAAGATAGAAATGAAAGGGTGATGAAAAAACTAATGGATTATGGTGTAATAAAAAATCCAGAACCAGAAATTGAAAAATTAATTGAAATTGCAGGAAATTATTCAGATGAGTTTGATGAACAAGAAAAAACAGAAGTAGAGTTAGATGATACATCTAAAAAAGCACTAGGAATACTAGTTACAGCATTACAAGAAGAAGAAGATCCAGAAGATATACAAAATACAATATATCAAATTGCAAAAGCAAATGACGTACAACCAAAAGATTTCTTTAAAATATTATATCAAATAATTTTAGGAACTTCAAGAGGACCAAAAATAGGACCATTCATTGGAGATATTGGAAGAAAACAAGTTGCCAAAACACTTTCAGAATATCTTTAATCATGGTTCACGGAGAATACAACAAAAGTAAGAACAGTGGAGGATTTGCATTAATAATTTTAGGTGCATTATTACTCATAATAGCACCAAATGAGGATATTTTTCCGGCAAGTTTGAGTCTAATCGGATGGGTTGGAGGCATAATAATTGGTTCAATTGGATTTTATCTAAAATTTGTACGAAATAGAGTAAAACGTCAATAAAGAAAGGTTCATTTTTTAGAAAAGAGGGAGAAAAAGTAATGGGATTTTTTGGCAAAAAGAAAGAAGTTGAGATAGAGGAAAACAATGAATCCATACTCAAAGAAGAATTAGAAACAGAAGTAGAAGGTCTTCAAAATGAATTCAGGATAAAGCAAGAGGAAATTACAAAAATTACAGAAAAAATTCAAACAGTCAAAGAAGAATATGATACAACAGTCACCAATTTAATGCTAATAAAAAAAGAGTTCAACCAAAAAAAGATGGAATTAGACATAGTTCAAAGAGAACATAGAGAAACAAGAGAAAAGATCAAAAATGCTCAACAAATTAAAGATACAAAAACAATTGATGAATTTAATAAAACTGAAAATAATTTTAAAAAAATAAAAGAGGAATTAGATAAAATTACAAAAGAACACAAGCAAATGAAAGAAGAAATTGTAAAAGGGCAAACAACACTACATGGAATAAGAAAGCAGCAAGTAGAAGTAGGAAAAGAATTAGATGAAGCAAATTCAAGATTATATAATGCAAAGAAAGAGCTAGGTGAAAAAGAAAATTTTCAAGATACTAGTATTCTTACACCAAAAGAAAAAAAAGAAATCACAGGGAATAATCCTATTGAAAAAAATAATGCAAGCGTGATAGAGGCTGCAAGCATAGTTGTAGGATCATTAAAATCAAAACTTAGTACAGCACAAAAAGAATTAGAAGGAATACAAGGACTGTTAGAAGAAGAGAGAGAAGCGCATAAAAAAACAAGACAGGAATTAATAAAAATTAAATCAACAACAAATTAAATCTAAAAATTATAAATCAGTAAAATATTTTTTCCATTTTAATTTAATTTCATCTTCAGTTTTGCCTAAATCATACAGAGGAGATGTCACGATAGAGACAGATGAAACGTTAACTATCACAATAGAATTAATTGGACTTTGAATACCCTTATTTCTATAATAAGTAAGGATATCACGATAAAGAGGAGTATCCTTAATTATTTTGGCAGTTCCAGAAAATAGATACCCCTTACGAGATAAAGGATCAATTACATTGATTTCCACAAAAGGGTTGTTTTGTAAATTCAATATCGTATCAGGGGAACGAATATCTGCAAATGCAAGAACTGTAGAAGACCAGGCAATGATAGTGCCTTTTGGAGAAATGTTAGGCTTACCATCAGAAGAAACAGTTGCAACATAACCTAATTTTTGAAGATCTAGAAAATTTTTGATTTCAGAAGTAATAGTAGACATCAATATTTCAAATAAAAAGAACGTAATTAATTTTCAGAATTAACGCATAAATTCAGCCATTTCGATAGAGAAGAAGAAGAAACCGATACCTCCTCCAATCATTGCAATCCATGCAACAACTTGCTGTTTTTTGCTCATATTAAAAAAAATATTAAACGTATTATTGAATCTAATTGATAAATTTAGACAGTTATAATTAGAATGACAGTAAGGAAATAATGTTGGCAAGTATCAAAGATATTGGAAAATTAATTATTTTTGTCGTAGGCGGATTAGTTGCCATAATAGTGGGCTCATTTATGATTAGAGGCACTATGCATATGTGGGATAACGAAAAAGATGAAAAAAAAAGATATCAGAATAAGGACTAAAAAGTAGCAAGTGTTAGATAAAAATAGAATTGCTTCAAGATAATACAATTAGAAAGTCATTAGACAATTACATCAAAAGAAGAATTAAAGAAATACCTACAGAAATTGAACAGACATTTCCAAATATTAAAAAAATTTGGAAATGTAACGATGAATTGGATTTTCTTTACGGGTACTATGTTGGAAAAATTGAAGAGGGGTCATTGCACTATCTACTCAAAGCAACACGCGCATCAGCAGGCGGATATGTAGACACATTTGAAATTAGAGGAATAATTGAAGAAAATAAAATAGAATTGCAGAATACAATTAAAATTGCATTAGATTAGTGAACTAGAAATACTAGATAAATTAGTGAAAAGTCATGGTAGGACCGCAAGATGGAGGTTTTGGATTTGATCAATCAAAAAAATACACAGAAGTAGAGAACATAGAAGAAGTATGTGTTCAATGTCAAGCAGGTCAACATAAAAAATGTCTAAAAAAATCAAAAGAACAAGAAATATGTGAATGTGAACATTGCATGATTTACGGTTAGATATAAAAAATAAAATTATACTAAATGAGGAATAAATTTTTCATCAAGCCAGACACCAACAACATCAGCATCTAAATTCCAAGAAGAGATAATTTCAACACTTTTTTTGATATGAGTAAAATGATCTTCATCAGAAACAGGGTTTCCGGCACATCCAAAATGACCCGAGATAACAACATGGGATGATTTATGATTAGAAATAGAAATCATTATACTTTTTTTAATAGATTCAATATCACCATCAAAAATTACCTTGTCAATCCCAGGCGCAGTAATAGTATCAACAAAATCTACAGAATATCTATCTTTAATCCAACTAATCATAGGAAGTTGAACTCTGCCATCTATACAAGATAATGACGTTGCAAAAGAATTTTCACTCATAGAACTTCTAATATTTGTTAAAATAATTCCAAATATTAAATATTATGTTAGATCTATTTCGAATATTTGAAACAATCAGATGTATGATCATCTACCATTCCCACTGCTTGCATTAATGAATAGCAAATTATGGGTCCAACAAAAGTAAATCCATGTTTTTTAAGATCCTGACTTAATTTTTCAGATATTATGCTGGAACAAGGTAAGTCAGAGTGTTTTTTGAATTTATTTTTAATAGGTTTATGGTTTACAAAACTCCACAAATATTTATCAAAAGATCCAAATTCTTGTTGAATTTTAATAAACTGTTTGGCATTATTGATTGCAGAATTAATTTTAAGTTTATTTCTAATAATGTCTTTATTTTGTGCTAATTTTTTAACATGATTTTGAGTATATTTTGAAACTGCAACTGCATCAAAATTAGAAAATGCAATGCGATATCCATCTCTACGATTAAGAATGATTCTCCAAGATAATCCAGCTTGAGCACCTTCTAAAATTAAAAATTCAAATAATATCAGATCATCATGTACTGGCACTCCCCACTCGTTATCATGATAAGAAATGTTTGACTCATCTTTTGCCCACTCACATCTTTTTTTCATGATCATAATTTAGATTAATTAAAAATAATTTATTTTGTTTGTTTTGTATTATCAAATATTTATATGAAATTATCTATCCAAAAGATAAATCAGGACTTTGGCAAAAGGTACATTTTTCTACAATTCCAAATTCATTCGTAAACTTTCCCTTACCATTACATCTTAAACAATCCAAGTTAACTTACATTAACGAAGATAGCAATAAGGTTTCCGTAAAAAAAGTTACTTTCTAAGATAATATCTAATGTGTGAAGAACGTTTTTAATCAATATAAAAAATCTCAATTTATGGGGTTTTTTGGAAATAAAGAAAAAGGAATGCTCATCACAGGTACAGAATGTCAAATGTGTGGAATGAATTTTACAGCCACAGAAAGATTGATGAGACACATGCAAAAAGCTCATGGTAAATCAAAAAAAGATTCAGGCAAAAGTTGTCCAAACTGTTAAAAAAACTATGAAATTAAATAAACAATTATTACAAATTAATAGAAATTTTATAATTTGTTTTATTGCATCAGCATCATTATCCGCAGTTGCTGCTCAATTATTAGCAAATTATGACAATTATCTAACTACAACCATAACAATAATTATTGGATACATAATTTACTTTGGATTATTTTCAAGTTTGTTTTACATGGATAATAGGAAAAGGTACAAAACCATGGAATCAAAATTAATTAAAAAAGAATTACTAAAATTAATCTCATCATTTGGAGTTGGAGAGATAATATATCTAGGAATTAGGTGGCCAAGCTTATATTATTTTTTAGAAATTGGCATTGAGCCATACCTTGCATCAATAATTTCAGAGGTTATTGCCACAACATGCTATATGATATCAGTGACGATATTTCTTAGAAAAACAAAAGCATTCTAATTATTTAGTAAGTTGAGTAACTAAATCAGTAGAGGTAATTAATCCAATTATTTTTCCATTATCAGTTACTGGAAGTTTTCGAATTTTTTTACTAGTCATTCTTTGTGCTGCAGCAGAAATAGATTCATCAAAATTAATTGTGATTAGTGGGGAAGACATTATTTTTTCTACAGAAGTATCAGATGGAAGATTATGAGATACAATTTTTGTCGCATAATCCCTATCAGTAATAATACCAACAAGATGATCATCTTTCTTTACAAGAACTGCACCAATCCCGCCTTGTTCCATCATCTTTGCTACTTGAAATACAGTAGTTTCGGTATTGACAGAAATTAGTGCTTTAGTCATAATATCTTTGACTGTAATTGAAGAATTTGTAAAATCCTGACGGCTCATTACAATTATGAATTAATATGTTATTTAAGAATAAGTAAAATTTCAGGGAATTACTAAAATAAAATAATAAGCGGGCACGATCGGATTTGAACCGACGACCTAGCACTCCGCAAGCGCTTGCTCTATCCAAGCTGAGCCACGTGTCCACGAATATTTTAAAATTGACACTTAATTTGGATTGCTATTACTCAAAGAGGTTTTGCAAAAACATATTGTGTTTCATCAGATTCATGAAAAGACCAAGCAGTGGGTAATGAAATATTTTGAATTGACTGAAGAGAGTTATTTTCAATAAAACTGCCCCATCCAGCCTTACTTTTTGAATCTGTAGGGTATTTTTTTGATAAAGTTCCAGCAAAACTCCATCCAGCATTACACCACAAATTAGAATCAGATTTAATTTTATTCAGTACACCTGTTGCTAATTCCAATCCACCCATTTGAGCAAGACCGCCAATGAAGAATAATGGTTTTGTTAAATTCAATGAAGAGTAATCAAATGTAACGGCATCAGAACAATTTGGATTAAAATTGACATTTGCTGCTAATGGTTTTTGAAGATCAACCAACATATTATCAAGTTCAATGCTATGTGACTCCATTCCAAGTATTTTGCTGCAATAGGCAATGCGCCCATCACCAGAACCAATATCAATTATTTCAGAATATCCATTTTCTTTTGCAAATAATGACAGAATGTATCCAGACATAATCCATGTGGGTGAAAATGGAGCATGGCTTGAATTATGTTGAATACTGTTTAGCCAGTATTTGTTAATATCACCTTCATAAACAATACAAGGAAGATCATCAATTATTTTTTCAAATGAATTATAATAAATTGGATTTCTAGTTGCAAACTCATGAAGTAAATTTAATTTATCTTGATCAATTGGAAATGATTCAGATTTTGAAATTGGGATTATTTCTTGAATCTGACTAGTTCCATCATATTTTAATGCAAATTCTTTTTTTAGATGTACCAGATTTTCAGCAAGTTTTTTAATCATATGATAGACCTGCATCATATTGTTTTACAAATTCGTTAGTACTCATTATTTCACGTAATTTTTCATATAATTTAGCCTCATTTTCAATAGTTTCCCTAGATTTTTGTTCAGAATTAATAGATTGTAAATTACGGGTAATATCAGATATCGAAATTGCAATACGCTCCATTATTTTTGGATGTATAGTAGAATTAAATTTTTCAGAGATAAATTTTTCAACATATAGTATCTTGGCATTATTTTGATCAAGTTGTGGCCTTACAACTGTAATCATTGAAGATAGATTTGTAATTTGATAATAAACTTCAACAATTTGATTTACAGATAATTCAGAATCAAAGTTTAGGGCATTGACAAGATTTTCTAATTTATTAGATTCAGAAGTGAATAATTCAAGTAAATCATTTGGCAAAGACATAATGAAAAAAAGTATTTTAAATTTTTAAAAATGTTGGTATTTGAAAAATTATTCTTCTTTTTCAGATTTGTTTACGTAGATGTAAGTCATTAGAACACCTGCGAGAATACCACCGATAATTGGACCAATCCAATATATCCATTGAACTTCCCACAAACCAGCATCACCGGAAATTAATGCAGGAGAGAATGATCTTGCAGGATTCATAGATGCACCGGTTAACGGTACTCCGATTAAGTGTAACAAGAAAACCATACCACCGATTGCTGCACCGTAAACACTCTTTGGTGCTTTTTTGTGTACAGCAGTCATAAAGATTACAGTTACTAAGAAGAATGTGAAAATTATTTCTAAGACTACAGCAGATATGACACTTCCATTCAATATGTCGCTTGGTCCACCGTGAGCACCCCAGAGAACTTGTTTTCCAATTTCTGGAAATAATACAGCTAATGTTGCAGTTGCAATAACTGCACCAATTATTTGAAATAGAATATAACCAATTCCATCTTTAACACCGATTCTTTTGGTGATCATCATAGGAATTGTTACTGCAGGATTAATGTGAGCCCCTGAAACATGGCCAAACGCATATACCATTAATGCAATTGCACCACCGTGACCCAAAGATATCATAATAATTGCTTCTGTAGATAATGTTCCATCACCGAAAACAACAACTGCTAGAATTACAGATAATGGACCAAAGAATACTAGTGCAAATGTTGCAATTGCTTCAGCAAGCCATGCTCTAGTATTAACCATAAAGCAATCCGTCAGAGATTTCAATATAAACAATGGGATTAGGATTGGATCATAGAGCAACGATTAGAACTATGGTGAAAGAAGGGAGATTTTATAAATACTAAATTTTAGTTTTTTCAATTATGGTTGAAGAAGGAGACTCTGTTCCAAAGTTTACAGTTAATGATTCAAATGGAAAAAAAGTAAAATCAACAGATTTCAAAGGAAAAAAACACGTCATCTACTTTTATCCAAAAGATTTCACACCAGGGTGTTCAACACAAGCAGATGAATTTTCAGCAGAGTATAAAAAATTTCAAGATAACGATATAGAAATTATTGGTATCAGTCCAGATGGCGTAGATTCACATAAAAAATTCTGTAATAAAATGGGAATAAAGTATGTTCTATTATCAGATACAGAAAAAGAAATATCAAATGCATTTGGTGTTTGGGGGATGAAAAAATTTATGGGACGAGAATACATGGGAGTAACTAGAAGTTCATTTTTAGTAAACGAGAAAGGGAAAATTTTTAAAATATATCCTAAAGTAAAACCTGCAGGACATGCAAAACAAGTACTAGAAGATTTTATAAAATAAAAGAAAAGGTTAGAAACCTTTTGGCAATGTTCCTCTAGAAGGTTTAACTGGCTCTGTTTTTGCTTCAAATCCTTTTGGTAATGCACCACCTTTCTTGTTAGTAGATACTTTTGCTTGAGCTTCTGCTACTGCGGCTTCTGCTGCTGCTTTTGCATCATCAATTTTTTGTTGCGCCAATCTTTTCAAATAATCAGATTCATAATCTGATAATTTGTCTTGTTTAGATTTACCACCATCGCTGGAGGTAGTTTGTGGCGGAGGTGTTTGCTTAGAAACTTGGGGTTTTGGAGATTCTTGAGCAGTTGCTTTTAGAGCAACACCCTGTACTGTCA
>Ga0308015_10001254_pt1 | contig 10740 bp, 9 predicted proteins | sample Neamet231_FD_203128 | JGI IMG/M metagenome (GOLD analysis project Ga0308015, IMG submission 203128) | Marine microbial communities from water near the shore, Antarctic Ocean - #231 | ecosystem: Environmental > Aquatic > Marine > Unclassified | place: Southern Ocean | collected 2014-07-28
GCACCGAACCCACACTCGGAGTCGATGTCTAAGCTGTTGTCGCACACCCTTGTCGGGGCTGCTGGGCGGTGTGCTGCGTGTGTCGCGTGCCTGCTGCCACACTCAGGGCAGCAGCAGCGGCACTTGCCAGGCGCTTACGAGCTGCGATAGCTGAGCTGCGATCAATTGTTTGCTCGATCTCCCTTTTCTGAGGCCACAACAACAATCGCACTGTGCAGATCTGTCCGATGAAAGAATACCCACATCGCAACTCTCCGCTCCTTCCCCCTTGTGCCCACCGCCGCGGATGATGGCGGGAGAGATCGAGCGAGCAAACGAGACGAGCGCCGCTCTTGACAGCCAGCGGAGTCAGCGGGAGCCGGCAGCAGCAGCAGCAGCAGCAGCAGCACCAGCAGCACCAGCACCAGCAACCTTCGAAAGCAGAGGCGTTGCTGGCGTGTTCCTTCATAGGTCGCACGCATCGACCACGGTGCTGCTGGATTGAATCTCACGCGACAACACTTTAGGCCTGGAGTGTGGGACGCCAGGAAAGTTAACCTTAGCGGTGGCACGATCAGCGCGAACAAGGATCTTGGTGTGTACGCGGACAGCGGTGTCAAGGTCACAATGGCCGAGGAGGACGGCCTGCCGCAGACGGTCTGCAAGGACAACGGGCGGTACGACAGGTACACGGACGACAGCGGCGAGATCATCGGCATCCCGCAGGAGAAGATTCACAGAGGATAAGTTCTCGATCGGCTCCTAGAATTTACATACGATCTCATCATCTTCCTCCAGAATGAATGAGCGCGCACCAAACTTATAATCAAGACTCTGCATTGACGTCGATCGTGACGCCAAGCGCCGCCCAGCCGCCCGGCACGACCGGCGCGTCCGTCTCGCAGTACGGGCAGACGTACGTCCGGTTCGTCTTCTTGTCCAAGCACGGGCCGATCGGGTGCGCACACGTGCACACGCCAGCCTGCGGCTGTGGGCACTGGTTGGGCTGCGTGGCCGCGGCCTGCGGCACGCGCGTTGCCCAGAGGCTTTGCAGCGTCGCGTTCAGGCTCTGCAGCGTCGCCTTGTTCGCCGCCGCCGTGAGGTCGCGCGGCTTGTGCTCGCTGTCGTCGCCGGAGGTCGGCGAAACGTCGAAGAGGAAGGTGCAGTAGTTGTTGAAGGAGAACGCGTGCGGCAGCTTGCCCGCGTTCTGCGCCAGGCTGCAGTTCAGGTTCTCCGGCGGCGGGTGGTTTCGGATGGCGACGACGTTGGTGCCCTCCTTCGGGATGTGGCAACTCTTGGTGTACACGCAGTGTGTGTGCTGCGTGTAGCAGATGCCTTGTTTCATATTGACCGTAAAGCCGGTGCATGCAGTTGGACCAGACGGTGAAGAGGCAGTGCAGAACCCGCAGCACTTCGATTGAGCGTCGGAGCCGTTCCCGACCGTGTGCGTCTGCAGCACGCTGCCTGGGAAGAACCTGTTTGTGTGAATCGTGTAGTCGTCGCAGATGCCGCCGGAGCCGGCGCCGACGCCAAGCGCGCTCGAGGACGCGGGCAGCGGATCCCAGCCGCCGGTGCCGCCGAAGCCGTTGAGGATAATCTTGTCGCCCTGCTGGTTGCGCAGCGCTGGTCCGTGGATTCCGATGGATGAGTCCGTGACGCCGTAGTACTGGACCTTGCGCGGGAATTCCGTCGACTGAGAGGACAGCGCCGCCCACTGATCGATGCCGTCGAGCGGCTTCGTCTTCCCGGCGAGATCAATGCCGGCGGCGCCGCCGATCAGCGTCGGCAGCCAGTCGACCGCGTGCATGAGCCCCGCGTACGCGTAGCCGCGCTTCTTCAGCAGCGCGGAGTGCAGGAACGCAGTGCCTTTGGTCCCGCCTTCGAGCACGGAGCACTTGCCCCCTCTCAGCGGCAGGTTGCTCGCGCCGATGCCTGCGCACTCGTGGATCGGGCCGCCGTTGTCCGTCGTGAAGATGATGACGGCGTTGGCCATCATGCCCTTGGCCTCCATCGCAGCCGTGATGTTGCCGATGCCTTCCGAAAGCGCGTGCACCATGCCCGCGAACACGCGCCGTGCCGGATCCTTGATCGACGTTTTGTACTTGTCCGAGTAGTAAGTCGGCGCCTGACGCGGCGCGTGCACGGCTTGGAAGGCCTGGTAGAGGAACAGCGGCTGCTTGGCCGCATCATGATCGCCGATGATCTTCACGGCCTCCTCGGCGTACAGATTGGTAGAGTACTTGCCGCCATCACTGAAGGCGCTGAGGCTGCAGTTGAAGCCGCAGTTCGCGCCCTTCTCGCGGTGCAGGTCGAGGGCGGGCTTGAAGACATCGATGTGGGTGAAGTAGTCTTGACTACCGAAATAAAAACCGAAGAACGAATCAAACCCGCGGAACGTTGGCGTAAACTCCCAGCGGTGGAAGCCCAAGTGCCACTTCCCAACGGCGTGAGTAGCATAGCCGTTTTTCTTCAGCAGCTGCGCCATGGTGACCTCGTCGAGAGGCAACCCGTATGGCTCGTTAGGTATGTAGTTGTTGATGCCGGTGTGCAGCGGCCACCGCCCGCTCATCACACAGGAGCGCGTCGGCGAGCAACTCGGTTGCACATAGTAGTTGTCCAGCAAAATGCCCTCCGCCATGAGCTTGTCCAGCGCCGGCGTGTGGATCTGCTCGTGGTTGCGGAAGCCAGCGTCGTTGAAGCCGAAGTCGTCCGCTAGGATGACGATCAGCGACGGCTTGGTGGTGCCGTCGTCGGTCTTCAGCTTGACGACGCCCATGCCGATCGCGGCGTGGGTCACTGCGCCCGCTCGGTTGTCGTCGCCGTCGAACGCAATGTATGCGTACCCATCGGCCACCAGCGGCGAAGGGTCAGCCACCTGATCGTAGGCGAAGCCCGCGCCCGTGCCGCGGTGCGAGATTACCGGCGTCGACGGCAACACCGTCCATGTAATGAGGTCGGTCGAGCTGGCGTGGTAGATGTCGGTCGGTAAGTTGCCATCCGCGCCTGCGTGGAACCAGCAGTTGTACCTGCCGCTCGGGTCTTTCGGCGCGTACTTGCCGTCGACGGTCGCGATGTGCACCCCACCAAACATGCTGTGCGCGTGGCGCTGGAGAGAATACAGCGGCCCGTTCACGACTTTCCACTCTGTGGCGCTGGCGCCTGCGTAGAGAAAGATCTCCCAGACGCCCTCGCTCGTCCCGCACTCGGCGAGCATGTGCCACTTTCCCTCGGAATCCTTCCACACTGCGCGGTTCCCAAACATCGTGCCGGTTACGGAGCGATTCGGCCTCGCGTCGGTCTTCGAGGGAAGCGGCACCGCGCCGATGGACACGTTGCTCCACTTCAAGCCGTCCGCAGACTTTGCAATTTGGACCGCCGCGCGGCCCTTGGCATTGCTGAACGTCGTGTACAGCCAGTACTTGTCGGCTGCTTCGCGGTAGACCCACGGCTGCCCGCCCGCCTCGCCCGCGATGGCCCGAGCGCCCCAGACAGGGTTGCCCTTGAACCTCGTCCACGTTTTACCGCGGTCCGTGCTGTCGGCGACTCCGAGCCCGGAAGGCACGTTCCATCCTCCGCCGCGGTACCACATCCGCAGCAACTTGAGCTCCGGCATCCAGATCACCTGCGGCTCCTGCACAGCCGTGTGCTCCCACGTCGCGTTATCCGGCGACAGTACCGGCACGCTCCAGTTGCCCAGCACGGGCTCGTAACCCATATTCGGCGGAAAAGGCGCTGCACGATCGCGCTCATCGATCGCTTCTAGGGCGCGATCAACCCCGTTGAAATCCGACGCGTCGTCGGTCTTGACCTTGGGCAGCACCGCCGGCAGCGTCGCCACGAACTTGTTGCAGTCGAGGCGGAAGGTTCCGCTACTCCACGCTCGCTCGAAAATTCCCGGCGACGCCTCTTCGCAAAGGCCTTTGGGAGTGCCGAAGTCTTTTGCGAGGATCGGCGGCAGAGGAACGCCGCCCGGCCGCGCCGGCAGGGTGCCATGCGCTGGCTCCGGGTTGAACGGCCAGCCGATCCCCCAGGTGCCCCAGCCGAGCCACGCGAACGGCCCGCGCGCGATGGAGAAGAAGGCGATGTCCTGCTCCAGCTGCGGGAGCGTCTGGTTCGGGCCAGTGGTGAGGCCGAACAGCGTGGAGTACTTCTGCCAGCGGCCGGCCTTGCCGTCGGTGCAGATCGCGCGCAGCATCGCGGCGCAGGTGCTGTTCTTCATCATGATCGGCGATGCGTTGGCGTTCTCCTGCCCCGGGATTAGCGACCACGTGTAGCCCTTCTCCTTCAGAATCTTGGCCTGCACAGCGCCCATCGTGATGTTCCACGCGAGCGTGATGTCTTTGATCGCTTCGTCCGTAAGCCCCATGTCCTTCTGCGAGTGACTGTCAATCTCGGTCGGGCCCTGCACCGGATCTGTGCAATGCGTGCAGATGTGCGGATTCTCCTTGCAGATCAAATCCGAGCACCAAAAGTCATCGATGAAAAAGCCGTCAATCGCAGGGTCGCCGAGCCCGGCGGGCCCGCCGATATGCTCGTTCACGATCCAGTCACGCAGCATGGAACCGTTACGGTGATCGAACAGGTACTGCAGTGTTGGATGCAGCGCGTCAGTTACAAGCAGCACCAGCACAATCACCACCGGCAGCACCAGCAGAGGAACACTTACCTCTCCACACGGCTGCGTGCCGACGTCGCAAACGTTGTCCGTGCACGCGCCGTCCGGGCCGTGCTGCCCCGGGACCGGCACGGCGGGCGTCTGCTCCTGGTCGTGGTAGAACACGGAGCACTTGGTTTTGTTCTCGGCGGCGCAGCGCTTCATGGTGGTGTTGTGGTTGTGCGGATCGAATTTGAGGAACCAGCCCTGACGTCGGGGAGAACGCGTTAGCACGAGTAGCAGCAGGAGCAGCAACATGAGCACCCCACAAGAGGACCAGCACGAGCACCAGCAGCAATAGTCCTCACTGAGTACGCAGGGTCGTCCAGCTTCTCGCGCACGCTGGCAAACCAAGGCAAGGCCTTCACCACGTTCCGGTACACGAAGACGTGCAAACCGCCCGCCGCCTTGGTCATGCGCGCCTGCGTCTGCAGCCGCTTTTCGCAGTCCATGGGCTTCGCCGCCGCCCACTCCTTCTTGGCGTTGGACCAGTCGTAGGAGACGATGCCGAAGGCCGCGCCGCGCTCCGGGCTGCTCCAGCCGCTGCCGTTGCACTCCATCGTGATCGTCGACTTCGAAAGCTTATATGTCGGCGTCCAGTTCGGGTTCGTCGGCGGCAGCGTGCCTGTGGGGGCGGCCGGCGCGACGTCATTGCGGCAGATGACCAGGCCCGAGTCCGACGGCGAGCCCAGGATCGTCCAATTCCCGTACGTCAGCGACGTCGACACCTGGTACTGCGGCTGGCGCAGCGCGGGGCAGGGGAACTTCGTCTTGTCGCACGGGAACGTTGGCGACGTGTCGATCTCTGCGATGACCGGCTTGGCGTAAACATTCTTGGTTTTGTCGGTGCACTTCACCAGGATGTTGCCGCCGCGCTGGTCGCTCTTGTTGACGTGGTTTCCAAACATACCGCCCGTCAGGTCACCGCTGGCGAAATCGCGCTCAACATTGTCGATAACTCCCGGCAGCGCTATCGTGTCGACGCGGGTCAGGCTGCCGTTCGGCGCGCGGTCGAACACCCAGAGCTCGCCGCCGTACATGTTGTTGACGAACAGCCGCTTGAAATCGCCGTCGATGTTGATGCCGTTCAGGCCGTACGTCGCCGGCCGGCTGCCGTCGGCGTCGACGTAGGCCACCGCGCAGTCCGCCGGCAGCCGCCCGTCGCTTTGCTTTTTGCTGGTGTCCCACGTGCAGCGGAAGAAGGTCTTCTCGTCGCTCATGTTCTTCTCCAGCGGCCCGAGCTGCGTGACGTACAGCTCGTTGGCGCCGTCGACCACGGTGACGTCGTTCAGGAACCACACAAGGCTGGCGTTGTAGTACTGGAACAGCGGCGACTTCAGCGCGTACGCGAAGCGCAGCACCGGTAGCTGCGAGGCGGCGCCGGCCGCCTGCACGATGTCGAAGACCACCACGCTCTCCTCCGCGGCGCGGTGGCCCTTGAGCGGGACCGTCTTGGCGTGGCAAACGGCGAAGAGCCGCTGCGTCGCGTTGTCCAGGTGCAGCCCGTGCGGGTGGAACGAGAAGTCGGCCGGGATGCCGCTGATGGTCAGCTCGTGCACCGCCGGCGCGGCGTCCGAGCGCAGGTCCACCATCAGCACCTTACCGCCCTGGTGCCCGACGGGCAGCCGCTTCCCCGGCGCGATCTCGAGCCCCGAGGACTGAAACGCGAGGCCGGCCTTCCACAGCGTGGAGTCCTCCGAGCCCTCGAACTCGCCGTACTTGGCGCACGACGAGGACGCCGACGAGGACGCCGACGAGGACGCCGACGCGCAGTGAAGAGCTGCCGCGAGCAGCAGCAGCGCCGCCGAGCGTAGCATCGCCGAGTCCGGATGTCCCAGCGCTTGCCTTGATACGCCACGCTTCAGAAACAGCACACACTCTTCTTCTCCCCCGCCATGCTCCCCTTCGGCGAGCGAGCGCTTGCGGACAGCCCGACGCTGAGCGCCCTGTCGTCGGAAACCGGTGGTGGCATCGCGTGGTGGAGAAGAAAGGGATCCCAATCGCCACAAGTGACGGATCCACAAGCGACGGATCCGCCGCCGCGACGACGGGGACTCCGCTGTGCGCTATGCTGGCGCTTCTGGGGTCGCTCTCGCTGCGCGCCGCGCTCTCGAACGCACCCGCCAACACGCGGAGCCTCCGGACACGACGCTCGCCAACACGCGGACGCCGTCGGCGACGCAAACGGCGTACATGCGCCACGAGCTGGTCAGGTTCGCGCGAATTTCTAGATGTGCACGTTCGCGCAGTGCGAGCAGGACACGGCGTGCCGCACCAACCCCCCTTCGCTCTTCAACCCGACCGCGCTCAACGTGACGCAGTGGGTCGAGACGGCGGCCGCGCTGGGCGCGACGCAGGTGTGCTTGACGGCGCGCCACACCGGCGGGTTTGCGCTGTGGTCGACGAAACACGGAAGCTATGGGGTCAAGGAGTCGCCGTGGAAGGGCGGAAAGGGCGACATCGTCAAGGAGTTTGTGGCTAGCTGCCGCGTGTTCGGCATCTCGCCTTGCCTGTACTTCATTCCCGCCTGGGATTGATCCCTGTTCTGGGAGAGCGGAGGCAAGGCCGCCGCGTACCTGAACAGAACTCTCGGCATGCTGGGCGAGCTGCTGGACGGGAAGTACGGCAAGATCGATCGGCTGTGGTTTGACCAGTACGGCTGGGGCGATTGTGGGGGGCAGGTGGTGCTGGGGTACAGCCTCGAGCTCGAGGACTGCGCCATGGGACGCTGTCCGGGCAGACGCTCAACTCGACGCTGGCCGGGCAGACGGTGGCGATGAAGAGCATCGCGACGCTGGCAGCGCCCACCAACGCGTGCGCATTGCGCTTCAGGTGCACAAAAGCGATCGGCGGCACGAAGGCAACGGTGCGGCTCCTCGGGATCAGCCTGCACAAGATTCGGGCGCCTCCCGAGTGACAGCACCCTATTTTTTCAGAAACTTCTATTATAGCTACAGTTGCTTTGCCCTCCCTTCCCTGCTTGCCCGATTGCGGCAACAAGCTTATCCGATTGCGGGCGCCCTGCTAGAGGTGTGCCCGTATGCTGCTGCCCTGTGCCCCCCTGCGTGCTGCCTGGCGTGCCACGGTGTGTGCCCCCTGCCTGTATGCCCTCCCCATGCTGCCCCCCCTGTGTGCCCTGCTGCCCGCCCTGTGTGCCCCCTGCTGTGTCCCTGCCTGCGTGCTTGTGCCTGCCCCTGCCGAGACCTGCCCTGCACCCCCTCTACGTAGCACTCTCACGTTTGCACGGGCGGCGGCTTCTTCTTCATCCAGGCCGGCAGCTCGAACGGCAACGGCCACTTGCTCCCGAGCGGCATGAACACCAGGAACGTGCAGCCGTGGTGCGGCACCGACACGTCGATCGTCGCCAGCGCGTTCGGCAGGTCCTTCTTGTCCCACAGCGAGCGCACCTTCACCGGTCCCTTGATCCCCAGCTTGAGGTCCGCTAGCTTCAGCGTGACGCGCCCCGGCCCGCCCGGCGTGCAGGCCGGCGGCACGCACGGCGGCACTGGCGTCGGCGCCGGCGCCGGCCTCGCCTGGTCGTCGACGCACTTGCCGCCGTTCTGAACGCTGAAGCCCGCGCTCTGCGGCGGCTTGCCTGAGGCCCGCCCCACCGCTGAAAATGAGGCGTTCTTGTGCGGCACCGCCTTGAAGATCTGGCCCTTGTTGCTGGAGTCGCACGGGTCGGTGCTGAGGTGGCCGCCGGTGTTGGTGAGGCAGGCGCCGTCCATGAACGAGACGATCGTGCCGTTCGACTGCAGCTGCCACGCGCCGTTGCAACCGCAGGGATTGGCGCAGCCGCTCTTGGGCAGGCCTTTGCAGCCGTATCCCGTGCCGATGCCGGCGCCGGGCTTCTCGTTGCAGCCCGTGATCTCCCAGCACGCGTTGCTCGCGAGGCCCTTGACGTTGGTGACCTTGCCGTTGCTCCAGGTCGCGTTCGGGTTGGCGGACAAGCTCCAGACTTGCGAATCGCTCTTCGGGTCGCAAGCGCTCATCATTATCGGGCCGCCGCGCCCGCTGCCCGCCTGAGCGCGAGACACCGCTGGTTCTGTCGGCGCGCCCGTGGCCATGTTCACTTTGGCCGTGTTGACGATGAGAGCGGCCGTGCGCCCGTCGCCCAGCGGCTTGGTCCAGACCTCGATCTGCTTGTTGCTGCCGACCCCCGCTAACACCTGCGATTACTTAAGGATCAACAGCAAAGATTACTTAAGGAATCCACACACCGCGCGAGGGATTCCTTATGTACCTGCGCGCCCGGGTGGCCCGCCCAGGTCTGCGAGACCTGGATCGCCTCCTTGTTCGTGATGATGTCCCACACGAGGTTGCGTCGAGCGGGCTCGCTGAGGTTGTACGCAAGGATCATGGGGCTCGACATGATGCACCAGCCGCTACAGTATTGACTGCGGATCAACAGCAGCGATTACTTGAGGAAATCAACAGCTGAGATAGATCCGTATGTACCCGAAGTGCACGCGGTTCTCGTCCTTGCTCATGCCGCCGTTGATGTGGGTACTGTTGATGACGGTGCCGCCGTCGCCGACGACCATCGTGCCCGGGTATGCCCAGCCCCCGGGGCGGGAGCGCGGCGGGTCAATGTTGTAGTCAAGCGAGCCTGGGCGCTTGCCGGAGCCGTAGTACGGGTTCTCCCCCAGATTCCGCAGCGAGTTCATCTCGCGCATGATCGTGCCCCAGTCGGGCCCCGGGTCGCCCTGCTTAAGGAATCAACAGCAGCGATTACTTAAGGCATTCACTGCAGAGATCCTTATGTATGTGTACCGTTGTGCGCCAGAAATTGTACGGGCAGTCGGAGGGCATCGTGAGCCCGCTGCAGTTGTGGTCGTTCTTGGCATCCGCTTTCAAGCCCGGCCCGTCGCCGCCCTGGTGGCAGTTCTCAATCATGACCGGCCGGCCGCTGGCGTTGAGGTAGTCAGCCCACAGCGTGAGGTTCGAAGCGACGCTGAAGCCCGAATCGAGCTTCACGCTGTCGAAGCCGTACTCGACGAGCGCTTTGACCGAGCCAGCGACGAGCCGCGGCATGTCCCACGCGGAGCAGTTCACGCCGCGCTTGCCGCCGCCGTTGCACTGGCTGTTGGCGCCCGAGCACTGGTAGTTCCCCATATACCTAGAAGAGGCAGTTACTTAAGGATCAACGGCAGGGACTTGCTTAAGGAGATCACATCAGGGATCCTTGTGTAATCCTTACCAGCCCGGCCGCAGCCCCATGGCGTGGCCCTTGGCGACCATCGCCTTCATGTCCGGGAAGCGCACCTTGTCCACCTGCGGCGTGCCGTACCTGTGCGGAAGCAGCGTCAGCACCAGTAGCGCCAGGAGCACCAGGGGCACCAGGAGCACCAGGAGCACCAGGAGCACCAGGAGCACCAGGAGCACCAGGAGCACCAGGAGCACCAGGAGCACCAGGAGCACCAGGAGCACCAGGAGCACCAGGAGCGGGAGCAGGAGCAGGAGCACGTACGGGCCCATCGCGGGGTCTGAGCCGTCGGAGTACCATGGGATGCTGCGCGAGCCCTCCACCTTCCCGCCGCTTCCGTTCACGCAGCTCTGGTAGTTGTAGTCGGCGTTGTGGCACTGGCACGATGGTTTTCCCGGATATTTCGTGCCCGGCTTGCAGTTGGGGAACGGCGTGCAGAGCTTCGGCTTCGGCTTCCAGCTGGGCACGACCGTGCCGTTCGGGCAGATGTTCGTGCAGTTCTGCCAGTGGTCGTCCAGGCCGACGTAGATGTATCCGAGCTCCGCCAGCGACGTGGGGACGCCGTCCACCGGGTACTTCGCGGTTAACCCCTCCATCATGTTCTCCATGATCTCCTGCGAGATGTGTGCGCCAAACGCCTTCCACGCCCGCCAGCCCATGGGTGGCGTGTAGCCCACGCCGTTGTCGATCGCGCGCGCAGGTGAGAGCAGCACGAGTCCCAGCGCCAGCGCCATGAAGGGCTGGAAGGACGACATCTCGGCGCCGCGGCGAAGTTCGGCGATGGAGACTGCTCGAGCTCCTCTTCTTCGCCCCGCCATGCTCCTCTTCCGCCGCCCCTATGCGCACCGCCGGCAGCCGACGGCAGGGGACTCGGCACCGGGCTATCCGCGGCGCTGGCTCG
>Ga0308015_10001255_pt1 | contig 10733 bp, 7 predicted proteins | sample Neamet231_FD_203128 | JGI IMG/M metagenome (GOLD analysis project Ga0308015, IMG submission 203128) | Marine microbial communities from water near the shore, Antarctic Ocean - #231 | ecosystem: Environmental > Aquatic > Marine > Unclassified | place: Southern Ocean | collected 2014-07-28
AAGCAGGGTTAGTCAGTAGTACTTCCGATGCATTTAGAATGATTAAGCAAGGCGCTGCGAAAATAGACAGTGAAAAAGTGACTGATCGTAGTTTAGTTATAAAAACAGGCTCTACTGCCGTTTACCAAGTAGGTAAACGTAAATTTGCACGTATTACCGTAAGTTAATACCTCGTGTAATTATTTTCAAAGATCACTCATTGATATAAAGCCAGTAATTTATTACTGGCTTTTTTTATATTTTAATCAGGAAAACTTACTCAACTACATTAGATTATACCCGCGATACTTAATAGTCCTTTGCTCTGAAGTCACTTCGCACACTCCCCTATTGATCTAACAGTAACCTATACCCCTAAAAAATAAAGGGAATTATAGTTTTTGTGCTATTGCATGTTTTATTACAAACATTGTTCTACATCATAAAAACTTAAAAGGGAAAGGGTACACTGTGACATATTGTCGCAGTTGTCTGTTTTTTAAACTGCATGAACACAAAATCATGGCGGTTTGATGCAAGTTAGCAAGCTCTATAGCGTGACACAACGCTTCACCAAGCAAACAGTTTCGACACTAATAGTCGCACTTACCCAGATGTTAGTGCTTTTTTTGTGTGTAATAATGCCTGCGCAAGCCTTATTTGTAAGTCCGCCAAAAGATCCAATACCGCTAATAAAAGAAATTTTCCCTGAACAAACCAGTATTAGTGAAAAAATATCAGCCAAGGAAGGCGAACCTCTCGTTTGGACCATTTATAACAATGATAACAACAAAGAAAACATCATTGGTTACGCGTTTGAAACCAATGATTTAGCTAAAATCCCTGCCTATTCTGGCGAACCTGTGAACATGTTAGTTGCCATTGATCCCAAGGGTACTTATCTCGGCGCTAAAGTATTAGAACACCACGAACCTATTATTCTGGCCGGTATTCCCGAAAGTAAATTACATGCATTTACTGATCAATATGATGGTTTACATGTAAGTGACCGCCTAAAAGTTGGTGGTAATAAAACTGAAAACGTTATTCATATTGATGGGCTTTCAGGTGCCACGGTAACCGTTATGGTGATGAATGTTGGCATTGTAAAGTCAGCTACTATCGCTGCTCGTTCTCTCGGCATTATCAGCGCTAGCCAAGATGTTATTCAACCCATGGGGACAATTTACCCTGAGGTTTTCAGCAAATCTGACTGGACAGCCCTGACGGGCGACGGGTCCATTCGTAAGTTATATTTGAATAGAGATACTATCGACGAAGCCTTTATTGACACTGAAGCTGAGCATGTTGACGAAGCTAATGCAGACCAAAAACAAGACATGTTTGCTGAAATATATTTTGCTCAATTAAATATCCCGACTGTAGGTCGTAACTTATTAGGCGATAGTGAATACGATTATGTAATGTCGTCATTAAAACCCGGTGAACACGCAGTAATATTAATGGGGACAGGCTATTCATTTAAGGGTTCAGGTTATGTCCGTGGCGCTATATTTGACCGCATTCAAATTTTACAAGACGATAACGCGTTCGCATTTAGAGATTTAGATCACTCTCGCGTACCTGATATTTATATTGAAGGTGCACCGCGCTTTAGTGAACGTTCTATATTTATTGTCCGTGAACACCATCAATTTAATCCTGCATCAGACTGGCAATTAGAATTACTGGTTCGCCGTCAAACGGGACCGCTTGAGAGTATTTTCACTAGTTTTACCGCTGAATATCATACCCTAGACAAGTACTTAGATAGACCTGCTGTAATAATGCCTGAGCCTGAATTAACCCTCGCGCAACAAGTGTGGCAAGAAAAAGAAGTTGAAGTAATCGTCTTGGTGATTTTACTTATTATCATTGTCATGAGTATGTTTTTCCAAGATATTTTAGTACGTCACCCTACGTTCATGCATAATTTCCGTCATTTATTTTTGATTGTAACCGTTGTGTTTATTGGTTGGTCTTGGGGCGGACAACTGTCCATTGTAAATGTATTTACCTTCTTGCAAGCCTTTATGGCTGACTTCTCGTGGGACTTATTCTTACTTGACCCCGTTATATTTATTTTATGGGGCGCTGCTGCCGTTACCATGCTTTTATGGGGGCGTGCCGTTTATTGTGGTTGGTTATGTCCGTTTGGCGCGTTACAAGAATTAATGAATATTTTTGCTCGCCACATAAAGATCCCACAATTTGAATTACCTTGGGCGGTTCATGAACGTTTATGGGCAATTAAATACTTAATTTTATTAGCACTCTTTGGCTTATCAATGGAGTCATTATCACTTGCCGAACAATTTGCCGAAGTTGAACCGTTTAAAACGACCTTCCTATTAAAATTTGATCGTGAATGGCCATTTGTTTTATATGCCACCATCTTACTTCTCATCAATATTGTTAATCGTAAATTCTTCTGTCGCTATTTATGTCCGCTAGGCGCTGCGTTATCAACCAGTAACAGCATTCGTTTATTTAGCTGGTTAAGACGCCGTCCTGAATGTGGTCAGCCGTGTAAAACGTGTGCCAAAGAATGTGAAATTCAAGCGATTGACCCTGATGGTGTTATTAACATGCGCGAGTGTCATTACTGCCTAGATTGCCAAGTAACATATTTTAATGATGAAAAATGTCCGCCATTGAAAAAATTAGCAAGAAAGAAAGCAAAGTTTAAAGAATCGGAAATAGAAATAACCGAAGTAGCTTAGTGTGAATAAAGCACTAACAAAAAATGAATACATATTACAAGAAAACTAAATATAACAAGTGTAACTAAATTCAAAGAACAGGGAGAATACCAATGAGTAAAGAAGAATTAGGATTAGATAAAGACAGCCAAGGTAGCAACAATGTAAATTTGGAAGATGAAAGTCGCCGTAAGTTTTTCGGTAAAACTGCACTAATTGGCGCAGGAGCTATAGCTGCACCTATGACTGCTGCTATGTTTGCCTCAACTGCACAAGCAAATGCAAAAGCATACGCTAATAGTCCAGTTGTTCATCCTGGTGAACTTGATGAATATTACGGTTTTTGGTCTGGCGGTCACTCAGGTGAAGTCCGTATTATGGGTATCCCATCAATGCGTGAATTAATGCGTATTCCTGTATTTAATACTGATTCTGCTACTGGTTGGGGCTTAACTGAAGAGTCTAAAGTGGTTAAAGGCGACAGTGCTGACATCATGATGGGTGACTCGCATCACCCGCATATGAGTATGACTGATGGCCACTACAACGGTAAATATGTTTTCATTAATGATAAAGCTAACTCTCGTGTAGCCCGTATTCGTTGTGACATCATGAAGTGTGACAAAATGCTTACGATACCCAATGTACAAGCAGTTCACGGTTTACGCGTACAAAAAGCGCCTTACACTAAATATGTTGTTTGTAATGGTGAGTTTGAAATTCCAATGGATAACGACGGTAAAAAAGGCATGAGAGATGTCAGTACTTACCGTTCGTTATACAACGTAATTGATGCAGAAACTATGGAAATGGCCTTCCAGGTCATGGTTGATGGTAACTTAGATAATACTGATGCCGATTTCGATGGTAAATATTTCGCATCGACATGTTACAACTCAGAAATGGGTATGAACTTAGGCGAAATGATTTCTGCCGAACGTGATCACGTTGTTGTATTCAGCTTAGCCGCTTGTGAAGCTGCACTTAAAGCAGGTAAATTCACAACTTATAATGGTAGCGATGTACCTGTATTAGACGGTCGTAAAGGCTCTGAATTAACCCGTTACATCCCAGTTCCAAAATCACCTCATGGTTTAAATACTTCGCCAGAAGGTAAGTACTTTGTCGCTAATGGTAAATTATCCCCAACAGTAACCATAATTTCTATTGCTAAATTAGATGATTTATTTGCCAATAAAATTAAACCTCGTGACACTGTAGTAGCAGAGCCAGAACTAGGTTTAGGTCCGCTTCATACGGCTTTTGATGGTCGTGGTAATGCTTATACTACTTTATTCCTAGATAGTCAAGTTGCTAAATGGAATGTTGAAGATGCTATCAAAGCTTACAATGGTGAAAAAGTTAATTACTTACGCCAAAAATTAGATGTGCATTATCAACCAGGTCATAACCATACAACACAGGGTGAATCACGTGATGCTGATGGTAAATGGTTAGTGGTTCTATGTAAGTTCTCTAAAGATAGATTCTTACCTACTGGACCACTTAAACCAGAAAATGATCAATTAGTTGATATTTCTGGAGATGAAATGAAGCTTGTTCATGATGGCCCGACATTCGCCGAACCACATGACTGTATTATGGTTCACCGTAGTAAAGTTAAGCCTCTGAAAGTTTGGAAACGTGATGACTCTATGTTTGCTGAAACGTTAGCCATAGCGAAGCGTGATGGTGTTAATACCATGAGTGACAACAAAGTTATTCGTGATAAAAAAGACCCTAAGAAAGTTCGTGTATACATGACTTCTGTTGCGCCAACTTACGGCATGAGCGAGTTTACGGTTAATCTAGGCGATGAAGTTACCGTAATCGTAACAAATCTTGACCAAGTTGAAGATGTTACTCATGGTTTCTGTATGACTAACCACGGTGTACAAATGGAAATTGGTCCTCAAGCGACTGCATCTATTACGTTCACTGCTAACAAACCCGGCGTTCAGTGGTATTACTGTAACTGGTTCTGTCATGCGCTGCACATGGAAATGCGTGGAAGAATGTTTGTAGAAGCGTAAATTGTAGGCGAGAAATTATTCGCGCTATCAGAACCGGTTCTGTCACCCAACTATGCGACAACACACATGGAAATGCGTGGAAGAATGTTTGTAGAAGCGTAAATTGTAGGCGAGAAATTATTCGCGCTATCAGAACTGGTTCTGTCACCCAACATGCGACAACACACATGGAAATGCGTGGAAGAATGTTTGTAGAAGCTTAAGAGCAAATTAGAAGCGTGGTTAGAGCAGAATATGCTCTATCATGCGCCATGACTAACATAAGCATGGAAATTAATGTTCTATTTTTCGTTGAAACGTAAATTTTGAGCTATAGTCATTAAGTAGTCAGTTTTAAGGGCTTCTCCCAAGTCCAAGGCCAAAAAGTCTGCCTTTTCTTTAATAAGAAAGGACAGGCTTTTTTATTGGAAAAAATTATTGAAGTGAACTTATTTATTTAAGATCAATTGCTTTGCATTGAATAATGCTATGCTGTTTTCAATTGCCTTTTTAAAGAATTAACGCTTTGCTTTTTTTCAATAAAATTATTATTGTTTTATCAGCCATGTTATTGCTTAACCTCACTTTTTGTGGTCAACAGTTAGCAGCTAAAGAATATATATTATCACCCAGTGATAACTTACAAAGCACTTTAGATATCAGCCAAAATGGCGATATTATTATCTTAAGCGCGGGTAAGTATTTTGGTAATTTCATCATCAATAACCAGATCACTTTGCGCGGTATTGCCTCTACTAATGATTCAGATAATACAGCGATTATCGATGCTCAAGGAAAAGGGCATGCTTTACGGCTTAAAAACTCTCACATAACTATAGAAAATCTTACCGTCATCAACTGGGGTGATGACATGACCGAGCAACATTCTGGTATATATTCCCATGATAAAATAGATAATAAAAAGGTGCCCCATTTAACCATTAATAATAATATATTCATTGGTGATGGTTTTGGTATTTGGCTCAATCATGTTGATAAATCAACTGTTAGTTATAACCGCGTTGAAGGAAACCCAACTCTTCGTTTAGCTGATAGGGGTAATGGCATTCAAGTTGCTAATGTAACCAATAGCCATATATTTCATAACGAAGTCAGTGAAGTCCGCGATGGTATTTATGTTATCTCTAGTCAAGATAATATTATTGAACAAAACACCATGCATCATTTGCGCTATGGCGTTCATTATATGTATTCCTACGACAATAGCGTAATAAACAATGTGGCTTACAATACTCGCGCAGGTTATGCCTTAATGAGTTCTCGTCGTTTAACCATTACCGGCAATAAAACGACTAATAGCGAAGATTACGGCTTTTTACTGAATTTTATTACCGAATCAACCTTTAGCGATAACCACATTAAAAATGTTTGGACCAAACCTGAGAAAAAAGTATTGGGTCGAGATGGTAAAGGGTTATTTGTTTATAACTCTGGTTATAACACAGTAAAAAACAATATTATTGATACTGCTGAAATAGGTATTCACCTTACCGCGGGATCAGAAAACATCAAAATATACGGAAATAGCTTTATCAACAACCCTACTCAAGTGAAGTATGTATCGAATAAAAAGCAGGAATGGAGTCATGAGGGTAAAGGTAATTATTGGAGTAATTATCTTGGTTGGGATATGAATAATGATGGCATTGGAGATGCTATTTTTGAACCAAACGATGGAATAGACAAGCTTGTGTGGCAATATCCTGAAATGAAAATGATTATGGATAGCCCCGCTATTTTAATATTGCGCTGGGTACAGAGACAATTTCCAGTACTTAAACCACCGGGCGTTAAAGATAGTCACCCGTTAATGATTCCACCAAATTTATCAACACATGTTCAAGTAGATGCATCACTTGCCAATTCAACTATTTCCATTAAAAAAATTAAAGCTACGCAGTCAGTTGCTAGCATAAGTTTGAAGGAATAATTTATGAGTACGCCACTAGTATCATTAACAGATGCAGGTAAAAGCTACCAACAAATCGATGCTTTAAAGTCAGTAACAATGAGCCTGAATCAAGGTGAAGTGATGGGGCTTTTTGGTCATAATGGTGCAGGTAAAACCACTATGATGAAACTTATATTAGGGGTTGTTTCTCCTAGTCGTGGCTCCGTTGAAGTTATGGGCATAGCCCCTGACTCAAAAGAAGCGTGGCACTGTCGTAGTAAGGTGGGTTACTTACCTGAAAATGTTAGCTTTTATGATCAACTAACGGGTTTAGAAGTATTAACTTATTTCGCTAAATTAAAAGGTTTTACGAAAGGCTCCTCTCAGGGAAGTGCTAAAAAACACGCTACAGCTTTACTTGAACAAGTGGGTATTACCCATGCGATGAAGCGACCAGTAAAAACCTATTCCAAAGGCATGCGCCAGCGTTTGGGTTTAGCGCAAGCATTTATCGGTGAGCCGAAGTTATTGTTACTAGATGAGCCTACAGTCGGCTTAGACCCGATAGCAACACGTGATTTTTATCAAACTGTTGATCAACTAAAGTCTAACGGCTCTAGTGTGATTTTATGCTCCCATGTTCTACCCGGTGTTGAGCAACATATTGATCGAGCCATGATTTTATCAACCGGACAGTTGTTGGCTATGGGAACGTTAGCCGAATTACGCCAGAAAGCAGCATTACCGGTTACAATTAAACCCTCGGGTCTTAATGGAACTGTAGTTAATGACAGCCGACTTAGTCGCTTTTTAACGGCGAGGTGTCCAAATACTTTATTAGTACCCGAACAGGAAAAGCTTAACGTATTAAAACAGTTATTAAGCCATGAAGGCTTAGATGACATACAAGTAGAGACTGCTAATTTAGAACAAGTTTATCAACACTTCCTTTCTTTGCATGACCTCTCTTTAAAAGAAAAGGGAGAACAAAGCTAATGAAACAAATATTCACCGTGGCTAATAAAGAATTTCATGATGGTTTACGCAATCGTTGGTTAATTTCAATCACGCTAATTTTTGCATTATTATCTATTGGTTTAACCTATTATGGTGCGGCCGCATCGGGTGTTGTGGGCGTTGCTTCACTTTCAACAACAGTCGCCAGCTTAGCCAGCTTAGCTGTTTTTCTTATTCCGCTCATTGCATTACTGCTGAGCTACGATAGCTTTGTCGGCGAACAAGAAAGTGGCACCTTGTTATTGTTATTGACCTATCCGTTAAGTAAAAGCCAATTATTACTTGGTAAGTTTATTGGCCAAGGTAGTATTATTGCCCTTGCAACTTTACTTGGTTTTGGCTCGTCAGCAGTGCTACTTTACTTTCAACTTGGCGATGTAGAAGTACTCACCAGTTTCTCAGTATTTATTGTCAGCGCTATTTTATTAGGCTTAAGCTTCACTGCTATTGCTTACATCATTAGCTTATCGGTAAGCGAGAAGTCAAAAGCAGCTGGATTTGCCTTAATTACTTGGTTCTTATTTGCACTTGCCTTTGATTTAGCTTTATTAGCGTTACTTGTTGGAGTTGAACAAGGTATTAGTCAATCTGGATTAACCCAATTGATGATGCTTAACCCTGCGGATATTTTTCGTTTAGTCAACATGTCAGGGCTTGATAGTAGTGATGTTAACGGCGCGCTTGCTGTCGCCATTAACGCAGGACTTTCACAAGGGCAATTATTCACGGTTTTATGTGCTTGGGTTTTATTACCCTTAACATTTGCCATTTTACTATTCAAAAGGAAAAAACTTTAATGTCTGTTATTTTTAAAAGCCTCAGTCAGAATATAAGTATTATTTTATGTATTGTGATCATATCTGCTTTATCTGGCTGTTCTGATAAAGCAGCACAACAAGCCACAATTCATAAAGCCGTAGCGATGGAGAACGGTGATGAATGTCATTTATGCGGTATGTTAATCACACGTTTTGATGGCCCAAAAGGGGAGGTTTTTCGCAAGGAACAAGGCGAGACCGTATATAAATTTTGCTCTACCCGTGACATGTTTAGCTATTATTTAGATCCTGAAAATACGCGTAATGTTAGCCAGATGATGGTGCACGATATGAGTAAAATGCCTTGGGGTAGTGACAGTATTGATGATAAATATTTGATTGATGCAAAATCAGCTTGGTATGTAACTGGCTCTGAGAAAAAAGGCGCTATGGGAAAAACATTGGCAAGCTTCAGCTTACAAAGCGATGCTGAAGCTTTTGCAGAGGAGTTTGGCGGCAAAGTACTTAGCTTTAAAGACATTAATCAAGACAGTCTTTACTAACCTGAATTATGGATAAGCTAACTGTTATTTAGTTTCAATAACTTACAAGAACCTTATCCATAACTCAGGTTAAATAGTAAAGATAATAGCTGTCTGAGCATTTTTACTCAGACAGCTTTAAATGAACTGATGCTAAATCTGCTCTATTTGGTACCCTTTAGCTTTCAATAGCGCTAATACACTTTTCTCACCGACTAAATGCGCGACACCCACCAAAACAAACTCTCTATCTTTATCGGTAAACATTTTATTAATGTCTTTAACCCAGTTTTTATTTCGATCAGTTAACATGATTTTAAGCGTTTTAGGATCTTCTTTCATCGGTGTAATAGCTAACTTGTTCAGTTGCTTATCATTACCACTTCGCCATGCGCCAAGTAAACCTGTAAAGATATTTTTAAAATCTCTCATTTGTTCCAGATTCGACTTAATAAACTTATCTTCATTACCTTTGCCCATGTTAGCAATCATATTCATTTGAAATTCAGCACTTTCAAAGTAGGCAATTGGTTTATTATCCTTGTTAGCCTTATTACTATAAAAAACATCAACACCTTCACCCGCTAAACCAGCACGTTGTACTTCTAACATAGTTAACATAGTCACAAGAAAACCTGGTTTAAAGGATTGAAACATCACTAAATCAGCCCCTAATTCAGAGACATACTGACTTAGTTGTTGATGAGTATTTTTTGATAAGTAGTCACTAATAGTTTTTCCATTGCTATAAGACATTTGTTGCATCATATTAATTTGAAAAGCAGTATCGCTCGCATCGGGTAATTTAGTCTCTAATACTATGCTGTCACTATTCTTATAGGCTTGATCAAACTCTTTTGGCAATGGAAATTCAGAAGGCGGTAGAAGATGAACAGTACCACCAATAAAAATATGATCATCGCCTTTGCTTACTTTCCATACCGATGATTTCGCCCAGGTATTACTTATGACAAAGCTAGAGAGTATTACACCTGTCATTAAAACGGTTTTTATAATTGAGCTATTTGACATACATGTCCTTATATTTTTGTGTTTAGATTAAGTGTCAGTAAGATGAAGTAATATATACCCATCACACTTCAAAGTGCAGGTTCAGAGCTAAGCTAGGAAATCAGATCAAGGCGCGTTACGCAGTTAAGGGTTGCTCAGGAGAATATGCTCCCAGCATTCTCTAACAAGCTACATCCATGTAGCGTCCTTAACAAGTATCGCAACGCTGGACTGATGACTCCCTTAGCTCCCGTTGGTCAAGGCGATAAAAGGTCATCTACGGCGTTATTGATTTAGAAAATAGAATAACTATTCTCTTCAATCAATGCCTTGTACCTGACCCTTTATCGATTTGCTGAAATCTGCATCTTGAGGTGTAATGGGTATATTATCTCTAATACTCACAGATTATGCACAGGAGCGATTTTATGAAGTGTCAGTTTATTGTGTATTTTAAGGGAAGGTTGAACTTAAAAGTGGTCGGTGATGCAAGATTCGAACTTGCGACCCCTTGGACCCAAACCAAGTGCGCTAACAAGCTGCGCTAATCACCGATTATTTTTACAACGTTTTATTTTTTAACTTTGGGGAAGATAAAAATGGGGTGCTAAAGAGATTTGAACCTTCGTTAGCTTGAAATAGCGGAATCACAATCCGGTTGTCGGTATTAGGAGGTACTTAGATTAAGCTGTATAAAATTAGATTCTACGTTTGTTACTCATGTTATAACTTGGAATAAAACGTAATCAATTGGTTTGGTAAACTCACAGAATAGCACCAGAGAGCTTTTATACCTTAGT
>Ga0308015_10001259_pt1 | contig 10714 bp, 6 predicted proteins | sample Neamet231_FD_203128 | JGI IMG/M metagenome (GOLD analysis project Ga0308015, IMG submission 203128) | Marine microbial communities from water near the shore, Antarctic Ocean - #231 | ecosystem: Environmental > Aquatic > Marine > Unclassified | place: Southern Ocean | collected 2014-07-28
AGGGCAGCAGGGGCAGGGCAGGACGAGCGTGCAGTGGCCGAAGCCCCCGCGCCGCTGAACGACGATCGTTTGGCCAGTGGACGTGCACTTGCTCATCATGACCGAGCTGTGGCCGTAGATCTCGGTGCCCCAGGAGTCGATGCGCAGGCTCAGCCCATGGGGCAGGTGCAGCGACTCGAAGCGCACGCCTCCTTTGTTGACCTCGGGCCTGGCGGTGTGCCGTACACCGAGCCGCAGGAGGTAGACGACGAGGAGGCGCAGTGGCCCCCGCCCCCGCCTACGCTCCTGTCCAAGCAAGCAGGGCGCGAGAGCTGCGCGAGCAGCGCCTCCTGCACCGGCCCGATGCTGAACAGCGTCGAGAAGGACGGCGGCGGCCTGCGCGAGAGCGCGGCGGCGGCGGACGGCGCGGCGGCGGCAGCGACTGCCGGTGCTGCTGCCGGTGCTGCTGCCGGTGCTGCTGCCGGTGCTGCTACCCCTGCTGCCGCTGCGATGTCCATCGCTGCTGCCCCTGCTTCTGCTGCGCCGGCTTTGTCCGTGCTGCGGAGCGCCGAAGACATCGCTGCCTCCGCGTTTTGCTCGAGCGCTCTGGGAGCTCTCGCACTCCTCTTTCTGTTTCGGGGGGAGCCGATGAGGTCCCGGCGAGTAGGACGATGGTGGCGTGTGCGCACAAACGGCATCCCGCTTAGTCGAGCCCTCCAGCTGACGGCCGCAGAGCCATCTTCCCCTCGCAAGCCCCACGAGAGGTGGCAACGGTGGTCACCGACCACAGAGAGCGGTAGAAGAGCAGCGACACGGCACAATACACCAGACCACCGGCGCCGCCAACCGCCAACAGCCTGCAGCGGCTCGCTTTCGACCCCCGACCTGGCGGGGTCGTCTGCCGCAGACGAGCTCGTCGACGGCGCTCCGGATGGCGCAGCACCGCCCGCTGGCGCTGCCGGCGGCGGCGCTGCTGCTGATATTCCGCGGCACCACCGCTGCCACGTGCGTTGACGCCAAGAACACGGGGTTCCGGACGCGGCGCGGGTACATCACGTGCGACCAGATCTCGAACTACGCGGCGCTGGCGTGCAGCGGCGTCAAGCGCAGCCCGCTGATCCAGCGCATCTGCCCGGTGACCTGCGGCACGTGCAAGCGCGCCTGCTCGGACGCGCCTACGACGAGCTACTCGGGCGTGCACTCTAGCTGTAAGACCTGGAAGGGTGCGTGCCGCGGCAGCACCGCGGCCAAGCACTACACCATCCCGTTCGTATGCCAGAAGGTTTGCGGCGGCGTGGCCGGCAACTGCGCGATGGGCCTGTTCGCGTGCGGCGCGGGCCACTACTTCAACTCCACGTGCGGCGGCGCGGGTCAGCCGACGTGCGGTGCGAACGCCTGCTTCTCGTGCCCCGCGGGGCGCTACGGCGCGGGCAAGGGCACCGGGCCGCTCAGCAAGGAGTGCGCGCGCTGCCCGGCGGGCTCGTCGTCGGCGCCGGGCGCGGCGTCCGCGGCGGCCTGCAAGCCGTTTGAGTTCCGGCTGGAACGCGACTTTGCGGGCAGCAGCTTCTGGGGGGGCTTCGAGCTGTACAGCAGCAGGGACCCCACGAACGGCTACGTGAACTTCACGTCCGACAGCGCGGCGCGGCAGCTGGGGCTGGTGGGCGTGAACCCGCGCGGGCAGGCGTTCGCGCGGGTCGACAACGCGACGCTGTTCGGCGACAACGACGGCGAGTGCGCGGTCTCCGCGTCCTCGATAGACTGGCTGTCGATTGATGCGAACTACCAGAAGGCCGCGTTGACGTACGCGGCGCGCGGGCTGAAGCGCTACTCGAGCCGCGCGGCGGTGGCGGCGTACGTTGCGAAGTACGACGCGAAGAAGGGCTGCAGCTCGCGGCGCAACTCGGTGCGCATGCGGACGAACGAGTGGTTCGACCCGAAGGAGCCGGGCCGCGACGACGCGCTGATCATCACGGCGGACTTTGCGCACGTCCCGGAGGGCTGCGGCGTGTGGCCGGCGTTCTGGCTGCTGGGCCGGCAGGCCAAGTGGCCGGCGGACGGCGAGATCGACATCATCGAGGGCACGAACAAGCAGACGTACGCCAAGAGCTCGCTGCACACCAGCGCCGGGTGCTCCATGAAGAGCACGCCGGCCTCGATGTTCAGCGGCAGCTGGGGCAAGAACTACTGCCCGAGCCGCGTGAACAACGTCTGCGGCACGCGTGGCTCCGGCCAGGCCTCCACGGACTGCGCCAAGAACCCGGTGGGCTGCCAGCTCAACGCGCCCGCGGGGTCGTTCGGTCGGGCGCTGAACGCCGCCGGCGGCGGCACGTGGGCGATGCAGTGGACCAAGGCCCCGAAGGGCGGCGTCGGCTCCATCCAGATGTGGTTCTGGAAGCGCGGCCAGGTGCCGTCCGACCTGGCGGCCGGCTGGCCAAGCCGCCCGGACCCGTCCACGGGCGCGCCGAGCGACTGGGGCAAGCCGTACGCCTTCTTCCCGCTGGGCAAGAACGGCATCGCCGCCTGCAGCGAGGACCACTTCCGCAAGATGAGCATCGTCATCGACACGACGCTGTGCGGCGACTCCGCCGGCGCGAACTTCAAGGCCGACTGCCCGAGCGTCGCCTCGAAGGTTCCCGGTTCGTTGAACCTGTCGCCGAAGAAGATGTGCGAGCGCTACGTGCGCTCCACGCCCGGCGCGTTTTCGGAGGCGTACTGGGCTATCAACCACGTGCGCGTCTACGGCCTCGCGCCGGCGCGGCTGCGGCTGAACGTGACGTGGGACCGCGTCGGCTTCGGCGCGTGCTCGCCGCGCGTGCAGTTCTCGTCGCCGTTCACGCTGGCCGCCTGCCAGGCGCGCTGCGTCGGCGAGTGCCACACGATCTCGTTCGACAGCAAGGACGGCGACTGCCGGCTGTGCCAGGGCGGCGGCTTCCGGACGCTGAAGAACACGCACTTTGTGCTGTACAAGCGGACCGCGTCGCACAAGGCGCGCAGCGGCTGCGCGGATTCGAAGGACATCGGCTTCAGAAACAGCCGCACCAAGCAGATGATCACCTGCGGCAAGCTGTACGAGTTCGGCGCGGCGCTCGCGTGCAGCGGCGGCAAGTACAGCGAGCACGTCAAGCGGCTCTGCCCGGTGACGTGCGGGCTCTGCCAGCAGAGCTGCGTCGACCTCAGCGGCCAAACCGCCCCGACCCACCCGGCCGTCTCCAGGACCTGCGCCGGCTACGCGGCCAGCCTGTGCGGCAGCGGCGGCAACTACACGCTGCTGCCGTTCCTCTGCCCCGCGCTCTGCCGCGCCTCCGCCAAGAACTGCGTCGGCTACCCGAAGACCGACCTGGACTGCGCCGGCGCGTGGGTCACGGGCAAGTGCTCGGCGCTGTGCGGCGGCGGGATGAGCACGAGCGTCTTCTTGGTCACGCGGGCCAGGCGCGGCAAGGGGAAGGCGTGCGCGGCGTCGAACGGCGACCGCCGGACGAACGTAGTGTGCAACCGGCAGAAGTGCCCGCCTCCGCCGCCGGGCGCCGCCGCCTGCGTTGGCAAGTGGACCAACGTTGGCGCGTGCAGCTCGACGTGCAAGGGCGGCCTGCAGACCTCCATGTACCTGATCAGCAAGGCCGCGGTCAGCGGCGGCAAGAAGTGCCCGTTCCCGAACGGCGACCGCAAGCAGGCGCCGTGCAACGCGCAGTACGGCTGCAGTGCGGCGGACTGTCGGGGCAAGTGGGGGCAGCTGGGTAAGTGCAGCAAGGTCTGCGAGCCAGGCGTGAGGACACAAACGTACACCGTGACGAAGGCCACGGACGCGGGCGGCCAGGCTTGCCCGCATGCGGACGGGGAGACGCAGACGAAGTCGTGCGACACCTCGGACTGGTCGGGTTGCAAGGCGGTCCACTGCGTGGGGAAGCTGGTTCTTACGGCGCCGTGCCCGCCCACCCGCAAGGGCTCGACGTGCAACTACGAGCAGCAGCAGGTCGAGACGTTTCAGATCACCACGCAGGCGAGCGTATCCCCACGAAAGCCAGGGGTGCAGTGCGGATTCAAAGAGGGATACACCAAGAAGACGTTCTGCGTCGACACGGTCTTCGCGGGCAGCCGAGAGTCGGACGACTGCCACCACGGCTACGCTGCGATCGAGTTCACGAACGCGCACCTTGGGCTCGTGATTGGCTTCGCGATTGCCTGCGGGCTTGCGTGCTTGCAGTTCTGGCGCAAGCAGCTCGACATCCAGCGCCAGATCGGCATGGATCACGGCCCCACGACCGCGGCGGAGATCAAAGCGCACACGGACGCCTTGCGGAACAAGAAGCTGGCGGAGTCCGACGCGTTCGAGAACCTGGAGTCGACAAAGCGGAAGCGGCAGATGGAGAAGAACAATCCAGGAAACCCGTCGCCGCTTGCGCCGCCGCTCTCGCCCGCGTCGGAGTTCCGGCTCGCGGGCGAGCAGCAGAATGTGGAGATGGTTGACCTCAGACCAGCGGACGGCGCGGTTCCCAGAGGCGGGCGCTTGGAGCGGGGAGTTGCGCGCGACATTGCGCTGCCAGAGGTGAAGTCGGCGGCCGCAGTCAGAGAAGAGCTGTACCGAGCCAAGAAGGACAAGGCTGCGATGCAGATGGAGAAGCTCGAGAAAACAGAGGGCACGCCTGAGATTGCCAAGCACCACGGCTACGCGATAAAGGAGGCGCCCAAGACGGGCATCGAAGCCACATCGCGCGGCACGATGGGCTGGCTGGCGCAAGACCAGGCCACCGAAGCGCAAGTGGACGCGCTTGGCGCGCTGGACGGGATTAACATCGACATTGGCACCGATTCAGACGACGACGACGATTCGGAGTCGGATTCGAGCGAGGATTCTGACGACGACGACTCGGACTCGGACGACTCAAACTACGAGCCAGAGGCGCCGGTCGACATCCACGCCTTCCTTGAGGGCGTCGGGCTGCTCAAGTACGAGTCCGATCTGCGAGAGCTGGGCGTGGATACCGTGGAGGACATGCTCGAGGTGGACGACGACGACATGCGAGACTTGGGTATGTCGGACAAAGAGGTGCAGAAGATGCAGATCGGCGCGCGCTAGCGCCCACGAGCTCGCTGGCCAAAGAGACGCTGGGCGTCAAGAACGACGGCAGCGACGACGAATGAATGTCCAATTGTGAGTTGTTAGTCCTCCTTGGCAGGCTGACACGCCAACAGCAAGCGCCCGAGCAGCTCCGTCACGCAAAATGCGATGATCCCCGCGCGGTAGACAGACGGGAAATTCGCCGTCGTGGCGAGCCCGAGGGAGAGCCCGAGGCAGCCGCCGCCCATGTGGCACGCGTGATCTGCGCTCGAGTGGTGCCCGTCGTCCAGCAAGTAGTGAGCAACCTGCGGCGCGATCTTCTGCGATGTGTACCAGCAAAAGAAGGCCGCCGCGGATCCTTCGAAGCCTCGCGCTGCGAGCAACGGCAGCACCGCCGCGCTCAGAGCCGCCGCCGGCAGCCACTTCTTCTGGTGCAGCTTCTGCGAGGCGGTCTTTGCTTCGGAGAGCGCGTCGTCGTCGGTGTCGACGAGCATAGGCAAGAAGGTGATGCCCGCGCAGAGCAGCCAGAACGGCGGTGAGCCGAGCGCGGCGCCGACCGGCGCGGAGAGCGGGAAGCGCGCCGACGCGAACAGCGCGAGGCCGTACGTCGCCGGCGAGCTGCCGACGGACTCGTTGAACTGCGCGACCCCGTCTCGCCACGCCTCGGCGTGCATCCAGCGCGTGAAGGCCATCGTGGCGCACCAGCCGGCCGCGCCCGTCGCCAGGAACAGCGCGACCAGCCGCGCGGCGCCGACGTCCACCTCGATCTCGCCCGCCGTGACGAGCAGCATGAACGTGTTGTTCACCAAGTGCGCTCGCGTGGCGTGGTGGAACAGCGACGTGAAGAGCACCCATGGCGCGCGTTTTCCGGCGAACGGCCCGCCGACGACAGCGTTCGCGGTCATGGTGAGGTTCGTGGAGGAGAGGCGCACCAGCTCCGCCTCCTTGCGCAGCACCCAGAGCAGCACGCACGTCAGCGCGAGCGCCCAGGACGCCCACGGCCATGGCGCGTCGATGGGCAGCATGGTCGTCGCTGGTCAGCGGTACGCGTCGTCGTGATCGTTGATGAGCGCTGGTGGTGTTGTAGTGTTAGTGACCGCCGGTGGCCAACAGCTTTGGTTTATCTGAACTTCTCGGTCTCGGTACGACTCAGCTAGGCTGGTGGTGGCGACGCACTTGTCGCCCTCGTTGTGCTCGGATCCGCGGATTTCCGGATCCGCTTGCGCGCTCCTTTTCTTTGCCTGGCACATTCGCTCTGCGGTGTGCTGTGCGTTCAGTCCAAGCTGCGCACATCACTCGCGCGCCGCGCTGGGGCAGGGCTCCCCGGAGGGGAGGATGGCAGGTGCAAAGAACAAGGCTGGTCCGGAGAAGACGCGAAGCCCAACGCAGCGTCAGCGAGCGTGCTGTAGCTGCAGTTCAGCTGCCGCATCTCGCTAACCCCTCAGCGAGCTGCAGCCACCAGTCCGCCATGCCGTCCAACAAGAAGGGCAGCAAGGGCGGCAACCAGGGGCGCGGCGGCTCCAACCGCGGCGGCGGGCGCGGCGGGCGCGGGCGCGGCGCCGGCAAGGGCAACCGCGGCGGCGGCAAGGGCGGCAAGAAGGGCGGCAAGGGCGGCGGCGGCGGCGGTGGAGGCGGGAGCGTCGGCGCCGCCAAGCTGATCCAGAAGCAGGGCGGCAAGAAAGGCGGCGGCGGCGGCAGCGGGCCGAAGAAGTGCTCGCAGTGCGGCGAGATGAAGCCGAAGATCTGGGAGGACGGCACGAGGCAGTGGTCCGCGGCGCAGTACAAGAGCCCCAGCGGCCGCTGCTCCGACTGCACCGCGCAGGACAGCCAGAACCAGGACGGCGATTTGTTCGGCGGCGGCGGCGGCGGCGGCGGCGGCGGCGGCGGCGGCGGCGGCGGCGGCGGCGGAGGGCCGAGCGACTTCTTCGCCAAGCCGGGTGGTTGCAGGGAGGGCGCCAACTGCAAGTTTTTGCACAGCGGCGGCGGCGGCGGCGGTGGTGGCGGCGGCGGTGGCGGCCCGAAAAACTGGCAGCGCGGACCGCTGCCCGGCTCTCTTCCCGACGCGGCGCAGGAGCTGCTGCGGGCGGAGATGGCGAAGTCGTCGCCGCCGGTGGAGCTGCGGCTCTGCGATCCAAACGGCATGGTGAACATGAGCGCTGCGCTGACGCACGCGCTGCGCTCGACGTTCCACGAGCTGGACAAGGACCAGAACGGGCAGCTGGACGTGGCGGACATCAAGGCGGTGGGGACTGCCAACGCCCAGCGCAACTTCAGCCTGCTGACGCAGCTGTTTGGGATGATGGACGAGAGCAAGAGCAACAGCATCTGCCTCGCTGAGTTTGTGGCGTACTTTGAGAAGGCGGCCATGAGCATGCACATGGTGAGCGAGCTGCAGTACGGCGGCAACCTCGCGACGTACTTTGCGCAGCTCAACAAGAACTACAACGAGAACCTCGAGGTGGGGCTGCGCGGCTTCAGGGAGCACTTCAGCCTGTACCTGGCCGAGAAGGTGCCCGGCACGTAGTGACCATAAACCAGAGTACAGTTGTAGGGAGCTTATGTAGCAAAGATATGGCATGAGCTCCTGTTTGGTATCAGACACCTTTTGGTACGCTGGGCTAGTGGGTTTACTGCTACAAGTAGTACCGATATATCGCATTCACTTCTTCTGCAGCCTAATCGAGAGCCCCGCCGCATCGCTCGAAATAGTGGCCAGCCCGAACGGCGTTCGCAAGTTCCGCAGCTTCCCCTTGAAGCCGCGCGAGCCCTTGGCGGGCAGCAGCGCGGAGTCCAGCGCCGCCTGCGAGAACTCGCTCGGCCAGACCGGCGGCGGGTGGTAGCCGAACAGCCCGCGCACCACGGCGTCCGCAAACGCCCCGACGGCCATGTTCAGGTAGCGGCGGTCCGAGGGCTTGTACGCGGGCTCGTTGTTGTGCGGCGTGTACGGCGGGCTGTCGGTCTGCTGCGGCACGGCGTTCGCCTGGCCGAGCGCCCCTTGCCGCGTGTTCGGGGCGAAGGACGCCAGGAATCGGAACGCCGAGCTGCAGTTGCCCTCTATGTAGCACAGGCCCTCGACCATCGCGGCGGGCCAAGCGGTGTACGCGCCCGTGGTGCCGTGATCTTCGCGGTCCGCCTTGCACGTTACGAGGGCAGGCCACTTGTCATCGCTCGTGCTCGGGCTCGCGCTCGCGCTGCTACTTGTGTGGCCGTCCGGGACCGCGTGCGTGTTGTTGCAGTTGCAGGCCGGGCTGGTCGCCCTGATCCAGTCCACAGTCTTGAGCTCCTCCTTGACGAACGCGGCCAGCTGCGCGCGCTGCTGCGTGCTGAGGTCGCACTCGACGCCGCTGACACCGCACAGCCCGAATGCCATGGAGAACCAGTCCACCACGTGGCGCATCTCGTGCGCTTCCAGCGGCTTGGTGCCGTTCTTGCCGGTCGGCCTGCGGTGCAGTTAATCAGCAGCAGCAGGAGCAGCAGCGTCAGGAGCAGCAGCGTTGCGCACCAGAGGACGTTCCACCACGCATGCTTGCCGTTCTTTGACGTGCCAAACATGGTTTTGATGCTCTCGTCGGCCATCGCTTTCGCCTCCTTGCGCAGGTACGCCGCCTTCTGGCTGTCACCCTGCAGCTCCCGCAGCCGCGCCAGCTGCCGCACCATCCAGATGTTGTTGCCCTGCATGCCCGGCATCACGTGCTCGTACGTCCTCGAGAAGCCGTCGAGGTTCGTGCCGTAGTCAGCCAGCCGCGTGCCGGGCACGACAGTGCCTTGCCAGTCGAGCACAATCTCCTCGAGCGCCTCGTCCACCGTCAGGTTGGACTTGGCCGCCTGCGCCGCCAGAAAGCCGGTGTCGTTGCTGGTGCGCAGGTAGTTGAAAATGTTGAGGCCGTAGCTCCAGATGTTGTACCTGCGGCGGGCGGCAGTCAGCGAGGAGGAGAGCAAGGAGGAGAGCAAGGAGGAGAGCAAGGAGGAGAGCAAGGAGGAGAGCAAGGAGGAGAGCACGTACGGGTAGACGTTTTTGCCACTTTTCTTATGCGGCGCGACCCCCGTCCAGTTGCACGCGCCGTACACAGTGCCAACCGGGTTGTCCGGCCCACAATCCAGGTCAAACCAGTTGTGCTTCTTGCCGCGGAGGTCAGCAGTGAACCACGCCTGCATCGTCGGCGCCCGCCCCGCAGGCTCCAGCATGGCCAGCAACATGGAGGACAGAGCTTCGTCCCAGAAGTAACTGCAGGAGCAATATCAGAAGCAGCGTCAGCGGGAGCGTCAGCACAAGGAGCAGGAGCGTATCGTGCACCTGATTGCCCCGCCGATGACCACGCCGCCCTGCTTCAGAGCCTCGGAGCTGCCTTGGCTCGTCGGCCAGACCTTTCCGTACATCAGCGGCAGGTTCGTGCGCATCTGGCTCACGATCGACAGCACGGACGCGTAGTAAACGCGCGCCGCGTCCGCGGCCTCCGCGGCCTCCTCGACGTCGCCGCTGTCCTCGAGGTCGAGCGTGGGCATAGAGCCGGTGAAGAACGAGTCCTTGTCGTCGAACGCGGACTGCCAGCGCTCTTCCCATTTGCTCGACGCCGCGCTCCAGGCGGCGGCAAACGCGGCGGGGGTGGCGGCGGCAGCTGCGGCCAGCGCCGTCGCCTCCGCTCCGCTCTTGCCTATGGTCATGATCATGCGGATGGTGCGCGTGCTCTTCGGCGCGACGGCCAGCTGCTTGAACGTGGCGGTGGGGATGGCCGAACCGAGGTCGAAGGCCGGCGCCTCGCCGACGAACGCGATCAGCGACGCGGCCGGCCGCGTGGTGTCCGTGTGCAGGAAGCTCTTGCCCACGCTGAGCACGCCGCGCGACGCGGCGACGACCGTCTGCTGCGTGTACGTGAAGTTCCTGGGGTCGAACGGCAGGCTCTGCACCCAGGCCACGTGCGCGTACTCCGTCACCATCGCGCTCAGCTCGAATTGCACGTCAGCGGAGACCGCCGCGCTGCCGCTGTTGCTGATGTTGACCTGCCACATCACGCCGCCCTTCTCGAACAGCATGCGCATGCGCGAGTCCACGGCCAGCCCGGAGGCCGTCGTCGCGCGCCGCGCCACCTCGTCGGCCCGGTACCGCGTGGACGTCGCGGCCAGCTGCTGCCCGTCCAGCAGAAGACGGCCGCAGCCGTTCGGCGTGCCGTGCGCCGCTGAGTTGCCGCAGCCGGCGAAAGGCGGCACCTCCAGCGAGTTGAGGGCGAAGAGGTCCACCGGCGTCACGTGACCCGGGCTCACGCCGCCCTTCGCCTTCGCCAGCCCCCAGTCGCCGTTCGGGCTGGAGCCGCAGCTGCCGTGGAAGTTGGAGATGATCGGCAGGTCCAGGTGCGACGCGTTGACGTGCGCGCTCACAGGCTTTGTGAGATCCAGCCAGTCCCCGGCCATGGCCTCCAGGCTCGGGACGGACTCGGAGGTGGCGGCCGCGCCGAGGAGCGCGGCGACGAGTGTTAGCTGGAAGGACGGCATTCTGCGTCGGTTCGTTCGGCGGTTCGGCGGTTCGTCTCAGTTGGTCGGTTCGTCGCTGCGTCGGTTCAGTGGTTGAAGGAAGTTGTCGAGCCGGGATGTAGCCCGCAAACGAGCGACGGCGTCGTTCGGCGCCCAGTTTCCGTCAGCCGCCGAGATCGATCGCGGCCGCTCCTCTTCTTCTTCCCCACCATC
>Ga0308015_10001264_pt1 | contig 10689 bp, 2 predicted proteins | sample Neamet231_FD_203128 | JGI IMG/M metagenome (GOLD analysis project Ga0308015, IMG submission 203128) | Marine microbial communities from water near the shore, Antarctic Ocean - #231 | ecosystem: Environmental > Aquatic > Marine > Unclassified | place: Southern Ocean | collected 2014-07-28
CGCACACGCACCACACACACACACACACACAGGGCCCCAACCCCGCACACTACTCACGTGCGTGCCCTTTGTCTTCCCCAGATTCGTGACCTTGAACGTGGACCCGTCGGCGATCTTCCACCCCTTTCCCCCGCCCTCGTACACGGCCCGCATGTCCGCCTTAAGCTCCACTTCTCCCGAGATCTTGCTCCGCTTCAGGTTGGGGATCTTCCTCGACTCCCCCACCAGCTTGAAGTTCACCACGTGCACCACCACCCGTGCCGACCCCATGCTCGCCGTCCCGCCCAGCGCCACGCGGATGGACGGCTTCGAGGGCCCTGCCCCGTTCCCCGCGTTCCCCGCCGGCTTCACCTCCATGTGCATGGACGCGTCGATCATGTCGACGAAGACGTCCCCCATGCCGATGAACACGCCGCGCTCCTTCGTGCTCTTCGCGTCGCCCCCCGTCGAGCCGAGGCGGTACAGCCACCCCTCGTGGGGGGGAAAGTACAGCAGCTGCTTCGTTGCGTCCATCGCCTCCTCCGCATTCGCCTCCTCCGTCTTCAACTTCGCGTACGCCTTCCAGCTCGCGCGCTGCAGGCCCCCGCTACTCCCGCTACTCCCCGCTACCTTCTCCGCGCCCTCCTCCTCTCTCTCGCTGCTGCGCTTCTCCGCGCGTTCCTCCAGCGCCTCCAGCTTCCCCCGGATCGTCCGCAGCACCTCGCGCTGCGCGTTCAGCCGGTGCGTCATCGCCGGCGCGTGCGCCGCCTTCCACTCCTTCCCCGCCGCCACCTCCCGCGCCTCCACGGCGTCGTGGATGGCCGTGATGCGCGAGTACTGGTCCGCCAGCGCCGCCTCGATGTCGTCCTCGGCCGCCCCCGCCGGCATCATCGACGGGTGGTGCGCCGCGCCCGACCCGGTGGACGACGCCGACCCGGTGCTCCCCGAGCGAGAGGACACACTCGCCGCCTCGCTGCCCTTGCGGCGGCGGCGGCGGAACATTGGGGTAGGGTAAAGTTGCGGTGTAGGAAGGAAAGCGCGTGGCCACTGTGCTTTGTAGCAGGTGGACCTAGCGCGATCGACCTTCCCTCTCCGAGCTTGTACGTTGGAATGTGATACAAGGGTGGCCACGCTATCTGAGCCTGGTGGTGTGTTGTGGACTTGTTCCTCGTGGAGATGAATTTTGGGAATTGGTTAATTATAGAAGCTGTTGGTCTTTGGTCTTTTTGCTGACCCGCGCCCGCGCCCGCTCGCACACGGGCCACTCTTGGGTTTCTTGGAGGCATCGTGCCAATGTCATCCCCTTCGCCTCACCGGCCGAAGGGCGGGAAGAAGAAGAAGGGGGGGGGCGCGGGTCTGCTGCTGAAATTGAGCGACTTGAAGGGCGCGGGGCACCAGGATGCGGACGAGAAGGAGCGCGAGGCGCCGAAGGGCTCGCCCGCCAACCCGTCGGAGATGTACAAATGGGATGTGCACTCGGACATGAGCAACGTGGAGGCGAAGCTCACGCCGTCGGCGTCGTCCTCCTCCTTCGCCTCGTCATCGTCGTTTTCCCAGTCGCAGGACCTGTCGTCCTCGGGGCAGTTGTCCGCCTCGGGCGGGGGGCTGCCGATGTGGGGCGCGGACTCGGCGCGGGGCGGGCGGGGTGGTTTCGGGCCGGGCGCGGGGGGCATGACGCCCACGGGGCTGGAGACCAAGACGTCGGCGCAGCATTCGCGGGGGCGGCGGGACCCCACGGTGGGGAGCTGGGAGTGGCGGCAGCGCAAGAAGGCGTACCGGGAGGAGGTGGACTCGACGCCGTACGCCAAGCCCCTCGACCCGAAGGTCTTTGTTCCGTACGTGACGCCGCCCGGGCACACGCCCCGGCACGTGCGCGTGGACCAGAGCCGCGCGCGCCACGCCACGGCCGACCTCGGCACGTTGTTGTTGGGGGCGGGGGTGTCGCTGTCGGACGTCGTGGGGCCCTCGCTGGACGGCCTCGACGGCCTGGGCGACGCAGAGGGGGCGCCAGTGAGCAGCTCCCTCGCGGGCCTCCTCCCCATCGAAATCTTCGACGACACGACGACCGAGATGTACGAGCCGGCCGAGTGGGTTGAGCGGGGGCGGCCCGAACCGGACGCGTACGCGCGCACGCCGGCCCGAACCCTGTGCCCGGAGGACGGCGCCTGGCGGCCATGCGTGGTCACCGGCGTGGTCGCGGATACCACTACGGCGGGCGTCGCCGAGTTCGAGGTCGAGGTGGAGGGGCAGGAGGGGTTGCAGCGGCGGCGGCGCCTGAGCGTGTGCTTCGACGCCGAGTCGCCCGAGCAGTTCGTGCACCGCGTCAGCCTCGCCGTGCTCCGCCGCCGCATGGCCGACTCTCTCATCCGCTACGGCCTCTTCGTCGACTGCATGCCCACCGACGAGGTTTCGTCGCTGGGCGAGGAACAGATCGGGCGCATCATGGAAATGACCATGACGTCATCGGTGGGCCGGTTCGAGGGGAACCAGCGCGAGCTGCTCAACGAAGTGCACGCGGATTTTTGCCGCACGATGAATCAAGTCATATTCGACGCCAACTTCAAGGGCCCCGTCAGCGTCGGGGCGAGCCCCGACACGTTCATCCTCCCGCCGCAGCCCGGCTCGGAACCGCCCATGCTCGGGCTCGCCGTCCAGGTGCGTCGATTTTGGGGGCGGTTTCATGCGCGCGCGCGCGTGTGTGTGTGTGTGTGTGTGTGTGTGTGTATTTCGTTGTAGCAGTTTTCCTGATTGTGGTTGGGCTAGCCTGTAAGGGGGGGGTGCGTGCAGCGGGCGGGGTGCGTGCAGCGGGCATCCTTTTCAAACGGCTTGTGATGATTTCCATAGCCTCAGTTTCACACTTTCGTACACACCACCCCTACCTCCACCCCACCCACCACGCCCTAACACGTGTCCACGTACTATCACCACCATCCATGCATAGATTCCGGGGGGGGTCGATATGACGCACGCCATTGGAATGTTTAAAAGGGTGTCACTCCTCATATTGCCCGAGGTCGTCGAGGTCCTCGAGGCTGCCCGTGCTGAGTGCGATCTGGTGCTGCCTGTGCGCCTTTTGCCCGTCGCTGGCAACCCGCCGCGAACCGAGCCAATGACGCTGATGGAGTTCAACAACTCGCTCATGCACGTACGGAAGAAGGCGACCCGCCGGGTGAGAGATGAATGGGTCAACTTTATCATGACCAAAGTGCGGTCAACGTTTAGCAAGTTCACCCCGGAAAGCGGATTCTACGTGGACGAGACCAAGATCGATGCGTACATGGTGAGTTTACGCTAAATCATGACTTCATTATTCACCGCGCATGTACTAGTATTGCCCGTGATTCGCGAATCTTACTCGAATACACACTCAACTTCTCACAAATCCCCCCCTTCTCTTGTTTCCCTCCCGAACTTCACACCCCACACTTTCTGTGCTTCAACTTGTTATTCTCCATCTCCCGGTCTGCATCAGGAATCAAGCCTGTGTCGGCTTATGCGTAGAATCGACATGGTGATGACAGACACGTTGCGCGACATGACGTGGGACTCGTTGCAAGATTACACGTCCATGATTGAACACGCGTGCAGTTCTGAGGTGATAATTCAGACGCTCGATAATGTGGTTGTGGACAATGTTATCCCGGATGATATCTGCGCATTATACGAGCTGGAACAAGGGTCGGGCCGGGGGGGGCTCGCGGAAAACGTCGACGGCGAGACGTACGACCGTATCAACGAGATTGTGCGGCTTAACCAGCCTCCCTCGCTCTTTATGTTGCATGTAGCAATCAGCCCTGAGCACGTGGTGCTTAATACGGCCGAAATCGACGCCCAGGACGAGCTCATTGCCGCGTGGAAAGCGCCGAAGGATGACCCGCAGGCGACGTGTGACCTGTGCCCGGTGAAACCGGTAATGGGGTTCTGTTTCGTCTACGACACGGAGCCGGAGGCCATGGTAGACGCGGTACTGCAGGGGTTTGATCAGGCGATTGTTGATATGCAGAGCGTCGAAAAAGTGGAGCGTGTGCTCCTCCACCGGTTGTACTGGTCCGACCGCGCGTCGATGGGATGCGTGGATCCGGAGGCCAGTGAGGTCGACGCAGAGCGGATCGAGGGCATGCGTGCGCGCATCACGAAGTCGATGGAGCGGTGCCGCAGGGCACCTGCCGAGTATTTGGCGCTGCTCGACGCGTACGTCCCGTTCCTGAACGTCGACGTGGCGAGCACCCTTAACGATCTCAAGCCGGAGGAAACGGAGGAGGGCGAGGATAGCGAGCCCGTCGACATCAAGGTGGTGAAGCAGCTGGTGGAGACGCAGCTCGAAGAGAAGGCCACGACGAACCGGGAGATCGACGACCACTCGGCCGTCCTAGGACCGATCAGTGTTAAGATCGGCGAGTTGAAGAACATGCTGCTCAAAAAGCACCAGGACATCATCGACGGCGCCCTCCTCATTGTCGCTCAAGCCACGATTGCCGCGGCTGAGCATATCTGCACCAAGTACACCGAGATCCTCCACGAGCTGCAAAAAGCCCCCAAAGACATCGAAGAACTGGCGGCATTGGCGGGCTACGTGGACGGCGTGAAGCAGCAGATGGACCTGATGCAAGAGAACGTCGCACGACTCAACGCGTTCAACGACCTGCTGGACACGTTTGCGTTCAAGTCGCCGGAGGCCGTGTCTCTGTGCTTTACGGTGTCACACTGGCCCTTGCAAATTCGCATGCAGGCCGAGGCCACTCGCGTAGTTATGGACGAGAAGAAGAACGAGTACAGCGCACGGATGAACGACGAGCAGACCGTGTTCACAGCGACGCTCACAGAGCTCGAGCGGGAGACGAAAACGTTCGAGCAGTACGTCAACATTTCGGAGGTTGGGACTGCGGCGACCCATTGCCAGCAGGTCGACGACAAGCTGCGGGTTGCGGAGGAGTCGGCGCGCACGTTCAACAGTCGCGAGGCCCTGTTCGAACAGGACGTGACAGAGTACACGGAGATTGTCGCGATACGGAAGGCGTTTGACCCGTACAAGCAGTTGTGGACGACCGCTGACGACTGGATCAAGTGCCACAAGCAATGGATGAACGGCCCTTTCCCGGAGCTCAACGCGGAAGACATTGAGGAGCGCGCCGACAAGATGGTCAAGAGCGTCGCCAAATCCGGAAAGGTCTTCAAGAAGGCGGGCAACGGCGCTCTCACCTCCATCGCCGAGGACATTGGAAACAGGGCTCGCGCGTTTCAGCTGCACATTCCGCTTATTCAGGGCATCTGTTCCCCGGGGATGCGGGAACGCCACTGGGAGAAGCTCTCCGAGGAGGTTGGGTTCGAAGTCCGCGTCGACGAGAATTTCACGCTGCAGACCGCGTTCACTTTGGGGCTCGACAAGTATGCGGACCTCGTGAATAAGGTTGGCGATACCGCGGCGAAAGAGCACCAGCTCGAGAAGACGCTGGACGACATGGAAGGGGCGTGGCAGACCATTGATCTCACTATCGTGGCCTACCGTGCGACGGGGACGTTTATTCTAACGGGCGTCGATGAGTTGATTGCGATCCTCGACGAGCAGATTACGCTGACCCAGGCGATGCAGTTCTCGACGTACAAGGCGTTCTTCGAGCAGCGCATCGAGGATTGGAACACGTCGCTGCAGACGGTGTCGGAGGTGCTCGAGGAGTGGATCACGTGCCAGCGGAACTGGATGTATCTGCAGCCCATATTCCAGTCGGACGACATCAAGAAGCAGCTGCCCACGGAGTCCAAGCGTTTCGCCACGGTCGATAAGAACTGGCGGGGCATGGTCGCCGCGGCGCACAAAAACCCAGGAGCGATCACGTTCTGTGCGAACCCGAAGCTGCTCATCCAGCTTCAGGAGAGCAACAAGTTTTTAGACCAGGTGCAGAAGGGCCTGAGCGATTATTTGGAGACCAAGCGTGGCGGGTTTGCCCGGTTCTACTTCCTCGCCAACGACGAGCTGCTAAGTATCCTGTCCGAAACCAAGGACGTCACGTTGGTGCAGCCGCACCTGAAAAAATGCTTCGAGGGGGTCAACACTGTCCAGTTCGAGAAGGACAACATGATTACAACCATGATCTCGCGGGAGAAGGAGCGGATGCCGATGCGCGAACCGGTGGACCCGAACAACAAGGGCGTGGAGCACTGGATGACCGAGATCGAGGACATGATGAAGCTGAGTTGCCGCCAGACCATGTGGGACAGCATGGAGGACTATGCCGTGACGTCGCGGGCCAAGTGGATGCAGCGATGGCCGGGGATGTGTGTGCTAAACGGGAGCCAGTTCTACTGGACCAAGGAGATGGAGGAGCTCATCAACGAAAAAGGGCTGGCGGGCACGAAGGAAAGTTTGGAGCGGCAGGTGAGCCAGCTGGCGGATATGACGACCCTGGTCCGGGGCAAGCTGGAAAAGAACGCGCGCACGTCCATCGGGGCACTGACCGTCGTCGATGTCCACGCCCGCGACGTGACCATCAACATGGTGAAGGAGGGCGTCTCGGACACGAACGCCTTCATTTGGCTGAGCCAGCTCCGGTACTACTGGCGCGGGGACCGCGAGGACGGTGGGCTGGAGGGTGATCTGATCGTGCAAATGGTCGCGTCGACCCGCCCGTACGGGTACGAGTACCTTGGGAACTCGTTCCGGCTGGTAATTACCCCACTCACGGACAAGTGTTACCTCACCCTCATGGGAGCCCTCCAGATGGTTCTCGGAGGGGCCCCCGCGGGCCCCGCCGGGACCGGGAAGACCGAGACCACAAAGGATCTCGCCAAGGCCCTAGCCAAGCAGTGCGTCGTGTTCAATTGCGGGGACGGCCTTGACTACCTTGCCATGGGCAAGTTCTTTAAGGGTCTTGCGGCGTGTGGTGCGTGGGCTTGTTTCGATGAGTTCAACCGCATCAACATTGAGGTGCTCAGTGTGGTGGCGCAGCAGATCATCACGCTGCAGGACGGCGTTCGGCACGGCTTGGTGCGCATCGATTTCGAGGGGTCAAACATCAAGCTCGACGGGCAGTTTGCGGTGTACATTACCATGAACCCGGGGTACGCCGGGCGCACCGAGTTGCCCGAGAACCTGGCCGCACTCTTCCGCCCGGTGGCGATGATGGTCCCCGACTACGCTCTGATCGGGGAAATCATGCTCTTTGCGTTCGGTTTCGAGGTCGCCAAGGAGGCGGGTGCAAAGATGGTCAGCACGTTCAAACTGTGCTCCGAGCAGCTTTCCAGCCAGTTCCACTACGACTACGGCATGCGCGCCGTGAAGACCGTGATTACGGCGGCTGGTAACCTCAAGCGGGCCGAGCCTGACGCCCCCGAGCTGCAGCTCCTGCTCCGGGCGCTGCAGGACGTCAACCTGCCCAAGTTCCTGGCCCAGGATTTGCCCCTCTTCGACGGGATTATTTCCGATCTGTTCCCCGGCATCGATCGTCCCAAGATCGACTACGGTGCCCTTATGAAATCTCTAAAGGTGGCCACTGAGATGAACGGGCTGCAGCCCGTGGAGTTCTCGCTGCGGAAGAATATCCAGCTCTTCGAAACGTGCGTGGTGCGCCATGGGCTCATGGTCGTTGGACCGACCATGGCCGGCAAGTCGGCAAATATTCGCGTCCTGTCCGACGCGCTGACGCTCTTGAAGAAATCAGGCATCGAGGGTTCGCCGTTTTACGAATCGGTGCGCCACTTCGTCATCAATCCGAAGGCCGTGAAGATGGGCCAGTTATACGGTGAGTTCGACCCGAACACGCGCGAGTTCATCGACGGCGTGCTGCCCAGTCTGTACCGCGAGGCTTCCGCCGACCCGTCGGACGACCGCAAGTTTGTTATTTTCGACGGGCCCGTGGACGCCATCTGGATCGAGAACATGAACACAGTGCTTGACGACAACAAGAAGCTATGCTTGAACAGTGGTGAAATGCTCCAGATGTCCGCGACCATGACCATGATGTTCGAGGTACACGACCTCTCCGTTGCGTCCCCGGCCACCGTCAGTCGGTGTGGCATGGTATACATGGAGCCCGAGTCGCTCGGACTCACCCCCCTCCTCCAGACCTGGCTCGCGAATCTGCCCGCGGCGGTCAGCCAAGGGACTGCCACGCAGTTGACGCGCCTCTTTGACAGCTACATGACGCCGTCCTTGCTGTTCTTGCGCCGGTTCTGCAACGAGGCGGTACCCACCGTCAACAATTCGCTGTGCCAGAGCTGTTTCCGCGTCTTCGACACCTTTTTGGACGACTTTCGGGGAGGGGAAGACACCGAAGAGGCCACGCCCGAGATTATTCAGCGGCTGGAGGATGCAACGGAGCCGCTGTTCTTCTTCTGCCTCGTGTGGTCGATCATGGCAACGGTCGACGGCCCCAGTCGCGCCAAGTTCGACGCGTTCCTTCGGACCGAAATGGCCTGCGGTGGCGTCGGTAAGCCGTTCCCAGACACGGGCAGCGTGTATGACTACCGCTGGGACATGGAACATTCCAAGTGGGTGGGCTGGATGTCCACGATCGAGGACTACGAGCACGACGGCCGCCTCGAGTTCAGTGAGATCGTCATTCCAACGAAAGATTCGGTGTGCTACACCTTCCTTCTCGACCAGCTGGTCCCGCACGGGTTCAACGTACTCATGTCCGGACCGACGGGAACGGGGAAGTCTGTTAACGTTGCTCGGTACCTGCAAAAAGACATGAAGCCGACCTTCGTCCCCATGATGCTCAGCTTCTCCGCGCAGACCAGCGAGAACCAGACACAGGATATCATCGACTCGAAGTTGGAAAAACGCAAGAAGGGCGTGTTCGGGCCGCCCGCGGGCCAGACTTTTGTGATCTTTGTCGACGATCTGAACATGCCCCAGCGGGAAAAGTATTTTGCCCAACCCCCCCTGGAGCTGCTGCGCCAATGCATTTCGCAGGGTGGCTGGTACGACCGGAAGACGTTGCAGTTCCGAAAGATCATCGATCGCACGTTCGTGGCTGCGATGGGGCCGCCGGGGGGCGGCCGCAACCCCATCACGGAGCGCATTAAGCGGTGGTTCAACATCATCAATTACTCGGCGCTCGGCGCGGATTCGATGACGCTGATCTTTACGACCATTCTCGGGAACTTTTTCAACGACTTTGGCGGCGACTTCAAGGACCTCAGCGAGCCCATGGTCAGCGCCACGATTGACATTTACACCAATATCCAGCTTCACCTGCGCCCCACCCCGGCGCGATCGCACTACACGTTCAATTTGCGAGACCTAGCCAAGGTCATACAGGGCGTGTTGATGGGCGATCAGAAGCGCATTGAGACGCAGATGCAGATGGTTCGGCTGTTCGCCCACGAGGTCACCCGCGTGTTCGGCGATCGCCTCATTAACGAGGAAGACAAGGGATGGCTGAGTGACTTTATGTCGAAAAAGGTCGAGTCGACGTTCAAGATGGAGTGGAAGGATGTGATGCCCCGCGCCCGGCTGCTGTACGGCGACTACATGATCCCGGGCGCAGAACCTCGGGTGTACGCTGAGGTCGAGGACGAGGAAGTGTTGGTCCGCACCATCGAGGACTACCTGGCCGATTACAACGCCGAGACCAAGACGCCGATGAATCTCGTCATGTTCCTTGACGCCATTGAGCACGTGTCGCGTGTGTCGCGTGTGCTTCGGCAGCCCGGCGGAAACGCGCTTCTACTGGGCGTGGGTGGAAGTGGGCGTCAGAGCCTCACCCGCCTTGCCGGGGCCATGTCCGAGTACGAGGTGTTCCAGATTGAAGTCGCCAAGGGGTACGGCATGGCCGAGTGGCGCGAAGATGTCAAAGAGTGCCTTCTCAAAGCCGGGCTGAAAGACACGCCTGGCATTTTCTTGTTCAACGACACGCAGATTGTCGATGAGCAGCAGGTCGAGGACATCAACAACATTCTCAACTCCGGCGACCTTCCGAACCTCTACGCTGCGGACGAAATGGACCGAATCATGTCGGCGTGCCGGGTCGATTGCCAGAAAAAGCGCCTGGTGCCCACGAAGCTCAACATCTTCTCGCAGTACATCCTGCGCGTGCGGCGCAACATTCACATTGTGTTCTGCATGTCTCCGTTGGGCGACGCATATCGCGACCGGCTCGTCATGTTTCCGTCGCTCGTCAATTGCTGCACGATCGACTGGTTCATGCCGTGGCCGGAGGAGGCGCTTCTTAGCGTTGCGTCAAACGCCCTCACGTCCGAAGACTACAAGCTCGGAAACCACACCGACGCGATTGTGAATATGTTCAAAACCATGCACCAGGCCGTGGAGGTGCAGAGCGCTCTGTATCTTGACCGCATGCGCCGGCACGCGTATGTGACTCCGACATCGTACCTGGAGCTCCTATCGTCGTACACGAGTCTGTTGCTCGATAAGCGGAAGCAGTTGGGCGTGCAGAAAAATCGGCTCACCGTGGGTGTGGACAAGATCAAAACCACGAAGGAGCAGGTGGCGGGGATGCAAAAAACGCTCACGGACCTGCAGCCGCAGCTGACAAAGACGCAGGCCGAGGTGGACGAAATGATGATTCAGATCACCGCCGACAAGGCCGATGCGGCGGAGACGAAGGCCCTCGTGGAGGTTGAGGAGACGTCCGCGACGGTTAAAGCCGCGGAAACCAAGGAGATCGCGGACGACGCCCAAAAAGACCTCGACGAGGCCCTCCCGGCGTTGGACGAAGCCGTGAAATGCCTCAGCGAGCTGAAAAAGTC
>Ga0308015_10001270_pt1 | contig 10651 bp, 19 predicted proteins | sample Neamet231_FD_203128 | JGI IMG/M metagenome (GOLD analysis project Ga0308015, IMG submission 203128) | Marine microbial communities from water near the shore, Antarctic Ocean - #231 | ecosystem: Environmental > Aquatic > Marine > Unclassified | place: Southern Ocean | collected 2014-07-28
AAGCAAAAATAGGTATCCAATTTGGGTTGCTATCAGGCACTATTTTACTCCAGACAAACGTACTCCCTATTACTCCGGTAGCAGACAGACCTGTCACAGCAAATGCTTGATTAACACTAACAGTGCCTACCGCGCCGGTGCCTGTTACCCCTGTTACAGAAAACCCAAAGTCAATTGTTACAGTGCCTACCGCGCCTGTACCTGCCAGACCTGTCACAGCAAATGCTTGATTGACACTAACAGTGCCTACATTACCTGTACCAAGAACCCCGTAGATCGGTGTAGCCACCGCCCCTATCGCGCCAGTACCAGCCACGCCTGTCACAGGTATATTTGCAGATAAATTAACTGTGGTGGCACCAACCGCACCAGTGCTAGACACACCCGTAGGGTTAGCGTTTATACCAACCCTTGCGAACGGAGCGCCTACTGCGCTCGTCCCAGCTACGCCCGTTACAGGAATAACGCTTACAGATACTATGGATACAGTGCCGATAGCGCCGGTAGAATTTAAACCTAGCGCAGATATATTTCCATCTGAATCAACTACAATAGTAGCAAGGGCTGAAGTACCACTAACACCCGTTACGGAAACATTAGCTACTCCTGTAGTAGTAACACTGCCTACCGAACCTGTAGCGGCAAGCCCTGCGGTACTTACCTGTTTAGATACAGATATATTTACAGAACCTACTGATGTAGTTCCGTTAGGTACAGTTTGACCAGAACCCCAGCCATTTTCACCCCAAGCACCGGACCCCCAGTACCCATTTTCTATGAGGACAGTGACCGATAAGCTGCCGAAAGGAAGAACGCCCCAGCCACCTGCACCCCAAGGATACCCCATAGTATATCCTTTGTTTAGGCGATACGAATAATAGCGTTACTCGCGTTTGCCGTTGGCATAACTACAGTAAAGTCACCGGCACTTGCGGCCTTGTCTGAACCAAAGTCCAACACACAAACGGTTGGATCACCTGTTGCTGCTTCATTGTAAATCAACGCTCCGCGCACAGCCGAGATACTCACGTTGGAAAACACAACATTGTTCATGTCTAAAAACGCTGTTGTACCAGAGTTTGTAGGTGTTACGGTAGTTACCGCATTGCCTTTAGCAGTGTAGTTTGTCCCGCTAACCTCATTACCCGAGGTATACGCAGTGGTAGCCGCGTTAAAACTTGCGCTGTTGGTATACATAGCTAACTTAAAGATGTTAGATGCCCCCGTGAAATTGTGAACACCCTTCAAGAGTTCTGTTTTGAAAGAAGTACACATAAAGTTGCCATTAAAAGCCATTTACATTTTCCTTATATATTCGGCTAGCTTTTCATGACCAGCATCTTTGATTGCATTATATACAGTAGTTCTATCACTTTGGATAGCCTGTTTCATGTAGACGGCGATTACAGCCTGCATCTGTTCCTTGTACGCCAAGGCTTGATCTTTTATTGCGGGAGGGGCATCGTCTGCTACTAGCATTAGACGATCCGCGCAAAGTTTAGCAACCTCTTCAGGTGTAAACCCGCGGTTATTGGTTGTCGTAACTTCAACACTACCAACAGACATTTCAAATGGCATGTTCATGTTCTAGCTTTCCTAATCGGTCCATAACGATATTCATCAGCAATCTCTTGCCCTTCCCCTAGGTTTTTGAGTCTAGACAATCCCTCTCTAAAACGACCTTCATACAAGGTCATCATATCAGCATCGCCCTTCATATATGTGTACGCTTCAGACAAACATCCGTACAACAATGTCATTCTCCCATCGTCACTAAGCCAAGTGGTGGTGGTGTCTGGGCTGATGGCCGTAATAACCCCTGATGCTCCGCTGCTTGATCCCGTCACTGTTTCTCCAACAGTGAACGACCCGATGGGAACTCGAACTGCAAGTAAAGAAACAGATGTGACGGATGTAACAATAGACGTTTGTCCGCTGCTTGATCCCGTTACTGTTTCTCCAAGAGTGAACCCGGCACCCCCAGCAGGTCTAACCATGGTCAGCGTTATCTCGCTTTTGGTCAAACTTTTCGGGCGATAAAAATAAGCCAACTCCACCGAGTAATTAGAATCTGGCGTTGGACCAATAATAAAATTGGCATCATCAAATTGTGCATAATAAATAGGAACGCCCGTAGTTGCAGGGTTCGGAGTATATGTTTGTACATAGTCTAAGTCTTTAAACAACAGGAAAACTTTTTCGTTATTAACTATTGTACTCAACGAAAAAGGCGCCATGAAGTCAGACGGGGTTTCTAAAAACTGGTTATCTTTACTTAACGTCCCAGAAGAGTTTTGTTGAAACGTAGTAAGTTGCACGTTTTTTAATATTCTTTCTTCCGTCAGTTCTATGAACAAAGGAAGGTTGCGAAGAAAACCAGTTTCATCGTTCTCAGTGTAGTCTTTGATTGCTGTCTTTAAAGTCGTATAAGTAAAGCTCATGACATCACACTATTGTTATGTTTCCCACCATACCACTGTGGTTGGTGCATTGGTAGACTAAAGAAGAGTCAGAGGGTTCATGCGGAACAATGAACTGTGTTAACCCTGTAGTGGAATTATAATTCTCAGTAACCCCTGTTGTAAAATTAGAGCCCCCTGCCGATACTCGTATCTTCAAAGGATGGGCACTTACATTAGCCGCGTTATTTAAAAGGTACGTGTGACCTTTGTAGAAAGTAAAGTTTGGGTTGTTCCCAGAGGTAGCTCCAGGTCCTGTAAATGTATAAGCAGTTGATCCGTTTACACCAGCAGTATATTTAGTTACTGGACCAGTTGTCTCGTCGTTTAATCTAATCCACGCGGCGGCGTGCCCAAAATATAATCCACCTGTCGCGTGAACATGCGCCACTGCGCCATGATATGACCCAGCACTAGGTAAGTCGCTTAAATTAGCGTAGTAAAAAACAATCTTATTTGCTCCAGAACTTACGTTTATAAGACCGTTACTGTCTATTATATCTGTGAGTGTAGAGCCATTACCAACCGCTGCATATATCTCAGTGAAGTTTGCATTTATCTTAGTGGCACCAGAGCGTAGAGTGTCTCCATTGCCATCATTTGCACTGCTTCCTATACCTACCGTCTGTTTGGTCATGTCTTATCCCTCGTCAAAAGTATCTGTTGTTGAGTCTAACGTAATAGACGTACTGTCAAACCTTGGTGCGGAAGAGGCGGGTACGGTGACAGAACCTACCGCGCCAGTACCTGCTATACCTGAAACGGCAACACCTGACACTACAACTGTTACCGTGCCCACATTACTTGAACTATACACACCTGAAACGTTAGCAACGTCTTCCTGACTAGCGCCTATGGTAATAGTAACTGTACTCACTTCGCCTCTAAGAACAAAAGAGTTGGGTGTTAAGACCCCATCTCCAATACCACCAACAGGGTTCCATCCATATTGAAAGTTTCTTTGATCTTCTAGATTAGACTCAGGCCGTGGGTTTTTTAATGCTTGAGGATCGGGACCAACGCGAGGAGGAAAAAGTTGCGGATGCTTGGGCTCAAATTCATCCTTACCCACCTTAGCGCCGGTCCACTCAACGCGCATGTCTTTCAAACGATACCGAAAACCGGATCGATCTGATATTCCATAGGCGTTCTTGTCCGAAGCATATGCCATGCTAGACCCTCAAGTATTGGAAGCTGGGCTGTAGCTTTAAGGGAACTCGCGCCTCGTCTTCATCTGAGGCTCGTTGGAACTCTTCCTCGTATACCGTCTTTAGCATTTGAATACGATCTGGGGCTCTTTTCATTGCGATGTAATACGCCAAGCCAGCCACCATACAAGGGTAGAACCTAAACGGCATATCCGTAGTGTTAACCAGCGTATTTACATCATCAATGCGGCGAACGTAATGGTAAACCAGTTGATCAGTGGAGTTCTCAGGTGTAGCCCAAAGGTTTAAAATAGGCGTAATCTGGCGATCAAAGTAATACTGGCTAGGCCGGCCTTGAGTAGTCTTGTCGGGCAGAGTGACATACTCTCCACGGCTAATCCTTGTGATCTCAAAGTCTGTTCCATCGCGGCGCAACACAATCTCCAAGACATCCACAACATCCGCGGCCAACGGTATGGCGCTAGTCCCTTTCGTTAGATTTACCGTTTCCGACTTAACAGTCCACATGTTTATGCCCCTGTTTGCCCAATCAGCGAACATAAGGTTTAAAGATCTACGAGCGGTACGAGCATCATAACCAGTGCGGACTTCTATCCCGCAGCGTTCATATGCCTCTTCGATAACCTCACCAACATCGATGTTAAAGTCTCTGGTTCCTGATACTGTCATGGGCTTAACTCATATGTGGTTTCTGGTTTGTCTTAACCATTACTACGCCACCATTTCTATAGCCTTGGACCTTACCACCCATTGCCATGCCTTTAGATTTAACCTTACCGCCCATCGCCATGCCTTTAGACTTAACTCGGCCACCCATCGCCATGCCCTTGGCTTTGACCTTGCCGCCGCCGGCCATGCCCTTGGCTTTGACCTTGCCGCCGCCGGCCATGCCTTTAGATTTGACTTTGCCGCCGCCGGCCATGCCTTTAGATTTAATCATTCCACCGTTCCTTTTTTTAATAACGCCTCGTCCAATCATTATGTCTTTCTGTGTGATCTTGCCGTCACCGCTCAAGTCTTTCATCGCTTCACTCCTTTGACCTTAGCCTTTTTAGTATTGCTAACAACGGTTTTTCCTTTTTTGCCAGCCGCCTTCTTTTTCTTAGCAGTCGCAGATCGATCACCTTTAGAAAGAGAACGTGCTTTAGCCAAAGGTAAGCATCGGTCAGGGTTCTTTTTATTCTTAGAAGTTCCGCACTCACCCTTGATACTACCATCCGTACCTATTCGCACCCATTTTTGATCTCGCCATTTCTTTAACTCACCCATTACGCTTTCTTCTTCTTGCTCTTGGAGCCTTTAGCATAGTTAGGATCTTTGCAGTACTTAGATGCCGCCATGTTTGCGTAAGCAGAGGGGTATGTGTCAAAGGTGCGCTTGGCCCAAGCCTTTCCAGAAGGACAGATTTTACTGCCCTTAGACTTAGCAGAAACATCGCCACCCTTCTTGTAGTATACAAGACCCTTCGGCGTTTTACCGGGGGGGGTAGATACTTGCTGTTTCATTTGAGATCGGCTCATGGTCAAGACCAGCTCTCCTTTGTAAAAATTCGTTCCACATCTGCTCAGTTTGATGCGCTACAACAGAAACGTTTGTTTTAATTGATACAACTTGCACCCCCAGCCAACCGCAATACCCGATTGATATTGCCGCGAGTATTCCAAGGAGGGCATCTTTAGACATCTCAACTACTTCTCTTAACCATGGTTTTAAGAGTTTTGGCCTGCCCCGCGTGGAGCTTTGAGGCTTTTTTTAAACCTTTAACAATCTTCTTAACTTTCTTCTTATTGCCTTTAGTCAACATTAGCACTTCCACCTTTTTCTAGCCTGACGAAGACGGCTGTTCGGATCCTTCGCGGCCTTGGGAAACTTCTTCATCTGCCCCGCAGAACGAGCGCAATAAGACTTTCGGCGCTTCGCATCCTTGCTGCCCTTCTTAACAGTACCGGTCACAGCGGTCTTTAACTTAGAACCAGGGTTTGCAGCGCGGTGGGCCTTTACACCCTTCTCAGTCATTCCCGCCCCAGACTTAGTGGGGCGGTAATTTTTCTTGTTCCGCTTTATGGGCTTGTCGGCCATGATCTAGGCGTGGAAAGCAGTAATCATTTTTGCCCCAGAGACATCATACTGGACCATCAAATTACTTTTAAACAGAACACCTTCTTCTGGAATAAAAACATCGTCCGCAGCGTTGTCAACGCCACTAGTTCTTGTGCTAAACAAGGTAGTGGTGGGGCCGTCCCCAGGAGCTAGGCCATTCATAAAGTCTACCCGTGTGGAAGACCCAGTGGAAATAGTGGTGAAGGCCCTCAACCTAGCCCTTCCTGTAATGAAGGTAACAGTGGATAAGTTAGTAATTCCCACAGAAACATTAGCGGCATACTGGGCACTACATGTAGCAGAAACAATAGTTTTAAAATACCTAGACCCAGAAACAGTCGCAGCACTTCCCGTAGAGACTATTACTTCTGTTATAGACTTGTCATTCAAATCTGTTCCAACGATAGTTACCGTTTTTGCATTATCTGCTGTCCCTGTAGTGGTCACAGTTAATGTACGGGCTGTAAAAGAATTGGACGAAGCGAACTCAGTGTTGGCTAACGTAAATGCACCAGTTGGCCTTGCTGCCACCGCGATGAACGTGGTGGAAGCAGCCTGTACGTCTTCTGCCGTTGTAGCGGTAATATCTGAGCCTGCCATAACAGAACCCTCCTTTAAGCTATTAGATAGCGTCTGCGTCTTGCAAATTATTGGCCTGCACATAAGTGAACGTCACAGTAACTTGACCCGCAGTAGCAGCCGCTCCCGCAGATATAAGTGTTGCCGTGATCTGGCTGTCACCACTAAAACGATCTGCTGTATCCAAAGACCCATTGGCTAAAGTTTTAGTTTCCGCAATTGCTTTAACATTGGTATTTGCAATAAGAAATTGAGTCGTCTTGCCCACAACGCCAACAGAAAGAGTTGCTGTGCCACCCGCGTTACTAGCTATAGCCACTCTTATTGTGACACCGAGTAGCTGTGAATTATCTGGAATGACGCCGACATTGTAGGTAGTTGTTCCAGCGGCAACTTTTGGGTCAATCATAATAGATTGAGACATCACAACTTGGCCCGTGTTCTTTACGTTATCGCCAACAGTAGTACCTGTTGTATTTTTAATGGTTCCAGCCTTAATAGGGCCTGAAAAAGTAGTAGTACCCATGTTGTTCTCCTGTCGGGGTTAAGTCAGCCACGAAAGGCGGCTGTCAGGGATGCTGGTACGATACAACAGGTCTGGACAAAAAGAAAGAGGCGATCCGAAGACCGCCTCAGTTGGTATACACAGGGAGGGTGTATATACCTTTTATACGCCAGGAGAACCAAAGACGCAACGAGGATCCGAAAACCCAAAGCTGTAACGCTCACGGGCTTTAAACCGCATGTTACCAGTGTCAAAGTCCGCTTCCATGTTGGTCGAAAGAGGCGTCCGCTCAAAGTGGATAAATCCACGGGGAGCATCGGTCAAAACAAAAAACGCATCGGGGTCATTGAGGAAGTCGTTAACGGCATAACCGCCGGGCAACATTCCCATAGATCTCATTGCGTTTGTGTCATTGTCCGCAGTACCCGAACGAAGATTAGAAGCGAGGATCCGCTCTGCAACAAACTGTAGTTGCCGTGGGACAATCATCTTCAGACCACGAAGAGCAACCTTCAAACCACGCTCATCAACGAAGCCAGCGATGTTGATAAGAGCGTCCTCAAGAGAGGTTTCGTTCAAATCAGCGGCTGAAACGTTGTCAAGAACACCACCGTTAGTCAGTGGGTGGGTTGCGGAACAAAGTGCGACACCGTCACCACCCGCAGAAGCACCCGCAGTAAACGCATTGTTAAGAACCGCAGCGGCTTTAACTTGCTTACTGTGAGCCATCGAACGAGCAAGGGCTTTGGTATAGCGTGATCCAAGACGATCATAGAGATTGTCCTCGATTGCTTCCTCAGTAATCGAAAAGGCCAACGCCAGAGTTTCGTGATTGTAACGAGCGGTGTACGCTTCGTTGGCATCATCGTAACTTACGTTTGAACCTTCCGACTTAGTAGGCGCGGCGCCAAAACCCGAAAGCATAACTTCTTCCTCGAACGCTCTGTCCGATGATTCAGTTGTGTAGATTTCCGAGTGTTGACCTTCGTACCGGTCGTATTCCATTCCAAACAGTGCGTTTAGGCCGGGTTCTAGCTCTTTCGCTAGTTGTGCGCGAGAAATAGCCATAATCTATACCCTTCCTTATACGCCTGTTGTCGTAATAGTGGCCGCTACAATGGAACCCGTAGGCGCATTGAAGTGGTTGTTTAGACGAACGATTAATGGAATGCCAGCAACAGTAAAGTCACTATTTTCTGGGTCATCAAGGACGCCCACAATACGACAGAACAATGTGTTGGTAGCTGCGATGGTATTCAAATCCACAGTTGCGGAAGACATACCAGTAGTGTTTGAACCACTGTTACCTGTAGCTAACGCAATGTTAGCAAAGACCCCTGCACGAACTTCCGTTTCAGTGTTTGCCCCAGCAACAACGTTAGACGTTGCAATGGTAAACAGTTGTGCAGGGTTGTCGTAAATAAACGCTTTTACAGGAAAGTTAGCGTCCGCGCCAGATCCAGGCCAGTTATTGGAAAAGATCGTTTCACCAGTAGTTGAAGAAACGTATTCACATCCATTGAACACACCAATAGTAGACACGTTACCGCCAGCCGCAGCTTGCAGATCGTCAATGACCCCCGCGGCCAGCGGAATAACCGCCATACCTTGGTAGATCCTATTAGTGTTTCCAGACGCGATACGATATTCAGTCGTACCAGTGGTGTTAGCGGCGGAACCTAAAACACCATACGGGCGGAACCCGAATGCGCCATTAGTATTTGCCATGATAGCACCTCAAAGATTATTCGGAGCCGCTTCCGCGCCCTCCGAAAGTTACACGGGATTGCCGGTTATTACTAATCGGCATTGAAGGATGTTGCTCCTTCATTAAATCAGAATCTACAGCGACCATTTGATCTCGGGTCCGTAACCCGTAGTAATCGGCTCGTTCTTTCGCTGTCTCTTCAGGTAGTCTGCAAAGCATTAGTCCACCGTTTCCGATTATCCCAAGGTACTGTCCCTCATCGATAGTAGGGAAAGCACTGTCGGGGTACTCATCTGCGCGAACAGGTTCCCATCCTTCGCGAAGTTTGGCATAGACATTAGTCTTGTCTTCCTCACCACGCATAGATACTCGGATCCATCGTTGCACATAACCCGCCGGGGGGTTGGGAGCCTCTAATCGTTGGGGCGGAGCCCATGGTTTACGCCGCTCAGTCTTTTCACGAGTTGAGCTTTCTCGATTTTTTCTTTCAGTCATGGTCTAATCCTTCACAAATTTTGCGTATTCAGCGAGAGGAACGTTAAGTTTCTTCGCCATAATAACCTGCCTCTGGGTTAACCGAACCGATTTAGTACGCTTCTGATTAGTGTTACGAGAGGCTGAGGATGCAGCAGAAGCGACCTGAGCACCCCCTCCCGATTTCTTAACGGAAAATTTACTCGGAAACTCCGAACGCATTCTCTTATCTACTTCTGTATAGTAGTCTTCTGACGCTGGGTCAAATCCTTCCTGAGTTACCATCTTATTGTGGATGGCAAACACGGAAGCGGTCATGACATCGTCATCACCAAACCACTTGTTTTTCTTGGCCCAAGCATCGGCTTTAGGATCAACTTGTGGCTGGGCTTGCTGTGGCTGTGGCTGGGCTTGCTGCTGTGGCGCTGGCTGTTGAGCTTGCTGTTCCACCCGTTGTTTAGCGGCGGCAAACCGGCTTTCATCGTACTGAGCCTTATTCAACGCTTTCTGCGCTGCCAACATAGCCTCGGTGTCACCTTCGTCCGCGGCTTGAAGATACGCTTTCTCCGCAGCGGAAGTCTCTGACTGAACACGGTTTCCGTATTCGTTAAGGTAACCAGAGTCTAGTTGTTGCACCCGAGCTTGTAGCTGCTGGTTCTCCGCGGCTAACTTCTGCGCGACCTTAGTAGCTTCTTCTCGATTGACCTGTTCATCACGGTAACGCTGGTTAAGCTGGCGTATGCGTTTCTGCACACCCTTGCTATATTCATCCAGTTCTTCCGGATCAGCCGCCGCAGGCTCTTCAATAATTTCAATTTCAGGTTCAGACGTAGCCTCTTTGGGCTCCTCATCCGTACCTTCAATCTCAATTTCAATCTCTTCTTCTACCTCGTTAGACATGTCTGACATCATCTGGCTCCAGCAATGTTGCGATCACTTCATCGTCATTAAGGATACGAACCTCCCCACCCTCGATCTTAAACCGAGATCCGGAGTACCTACCGATACAAACCCATTGGCCTTCTTTACACCAGGGCTTACCTTCAAACTTGTTTTGATCCTTGTAGGCAAGGGGGCCCAACTTGAGAACGTATGCCACAACAGTAGCAACAGTTTCTCTCTCCCGAACTTCATCGGGAATATGTAGGCCAGAGGCTGTCTTTGATTTTCCTTGATATGGCATGACCAAAACCCGCCATCCGGTAGGTTGTGGTAATCGTTCCATCAAGGGCTTATCCAGAAGAGATGGGTCTAACACCCGCGCTTCTGGGGGAACATATGCTGTCTCGGATACGTCTTTAGATTTTTTGTCTTTAACGCTTTTAGCTACATGTTCAGGAAGATATAATGTCTTCGACATCGTCTTGATTCAACTCCAACAGGGTCTTGATTTCTTCTTGCGCGTGGGAAAGGCCCCGAATTTCCCCGACAAGCATCTTGTAGTCTTCCCAAGTTTTAACACTACCTTGGGACATAGCGAAGGAAATGTCCTTCTCCCTTGCACGAAGAACTTTGTATAAGTGCTTAGAAAAGTCTATGACATCCATGACGGTATCCGTATGGAGGTCATATAAGGTTGTCAATCATCGTTGTATATATTGTCGAAGATTTTGGTAACGTCTAAAGTGTAATCCAAGTCAGACTTAGAGTAATGTAT
>Ga0308015_10001273_pt1 | contig 10640 bp, 1 predicted proteins | sample Neamet231_FD_203128 | JGI IMG/M metagenome (GOLD analysis project Ga0308015, IMG submission 203128) | Marine microbial communities from water near the shore, Antarctic Ocean - #231 | ecosystem: Environmental > Aquatic > Marine > Unclassified | place: Southern Ocean | collected 2014-07-28
CCGTGAGCCCTGACAGGTGAGTCGGGGAATGGCACCTGTCGGGGAATGGCGTGTGCTGTGGAACGCGCTGTGTCTTAATGGATTACAAAAGGTTAGGCTTAGCTTCGTGAGCCCTATCCCCGTGTCCAGGTGCCCCCGCGGTGCGCCTGCCGTCGCCCCCGAGTGGGGACCAGTCCGTCCGGTCAGCGCGCTCCGCGCTCTCCGGCCTCGCGTCGAGGTGGTCCGCAGCGACCTCCTCTAACGCGTGCAGCAGCGAAGTAGACGAAGGGTCACCGACCCCGCCTACTCACATGAGTAGCTCAGCAAGGAGCAACGATCCCTCGGGTCCTCCAGGATCAGGCGCCTCCGGGGCGCCAGGCGCCTCCGGGGCGCCAGGCGCCTCCGGGGCGCCAGGCGCCTCCGGGGCGCAGCAGCAGGATGCTGCAGGCGCCTCCAGGGCACCACTTCTTCGTGCGGACCAGTCGCACAACGCCTCCGGGGCGCAGCAGCAGGATGCTGCAGGTGCCTCCGGGGCGCCCCTTCATCATGCGGACCAGTCGCATGGCGCCTCCGGGGCGCAGCAGCAGGGTGCTGCAGGTGCCTCCGGGGCGCCCCCTCGTCGTGCGGACCAGTCGTACTACGTCGCCTCCGGGGCGCAGCAGCAGGATGTTGCAGGCGCGTCCGGTCCCGGACGGACGCGCTCTGGACGGGCGTTCGCAGCGGTCGCACCACCGACACCAGTACGACAAGACTATGAGGCCATCCGTCGCAACTCTAACCGCCATGTGGAACAGGACCTGACGCTCAGACGCGTCGAGGCTCTCTACCCATTCTACGGTGAGCTGCCGCGGCACGCAGATCGCGATGGCGCAGTCGACCGGCCGTATGGTTTCTTGCGGGAACTCGCGCATCTGTTCGAGACGCTCGAGCACGGGTTCTTAAGCACACCGCCACTTCACCGCACTGCCATCGATGGCGTGGTGATGGACCTCGTGCAGAACATGGCCGAGCCGGATCCGCCGCTGGAGGTGCACACGATCAATCGCGTCCTTTCGGATTGGGAGTACCTCGGTCACCGTGTGGACAATGCCAAGGAGCTGCATGAGGCCGACGACGAGATCACCGACCCGTTCTTCCGGCACGACTCCGACGTGAAGCGGGAACCGTTCTCGCCTCATCACTTTGTGCTCGTATGGCTACTGCGGAAGGGCATCATCATCGATGGCATCGAGGCGGCCGCGGCCGCCAACGGCTACGATGATGTCAAGCTCTTCTTTGCGCACGATGCCGCGCAGAATGAACCTGACCGCTTGGCACGCTGCCTTCATGAGCTGGAGCGTTTCCATGAGCGCGAGCTCGGCGTCGGTGACGTCGACTCCGAGGCCTTCACTAGTCGCGTCGACGACGTGCGACAAGCGCTAGATGTCACGGAGCTGACATACCTGCTGACTATGAAGGCACTCGTCATGGAGATGCGTGCGGCGATCTCGGAATGTACCACGGCACTCCGCGGTGCTCCGGACGGTGATCGGAATACAGCAGATATGCAGTGCCGTGACGCCGTCATTGAGGCGGCTCACGCGTCGCTGAATGCGGCGTCGTTCCCGACGGCTGACGTCTACCACCAGTACCAGGCGGAACGTATCCGCCGCAACCTGGACGCGTTATCGTTCCAGCAAGTGGCGCCTGCACCGTCGCCGCCGGCGAATTTGCCGTCAGCTCCTCCGTCATCGGCACCACAATTGGACTACACCGCCGCAACTCGGCAGGACTACCTACCGGTTGGTGGCCACACTGAGTCGGCGCTGCGGCCTGAGCTGGACCACGGGCGAATGGGACCAGCTGCAGCGCCCGCGCCCGCGCCGTTCATGATGCAGCCGCCAGGGCAGTTCGGAGAGCTCCGCTGTCGGGAGTGCAACACGGCCTACCAGGCCCAGGCCAGTCGGCATGACCCCCGGTGTCCTGAACTGCTGTGCGATCGCTGTGTCGTCACGCATGTGCTACGTGAGGATGGGCATCCGGTGCTCCGTGCACCAGTGAGTCAGCCGCCACCGAACCAGCAGATGCGTTACCAGCCGCCGCAGAACCTGCAGTCGCCGTACTTCGCACCGCAGCAGCAGCAGCAACAGTTCGTCGGGAACCACATCGCGGTAGGAGGAGCCTACCCACCCCCGCATTCCTCGGTGGGAGGGATGCCACAGTATCATCCGCATGCGGGTCAACAGCCGTCGCAGATGATGCCTGGTCTCCATGGACCGGGACCGATGACGGGTGTCACGTTCTCTCGTCAGTCGGGTTATATGCAGCAGCAGCCAATGCAGCAGCAGCCAATGCAGCCGCACTTGGCGCAGCAGCGGTCAATGATGCCCACGCCATACAGTGGCAATCAGCCGCAGTACTGCGGTGGCGACATGTCGTATGTCAGTGCGCACCACCAGGGCACGCAGAACTATGACGCGTCTGTGACCCAGGCGGCGGCCAGCTTGCCGAGCTTTCTGCAGCAAGCGCACCGCCAGCAGAAGTCGGTGCAGTACAAGATCGATCCGAAGCTCTTAGACAAGCTGAAGCCGTTCGATGGCTCGCATGAGCCTGTGCCTCTCCGTGACAGTCTCGAGTCGGTCCGCGAGGTGGCCATCATGATACCGAAGGGCGACGAGGACAAGTCGCTGCAGTCATTCCTGATGTTCAGTTGCCTCGAGGGACGGGCTCTCGAATGTGCGAAGGTCGAGAATGCGCGGCTGCGGAGCCTGGGCCAGACTGAGCTTCAGCAACGCGCAGATCTCGCGGAAGCGATCGTCGTGCTCATGTACCGCTCGTTCCCGAAGGAGAACATCAACCTGTACATGCTTGAGCTGATGCGATTTGTGCGGGTACACTGGCGTGATGCAAACGCGCCGAAGGAAAACCTGCGTGAGTTCATGCAGCGGTTCATGGCGCACATGACGGCTGCCAAGGCGCACTACCAGGAGTCCGTGCAGGCTCCGTGCACTTCTTGTGGCCGGGCTCATGTCGAGTTCATGACTGAGCTGTCCACGCGCATGCTCTTTGTCGCCGCGCTGCCGGTGGAGATCCAGACGTACATTACGACTCAGAGGGTCGTTCGCTATGATGATCCGAACCTCATGCTGACGCAGCTCGATCAGCTGTATGCGATGTGCAACGAGGAGTACGACCTGCGTGAGAAGCGCGGTGAGAAACTGACTAAGCAGACGAACTTTAGTCGCTACCCGAACAACGTGCTCACCGATCGAGTGACAGATATCGCAGCCATCGACACTGAGGAGGCAGATGTGCTGGACCTTGACATGGCGGACACTACCCAGGCAGGAGGCCAGGGTGGACGCGGGTTCAACAGGCAGCGCCAGCAGCGTCCGCAGCAGCCAGCACTTAAGGAAGAGGCCGTCAAGCTGTACAACTCTCTGCGAGCGATGTCCGACAAGCAGATGTCCGACAAGCTTATCAAGGTCCGTGGCGAACCAGGCAAGCAGATTCCGAGGCTCATGAAGGTGCTGAACACGCTGAAGTTCCGCGAGAGCAACGGGCGCACTAACGACACCCGGTCGTATGCCGCGCTCGCGAAGATGGATGACAAGGATGTCGCCATGTTTCATATGCTGATGGTGGTTCTGTTCGGTGATGGTGCTGAGACGGGTGAAGGTCGGCGGGTATTCAACAACCAGTCACGCCACCCATCGCTCGTGCTGGATGACGACGGCAAGGACCTATATGAGAAGGCTGGCAAGAGCATTGCCGCGCTCATCAAGATCCCGAAGAAGGACTGGCGTAGCAAGCCAGCACTGGAGCTTCAGAAGAACCACTACGTGAAGATCGATGGCAAGCTCGAAGCTGCATGTTTCGTTTGTGGTGCGGCAGGGCATGTCGGTGCATGCTGCTTGCAGCACCTGTCATTGCTCAAGGCTGCGGGTGAGATCTCGACGATTCCATCGGTGGCATCGACCGAGTACAACTACGGCACGATAATTGACGTCTGCGTGGCTGATGACATGGGCGACTCTGCCGATGTGGTACACCGCAGCATTCCTACTCCTCCTGACGACAGCGACGTCAGTGGTTCGATCGGGGCGGGCCAAGGTCCTCACGCAAGTGGATCGACTGAAGCAGCAGCAGCTGGTGCTGCATCGGAGGAGGAGATTCCCCTTGTCGGAGAACAGCCGCCGCACGAGAACATCGTCAGCCACTGTGACATCCCGGATCTCATGGCCATGCTGGACGAGTACCCTCGGATGATTGTCACCTTCTACATGGGACCGAAAGGGCTGCCGGTGCGCGTGCTCTTCGACACTGGCTCGGCGGGTGATTGGATGCTGGAGTCTGTCGCGGTTGCCCTCGGCTTGGAGATCTCCAAGGCCCCTAATCCGGTGCAGATCCGCCAGGCTATGGGTCACGTATCGCCAGAAGTGCTCGACAAGTGTGTGCGCGACACTCATTATTCCGCACTGAATGGTGAAGTCTCGGGCAGGCAGGACATGTTCCGCTTGCTTCCTTCGATGCCACCTATGGTTGACGTCATTGCAGGACGGCCATTCATCTTTGGTGAACTGAGAGGCCAACTGAAGGATGACTGTGTGGCGTGCTACACTCACCTGCCGTCGGACTCCGACCATGGCGTCAAGGTGCCGACTGCAGAGAAGTCTTGGAAGATCTTGCCGTTCACCTCAGGTCTGGCGATTCCGTCGATTGCTACGATGGATCTCTGCAACATAACCATCCCAATTACTGGTGCTGGTGACAGCATTGACGAGCTCTGCATTGTGGACGGCGATACCTTCGACAAGGAGAAAATGCTCGTCATGGCAGAGTATGTCGAACAAGCGATGCTGGTGCTCCCGAAGAACCGCTCGCGCAAGCAGCGGCAGGTAATCGCGGAGTACAAGACTGCTCAGGATAACGCGGGCCCCGATGTCAATCTCGGTCCAATGCCGGCAGATGCCGCGGGTGACAGCGAGAACACGCCGGGCGCCGATCTGCCTGCATGGCTGCAGGTCGAGCTGCCAGAGCTGCCGCCCACCGCCGTTCGTGGGACGGTCGGTCGGCGCCGGATCCTTCCCCGCCAACACAAGGCGTTCACTGCGGTGGCGGCTGCGGTGGCCGCACTGGTGCTCTTGCTGACGGCGACCACTGGACACGCGCAGCCCAGCGACGTCGCGTCGATCTCGGTTACTGAACCTGTTCAGTGGGAATGGCCTGTAGACGGCCAGGAATTTGAGGTGCCTTGGTGTGACTCGCTGTGGGATGACGTCGAGCAGCCTCGCGCATCGGCGGGCGATCTGTGGAAGCCGACCAGGAACTGCATTGATGTGTGGTACACGGAGCTGGGATTTCCGCCTGCGACTGCGACGGCGAATGAGGCCATGCCTGAAATGCCTGTGGTCTCCACGAAGAAATCGAGCTCAGACACGACCGCTAGCGAGACGATGGCCAAGCTGTCGGGGGCATCGGCAAAGCACACTGACTCTGAAGCAGGTGGTGCACCATCGCCCCCAATCACTCGTGAGAAATGGTTTCCTACGCTGCGTTATGAAGCCATTGTGAAGCCGGCAGGGCCGGCGACTCTTCGCACTCGTCTGAACAAGGAGCATGGCTACGGGGCTACGCTCGCGCAAGTGACACTGGCGCTAGATGTTATACGACCTGATGTAGTCGACTCTGGGGGCACCCACGCACCGCCGCCTGAGGGCAACACTGTGCATACAGCAGGGCGACTGCCGGATACCGATATTGACACTCCGTGGCCTCACAAAACTGAATATGCGGCTGCCACGCGAGGCAATGTCGAACGCTTCACTTGTCTAGGTCCGATTGAGAAGTTTGAGCCTCCTGCTCATCACAAACGGCTGAAGTTCGAACTCAAGGAAGGGATGCAGATGCCACGAATGAGGAATCCACGGCCGACGCCAGTAGGACTAGTACAGCAGCTCGGTGATTTCTGCAAGGGTCTGAAGAGTCAAGGACGTATCATCAACTCCACGTCCCCAATCGCGTCTCCGGTGCTGATCATTCCAAAACCGAAGAAGAATCCGACCGACCCACCACGTTTCAGATTTGTGATTGACTACCGTAGTGTCAACACTACAATCGTTCCGCACAGCTACCGACTGCCCACCTGCGACAGTCTGTGGTACACGCTAGATAATGCTACCTACATCAGCACGGCCGACGCGGCCGATGGCTATTGGTTGGCACCTCTGGATCCGGAGACGGCGTGGCTTACGGCGTTCGACACGCCCGAGGGACGACACGAATGGACATGCCTGCCGATGGGCATTCAGCCCGCCAGTGGGTGGTACCAGTCGTTCATGGAAGATCTGCTGGCCCGGAACAACCTACTGTACACTGGCGACGGTAATCGTAGGCGCAATCCGGACACAGGGCAGTGGGAGAACTTCGTCATTGCATATCAGGATGACCTCATCTGGTGGTCCGACACGGAAGAAGATCACCATGAGATGACGGAGCTGTTCCTCGATACGTTCTCTCGCGAGAAGCTCTACCTGAACCCCAACAAACTCAACCTTTGCTGCAAGCACACTCGCTACCTGGGCTGTATAGTGGGCAATGGGTCGCTATCGATGGACCCACGTAAGGTGGATGCCGTCATTGCCATGAGCACTCCAGCAGATGTCACCGGTGTGCGGCAGCTGCTTGGCATGTGCCAGTTTTATAGGCGCTGGGTGCCAGCGTTCTCTTCCATAACGGCTCCTCTTACAGACATGCTCAAGAAGGGGGTTGACTTTGCTACCGCCTGGGGAAAGGAGCAGGATGACGCGGTTGCGACGTTGAAGACGGCGATGTCGACTTATCCTGTACTGCGACAGTTTGATCCGACGAAGCCGGTGGTGCTCCTCGCGGATGCCAGCACTACGGGACTCGGAGGCTGTCTCGCGCAGCACCACGATGGGATTCTGTATCCGGTCAGCTATTCGTCTCACCGCTTAACCGCGGCCGAGCAACGCTACCCGATCACGGAGCTCGAAGGGCTCGCCATTCTACACTTGGTTAGGAGTCATAGACACTTCTTGGTCAACAACCCGTTTACCATACGAGTGCTGTCGGACCATCAGCCGCTCCAGTGGGTTCAAAAGGTGTCGACTCGGTCTGGTCGTCTCGCACGCTGGCTGATGGAACTTAGTGATTATGACTTCCGCATAGAGTTCATCCCTGGGAAGGTCAACGACGTTGCGGACGCGCTGAGTCGGCTTCATGCAGCCGGTCCCGCCGATGCGACACACTCTATTGAATTCCGCGACTATCTGAACTCGCAGGATGTGATGTCGGTGGATATTGACTTGCTCTACGTGGACAGTAGCTTTGCGACGGAGTGGGATGCAGCGTCTGCCCACATTGACAGTCTTGGGGGGGAGGATGCACACATCACAAAAGCGCTTCCGCGCGAATGGCGTCGCTATCTGGACCCGGCCGGAGTAGACGCGTTCGCCATGGAGCAGGTTCAGCAGCATGGGATAGAGCTGTCGCAGCGCTGTAACGCAGCAGCATACGCAGAATGCCCGTCATTCGCACAGCTGTTCGAGTCAGTGAAACGCGACCGCACGGACAATGGACTGGCAGAGTCAGACGGCAACAACGAAGCTGCTGGGGATAACAAAGAAGCTGCTGGGGACACCACAACATCTGAAAGGGGTAACAAAGAATCTGCTGGGGATCGTAATTCGCATGCAACAGTTCCGTCACGGATGAAGGTTGGAATGTACGTTGTCAACGGCAGTCTGTTCACGGCGTCAGGACGGCTGTGCGTACCTACGGCGATGCGAAGGGTTCTGATCGTAGAACTACATGAGAACAATGCGTTGGGGCATCGTGGATCCAAAGCAGTGCTGAATCTCCTGCAAGCGCGCGTGTACTGGCCCAGTATGGAGCGAGATGTGCGTGAGGTGGTTGCGGCATGCGACAAATGTGGTGACAGCAAGGCGACTACCACGAAGCATTGGGGCCCACTCCGCCCCCATATGCCGCCGACCCGACCATTTACTCACTATTCTATCGATTTCATGTTTGGATTCCCCAAGGACGGTGGAGGCCCGATGCAGTATGATGGGATCATGGTCTGCGTCGACATGTTCAGCAAGCGAGTCGTTGCCCTGCCAGTGTGGGAGGCAGCCTCCGCTGAGGTCATGGCAGAACAATTCTACCGCAAGGTAGTGTGCAGCCGTGGATGCATGATGAGCATTTTGAGTGACCGGGACGTGCGATTCACATCAGCCTTCTGGCGCAAGCTCTGGGCCCTTCACCACACGTCTCTGAAGATGACACCAGCATATGCGCCGCAGGCGGACGGCCAAACCGAGCGGATGAATCGTGTGCTCGAAGAAATTATGCGAGCGAATGTACAGGCGGACCAGCTCAACTGGCTGGAATTACTCGACGGGGCAGTTATGGCCGTCAACAATGCCCCCATTGCAGAGGTGGGCCAGTCACCATTCGAGATTGAGTCCGGTCTGGCCATGCGCGTACCACTTGACACGCAGTCGCTCATGGATCAGACTCACCAGAACCGTGGATCTGGCGGATTGGTCAGGGACAACATGATCTATGATGATGATGGCATTCTTCTAGATCTGGCTCCCTACCCTGGCATCTATGAGGTGGCCGACCAGGCACAGTATATGTATGACCATCCGGAGCGTATGCGGGCCATTCATCAGCTTGCGCGCGAGCAGATGGTACAGGCGAAGATCCGGATGGCTAAGCGTGAGAATGCAAACCGTCCTGTGGCTACCTACGCCGAGGGCGACTACGTTCGGCTAAGTCTGGAGCATGTTCAGCTCCCAGTATGGGCGGTGAGCAAGTGCCGGAAGCTGCGGGGCAAGTACTTCGGAGCGTTCCCAATTGTCGCCGTCCACAGTCCGCTGGCCATCCAGCTGCGTTTGCCTCCATGGCTGCACAAGAACATCCATCCGGTGTTCCATCCGATGTATCTGAAGCCGGCGACAACCACAACTACCGACGGCGGACTGCGTAAGACATTGGGCAACGTATTTGACCCGGCGGATTACGTAGTTGAGGGTATTCTGGCTCACCGGACCCGGCACAGCAAGTCCGAGTACCTGGTGCAGTGGGAACACTGTTCGTATCTCCAAAGTACTTGGGAGCCTGAATCGGGTCTAGTGCATGCGCAGCGACACTTATCTGCGTACAAGAAGAAGAGTCGTAAGATTGCGATTGACGTGGCGACGGTGCTGATGGAGGATCCGTCGCGCCCACCACGGTCCGATCGAATGACGCGATGGGTGACGGAATACTGCCGCGCAGAGGGAGACGACCCCTGCGCGGTAACGAACGGATAACTGACTTGACTACGGTATAGTAGCTTAGTCGTCACTTACGAAAGCAGCAGATGACGACACGACTACTAGCTGGGGATGTGAGGTAGTCAAGGATCAGATCCAGCGCTCAGATCCATCAACATGCACTGAGCGTGACCGTGAGCCCTGACAGGTGAGTCGGGGAATGGCACCTGTCGGGGAATGGCGTGTGCTGTGGAACGCGCTGTGTCTTAATGGATTACAAAAGGTTAGGCTTAGCTTCGTGAGCCCTATCCCCGTGTCCAGGTGCCCCCGCGGTGCGCCTGCCGTCGCCCCCGAGTGGGGACCAGTCCGTCCGGTCAGCGCGCTCCGCGCTCTCCGGCCTCGCGTCGAGGTGGTCCGCAGCGACCTCCTCTAACGCGTGCAGCAGCGAAGTAGACGAAGGGTCACCGACCCCGCCTACTCACATGAGTAGCTCAGCAAGGAGCAACGATCCCTCGGGTCCTCCAGGATCAGGCGCCTCCGGGGCGCCAGGCGCCTCCGGGGCGCCAGGCGCCTCCGGGGCGCCAGGCGCCTCCGGGGCGCAGCAGCAGGATGCTGCAGGCGCCTCCAGGGCACCACTTCTTCGTGCGGACCAGTCGCACAACGCCTCCGGGGCGCAGCAGCAGGATGCTGCAGGTGCCTCCGGGGCGCCCCTTCATCGTGCGGACCAGTCGCATGGCGCCTCCGGGGCGCAGCAGCAGGGTGCTGCAGGTGCCTCCGGGGCGCCCCCTCGTCGTGCGGACCAGTCGTACTACGTCGCCTCCGGGGCGCAGCAGCAGGATGCTGCAGGTGCCTCCGGGGCGCCCCTTCTTCGTGCGGGCCAGTCGCACGGCGCCTCCGGGGCGCAGCAGCAGGGCGCTTCGACGGCGCTTCCTCGTGCAGATACGAACCTGCACGGCGCTTCGACGGCGCTTCCTCGTGCAGATACGAACCTGCACGGCGCTTCGACGGCGCTTCCTCGTGCGGATACGAACCTGCACGGCGCCTCGACGGCGCAACAGCACGGCGCTTCGAGGGCGCCACCCCGCACGAACCCGGAGCGTACAACGATGAGGGTGAACCTGCTCCTAGAATTGCTAATGATCAGTTCAGTGGTGGTGGTCTTACATGCGATGCCTCACAGAGAGATGCGCCACAGCAACAAGGTGGGGGGCACGAAAGCAGTGACTTCACTACATGTACTTGGGCGCCCACCTCGACACGATGGCGACGACTGCTCTCACCACTGCCTCGATGTGCTCGCTGTACGAGCTGATGACATCGCAGGCTCTCTCGACCTCGCTGCGCTGTCAGGTGACACCGCTGGTCGATCTGAAGGGTGTCTGCCTCGTCACGACG
>Ga0308015_10001275_pt1 | contig 10627 bp, 8 predicted proteins | sample Neamet231_FD_203128 | JGI IMG/M metagenome (GOLD analysis project Ga0308015, IMG submission 203128) | Marine microbial communities from water near the shore, Antarctic Ocean - #231 | ecosystem: Environmental > Aquatic > Marine > Unclassified | place: Southern Ocean | collected 2014-07-28
GAACAAAAAATACTATGGAATATTAAGCCAAGCAATGGGTTAAGCAGCGAAGAAGTTATTGATATTTTGCCATTAGATAATGGTAAAATATGGCTAGCTACTGCAAAAGGTATTGATATTTATAACCCAAATACATCAACAGTAGAAAATATAAAGATCCCTGACGGTAATAAAATAGTTTCTGTTTTACTTGCTGAAGATAAAATTTTTGCCGCTTCTCTTGGTAATGGTATTTATATTTTTAACCAGCAAGGGCATCTTTTATCTCATGTTGGCCAAGGTATTAATTTTAGTGGTTTACTACGAGAAGAAGGTCAAATATGGGCTTCAGCTAGGCCCGGATTATATCGATTATCCGCGCACGATCATAAACTGAGTATGGTAGAAAATACAGAGCAATACTCTTTTAGTGGTAGTAGTTTGGTGCATAATAATACATTATATTCTTCACACTATCGCGGGGTTTTAGAATTAGATCTAACGCTTAAACCTATTTTCAACTCAAATGTTATCATCAGTAAAACGACCGTTTCGGGTAAATCGTATTTATTAAATAATACGATTACAGTGAGTGGTAGTCATGATTTAATTACCTTAGACTTAGCGAGCCTAGATTACCGACCGGGACTTGAAAAAAAATACCAATACAGAATTAATAATAATCATTGGCAAGCAATTAGTGGTGCACAGCTAACTTTAACGGGGTTAGCTTCAGGCAGCTACAACATTGAAATAATGGCAACCAATAGTTTAGGTCAATGGAGTGATATAAAAGCTTATACCGAAATTCAAGTTGAATATCCTTGGTACTGGACCAGTGAAATAAAAATTATTTATGTCATAGCATTATTTTTTATTATAACATTAACTGTTTGGTTACTCTATTTACGCACTAAGTCAATAAAGCATATCCATCACTTATTGAAAAAAGATATGAAGAATTATGGCCGGCTTATAAAAACTATCCAGCGTAATTTACAATTAACATCAACATCACTCGATAATAATGAATTTCAACAAAGCAAATTACTCATAGCAAAAAGCTTATTTGTACTTGAAGAAGCCGTTAACGCTCAAGAACCCGATAACCTTGCAGGAAAGACTTTAGAAGTTGCGATACCTTTTTTAGGTGATTTTATTCAGAGCAAGTACGAAGTTAAACTACATTTCAGCCTTGATAATAAAGTTGATTCATTAAATTATGAACTTAAGTCAGATGTATACAAGGTAATATTTGAAGCCCTAATGTCTGCTATATTTAAGAATGAAGCCAAAAGTTTTAACCTTACATTACAGGAAGTAAAGAAAAAATTATGGCTTACTATTACAAGTGACAATGACTCTTTCAACCAACTGAATAGCAAAGTTAACTTTGATCTTGCTAGTTATACAATCCGTCAAATTATCAATAAACATAATGCCTCTTTAAATACTTTTAATAACGACAATGGCAGCAGCCAGATTGTTATTAGTATTCCATTAATGGCCTTAAATTAATGTATTTATTGCTTAATTGAACATAACAATAAATACATTTACAACTTGTTGTCGTATTAATTCGAAATTAGTTCTTAATTGGTATAAAATACGCATCCTTTTATCTGTACTGGATATGCTTAAGTATATTTCAGTATCAAATCGTGTTTAAAGAGTGAAGTAATGAGCAAAAAGCTATATATCAAAACTTGGGGTTGCCAAATGAACGAGTATGATTCGCAAAAAATGGCCGAATTGTTAGACTCAACCCATGGTTTCACCTTAGCAGAGGAAGCAGAAGACGCTGATGTTATTTTGCTTAATACTTGCTCCATTCGTGAAAAAGCACAAGAAAAAGTATTCCATCAATTAGGCCGTTGGAAAAAGCTAAAAGATAAGAAGCCTGATTTACTTATTGGTGTAGGTGGCTGTGTAGCTTCGCAAGAAGGTAAAGCTATTCGTCAACGTGCACCTTTTGTTGATATGATTTTTGGTCCTCAAACATTACATCGCTTACCTGAAATGATAAACCAATTAGCACATTCAAGTAGTCCTGTTGTCGATGTGAGCTTTCCAGAAATAGAAAAATTTGATCGTTTGCCAGAGCCTAAAGCAGATGGTGCCAGTGCCTTTGTTTCTATTATGGAAGGTTGTAGTAAATATTGTACCTTCTGTGTAGTGCCTTACACTCGTGGTGAGGAAGTCAGTCGCCCACTTGATGATGTATTATACGAAATAGCACAACTTGCCGCGCAAAATGTACGTGAAGTTAACCTTTTAGGTCAAAACGTTAATGCTTATCGTGGTGAAACACATGACGGTACTATCTGTCGCTTTGCTGATTTAGTACGTTTAGTAGCAACGATAGATGGTATAGACCGTATTCGTTATACCACGTCTCATCCGGTAGAGTTTACTGACGATATTATTGAAGCTTATACCGAAGTACCTGAGTTAGTAAATCACTTACATCTTCCTGTTCAAAGTGGTTGTGATCGTATTCTTACTCAAATGAAGCGTGGCCATACGGCGATTGAATATAAGTCTCAAATTCGTAAACTGAAAAAAGTACGTCCTGATTTATCTATGTCTTCTGATTTCATTATCGGCTTCCCAGGAGAAACCGATGAAGATTTTAATGACACAATGAACTTAATCAAAGCCGTAGATTTTGATATAAGCTTTAGTTTTATTTATAGTGCGCGTCCAGGTACTCCAGCAGCAGACTTACCTGACGATATCAGTGATCAAACCAAAAAAGATCGCCTAAAAGTGTTACAAGACCAAATAAGCCATCAAGCATTACGCATAGCAAGACAAATGCTTAATACTGAACAACGTGTGCTTGTTGAAGGTCCTTCAAGAAAAAATCCGATGGAATTACGTGGTAAAACAGAAAATAACCGTACGGTTAACTTTGTCGCTCCGCATAGTGTTATTGGACAATTTGTTGATATCAAAATTACTGACGTAATTGCCAACTCTTTACGTGGTGATTTAGTGAGAGAAGAAAAAGACATGGGCCTACGTATTGCTCATTCACCTGCTGACATATTAGCAAATAACCATCATACGGCAACACCCATTAACCTTGACGATTTAGGTGTTGGTACTTTTACGCCATAGTGTTTAATTCAGGCACTTTTGAGCCCTTAAAATTTAATAAAGCGGGAATAAATTGACAATAACAACGACTAAATTAGCCCAAGAAGTTTTTAGCTTGGAACCGGTAGACAATCACAGACAAGCAAATTTGTGTGGCCCTATGGATGATAATCTAAAAACTATCGAACGACGCTTAGGTGTTGAAATAAGTTACCGCGGTCATGAATTTAAAGTGGTTGGCAAACCAGATAGTTGTTTAGCTGTTGTTAAGGCATTAAAAGACCTTTACCTTGAAAGCCAAGAAGTTAACGGTAAAGGAAAAATAATAACACCTGAAATGGTGCATTTAGCTATTCTTGATGCTAATTGTCTTGAGCAAGAACAACCAAGTAATAAAGTAACTGCTGAGTTAAATAACAAATACAACGATATAGTTACCATAAAAACCCAACGGGGTGTTATCAAGCCACGTAATGGTAATCAGCAAGATTATGTACAAAACATCATAACAAGTGATATTAGCTTTGGTGTAGGTGTTGCTGGTACAGGTAAAACCTACTTAGCCGTTGCTTGTGCTGTTGAAGCATTAGAGCGTCAAGAAGTACGCCGTATATTGCTTACTAGACCTGCGGTAGAGGCTGGAGAAAAATTAGGTTTCTTACCGGGTGATTTAACACAAAAAATAGACCCTTATTTAAGACCACTTTATGATGCGCTTTTTGAAATGCTTGGTTTTGAAAAAGTTGAAAAATTAATTGAACGTAATGTTATTGAAGTTGCCCCACTTGCTTATATGCGAGGTAGAACACTTAATGATGCCTTTATTATTTTAGATGAAAGTCAAAATACCTCTGTTGAACAAATGAAAATGTTTTTAACCCGTATTGGCTTTAATTCGCGCGCGGTTATTACGGGTGATATTACCCAAGTTGATTTACCTCGTCATCAAATGTCAGGGCTTCGTCATGCTATTGAAGTGTTGCAAGATATCAATGGGATTAGTTTTAACTTTTTTCAATCAAAAGATGTTGTTAGACATCCTGTAGTTTCTCGTATTGTTGATGCCTATGATAGTCATGATCAAAAAATGAATAGACAAAAACAAGAAAAAAAACAAGCACAACAAGTAAGTGCTAATGCAAGTAGTGATAAAAGTGAATCAAGCTAATGCCTCATGAGGTCGATCTTCAAATAGCTTGCACACCTACCAAACGCCCTACTAAAGAACAATTTCAACTGTGGGTAGATACTGCATTAACTGAAGTGAGTAGTGAACCAAGTCAAACCTTTGAGCTCACGATTCGCTTAGTTAATAATGAAGAAAGCCAACAATTAAATAGCCAATACCGAGGAAAAGATAAGCCGACTAATGTATTATCTTTTCCCTTTGAAGTTCCTGATGGTATTGAACTTAATCTATTAGGTGATCTAATTATTTGTATTGAAGTTATGGAACAAGAAGCTAAAGATCAAAATAAAGCCTTATTCGATCATTGGGCACACCTTGTTGTTCATGGCTGCTTGCATTTGGTTGGTTTTGATCATATAAGTGACAACGAAGCACTAGAAATGGAATCTATTGAGATTACTATTTTATCAAAATTAGGGATTAGTAATCCTTACATAGCACTTTAAATCATTATTTTATACATAATACAGGAATACAAATAGCTCTATGAGCGATGACAAACTCTACTCTAACAACGGTTCAGCTAATAAATCTCTTTTGCAAAAGATAATGCAAATAATAACACCTGAACCAAAAAACAAAGATCAATTGGTTGATATACTCAATGACGCTCAAGACAGGAGTTTGATTAATCCTGAAACGAAGCAAATGATTAAAGGTGTTTTAGACGTATCTGAAATGCGTGTTCGAGACATAATGATCCCTCGTTCACAAATGGTTACTATCGATATTAACCACAGTCTTGAAGAGTTTTTACCTATCATTCTAGAGTCAGGTCACTCACGTTTTCCCGTAATTAATGAAGATATTGATCATGTTGAAGGTATTTTATTAGCAAAAGACTTACTCGCTTTCAGCTTTAATGCACAAAATGATAATTTTAGTCTTCGTGATATTATTAGACCTGCCATTATTGTCCCCGAAAGTAAAAAAGTTGAACCCTTACTCAAAGAATTTCGCTCTAATCGTTACCACATGGCTATTGTTGTTGATGAGTATGGTGGTGTTTCAGGTGTTATCACTATCGAAGATATTTTAGAACAAATTGTTGGTGAAATTGAAGATGAAACCGATGACGAAATTGAAGAAGAGATTAAGCACTTAGCCGGTAATATATATTTAGTAAAAGCCCTTACCGAGTTAAAAGATTTTAATGACTACTTTAACTGTAGCTTTAATGAAGCAGATGCCGACACTATTGGTGGTATTGTTTTACGTCAATTTAACCATATGCCACAAAAAGGGGAACTATTTAGCTTAGGTAACTTTGAGTTTAAAGTACTTGTAGCTGATAGTAGACGCATGCAAATGTTACAAATAAGTGTTAATAAAGGTCACGAAATAAATGGTAAAGTAAGTGACTAAGATTAGGAAAACACCTCTTTTACAATCACTAAAAAATACGCTTATATCCCCCAGTAATTGGCTTACCTTTTTTAGTGGATTTTTTTTGGTCTTTGCCTATGCGCCTTTTTCTTATTGGTGCCTTGCATTAATTTTACCTAGCATAGTACTTTATCAAGTAAAGCAAGCGTCGCCTAAATTAGCGGCTAAAAAAATAGCTTTATTTGCTTTTGGTTGGTTTAGTAGTGGTATCAGCTGGGTTCATGTCAGTATTGACCAATTCGGTGGTTTACCACTGATTATATCTTTGCTACTGATGTTAACTTTATGTCTATACCTCTCATTATTTCCTGCACTAGCAGGTTACTTGACCGCTAAGGTAGCAAGAAATAAACAAGTAAATTTATGGTTTATCCCTTCGATTTGGCTTTTCTGTGAATATTTACGCTCTGTAGTTTTGACGGGGTTTCCGTGGTTATCACTGGGTTATACTCAAATAGATAGTCCATTGGCTAAATTTGCGCCTATTATTGGTGAAGTAGGCATTACAGGACTTATCTTACTCTTAAATATTTGTTGGGTTAAAATTTACTGTGCTCTTTCGCCTTTATGTACCGATAAACTTACCTTTAAACTTATCTTTAAAAAACGCTTTAAAAACTCCGTAACGACTACAAATAAACCATTTATTTTACCCCTAAGACTCCCCCTTACTTTAGCCACAAGTATTATACTCATAAGTGGTGTATTGACTCAGGTTAGCTGGACTCAATTAACGGGTAAGTCAGCTAAAGTTGCCCTCATTCAGGGAAATATTGCCCAATCTATTAAATGGCAGCCCGAGCAAGAATGGCCAACAATGTTAAAGTATTTAGATTTAACACGCCTTAACTATGATGCTGATATTATTGTTTGGCCTGAGTCTGCAATACCCGCATTAGAGCCTTCAGTTCAAGATTATTTGGAGACCGTTAATCGCTCTGCAATGTTAAATAACAGTGCCATCATTACAGGTTTACTCAATTACAATATTAACACTAAAGAGTATTTTAATGCTCTGCTTGTTCTAGGTAAAAAGAATGAGGGAGATAAACAAGGTTATTATTACAACCACGGTAATAGATATTATAAAAGTCACTTATTACCTCTTGGTGAATACGTCCCCTTTCAAGAATTACTTCGACCTTTAGCACCTCTTTTTAACTTACCTATGTCTTCTTTTACTGCAGGTGATTATGTGCAACCTAACTTAATCGCTAAGAATTTACATATATTGCCTTTAAATTGTTTTGAAATTGTTTTTCCTCGACAATTAGCAGCTAACTTTACTGATGAGACAAGTATGATTTTAACCGTCAGTAATGATGCTTGGTTTGGTGACTCTCATGGGCCGCATCAACACTTTGAAATTGCCAGAATGCGTGCGCTAGAATTCGGCCGCCCTTTAGTTAGAGCAACAAATAATGGGGTTACCGGTATGATAAATCATTTAGGTGAGATAACAGCAATTGCACCGCAGTTTGAGGAAGTAGTACTTAAACAAAACGTAGCTTTTGTTTCAGGCTTTACGCCTTATAGCCAGTGGCCTAATTTAATATTGTGGTTAATGATATTATTACCACTTACTTTATTAAAAATTTGTAAGCAGTAATAATATACCGCTAAGACATTTAGCTATAAAACCCAATAAAGAGAAGTGTAAATAATCTATTTATTCTTCTCTTTATTATTTGAGTTCACGTATCTTGTATGCAAGTTTTAATACACTTATTATAATTTTTTAGGGTGCAGTGATATTTTATTGCGTCCCCCCTCTTTAGCACGATGCAATGCCGCATCAACGCATGTAATCCAAGCTTCATCACTTACAATATTTTCATCTATTTCTGCAATACCAATACTAATGGTGCATTTAACTTCAATATTGTTGTAACTTATTAATGAATCGGCCACTTCTTTTCGAAGTCTATCGGCAAATACATAAGCATTTTTAAGCTGAGTATCTGATAATATAATCATATATTCATCCGCTCCATATCGCCCACAAATATCAGCTTCTCTGACATAATGGCGAATCAAGCCTGAGATATGACTAATAACTTGATCGCCAATTATATAGCCATAAGTATCGTTAATACTTTTAAAGTGATCAATATCAATCATCACCAATGAGCTGGCATTTTGGCTTCTACCCCAGCGCTTATATTCAGCCAACAAGCACGATTCCCAGTGTGTTCTATTAAATAACTGAGTCAATGTATCCGTTTGATTTAGAATGGATAATTCCTCATTCGCTTTTTTCAAACTTTGTTTATGAACCGCTGTATCTGTTACATCGTAAACAATTAAACATAAATGGCTCACCTCACCTGTCGAAGAAAGTAACGGAATAAATGTCGTATTTTGATACATAAAATCAGCACTACCTGTAACAGGACGATAACTATTAAATTTAAATAAGTAAGGTCTTTGTTCCCAGATAGTAAACGCTTTATTTTTTAACAAAAAAACTGACTCAGCCTTTCGAGTAAACCACTCTACAGGTATTTCTTTGAACTTATCAAAGATGAGTTGACCCTTTACCTGACGCGGCAATAAACCACTGTGGTTTTCCATAAAACCATTAAATATTTGAATGTTGAATTCTTTATCAAGTACAACCAGACCAACATCAATGTTGTGTAACATTTCCATTAGCCAATGCATTTCATTTAATTGTGATTTTTCTAATGTCATAACCTATTCCTATCGCCTTTTATATCACGCTAGCTTATTACTAAATTATTTAAAAATACTCTACTCTAACTTTTGACACCTAATTTAATCAATCAAATAGGCTAACTTGTCATTTAATGTTTTCATAGATGCCTCCGTAAATAGTAATAATAAATCACACTTTATAGGATAATTTTCAATGCTATAACTAATCTCTATTGCTAACGTCTTTTTCCATTTACTTGCATTATTAGCAATTAAATCAGATATTTTTCGATGTTGTCCTAATACTTCTGGGTGCCCTTGACTAAATTGAATATCAAGTTGTTCTGACATACCTTTTAAGCAAGCACCAATAAGAACATTCGCTAAATCCATTAATAGCTCTAACTCTGTGCCCATGTCTGCTTCATATTTATAATTCATTAATGAAGCAACATCTTTAAAGCTAGAGTCATTAAGAATTAACAACGCCTCGCCCGAAATACCGGCACTAATAAACCCTTGGCAAACGCCTGATGTGCTTTCGTGGTTTTCAATGTCTCGTAATGCCATACGAAGTTCACTTACCTCAATGAAATTGACATTAGGGATAGGTAACTCAACAAAAACATCAAGTAATCGAGCTAATAAGTCACCCGCTCGGCCCATAGCAACATTAGCTATTTCTTGATAGCAATCTCGCATATCTGAAGATAGAGTTAATTCAGGCTCATCGATTAGAGGTTCGCTCTCAATCTTAACTATTTCAATCTGTGGCGTTACGGGACGATCAGCCACACTAGGTACATTAGGAGCAGGAATAGTCGCTGCTACAGGTAATGCGTCTTGCTTAGCCTCTATTTCTGTCTCTTCATTAGAAAAAACACCATACGATGAAAGGACTGTAGTAAGTATTTCTTTATTAACCGGTTTTTGAATAAAACCTAATGCCCCTAAACTGGTAACGCGCTGATGTGCTTCAGGTTGAATATCACCTGAGATTACAATAGTAAGTGTTGGTAGATCTTCAGCTAAAATAGCTTCAAGAACCTCGTAGCCGTCCATTACTGGCATGTTAAGATCAAGTAAAAGCACATCTCCTTTTCCTGCTTTTATCGCTTCAACGCCTTCAGCACCATTCGTTGCAAAACTTATATCAACATCCCAATCATCTGGTAATGAGCGAGCTACTTGTTTACGCGCCATATTAGAATCATCACAAATTAATAATTTAGTGGTCATATTAATGATCAAGCCTTTAAATAAACGAGAAAAACGGCCAACATACAATGTACCTAGCCTCTTCTCAATAACCATAGTTTATCCAACTTAAAATACAATGAAAAAGTTCTATTTATAGAATTTTTTTCGTTAAACAGCTAATATCAGTTAACTACAATCAATTTTTTCAAGAAACAATGAAATTTTCTACTTCAAACATCACCTTATATACTTTTTTTATCATCAATTTTTGCGTAATGACCCACAGCTATGCCTTCAGTTTTGACTTAAATAAGCTTAAATCAACAAAAAATCTTGTTAAAGCGGGCAATAAATATATCACCCTATTAGGCGAACAGGTCAATGTGGGAGATCAAGCTCCTCAATTTAAAGTCGTTGATAAAAATTTTTCACCGGTTACATTGAGAAGCTTTGAAGGACAAACACTACTCATTTCCGTTGTTCCCAGCTTAGATACTGGTGTTTGCTCTATTCAAACAAAACGCTTTAATGAAGAGTCTGCCACACTACCTAAAAACATTACCGTATTAACGATAAGTAATGATCTCCCTTTTGCTCAAAAACGTTTTTGCGATGTTGAAAAGGTAGAAGGGGTTAAAGTACTCTCTGATTCAGTCTGGCGTAACTTTGGGGTGAGTTATGGCTTACTCATAAAAGATATGGGACTACTTACACGTGCAGTATTTATTATTAATGACCAAGGCATTATTGTATATAAAGAGCTTGTTGCTAATATTTCTCAGCACCCTGATTATGATAAAGCATTAACCAAAGTAAAGTATACTGCGCCAGTTATTGTTATTGATGCGCTAACGAGTGATCTAATAACTAAAGAAAAACCAATAAAAATAATTGAAAAATAATTATGTGAGTTTTAATATAAAAATTTAAAACGTAAATTTCAACGAAGTAAATACGCTAAAGTAATTAGCGTATTTATGGGGGACATTTTTAACTATTGATTTATAAAGATATTTATTAAAGTATTAAAGCCTAGAAAGATAACTATTCATATACAAATCTTATTGAGTGGCCATTAATAAATTTTAATTTTATTCTTCCCTGTTTGATTCT
>Ga0308015_10001276_pt1 | contig 10619 bp, 4 predicted proteins | sample Neamet231_FD_203128 | JGI IMG/M metagenome (GOLD analysis project Ga0308015, IMG submission 203128) | Marine microbial communities from water near the shore, Antarctic Ocean - #231 | ecosystem: Environmental > Aquatic > Marine > Unclassified | place: Southern Ocean | collected 2014-07-28
TATGACCCGAAGAATGTAAAGTTTAGGTCACCAGAAAAAGAATGGGACATTATGGTAAATCGGTTAACTACTGAATATCCTATGTATGTACAGACTGAAATTCTAGCATTGATTAAAACTTTAGTGCCGATTGATTTTAATATAACTGTTATGGGTATTACTTTTGATATAGTAGAGGTGTTTGAAGATCCATCATCTATAAAAGAATCTATAAAAGAAGAAGCAGATAGACTATATGAAATGTTACCAGATGCATATAAGAACTATGAAAAGTTTGAAACAAAAGAATTAAAAGCCGATGCAGTGTGGAACTATATTAGAACAGAAATGAAAAAGCAAATGAATCTGTTAATGCATGGTGGTTTCGGTGCACTTATAAGCAAATTTGATACAATATGGAGCGCATTAGGATTACCCTCATTACCGACACTAGAAGAAATTGATATAGAAGCATTAGTAAGAGATAAGACTGCAGCAGAACTTAAAGCAGTATCAGTCTTTGGGTTTACTTTAGAAGATTTATTAGGGGGTGAAATAACTAATAATCTACAGATAGATGACTACGATAAAGAAAGATTAAAAGAAAAAGCAAGACAGTTTGCTGAAGAATGGCAAACATACTTACTAAAAGAATGGATGCAGACTGTAACTAAATTCTTTTCAGCTATAGGACTAGGTGCATTAACAGAATGGACTTCATTTAATTTTTGTCAATTCTTAACACTGATAGGGTTTAACCCAATAACAATAACTCTACCAACGTCTGTATCTACCGTAGCTGCTAGTGCCGGAGTAACTTTACCAACACTAGAGGTAGTAAGTAACGATACTTCTGGTTTATATGAATTTACTACAGTATTAAATCAGAATAATATATTTACACCAGCAAGAGATTTTCCAGTTACTGGTGCACCAACTGTAATTTTGGATAATGTTTTACTTACAGAGACCGATGACTATGAATGGGCAGGTGTTGGTTTATCATTAATTGCTCAACCTTTACCTAGTAAGAAATTACTAATCATACAATAAAAGGGTATAAATACTAATATGGCAAGTTCACCTACAATACTATCCGATAGAAGTATATCGGGAGATTTAAAGAAAGCGAGGATCACCTCCCGAGTAAAGGGCTGGAGAGACTTAGACCTGTCTTTAACATTACATCCAATTAGAAAGGATATAATTCCGTTAAAAGATGATAACGCTATTAAGAATTCGGTAAAGAATTTGTTGCTTAGTAATTTTTATGAAAGACCTTTTAGTAGGGATATAGGTGCAAATTTAAGAGCACTACTATTTGAACCAGCCGATGCTATTACAAATATTGCGCTGAGAGAAAACATAGCATCAGTTATAGGAAAATATGAGCAAAGAGTAACACTACTAGGCATTGAAATAAAATACCAAGAAGACTCGAATGCATACAACATTACAGTAATATTTAAAATAAAAGAATTCGATACCAATGAATCGGTCGAAATCGTATTAAGAAGGTTGAGGTAACCCATGGCGAGTAACTTAAATGTAACAGAATTAGATTTTGACCAGATAAAACAGAATCTTAAAAATTATTTAAAAACCCAATCTGAGTTTAATGATTATAACTTTGAAGGGTCTGGTCTTAGTACTCTACTTGATGTATTGGCTTATAATACACACTATAATGCAATGGCAGCTCACTTCTCATTGAATGAAGCATTCTTGGACTCAGCACAGATTCGTGGTAACGTAGTCACAAGAGCTAAACTTCTGGGATACGTCCCTCGGTCTGTTCTCTCACCTAGAGCATCAGTTAATATTGTTATTGATGTTACTAGTGAAGTGGGAACTAAGCCTAATAACTTAACTATGCCCCGTGGCACTAAGTTGAGTACTACAGTAGCACAACAACAATTTCAGTTCGTTACATTACAAACTCAAACTGCTCCTCTAGTAACCAGTAGTGGTACATCTACATACACCTTTACTGCGGCAGCTATTGCCCAAGGTTATTATAAGACACTTAAATATAGAGTAGACAATGATATTGAGAATCAGAAATTCCAACTGTCGGACTCTGATGCAGATACAAGTACATTAAGAGTACGAGTGCAAGAGAACGAAGAGTCTACAGCATTCGATATTTATACAAGGTTTGAAACACTATTGAATGTTGATGCTAAGTCTAAAGTATTCTATCTACAAGAAAATGCTAGTAACTATTATGAAATTTATTTCGGTGATGGTGTTACTGGTAGAAAACCAACGAACAATAATATTATTACTCTCGACTATGTTTTCACCGAGGGAGATGAATCTAACGGCGCTAACGTGTTTACTCTGTCTGATTCTATCGGTGGGTTTGGTAGTTCGGTAGTAACTACGGTATCGGTAGCTGCAGGTGGTGCAGACCAAGAAACTTCTGAATCAATACGATTCAACGCACCTCTGACATTTACATCTCAGAATAGAGCTGTTACATCAGATGATTATAGGTCGATCATACAAAGAGAATTTACAAATATTGCCTCTATCTCTTGTTGGGGTGGTGAAGACCAAGATCCGCCAGATTATGGTGCTGCATATATCTCTATTAAACCTATTGTTGCAGAGACATTATCTCAAGCAGAAAAGGATGAGATTACGGGTACTATTCTTAAAGGTAAGAGCGTAGTTTCTATTACACCATATATTGTAGATCCTAATTATACTTACTTAGAACTAGATGTGTTCTTTAAGTATAACCCTAACCTTACCGATAGAACATCAGTAGAATTAACTTCTGTTGTGCGTGATACTATTTCTGATTATAACTTTAACCAGTTGAATAAGTTTGATGGTGTGTTTAGGCATTCACAAATTACAACACTCATTGATGCATCAGATCCATCTATTCAAAACTCTACAGTAAGACCGTATATGTTTATGACAATTACGCCGTCCATTGTAGAGAATACTAATAACCATGAATTGAAATTTACATCGCCGTTTTATAAGTCGGGAGCATCTACTGATTTTATTCTTACATCAACAGCGTTTAAGTTGGCGTATTCAGGAACTATTGACCATTACTTCGGAGATATACCCCTTGCAAATTCGGTGAATAGACAAGTAATTATTTACAAGATTGTAGATGGTGCTAATGTAACCGTTATAAATGATGCTGGATTATTAGATCCAGATAAGGGTACTATTACACTTAATAGTTTTACAACATATAGTGCTGCTAATATTCGTGTTACAGTTACCCCAGATTCATTAGACTTGGCTCCTAAAAGAGACCAGTTAATTGCTATTGATCCGTTAAGAGTTAATATTACTCCGAGTGTTGATACTATATCTGTATCCGGCTCTACAGGAACTATTAATTACTCTACTCCATCGAGATTAAGATAATGGCCCAATATGGAAACGACATCGCCTCACCCGGATACATTGAGTCTACTGCGTCATCTACTAGAAAGAGTAAAGAAAAACTCAGAATAGACTCATTGATACCTTCAGAAATTTTAGAAAATTCTGCGGGCATGAAACAACTACTGGAAGCATACTACACATTTATGAACTTAGATGAGTTTATTTATGCAGAGAATGAAAACTTCCAAGATGTTGTACTAGACGGTAAAGCAGTATTTAGAATATCAGATCCTAAGAATGAAAATGATGCCTTCTTTACAGATGAGCAGGGTGCAGATTCTACAATGACTGTGACAAATGCCGCAGGTACTGTTACTACTATATCACTAAACGATGTAAATGTCAACATATCTAATGGTAATGAACTACCAGGTTCTCTTGCATTAGAAACATCAGAGATTGGTAAGACCTTTCAGGTTCTTGGCCTAGCTGCACATAACGCTTCTACTGCAAAATTAAATACTCCTATTAAACATTGGGTCGGCCCAGGTCCTTCTCATGTACTTAATAACATTGAACGGGCAATGGATATTGATAATAATTCAGCTCAATTCTTGGAGTTAATGCAGAAAGAAATTGCATCAGTAATACCAAGAAACATTACCGTTAACAAAAGAAACCTGTATAAGAATATTGTTGACTACTATAAAATTCGTGGTTCAGCAGATTCTATTGAAGTGTTCTTTAGACTACTATTCGATGATGAAGTGGAAGTACAGTATCCATGGGATAAAACTTTAATTCCATCTTCAGGTAATTGGGACGTTAATGCTGCACTGCCTAGAGGTGGTCAGTATCTGGACAATAAAGGTCAACTATCTAATGTTATTAAGATACAAGATTCTTTAAGGTATCAGAAATTCTCATATCTTATTAGAACAGGCCAGAATGTATCCACTTGGGAAAATGTATTTAATAGATTAGTACACCCTGCTGGATTTAAATTCTTTGGTGAAATTCTTATTATTATAGAATTAAGTAAGGCTATTCTTGGTGAAGATGTAACCGAAGGCGATACTTTATTCCGTAAAGTATTATCTGCTATGCCAGAAAGGCAGCCAGGTGCAATTGGTATTGAAGATTTACCATTGCTAGTAGAAGCCTTTGCTTCAGTATTTTTACCTTCAATACAATCTAAAATACACAGAAGTGGTACAATTAGTGTTCCTATTTCTAAAATTACTAATGGTATTGTAACATCGGTATCTGTTATCCAAGGTGGTAGTGGTTACCTAACTGCACCGACTATAACTTCTTCTGATACTGGAACACCTTCAGGATTTACTGCAGGTACATTTGTCCCAACTGTAGCAGCAGGTGCTGTGACTGGTATTAGTATTACTAGTGGTGGTAAAGATTATAATACACCTGCTATGGTAGCCGCGGCACCAGCAGCTATAGTATTTGATGGAAGTGATGATGAGGTTGCTGGAACTGGTATTGTTAACATAACAGATAATACTATTAAGTTGACTTCTGCACAAGCTGCAGCATTACCTGTAAATTCTCAAGTAGTTTATAGTTCAGGTGGTGGTACTTCAATAAGCGGCTTGACAAGTGGTGGAACAGTATTTATAAAAACAAATACTTCCAATGAGGTTACACTATCCGCTACTCAAGGCGGTGCTGTTATAAACATCGCAGGTGTTGGTTCGGGAACTTCTCACTCATTTACAGGCCAGACTGCAACGTTTACCCCAGCGAAGACTGATGGAATCATTACTGGACTTGAAATAAGTGATCCAGGTTTTGGTTATTCATCTGCTCCAGCAATAACATTTAATGGTGTTGCTATCTCAGGTCAAACGATAGGGACACCTAATATTTCAATAGGCATCGATGCCCAGGGAAGATTGGATGTAGATAATATTACTATTACTAGTGGTGGTAGTAATTTTGCACAAGTGTTCGGATTCGTAGCCGCTAATTCTAATTCAGGATCTTTGGCAGCTATTGATATTGCAGGTGCCGCTGATAAAAATTATGCTAGTGTACCTACTATTGTAATAGCAGAACCTACTGCTAAAGATGCAGCTGGTGTTCTTCTTAGTTCTAATGTACAAGCTGTAGCAACATTCACATTAAATAGTGACAAAGAAATTAATGGTTATAATATTACTACTGCGGGTTCTGGTTACACAAGGAATCCTAATGTACGAATTGACTCTAACGCTAATAACGAAATTAGGGCAAAGAATATTGAACCAATTCTTATTCTTCTACTTAATCACTTATCGGATAGGTCTAAGACCCAACCACAAAATAACTACTTTAATCGAAAGGGTAATACTTACCTAAACAGTGCTAAACGCTATGGATATAATGAAACTTTGAAAACATTAAGTAGTGTTCAGATAAATAGTACTGATACAACCATTATAAATAATAGTAATGTGAATTCTTTTATTCATACTAATTAATAGGAAACAACAAAATGACTGCTATAGTAACATCAAATTTTAGGGTAATAAACGCCGAGAATTTTAAAGAAGATGTAGCTGATGCCGCAACTAGTGTATATGTAGGAATCGGAAAAGCTGATGTATGGTCTTTAACCACATCAGATACAACTGATACCACACCCTTTACTCCAGTTGATGCGTTAGACGCATTAGGGGAGGCCTCTCAGAATATGATAGGTATGAAATTAATCGGAACTGCAGATGTGTCTCATGTCATTCCAAGATATACTTGGGCGTCAGATGTGAGTTATCACGCTTGGGATTCAGATGATGGTTCTATCTTCGATAAGAAATTCTATATTTTAACATCAGAATTTAAGTGTTATAAGTGTATTAAAGCAGGTGGTTCGGTATCTACTATTCAACCGACACAAACACTTACTGCTCCAACTACTGAATCTGATGGATACATTTGGAAGTATATGTTTACAATTTCAGTTGCTGATGCAGAGAAATTCTTAACTACTTCATATATGCCAGTCAAGACTGTTTCCCTTGCCTATGCTACTGATGCTCTTGCCGAGGCTGCACTTTCTGAAGCCGACTATGCACAATATCTTAACCAAAAGGCCTCATTATCTTCGGCTACTGCTGCAGGTATTGAGAGAGCAGAAGTCACTGCGGCTGGTAGTTATTCAACTACTCCAACAGTAGTTATTACCGGAGACGGTACTGGTGCTACTGCTACAGCAGTTAGGTCTGGTACTTCTATTACCGGTATTACAATTACCAATAAGGGTACTAACTACACTGTTGCTGATATTACTTTCAGTGCAGGTGATGCAGCTGCTAGAGCTGTTATTGCTCCAGAAACTGGACACGGAGTGCAACCAATTAAAGAACTTGGTGCATTCTTCATAGGATTAAATAGTCAACTTACCGGTAACGAAGGTGGTGATCTTACAGTAGGTAATGATTTCAGACAGGTTACTATTGTTAGAAATCCTAAAGTCTATGGCCCAGGCGCTATCGCAACTGCAGCTAGTCTTAAAGCTCTAAAGGCATTAGACTTTGCAGCGGCTACTACAAGTTACTTAGTGGATGAATTAATCGTCGGTGGAACATCTGGCGCTCAGGCATATGTTGTTGAGAATGACACTGCTACTGGTAAAATTTATTATCATCAAAATTCTAAGACTGGTTATAAATTATTCCAAAATAGTGAGGCTGTTGTAGGTCAAACTAGTTCAACTAGTGTTGCATTGAAGGGAGCTTCTGCACTATTATCTCCAGAAGTACATCCAGGTACAGGGGATATTATGTTCTTAGAAAATAGAAACCCTATTAATAGAACCGCTACACAGATCGAAGACATTAAAGTTATCATTGAATTCTAATATACATAGTATATTAAATAAAAGAGAAAGGAACCTATGAGCACAACTACAATCCACAGACCCGAGCTTACTGGCGTCACGCCATATTACGATGATTTTGATGAGACAAAGAATTATCATAGAATTCTGTACAGGCCGGGCTATGCAGTACAGGCCCGTGAGCTTACTCAGATGCAGACAACTTTTCAGGCACAGCTTGATAGGTTTGGCCAGTATGCCTTTAAACATGGTTCGAGGGTAGTTGGTGGTAAAGTTACCGTAAATGTTGAATACGATTTTATTAAAATTGATTCTTCTTTTGTGCATAGCACACAAGGTACTTTAAATAGTGATGGTTATCTTTCATCGTTTGTCGGAACTACTATTACTGGTAGTAATAACTCTGGTACTAATATTACGGCTAAGGTTCTTGCTGTAGTTGCTTCAACTGGTGCTGCTGATCAGCCCAATACGCTATATATTAAATATAATACTACTGCTGGTGCTAATAGAAATGTAACTGCCTTTGCGGCAGGAGAAGAATTTTCCTCAAGTGGTGCTACTACTTATTACGGTCAAGTTCAATCTTCAGGAACTCCTACAGGTCTTGGTTCTAGTGCAAATATTGAAGAGGGTGTTTACTTTATATCTGGTACATTTATTTACGTTCCAGCTGCGACACTTATCTTAGACAAATATACAAATACTCCATCATACGTTGTTGGTCTTCTTGTTAACGAAGCTATCGTTGATACAGATACAGATAATAGTCTTAAAGATAATGCACAGGGAACTCCAAACGAGGCAGCGCCTGGTGCAACAAGATATAAAATATCAACTACTCTAATCAAAGAATCACTAACAGATCTTAACAGCACTAATGCAAACTATGTGACTCTATTAAGAATTGTAAATGGTGTTACTACAACCGATACTACGGATATATCTGTTAGTGCAACTACTGAATTATCCAAGAGACTTGCTAGAAGAACATATGAAGAATCTGGTAACTACTCAGTTAAACCATTCCAGTTAGACATTAGAGAACATTTAGACGATGGTACTAATAACGGATATGTTGCCTCTGGAGCCGGAGGCGTTGAGACTAAACTTGCTATTGGTGTTGAACCCGGCGTAGCTTATGTTCAAGGTTTTAGAAATGAAAACATTGCTACTAATTACATCATAATTGATAAGCCTCGATCGGCTTCAGATTCAATTAATACTGATGCTAATGCTAATGTCGCAACTCCTGTAGGTAACTATATCAGATTAACTGTCGGTAGTATTAAAGGTGCACCTGATTTATCTAACTTCGCTACTATTAATCTGTATGCTGCTGATGACCAAAGTGGGTCAGTAGTAGGTACTGCTCGAGCAAGAGCTATGGAAAAGATTGGTACCGAAATACGATTACACCTATTTGACATTACTATGACTACAGGTAATTTCTCTTCGGTACAAAGTTTGCAACAGAACGCGGCCAATGGTATTCACTTTATAGCAAACGTTGCAGATAGTACCGGCCTCAGATTTGACCTTGGTAATAATGGGTTGGTATTTAAACTCCCATATCGTGCTGTTAAGTCACTGTTTAATAGTGGAAGTAGCACTACAGAATACACAGTCAAGAAAGATTTTTCGGCAATAGTTACTTCTAATCAGTGTTCAATCAGTGTTCCTTCTGGCCAAGGCCACTTTACAAATGTCAATACTGCAACTATGATTTCTGCGGGTACAGTAGTAATTAATAGTAATGCATATTCCACAATAGTGGGTGCTCCAAGTGATGGAGTTACAACATTAACCTTTAATATCACAGCTGCCAATAACACTAAAGTAAGAATTCTTGCAGATGTAGAAGTAGATGGCGGAGATAAAACACAGAAAGAAAAATTAAGACAGAACAATACAAGTGTGACTTCAGCGGCCAGTGCCGATGGTACATACTCACTAGGTAAAGCAGATGTTATTAGAATTGTATCTGTAGTAGATGCAACATCAACTAATGTAACAGAAAGATTCACGCTTGATAACGGACAAAGAGACAACTTCTACGATATAGGTAAAATTGCTAGAACCCCTGGGTCTTCTCCGGTTACGGGTTCTCTTACTATCGTGTTTGATTATTATACACACGGTGCTGGTGATTACTTCTCTGTCGATTCATATCCAACTGCTGACTATAACACTATACCATTATTTAGCTCTGCTCAAGGTGCAGTTGAATTAAGAGATTGTATAGACTTTAGACCTAGAAAAGATGACTCAGGGGCAAACTTTACATCTTCAGGAGCTTCTCTAAGTAGTTCACCAGATCCTTCACATGCGATGAATATGTTTGTTAGCTATCACATGGCTAGAATTGATAAATTGTTCATAACCAAAGAAGGTGAGATGAAAGTCGCGAAGGGTGTACCATCTGAAAATCCTAAAGCACCTTTAACTCCAGAAGATTCTATGGGTCTATATGACCTAAGATTAAAGCCATATGTCTTTGGTGTACAAGATGTTGTTCCTAAACTTATTGACAATAAAAGATATTCTATGTCGGATATCGGAAAGATTGATAAGAGAGTTAAGAATTTAGAATACTATACTGCTCTTTCATTACTAGAACAACAAGCTGCTAACACTCAACTGTTTGATACTAATAACTTTAGTAGAACAAAGAATGGTTTTGTAGTAGACGGATTTAGAGGACACAACGTAGGTAATAGTGGAAGTCCAGATTATCAAAATTCAATAGACAAGACTCCTGGTACACTAAGATCCAAATATAATAGTACTTCGGTGAACTTGATACGTAAAGCTTCAGACTCCGGTACTGTAGTTAAACACAGTTCAGTAATGGTACTACCACATACTTCGGTTGTGCACACAAGTCAACCATTTGCATCTATTGCAGTTAATGTAAATCCATATAACGTGTTTAATTGGACTGGCGATGTTGTATTGTCTCCCGATAAAGATGAATGGAAAGAGACTGATGTAAGACCTGACGTTGTTGTAAATGATGAAGGTGCTTACGACCAATTCCTTGCCATGGCAGATGAAAGTGGTATTCTAGGAACCGTATGGAATGAGTGGGAAACAAACTGGACTGGAACCGATGTTGATGTTACTACTACCGGTGGTCTGGGTGGTATGCAAGACTTATGGATAGGCGGAGAAGGTGGATTTACTGGTGGCAGACAACTGGGATTACGAGGCTTTGGCTTCCAAGCTGCTACTACAACTACAACTGCTACAACCGTTACAGAAAATCAGTCAAGAGTAGGATTAACTACTACTGTTGGTTCAGACATTGTTTTAAAAGACCTAGGTGCTAAAGTAGTAGAAGTGAACTTTGTTCCATTTATGAGATCAAGAAAGGTTTACTTTAAAGCTTCATTACTAAAACCTAATACTAAAGTATATCCATTCTTTAATAATACTAGTG
>Ga0308015_10001278_pt1 | contig 10607 bp, 4 predicted proteins | sample Neamet231_FD_203128 | JGI IMG/M metagenome (GOLD analysis project Ga0308015, IMG submission 203128) | Marine microbial communities from water near the shore, Antarctic Ocean - #231 | ecosystem: Environmental > Aquatic > Marine > Unclassified | place: Southern Ocean | collected 2014-07-28
GGGCCCAGTTCTTGCGACTTCTTGATAGTCGCATGGCCACATCTCGCCAAACAGCAGATCCGGTCTCACGAGACTGTGCCTTCAATACGTCGATCATGTCGACTAACTGAGTATTTGTCTTGTTTGTAGGATTGCTCATTTAACTCCCTCGATGCTTTGAAGCAGGCCGCCGTCTCGCCGACCCATTATCAAACCACCGACGCGGTAGGGCTGTACTGCGCGCCGCAGTGCAGCGTTTGGCGTAAGCACTCTGTTTCAAGTGAAGCGCGCCAAAAGCACCTTATCATTCGAATAGAATATCGCCTTGGGCATCGAGTAATTCAATGGTTAATCCCGCTGCTCTGCCTTGAATGATGATCTCATCATGAAGTGTGTCCGAAAATGTGTCAAGAGCGCCCAATTCGGTTCCGCCGGTGATATCGGTTAGTTTGTCGATGAGGTGATTGAGAACACATGAGACTCCGTAGGCTTGACCTGCTCGGAATGCGTGATCAACGCCACCAATTTCTGGGTCTTCTGCCTTCATGCGGAGCATGATTGTTTGAGAATAAGCGACAAGTGCGCCATAAATGGCTTCGATGACTTGTGCAGCTTCGACATCATCCAACAGGTTCTGAGAAGTTGTGAGACCAGCAACAACTGCACGTTCGTAAATTTTGAACGCCGCAATGGTGTCTGTAGTCTCAATTTGCATAGCCTCGCCGATAAGTGCCTTCCAATCGTCCATGGTACTACCACACGCACCCGCTCTTTGAATGTTAAGGCGATAATTTCGTAAATTATCCAATCCCGCCGACAAATCAGACCCGATGGTCTTGATCATACAAGGCAACGGCTAGGTGGGCGCAACGCATTGCGCCACACCTATGCCACGTTGTTCAGATTCAAAGTGAGAATCCTGAATTTTCGTCGCCTTCATCGAGTCCTGCTTGACGCATTGAACCATCTGCTGCTACGAATTCACCGGCTTTGGTTTGGACATCGTAAAGATTAACCAAATCCTTTCTTCCAATTATTCCTTCCTCGCCTAATGCAAGGGTTAGGGAACTAGAGATTGCATTTAGTGTAACCAATGCCTTATCGCGGTGTTCAACGCCGATGTTGTGATCGGAATATCTTGCTTCTTCAAAGATTGTTAAGAATCCATCAAGTTGCTCGTTTGGCACCATGCTGAAAGCGGCACGGACTGCTGTTTCAAATTCACGGGTTGTTTCGTAAACCTTCTTCATGAATCCATGCTTTCTAAAGTGCTTGACCAAATTCTTGTAGCAGTCGAAAATTGCAGCGATATACTCGTTACTTGCTTCCAATTGCATCATTGTATCAGTCAATATACCCTTTAGAGCATGTACCTGGCGACGCTCTTGTACACGTTGCCAATACATGAATCCTGCAATAAGTGCAGCCATCAAAACGATTGCAAACGCCATCATAGTTTCAGGGGTGAATAATGATGATTGCGAATTAAAGTTGCTTGGTTCTGCCCATACGACTTCGTGAGTAATGTTGTCTTGGGACTCGGAGAAGTAGGTGGAACCTGGGTAATATGCAATAATACGCCATCTTCCTTCACAATCAACACCATTACAAGTTTTACCATCGAAAGCCCACTCGAAGCTTGCGTGTCCTTGTTCATTGGTCTTGGTCTTGTTAACTCCTTCCTTAACCCACTCATTATCTTCAGAGTAGAATTGGCGTACGAACCATACTTCTTCGTTTTCAACAGCTAAGTCAAGACGGTCGCGTAATAGTGCGATTTCACCGATGATAGCAGTTCCTTCTGGAACTCCGTTACTACCTGAATGGCTCCATGTTTGCTTAACCTGTAAGTCAACACGAGAACGCACTAGGATTTCGATATCCATGCTCGAACCGTTCAATGCATTCGATGAATCCTTATCACAACCTCCGGCAACACGTAAATCTGGTTCAAATGCAACCCTTAGTGTTCTAAATCCTTCTAACTGACCTCCGGTCGTTTCAATTCCCTTTAGCGATGGATTTTGCAGTTGATCTCCACTGAACCATTCTATCGTACCATCTAATTCATCAGTACGGATTGTTGCAATTGGGCGAACATTTTGATCAGGGTCAACATAGATGTTCAAACACTTTCCACCAACGTATTGGCCATTCGATTGTGTTAGTTTTGCATCAATGTGGAATGATTCCTTTAGGTAAAGTACAGGATATGTACTTCCGTTAGGTGCCATCCATGATTCAACACTGGACTTGAATGGTCCAACTTCCATTACTGAAAGCGTAGAGTTGGAGAAAACGTCAAACTCAGTTTGCACTGTCTTGTTTTCATAACGGTATGCATCGTTGTTGTCATATGATGAATAGATGACAGATACCTTTGCCTTTCCAGCCATTACGTCACTAAGAGGACAAGTAATCGCGTAGAATCCATCTGAGTCAGTTGTTGATGTCGGGCAAGCAACAGGGCCGGTTTGGCCGTTAACCATCTCGTAATTAACACGGATAATTCTGTTTGTTAGGTTAGTGCCGAGTTCATCTGACAACTGTCCAGTAACAACCATTGGCTTAGGAACGATTTCACCGGTCATAGGGTCAACTTCGCTTGTGTAAACAATTTGGTCAGCGACTTCTAAATTAGTGCGGCCGATTAAACTGAATCCATTTGCGTTATGAGTCATTATCACACGGTAGTGGTCGTTACCAGGCGTACTTACACATGGATCCCATGCGCCTTGTATTCCTAAGTAAGACGCTTCTAATGGAGCGCATCCTTCGTTTGGAAGTGTTTCTTCGAAGCGAAGAATTACATTGACTGGTCCGAATCCATCAGGTAAGAAAGATTCTGGGTCATCGCGTAATAGTTGTGGATTCAATGGGCTGATATTGGATTTCAAACATCCAATTGTTTCATTGCGGTCTAAGTTGCCGTCCGAGTTTGCATCTCTGTCTGCAAATCCATCACCGTTACCATCATAGAAACATAGGTGAGAACCATCAGGTTGTGGTTCTGGCAAAGATATCAATCCAGCTTGTGGTGCAACAGTTGCAACAACTTGACGGTGGTTGATTCCATCGAAGGACTTACCTTCGAAGATAACATCAACTAATCCACCATCAGGCGCTTCAGAACCATCGAGAGCAGCTCCACCGGAGTCACGCTGTAGAGTCTTATTGTCATCCACAATTTGTGCCGTGAAATCCCAACGGTCTCCAGATTGGCGTAAGTTCGGGTCGGCTGTTGTAACAGACAAGTAAGATCTTGAAACAACCCACACTTCTTGTGTTGCTGTATTACCCTTCATCAATGGAGTTCCTGCATATTCAAATTGCAAGGTGAAGTCACCTAATGCATCTTGTGCTGAAACATTGAAAGGAATCTCAAAGAATCCATTATCATCTGTGTAATTAACACCCGTTCTTCCATCGAATGACCAAGTGTAATTGACTGGGGCATTGCGCACTGGTTGTAGAGAATTGTCAACCAATTTCGCTTGAATCGTTGTGTTGGTATTACGATAAAGGCGAGGTAGAGAGGTTGTTTGGAAATCCGTAGTACCTACAACTGTTACGTTGATGTATGCCCCTGTATGCGAGAGCGTTGTCGAGTTTCCAGTGAAATAGTATGCAGAGTTAGTGAAATCAACTCTTACACCATATGTTCCTGAACTGTATTGACTGAACCAAGACCAGTTGTAATCGTATGTTGCATCGCCGTCCTTCATAATTGGGCGTTGAGCATATGCTGTCTCTTGTGCGCCCATGAATTGTCCATTGTGGTCAACGTCGATTTGCAAAGCGACCGGGTCTGCATCCCATGCATCATTGGTTCTATTTGTGACAGTACCAATGATTTGGAAACTTTCTCCGGTATTCATTTCTGGAACGATTTCACAACGAACTGGGCTTTGTGGGTCTGTTGGATCAACAGCACCACAAGGCGGTAAGTTAGAATCTCCTCCATTGACCAAATTGATGTACCAATGTGTTGTATTAACAGATATGAAATTACGTAGTCTTGCAGATTCGCCCAATAGCGTTGCAGGATTTCCGTCCCAATTTGTAGCGTATGGTTTGTAGTTAGCAACATCATTGAAGTTGATTCCTGCTGCAGTCAAAGCCTGTGCGTGGAATAAAGTTGCCCAGTCGCCAAAGGTACCATCACCATTGTTGATAGTAGCGTCAAAGTAGTAAACCGGATTAATTCCGTTTGCAACCATTTGACCTTCGATATTCATGCGATGCATAATACGTACTTGGAATGGTAGTGATTCATCACCATGTAACCAAGGGAATGGCCATTCACTTGCTAATTCTGGTGAAACTCTTGCGATAATTTCAATATCTCCAGAAGGCAAACTTGTATTAGAATAATCATATCTTACTGGCACACCGAGGTTATCTAGAACTACGTTGTGGCTTACAGTTAATGTATCCCAAACAATTTCTTCATATCCGCCTGGAATCTGGCCAACGCCATTATCCATAGTTGAGTTCCAGCGAACTTGTTTCCAAGTTCCAGAAATTCCTAAATCTTGGATAAAGGTCAAAGAAGCCCAACCAGACGAATCTGTTCGGTATCCTTCTCCACCGAATCCAGTGAAGTTAGTTGGGTGGGTCGTGTTACCGAAAATTCCACCAAAGATAGAGAATGTAATAGGTGCGTTCTTGACACGGCTATCGAAAAGTCCACGTTCCCAATCCGCTGAGTAGTGCGCCTTGAAATCGAGCCAGAATGGTTGTTCGTCACTGCGGAAATATTCCCATGCTGAATAATCAACTGTCAGATTTGCTTCTACACCGACATTGTAAGATTGAGAAGTGTTGCCATTAAATGCGAACATTTCTGTTACTTCAGCATATACGATATATGTTGAACTATCACCTACAGTAATATCTTCAGGGTATAGGAATTGTCCGACGCTGAAGTTTCCACCAGTATTTGTCAAAACGTCAGTTGTTTCAACTGCTTTGGTTCCATTTGCGGTCCACTCAATAGTGACTTGGACAGGTAGCCCAACCGCGTTCTCCATCATTCCAGAAACCGGATTCACCCAATCTACGTGTCCGCTGAAAATCGCTGGTGAACGTGCATCAATCCAAAGATTGTTTGGAACATTCATAGTGATGAAAGTTGGAGCTTTGTCATCCTCATCGAGAACACAATCATTGTCATGATCCCAATCACTTGATTCTGAACCTGCATAACATGTATCACTGGTGAAGGTGTTTTCCAAATGGTCGAAATCAGGATCTTCACGTGTGTCATTATCGTCGTCATTGTCTACTGCATCCGGACCTGTTCCACTATCAAGAGGATTAGCGATACCTTCGCCATTTCCAAAGTCATCGTGATCCCAAGGGTTGGTTGAGTTACGGTCAAAACGAGTAGGCCAAAGAAGAACTTCGTCTACGTCCTGCATTCCATCTTGATCGTCATCGAGGTCAATATCATCGCGCATACCATCGTTGTCGTGGTCAAAGGCTTGAACTAGACTAATTGCAAGTTCTACAGTGTTAGAAATTCCATCTGCGTCCCAGTCATCATCTTCCCAGTCAACAATTCCATCATTGTCATTGTCGAATGGCATTTGTTCTTCTCCCCAGAAACAATTTGGCATTTGTTCTTGAACTACATCGCTGATTCCATTATTGTCATCATCGAAGTCTTCGGCATCGGGAACGCCATCATTATCATTGTCAACGTCGTAAAACTTTGGTGCGCGTAGACCTTGAGCCATTACACCTTGATCCCAAACTGCTTGGAACCAACCATCTTCGTCAACGTCAGCATCATTACCATCGTCATCATTGTCTTCACAATTAGTTCCTGTGAAGAATGCACCAGCGTATTCTTGGCCTGCATCATCATCTAAATCATCATTTGAATCAACTTCAAAGTAATCCCATATTCCGTCGTTATCGTCATCGACATCATACCAATCATAAACTGCATCATAATCATCGTCTAAATCGACAGTGTCGTTTGTGAAATCGCCATCTAAGTCCCCATCGACATCGTTCTTCATCATGTCTGCTCCGAGTTCATCAGGGAACTCATCTAGGTCCTTTGGACCCATTCCGTCAACGTTCCACTGCCATAGTCCGGTAAATAGACCGAACCAAGCAACGAATGTATCTCTGTTATTTGTCATGTCAACATTGGAAAGTGCAGCACTCTTTTGTCCATTGAACTCAAAGTGGTAACAACCACCTGCTGCACCAGGGGTGCAACTCCAATTACCAGTGCTAGGGCCACCTCCAAAGGCGCCTTCGTTCCAGTTTTCATCAGGGCGAACGGAATAAGGTGAACCGAATTGAGCATTAACTCCATTCAGTGGCATATGGAATGCGAGAGCATAAGAATACCCACATACGAAACCTTGTCCGAGGTTGCCGACTGTCCAACCACAAGTGGTTAGGTCGAATGAGCCACCCATTCTGATATCATTAATGTCGAGTACACCATCATTGGCTTCATCTTGGTCCCACCAATCAGGGAGGCCGTCTGCGTCTTGGTCCATGTCTAGTCCATTGATTAGAGAATCTCCGTCACTGTCAATATCCCAATCGTTTCCACCATTATATGGCGACCAACGTGCGAATAAGAACCAATAAAATTCTGGAACTGTACCAGCTGTAACCGGATTTGTAGTTGTGTCATATCCATTGTAGTTTAGAACTACTTCTTGGAAAGGGTTGTGCAGATAAACCATGTTCCAATGGTCTGATGTGTTGTCCGTGTATGTTTGAGAATCTCCACTTCCATCCAAAGAACCACCGTCATCTGCAGGGTAATAAGGTCTAGTGAATGAATCACCCAGGTCGAAATCCAAAAGCCCACAGTTCCCGTCATCTGGGTCATATAAGTCTGAAATTCCGTCGTTATCATCATCCCAATCGATGCCATTTTCAAGTCCATCACCATCAATGTCCGAATCGACTGAATTTGGCCCGTCGTCGCGATAAAGCGCACCGTTGATAGTATGCAAATCTGCATCGTTATCCAGATCGCAATCCCAATCGATATCTAATGCATCCATTATGCCATCGTTATCGTCATCTACGTCTTCCCAGTTGTTGACTCCGTCACCATCCCAATCGTTGAATTGTGAATGAGAAGCACGTTGTGATACACAGCGTGAGTCTGGATTAGTAGGGTTAGGATTAGCAATTGTAGGGCAATTCCATGTTGCTACATCCGAAGCCTTGTCCAATGGGAATGAATCATTCTCATTTTGTATTTGGTCATTGTCAAGGTCATATTCGAAATTTAACGCATCTCCGCTAACCAAGATGTTGCCGAGGTTATCTGGTGAAGTAGTACCACCCATATCCAAATCCAACCAGTCTGCAACAGCGTTGTAGTTTTGGTCTATGAACCTAAGGCGGTCATCGTCTTGATCGTAGTCATAATCAATTTCACAATCAATTCCAGGGATTGAGTCTGTATCTGCACCAGGTGTTTGGAATGGTGCTGTCAGGTCGCTTCTTGTATAATCATTCAACCCGTCTTCGTTGGTGTCAATGTTAGTACAAACATCGTGGATTCCATCGTTATCATCATCTGGATCCGACATATCGAGTATTCCATCATTGTCATCGTCATTATCTGCGCTGTCTGGTGTTCCATCATTATCGTTATCAGGATCGAGGAAGTTAGGTATTCCATCCGAATCTAAATCACCATCAACAATTGTTGAAAATGCGGGTGTTCCTTCTGCTCCCATAGAGCCGAAACCTGACCCAGCCCCTGCCGCTGCAACGCGTGCTGCCTCGTATGCAACATAGTCAACACCGCCAGAATAAGTTCTGTATTCATTGAAAGTCCATGTGCGGTATGTTTCAAACATGTTACCGGCTTCTGTGTGAGATGTTGTTATTGTAGCATCATAAGGATGGGAATCTTCAACATCAGAAATGCCATCATTGTCATCATCGTCATCGAAATAATCTTGAGTTCCGTCACTGTCTAAATCACAAGGCCACTTGAATTGGTCGATTCGTGCATCGTTATCATCATCTTCATCATAACGCCCTGCACCTGAACCATCGCTATCCTCATCAGGGACACCATCGTTATCGTGGTCAAATGGGTTTTGGTCTGCGAGATAGAATGCTCCAACTGGCTGAGTTGTCCAAGGATGGATAATGGAACTATCCAAGTAACGGTCTGTTGTTACATTAATTGGGTCAAGTCCTAATGCCTCAAGAGCTGAATAATCAAGTGGGCCTTCAATGATACCATCATTGTCATCATCCCAATCTAGATGGTCGAGAATTCCGTCGTTATCATGGTCGTATGGGTCTGTCCCATAGCATCCATCAAAACGTTCTAACAAATCATAAATTCCGTCATTGTCGTCATCTAAATCATCGAGGTCGTTTATTCCATCGTTATCGTGGTCCTCTTTACTAGATTCTTCCAAGAAAGTAGAATATGAAGGAATTACTGATTCCAAAGCAGAAATATCCAGTATAATCCCAGATGAGACTCCAGCATCACTCCACATAAGATCGGTTAGAGCAGGATGCCCGTTTGGACCAATATATTCCTGTTGACCAACCCAGCCACCTTGGCCACCTTGGTCAGTAGATTGTGCAGGTGATTGTCCAATGAGTTGTCCTTTGACAAGCACTGTTTCAGACGTTCCTTGTTCACCATTATCTGGTTGTACCAATGTTAGCAATGGGGTTGAAATCATCAAAAAGATGATAATCAAAGACATTGATAAAATTTGGCGTCGGCGTATTGTTTCATTTCTTGTATTTGAGAGCATATTGCCACCTCGTAATCATTCTGTGACCGAGGTACCCTATTTGAAGAGAATGGCGCGCTCGGGCACTTGTGTATCATGGTGCCGTTCGCGTATCATTTGCAAGAATTATTTCCAATAGTTTGAAAATATAAAAAAAGAATCGCATAATTTGCGATAGGAAAAAAAAGGACTACTGGGGGCCTCAGCCCTCAGTAGTCCGGATATTCAATATCCGCGGATATTGATGTTATTGATTTGAACTACAGATTGAACTTAGAGCTCGAGAACGTCTAGGATGCCGTCGTTATCATCGTCGTCATCTTCGTTGTCTTGTAAGCCGTCGTTATCATGATCGAATTGACCTGTTAGGGAGTTTCCGTCATTGACTTCGAACCAGTCGGATAATCCGTCATTGTCGTCATCGTTGTCTGAAAGGTCCCAAATGCCGTCGTTGTCATGGTCGTAGCGGTATGTACCGGTAGCGCCATCAGCTTCGTCAACGTCGAGAATATCGTCGTTGTCGTCATCTGTGTCAACACCATCATTCATGCCATCGTTATCATGGTCACGGGATAGGTCTTCGCCAGATGTGCCTACGTCATTGTAGTTGTCTATTCCATCATTGTCGCGATCTAAGTCAACAGCGTCGGCGATGCCGTCGTTGTCGTGGTCGTAGATGTTGGTATTCGGGTCGCCGTCTTGAACTTCTTCACGGTCATCGATTCCATCGCCGTCATCATCGTCATCTTCAGCATCAGTGATGCCGTCGTTGTCGTGATCCATTGGGAATTCATCAACTGAGTCTGGAATACCGTCATTGTCATCGTCGTTGTCTACATCGTTAGGGATGCCGTCACCGTCGTTGTCGTTTTCGCCATTCTGTTCCTGGTTGTCGAGCTGCTGACCTTGTTGTTGGTCGGTCTGTTGACCCTGTTGGCCTTGTTGACCGTTTTGGGTTTGACCTTGTTGCTGCTCGTTCTGTCCGTTTTGGTTCTCACCGTTTTGGTCTTGACTGGTTTGTTCACCTTGCTGGCCGCCTTGTTCGCCGCCTTGCTGTTGTTGACCTTGGCCATTGTCTTGTTGTTGACCTTGTTGACCTTGGTCACCAGTTTGACCTTGCTGACCTTGCTGACCTTGCTGACCTTGTTGACCTTGCTGGCCTTGTTGACCTTGCTGGCCTTGTTGACCTTGCTGGCCTTGTTGACCTTGCTGGCCTTGTTGGCCACCTTGCTGTTGTCCCTGGCCTTGTCCTTGTCCTTGTCCTTGGCCTTGTCCTTGGCCTTGTCCTTGTCCTTGTCCTTGGCCCTGTCCTTGTCCTTGACCTTGTCCTTGACCTTGTCCTTGACCTTGACCTTGTCCTTGGCCTTGTCCTTGTCCTTGTCCTTGTCCTTGTCCTTGTCCTTGGCCCTGTCCTTGTCCTTGACCTTGTCCTTGACCTTGTCCTTGACCTTGACCTTGTCCTTGGCCTTGTCCTTGTCCTTGTCCTTGTCCTTGCCCTTGTCCTTGGCCCTGTCCTTGTCCTTGGCCTTGGCCTTGTCCTTGTCCTTGGCCTTGTCCTTGGCCTTGTCCTTGTCCTTCGCCTTCGCCTTGTCCTTGGTCATCGGATTCGCCACCGCCTTCGGTTTCGCCATTGCCGCTGCCTGCACCTGATTCAGTAAAATCAGGGTCATATGCGTCAGGAATGCCGTCACCATCAGAGTCGGAGAATTCACCGTCGTTAGGGTCGTTTGGGAACTGATCAACGTTGTCAGCCTTACCATCACCATCAGTGTCGGAGTTGTTAGGGTTGGTACCCTTTGCATATTCCTGGGAGTTGGTCAAGCCATCTCCATCAGGATCTGCATTACCATCGCCACCGTTAGTTGGGTT
>Ga0308015_10001284_pt1 | contig 10577 bp, 10 predicted proteins | sample Neamet231_FD_203128 | JGI IMG/M metagenome (GOLD analysis project Ga0308015, IMG submission 203128) | Marine microbial communities from water near the shore, Antarctic Ocean - #231 | ecosystem: Environmental > Aquatic > Marine > Unclassified | place: Southern Ocean | collected 2014-07-28
AAGATCGGGGACGTTCGACAACGCACCGCGACGCTGCTCAGCTCTGTGCTGCTACAGACGCGAGTAGGAGCGTGGCGGTCTACGCGAAGGCGGCAAGGTTTCCTCAGTCCTTTGTCCAACTGCCAACCAAGTGTCGTCCCAAACCCGGCCGAATACAGCGCGCCATGGCGACGCGCAGCGTGCAGTTCGGCAAGCACTGTGTCGCAGACTTCGGTCCGGCGGGCAGCGGCGCGATGCTGACGCCGCTGACCGACTCGTCGGCGCTGCTGGCGGCGTCGGACTGGGGCGGACTGCAGGCGGCGCTGCGGCGCGACGGCTACCTCTTCCTGCCGGGCGCGCTGCCGACGGCGCACGTCGAGGCGGCCCGGGACCACGTGCTGGGGACGTTCGTGGAGAAGGGCGGCATCCTGGACGCCAGCCAGCCCGTGAAGGAGGGCGTGCTGAAGGAGCGGTGCGGGCTGGGCTGCGTGCCGTTCATGGAGGGTCGCAACGAGGTGACGCACTCGGAGCCGCTACTGCAGGTCTTCGAGGGCGAGCGCATCAAGGAGATCTTCGCGGGCGTGCTGGGCGCCGGCACGCGGAGCTTCGACTTCAAGTGGCTGCGCGCGATGCCTCACGACGCGTTCACGGGCGCGCACATGGACAACGTGTACATGGGGCGCGGCTCGCCCAAGCTGCTGACCTGCTGGGTGCCCTTCGGCGAGAACCCCGTGGAGATGGGCTCGCTGGCCGTCTGCGAAGGCTCGCACAACCTCGCGGAATTCGAGAAGCTGCGCGCGACGTACGGCCAGATGGACCACGAGAGCGACAAGCTGGACGGCAGCGGCTGGTTCACCGAGAACCCGGCCGAGGTGCTCAAGCTCTTCGGCGGGCAGTGGAAGACGGCGGACTTCAAGGCGGGCGACCTGCTCACGTTCACCATGCACACCATGCACATGAGCACCACAAACGTCACCAACAAGGTGCGCATCTCCGCCGACATCCGCTTCCAGCCGGCGGACGAGCCGATCGACACGCGGTACTGCGGCGACCTCAAGCAGTTCCTCGCGGAGATGACGGTGGCGGGCGCGTGGAGCGCCGCGGAGGACGAGGTCGGCGGGGAGGACAGCACCAACACCGAGCTGGCGCAGAAGCTCGAGGCGGCGAAGGAAGAGGAGAAGGTGACGATCGGCCAGTTGCGAGAGAAGTGGGGCTACCCGCTCGCCGAGGGCGTCGAGCTCAAATAAATATATCTCCTCATGGCGTACACGCCTAATTCTCGACGTTCTTCACGCCAGAGAGGCGCGCGCCCATGGTCAGGATCCCGTGGTACTTGCTGTCCGGGCCGCCCGAGCCCGGCGCCGCGCACGCCTTCACCTCCTTGCCGAGGCAGATGGCCGGCACGGTGAAGTCGGCGGCGGTCCACGTGCGGTTGACAAAGTGGCTCGTGTCGTAGTCGTGGTAGAGTGTCACGGGCAGGCCGTCGGTGCACGGCTCCTTCGGCGGGTGCGACTGCGGCACGCGGCAGCCCTCGCCCTGCTCGATCGGCAGCTCCGCGCTGCCGAAGGATGGGTTGTGCCCCGTCGTGTAGTACCAGAAGGAAAAGGGCGCATTGAGCACGTACTGCTTGATCGGCCCCTTGTAAAACGCGCCGGTGTACTCCTTCGCGATGCCCTTGTAGGTCATCATCTTGAACCAGTCGTTCGGCGGCACGCCGGTGCCGAACGCCGTGGACTTCGCCGCGTAGCTCTTGCAGCACCAGCTCGGGTTTGGGTCGGTCTTGAGCGGCTCGTGTGGGATGTAGATGAAGGCCTCGCCCGACGGCGTGAACAGGTGGTTGCACGGCACGCGGTCCTCCCAGGTGCCCGGCCCGCCGAAGGCCTTGAGCGAGCACTTGGAGTGCATGAGCGTCTCGGAGTTCTTGGCCGCGGAGTACTGCACGCGCAGCGGAGCGCCGTGGATGCCGTCGCCGATCGAGACGTTGCAGGAGGAGCAGCCCGGGCCGCCGGCGTCCCAGAAGGGGAACGGCCCGAAGCCGGTGGCAGTGTACTCGAGCTCCTTCGGCCAGTTGTGGTGCATCTTGTTGCCCGGCTTGTCCGGGTGCGAGGAGTGGCAGTCGACGCAGCCGAGCCCCTGCTGGTAGTGCCCCGCCACCTTGGCGTGCGCGCTGCCCGCATCGATCAGCTCGTGGTTGAAGACGTGTATCTGCAGCGGCAGCCGCGGCAGCGTGAGCAGGTCGTGCGCCTCGGCCTTCGCCGACTTGGAGAGGTGGTGCACGTACCACATCACGGCCTCGTGGCAGGCGGCGTCGCGCACGGGCGCGAAGAGCGTCGGGTGCGCCTTGGCCAGCGCCAGCTCCTCGGCCCAGAGCGCGTTGATGCGCGCCTCGTCCGACGTGAGCGAGCCGAACGCGCCCAGCCGGCGGTTGTCGGCCGCCGCGGCGTAAATGCTCTGCAGCGCCGGGTCGCGCAGCGCGAGCAGCGACTTCCGCACCTCCACCAGGTCGGCGTGGCTGAAGTCCGAGCACGCCTTCGTGGCCAGGCCGGCGGTGCGCGTCAGGTGTCCGTTCAGCCTGAAGCGGGAGGGTCAGCCAGCGGCAGGAGGTACAGCAAACAAGAGCGGTGTTTCATCGCCCGACGCACTTGGAAACCATGTCGGCGTAGTCGGCGCCGTGGAACGCCGCGGACGGCACCTGCTGCGTGGCGCGCGCAATTTCCCACCGCGCGACCGGCGCGGCGAGCGCGCAGGCCGAGAAGCCCGCGAGCAGGGCGAGCCGGATGACCGCCATGGCGTGCTTGCGGAGCGAAGCAAAACGAGTTAGACCTCGCACTCCGCCCCCAAACCGCATGATGACGACTCCCTTCTCCGTGTGTACTGTTTTTGCCGACTTCTGGTATCGCGCGTGGCGGCCGCGGGGTTAATTGCACAATGACAACGCGTCGGATCTCACCTGTGCCCTGAAAGGGAGAGCTCTCGATCGAAGCCCAAACTAAACTCCGCGGAACTTTGGCGGCGCTGCTCGTCCTGCCGTCCGTGGCGCAGCTTGAGCGCCAACAACGCGGTGTTGTGGTGCTGCTCCTTGCGGCTGCACGTGCGCACGCGGGTCGCGGCTGCGGGCAATGGACACCTTCCACCGCAAGCCGCTGCCGCCGAGCTGCATCGCGTTCGCGTCGAAGGAGGGCCGCGGGCGCTTCGCCTCCGCCATTGCCCAGTCTACGGCAGATCCGTACTTCGCCTTGGCGGAGCAGTTCCGCACACAGGAGGAGCCGGCGTACTGCGGCCTCTCAACGCTGGTGATGGTGATGAACGCGATGGCGATCGACCCTGGGCGCGTGTGGAAGGGCGTGTGGCGGTGGTTCCACGAGGAGATGCTGAACTGCTGCAAGCCGCTCGCGGACGTGAAGCGCGAGGGGGTCGGGCTGGCGGAGTTCTGCTGCCTGGCGCGCTGCAACGGCGCGGAGGCGGCGCAGTTCGCCGGCGCCGAGGTGTCGCTGGAGCAGTTCCGGGCGCGCGTGGTCGAGTGCAGCCGCGACCAGCAGGCCGGCTTCCTCTGCCTCAACTACAACCGAGCGGTGCTGGATCAGACCGGCACGGGGTGAGCACAAGCATGGATCCAGCAGCTGTGATTCCTTAAGTAATTCCCTGCTGTTCATCCCTTAAGCAATCCAGGCACTTCAGCCCGGTCGCAGCGTACGACGAGGCGAGCGACTCGGCGCTGGTGCTGGACGTGGCGCGGTTCAAGTACCCACCGCACTGGGTTAGCGTTGAGCTGCTGCACGAGGCGGTCGGCGCGCACCGGGGCTTCGCGGTGCTGAAGCCTGGCGTCGTGAAGGGCGAAGGCGGCTCACCGGCGGTCGGCTGCGAGCACTGCATGCTGGAGGGCTTCCACGCTGACGGCCGTGCGCTGCCAGCGGCGACGGCGACGGCGGCGGCGATAGCGACGGCGGGGGAAAATTGCTGCAAGCTAGCGTCGACGGCTACAGAAGCGACTGCAGTCCCCGAGCCAGTTGCGGCGGTTGGCGCTGGCGGCGGGCTGACGGTTCGCGCGGGCGTGCTAGCCGACGCAGCGGCGATCCTGGCGCTCACGCTGCAGCTGGCGCGCGAGACCGAGGACGGCCTGGAGCTGAACGCGGAGATGGTGTCGGCCGGCGTCGAGCGCGGCCTGACGCCGGCGCGGACGGACGAGCAGAAGCCGCGGTACTGGGTGGTCGAGGCAGATTCGGCGGTGTGCGGGTTCGTGGCCATATCTCCTGAGTGGAGCGACTGGTGGGACTGCGAATATTGGTGGGTGACCTCGCTGTTTGTGAGCGCCGAGCGGCGACGTGGCGGCGGCGGCACGCAGCTGTTCGCGGCGATGCTGACGGCGGCGGCGGGGCACAAGGTGCAGACTGTGAACCTGCGCGTCGAGCGCGAGAACGCCGCGGCGCAGAAGTTCTACGCCAGGCAAGGCTTTCTCGAGGATCCGGTGCATCTAGTGTACTCGTTCGGCCTGCGTCCCGATGGTTCGGCGATCGGCGTTGGTGATAAGAAAGCGTGTTGCTAAATTGAGATTCTCTACCGTGCAGGCGTCACGTCGGGTTCCGAGCGGACGTGCAGGCGCACGTTGGTGCCGTGCTTGATCCTCGTAATGTCCAGGTCCGGCTGCTCACAATACTCCGCATCGTACCACAACAGCCGGCAGTTGGCCTCAGGCGGAACGCCCAGGGCCTGCGCGACGTTCGCCATGAGCTCCGCCAGACCGCTAGCGCGGATCGTCAGCCCCCGCATGTCTCGATCAACGTCTCTGCCCAAGATCGCCGCCAGCAATCGACAGCGCGGCTTCAGCGCAGGGATGGTGTGCGTCGACGGCGAGTTGGCGCGCTGAGCTCTCTGTGCTGGCGGACAGAGCGCCAGCGGTTCAGCGGGCTCAGCGTCTTGAGCGCCTCAGCGCTCGGCAGCTTCTCGGCGGTGCTCTCGGGCGGCGAGGGGTCGAGTGCGGCTGGCGTCGGGCTCGGCGGAGCAAAATCCAGCTTCTGTAGCGACGCATTGACAGCTGCGGCCGCGGTTGCCATCCAGCCGCCGCCGGTTGCTGCTTCAACCTCCGGAGTCTGCAGAGCCCGAGTCCTCGCTCTCGTCGATGTCCTCCATCTCTTCCTGCTCCGTCGGCGCCAGCACGGCCTGCAGCGCCGTCGCTTGCGTGGCGTTGCTCGCCCGCAAGCGCAGCGCCGGCGCCAGACTCTTCGACTGGATCTCGAGGCTCAGCGAATCGCTCTCGTCGACGTCCACCTAGATTCCGTTGCGGCTGAGAGAATGGATGGGCTTGATCCCAGGCTGCCGAGAACTGCCGTCCGCTGGCAAACACCACCAGCACCAGCAGCGCGTCGCCCGCCGGCATGGCGCTGAGCACGTCTCCACGCTCGGCCCATGCGTGGGAGACCAGTACGCCGACCGCCTGCGAGACCTCCGCCGCCGGCACGGACCGAGCGAGAGCAGCAGCACCGAGCCGGTGGCGTGCTGCGCGTGCGTCGTGGCGCCGTGATCCGCCGCCACGCGGTCCGTGGTGATCTGCCGCTGCCGCAAGCAGGTGTCGAGCGTCGGCGGCGCGAAGCTGCGCCACATCGAGCTCCCCTGCCATGAAACCTCGCCATCTTTCGCTGTCAGCTCAAACTGCGAGGGATTGGCTCACTGATCAACATTCTATGCGTCAGCCGACCGGTCGCGGTCCGGCATGCGCAGCGCCGTCATGCGCAGCCTGGTCGCGGCCGCATCGTCGGCGCGGCCGAGGTCGTCGAGCGTCGCCGCGTAGCGCCCGAGCAGCCCCTTCAAGGCCGGGTGTGTCGCGCCCATCTTGCTCTCGCGCCAGCGCAGCGCCTCCTCGAGCAGCGCCAGCGCCTCCGCCGGCCGCTTGAGCAGCACGTGCGTGTCCGCCAGGCTCTCCTTCGCCAGCACCGCGTACGACGAGTCCGCGCCGTGCTTCTCCTCCATCGCGGCCAGCGCCGAGGCCAGCATCTGCACCGCCTCCTCCGCCCCGCCGCCGCCGCCCGCGATCAGCGCCTCCGCCAGCCGCCGCCGCCGCAGCGTGAGCTTGGGCGGCGTGAGCACGTCGCGCGGCAGCCCCGCCGAGTGCTCCACGCACGAGCGCAGCGCCTCGATCCGCCCCTGCTTGTCGCCCGTGCTCTTGCACGCCGCGGCCAGCGCGAGTTCCGTTTCGGCCAGCACGTCGTGCTCCTTCGTCGTGACGCGGATCTCGCGCGCCCGCTGCAGCAGCACCAGTGCCTCGCCCGCCCGCCCCTCCTGCAGCCGCAGCACCCCGAGGTTGTGGCAGATGAAGCCCACCGAGCCGTGCGCCGCGCCCTGCACGGCGCTCATCATCGGCAGCGCCTGCTCGTACATGGCCGCGCTCTCGGCGTGCTTGCCCTGCAGCCGGTAGACCTCCGCCAGGTTGTTCATGGTCGCCGCCACGTGCACCTCGTCCACCTTCCGCGCCGCCTCCAGCGCGCGGCCGAACTCGCGCGCCGCGTCGTCCAGCCGCTTTTGCTGCAGCGCGGTCCGCGCCGCGTCGCGCGCGTCCTTCATCTCGTTCAGCGCATCCGCCACGTCGGGCGGCAGCTCCGTGAAGCTCATGAACGGGTTCGCCGGCTCCGGCTGCTTCTCGGCGTCCAGCCCCACCGCCGCCGGCGGCTCGCACTCGTCGCAAGGTTCTTCGGACGCCGCCATCAGCGCCAGCGCGGGGAAGCTGAGCGCCACGGCGGCGCCCAGCGCCACGCCACGCGCTGGTCGTGACGACGCGACCGTCGAGCGGGCGGCCAGCGACGGGCCGGCGGCGCGGATGAGCCGCATTGTGTGGCGCTGCATCGTACGGCTCTCCAAGTTCGCCCAAGTTCTCCGAGCTCCTCTTCTTCTCCCCCGCCATGCTCCCCCTGAGCCGACACCCTACGTCCAAACTGGCCCGAGCAACCGGGGTCTCCACGTCGGTCTTATCCGGTGCTCGCCGACCCAACCAACCCAACACGGGGAGCATTGCGGGGGAGAACAGAGGGAGCTGCAGCGAACGCAGGCCTCAGAACGGAGCGGTCGCCGCTGTTCCTGAAGCACGCGGCGTGGTTGCACAGCTAACATAGCGCTATGTTCGGCGCGGAGCACGGGCAGCTGGGCCGCGCCATGCAGCTGACCGCGGGGCGCTCGCGCTCCGCCTCGACGTCATCGTCGTCGCCTTTGCCGCGCGAGCAGGAGGCGAAGATTCGCGCGGACGCGGGGCTGCGGCCGCTGGCGGCCACGCCGCCGCCGCCGTCGTCGCACGCGGCGAGCACGCCGAAGCTGGTGCGGCGGCTCTCGCTGGCTGTAGCGGACCCGGCGACGCGGTCGCAGCTGTGCGACGCCAACAAGCTGCCGCCCGCCGACGGGCCGGAGTTCCGCCGCATGCTGGTGCGGCAGCACGCGTCGCTGCTGGCGCAGCGGCGGTCGCTGGCCACGGTGGAGCGCGCCAACCGCGCGCGGCTGCAGCTGGAGAACGCGCTGGGCGAGTCCGAGCTCGGCATGGCGCGCACGATGGGCGAGAGCCGCTTTAAGCCGCTCTCCGACCTGGGCGCCGCGATGCGGCGCATCGAGGGCGCGCGGCGCGCGATGCTCGGGCCGGGCTCGGCGGCGATGGCGCCGTGGCGCGTGATCTGCAACCACGCGAACCGGCCGGAGGGCGACACGCGCACGGGCGTGGTGAGCCCGGAGCGGGCGTCGACGCGGAACGACGGCGCCAAGGTGCAGCTGGGCTTCGAGGCCCTCGAGGGCGCCAGCGCCGCGTGGGAGCGCGAGCTGCTGCAGGCGACGGCGCGGCCGCCCTCGTCCTCGACGTCGGCGGCCGCGGCGCAGTTCTCCGGCGCGCGCGCGGCGCGGATAGAGCTCGACGTGCTGCGCTTCGACCTGCAGGCCTTCCACGAGAACGTGCAGCGGCTCGGGCAGCAGCGCGCGACGGAGGCTGCGACGTCGAGCTTCTTCGGGCTGTACGCCTTCCACACGCACGCGGCGCAGATCCTGGAGGAGCTGCTGCCGGCGATGGACGGCGCGCGGCGCGACGCGATGGAGGAGAAGGAGCGCGAGCGCGTGCGCGCGGTGGCTGAGCAGAAGGATTACCGCTCCGCGCTGCAGAGCGGCGAGCTGTGGGACGGGCTGTACAACCGCCGCCCGCCAACCTCCCCGATGGCCGCGAGCACGCCGGACGCCGCGGTCGGGGCAACGAAGCTGCAGGGCGGCGGGATGTCGGGCATCCTCATGGTGCAGCGCAAGGCGGGCAAGCCGTTCTCGTGCTGCTGGGCCAACCTGCAGCCGTCGCAGCCCGGGCACGGCGCCGTGCTGGTCGTGGACCCGACCTGGCGCACCTTCAGCCACAGCAAGTTCGGCGGCAGCGGCAGCGGCAGCGACAGCGGCAGCGCGCGCGACGTGATCACGCTGCCGCTGCGCAGCTCACGGCTGGTCTCCGAGGACGCCGTGCTCTCGAGCCGCCCCTGGGTCTTTGAGGTGGAGGGCGCCACGCCGCGCGGGAAGCCTGTGCGCTACGCCTTTCAGGCGCCGTCGGAGGCCTCGCGCGCCGAGTGGGTGCAGGGGCTGCAGCAGCAGCAGGTGGAGTCCATGAAGCAGGCAGCGGCGGGCGCGGGCGGCGGCGGGCTGCTGGACGAGCGCGTCGAGGATATCCGCGGCCGCGACGGCAACGACCGCTGTGCCGACTGTGGGGACGACGCGCCGAGCTGGGCGGCGCTGCGCTACGGCTCTCTGGTATGCGAGCAGTGCGCCATCGCCCACAAGCAGCTGGCGCTGGGCGACGACTCGAGCACCAGCGGGCCGTTCAGCGTGCAGCCCTTGGTCGGCAGCAGCCTCGACTGGCTCACGCCGGCGCTGTGCGCGCTGCTGCTCGGAGTCGGCAACGCGGCCACCAACGGCGCTTTTGTCTCGAGCTTCCCGCACGTCAAGCGATGCGATCCGGACGCCACGCTGCCGCAGCGCGCCGAGTTCCTGAGCACCAAATACGCGCAGCGGCAGTTCGTGGCCGGCGCCGGCGAGGCGGACGGGGCGGGGGAGGGCGCGGCACCGCGGGACAGCAACGCGCTGGTGCGGGCGGCGCACTGCGGCTCGCTCGGCGCCGCGCTGGGCGAGATCGCTCACGGCGTCGGCATCGACGCGGAGGACTCTTCGGGGCAGCCGGCGCTGCACGCTGCGGCGGCGGCAGGGCACAACGCGCTGATCGAGTTGCTGATCTTCAACGGCGCCGACCTGTACAGCGGCAACGTGCGCGGCGAGAGCGCCCTGCACAGCGCGGTGGACGGCGGCAACGTCGAGGCCTGCGCGCTGCTGCTCGACCTGGACGCGATGGAGAGCGTCGGCAACAAGACGCTGCTGCTGCGAGCCTCGCGCGACGGCACGACTGCGCAGGAGCTGGCGCGGCGGAAGGCGCGCGACGGCGTGGCGGAGGCCGATGGCATGAACAGCTTATTTAAGCTGGTAGACGACTAACAGATGACGACGTGATTGATGTATATGCAATTTTGTTGAGCACCTCCGCCTCCGCCTCAGGCGTTGACAAAGTCCACGAAGTCGTCGATCAGAACAGGCCACGCCTCGAGCGGGTCGTAGCGTGTCATGTCCGCGTTGACGTTCGTGGCGAACTCGAGCAGCAGCGCCCACGTGTCCCGCGAGATCGGGCGCGGCTGCTGCTCGTTGTCCAGGTGGTGCTCCTTGAGGAACGCCTGCCAGCGCGGCAGCAGCGACCAGCGCTTGGCGAGCAGCAGCTCCCAGACCGAGACCGCGGTGTCAATGTCGATCGACTTGTTGGTGAGCTCTTTGAAGTAGTCGAAGCACCAGGCGTAGATCCTCTTGAAGTGGTTCTCGCTGGTCAGGTGCGCGCGCAGCGACGGCAGCTTGGTCCGCAGCTGCTTCACGCTGCTGAAGCCGATCTGCTGGCAGCATTGCTCCCACTCCTCGCTGCTGAAGACCTGAGACATATGAGGTGCGTCGGATCAGCGGCAGCGCAGCGCAACGCGTCATGGCCCGTGGGGGGCCAGCGGCAGCGGACAGCGCGGGCGAAGTCTCGAAATTGCTTTTGTCGGCATGTTCAGTGAGGACAAGCCAAATGGCCGCCATTGTAAGAATCGTTCGTAAGTTATCTTCATAGACTTGCGAAGCGGCGCAGGGGCGGGGGCGGCGGGAGAAGGAAAAGGCGGGGCAGGAGCGAGTCGCCGTACCGCCATCTCGTCGCAGCCCGCCTTCCACGCGATCTCCAGCATAACCACGTCCGTCGGCTCCACGCCCAGGTCGGCGCAGAACTCCATCATCCCCGCCGGCTCGATCCGCGCGTTGCCGCCCGAGTACTTGGCGAACATGCCCTGACGCGTCGTCGGCCCCTTTGGCGACGCTGCCGCGGGCTTCTTTTTGGCCGCCGGCTTCTTCTGTCAGCACGGCGCACTGGAGATGGCGGAGGGGCAGCGTCGGGGAACGAACGGAAGAGAACGAGAGAGCGTGGGTGGAGGCGGAGGGGCATCGTCAGCACGAAGAAGGACCAGCACAGCGCAGGGCAGGGCGAGCAGCAGCCCGCGCGTCGGCACGCAGGCGGGGGCACGCGCAGGGCGCACCTT
>Ga0308015_10001287_pt1 | contig 10562 bp, 8 predicted proteins | sample Neamet231_FD_203128 | JGI IMG/M metagenome (GOLD analysis project Ga0308015, IMG submission 203128) | Marine microbial communities from water near the shore, Antarctic Ocean - #231 | ecosystem: Environmental > Aquatic > Marine > Unclassified | place: Southern Ocean | collected 2014-07-28
TAATACAAAGGAAACTCCGACTTGGATACAACAGAGCAGGAAGAATTATTGACCAACTAGAAGCTGCAGGAATAGTTGGACCATTTGAAGGAAGTAAAGCCAGGAAAGTCTTGGTTAGAGACGAAATGGAATTAGAAGAATTATTAAAAAAATTAAATAACAATGACTAAACTACTTACTACACTATTAATTGCCTTAAGCACTACACTTTTTGCTCAGGATCAAGTAGCGAAAGATGTACTTGACAGACTAAGTGCAACTACAAAATCAAACAAAAACATGACCATAGGTTTTGATTTCATTTTTGAAAATAAAAATCAGAATATTAATGAAAAACAAAAAGGAACTTTAGTGTTGCAAGAAGCGATGTTCAGATTAGAAATGGAAGAGCAAATTATCATTAATGATGGAGAGAGTCAATGGATTTACTTAGCTGACATGAATGAAGTACAGATAATGGAGCATGACCCTGAAGAAGAGATGATGAGTCCAAACAAAATCTTTACTATTTATGAAGAAGGCTATAAATATAGCTATGTAGGGGCTGAGTCAGAAAAAGGAAAACGATTACAAATCATTGATTTATTTGCTAAGGAAAGTGGTGCTTTTATGAAAGTAACTTTAGCAGTGGATGCCGCTAAAAATCAATTACACAAAATTACTATACTTGATAAAAATGGAGGAACTTACTCCTATTTAGTAACAAGTTTTAAAAGCAATACTAATGTTGCTCCTTTTAATTTTAATACTGTTGACTACCCAGGAGTTGAAGTAATTGATTTAAGGTAATTACTTATTTTTATCAATAACTAAAACTACTTAATTACAGCAACCTCTCCAGTTTTTACACGCGTTTTACCTAATTCATCTTCTATTATAATTCTCCAGCTATAAATGCCATTTTGAGAGTTTCTTCCATCCCATCGATCACTTATATCGTCTGAAGTAAATACTTTTTCACCCCATTTATTAAATACCGTAAACTCATAGGATTTATATTCTAGCATGCGTATTCCTTTTGGGCCAAAAGTATCATTCATACCATCATTATTAGGAGTAAAGCTATTAGGCATATATAACACAAAATCATAATGCATAATAATGGTATGCACCACTGAATCAACACACTGGTTACTATCAACAATCGTTAGCCAAACATCATAGGTCCCTGACACTTCAAACTCATGGACAGGATTAGGCAGAACACTATAAGCTGAATCATCAAAATCCCAAAGAAGGGAACTGTAATTAGGTGTATTCGTTATAAAATTCATTTCTGGTTGTAAAGTAGAAACCGTAAAAGGATTATATTCAAAACTAGCAATATGATTATTATAAATAGTGTAAAACTTTAATATTGAATCAACACAAGCATAATTAGTAGTAACAAACAGCTCAGCAAAATAATCACCAGCTAAAGTATAGGTATACAATAAACTATCTCCATTTACTATATCTCCATTTTCGAAATGCCAGATACTTGAAACAATATTATCCGCACTTATTGTTGATGTACTCACCAACATACTTGGCATATTTACACAAATTCCATCCACTATAAAATCAGCTTCAGGATTAGGATGTACATCAATAGAAATTATATTACTTGTATTTTCACACCCATTTGTATCAGTTACAATAACTGAGTAATCATCTGTTGTATCAGCATAAATATAAATTGAGGTAGAATTATTATTCCATAAAAACGCACTATATACTGAATCTACTTGAAGCAGGACACTATCTCCTTCACAAAAAGAGATAGGTCCTGAAGCAAATATATTAGGTTGTGGTAAATCATGAATCTGCACTAATATACTATCATATCCTTTACACCCATTTGCATCTATTTCTTCAACTAGTAATTTAAACACACCTATATTGTTAAGGTCAATTAAAATATGATGTGTTCCGTTACCAGAATCAATAGTGGCTAAATTAGGGTCACTAACTTGCCAATTATAAGCAGATGTTGGATTATTAGGCACTATAAAGTTACGATTATTCCCAATACACAAATGTGCAGTATTTTGTGCAAACACTTGTGTAGCAAATGCAAAAAGGAATAATATAATAACTTCTAATTTACGCATTAATTTCTAGTTATGAAAAATTGGCCCTGGGGTTGGATTTGGTATAACCGTTAATGTCATTGTACTTGAAATAGGTAAACATGGAGAATTACCAGTTACTGTAAGTGTTAAATCTACAGTTCCTGAAGCAATATCAACAGGTCCTGGAGTGTAGTCAGGGTTAAGCGAAGAAGTATTTGTAAATATTCCATCTCCTAATGGTGCTGTCCATAATACTGACACCTGATTAGTTGCTGCAGCTGAAGATAATGAATATGGAATATTATCACAAATATTATCAGCTGGTCCTGCAAAAGCTGTTGGACCAGGAATAATAGTTAGTGTCATAGAACTAGTAGCACTATTACAAGCTAAAGTACTAGGAGCACTTCCTGATACTGACCACTCTAACAATACAGTACCAGCTGTTATATCACCAAGAGATGGAGTATAATCACTAGTAGCTGAAGACACATTTGTAAAGGTTCCAGTTCCAGAAGTTGTCCAAGCCCCTGTTCCATTAGTTGAACTTCCCGATAATGTATAATTATTTCCTGCACATACATTATCATTAGTTCCTGCACTCGCTGTAGGAACTGGATGAATAATAAGGTTTAGAGTAGAACTATTTGTAGCGCAAGCAGAACCAGCTGGAGCAGAACCAGTAGCTGTAAGTATTAAATCTACTGTTCCTGTAGCTATATCATTAGTCCCTGGTATATAATCAGGATTAAGTAAAGATGCATTTGTAAATGTTCCATCACCTGAAGTAGTCCATAGTACTGACACCTGACTATTAGCTGTAGCTGAAGATAATGAATAAATATCTCCAACACAAACATCACCATTTGGTCCTGCAGTTGCTATCGGGGAAGCATCTATAGTTAGTGTCATTGAACTATTGGCACTAATACAAGCTAAAGAAATTGGCGCCGTTCCTGTTACTAACCATGTTAACATTACAGTTGAATTTAATATATCAGTAGAACCTGGAGTATAATCACTATTTGCAGAAGTTGTATTGGTAAATGTTCCATCTCCTGATGTTGTCCAAACCCCTACTCCATTAGTTGAACTCCCCGATAATGTATAATTATTTCCTGCACATACATTATCATCTGATCCTGCACTCGCTGTAGGCACCTGATGAATAGTAAGAGTTAGAGTTGAACTATTAGTAGAACATGAAGAACCGGCAGGGCCTGAACCTGTTGATGTCAGTGTTAAATCTACTGTTCCTGTAGCTATATCATTGGTTCCTGGCGTATAATCAGGATTAGGTGAAGACGCATTTGTAAATGTTCCATCACCTGAAGTAGTCCATAGTACTGACACCTGATTTGTAGCTGAAGCTGAAGATAATGAATAAATATCTCCAACACAAACATCACTATTTGGTCCTGCAGTTGCTGTAGGCCCATCAACTATGGTAATATCTAATGTCACTAAGGTACTATAACATCCTCCATTAGATTCTATCACTTCTAAAGTATGAGGACCTCCAGCTATTGCCCCCCAATCAATTGTAATAGAATTTGATGTTGATACAGGATTAATAACACCACCTCCACTTAATGTCCATTGATAGATTGATCCAACAGAAGGAGGATTAATCAAATAGGGTTCAGCAGGTGAGCTTGCACATACAGTTTGTGTAACCGTTTGAGAAGTTTGAGCCATTAAATGGATATTGCTTAAAAATAATATGCATATAGCAAGTACTTTTAGAATTTTTTGTTTAGTTTTTGTTTTCATGACCTTAACGTTTTTGATTATTAATTAAATTTAGTTGTGACTTATTGGCGGAGTAACTATCGTATTCATAGGAACCGTTATTATTGATGACCAACTACTGTTTGTACAGCCATTATATTCTCTTACTTTTACCCGAAACTGCGTAGTGGTCGTTATATTAGAAAAAGTAACTGGATTTATAATGTCAAAACCTGGCACAGATATATTCACCCAACCACCTCCAGTATTATATTGAAATCTATATCTGTTTACAGGAATAGATGTTGATGCTGTTAAAATAATATCATCTCCTAAACAAGCGGGGTTTGGTGATGCCAAAAGCGTAACCGTGGGAATAGGATTAACAGTAATGGTAACACTATCATTAGCAATACAGCCATTTACATCTGTAAAGGTTACTGTATAAACTGTAGTTGTATTTACTACTGAATTAAAACTAGGATTTTGCTGATTTGGGTTTGTAAAAGCAGAAGTTGGCGACCAACTATATGATCCACTACTACTCCCAGCTGCTGCTAAAGTTGTAGGATTCCCTCCATTGCAAATTGTTTGATCTAATCCTGCAACGACAGACGGATTTGTCAATAATGAATTTCCAGAATAAACAGAATATGGTAATATAGAGCAACAAGACCCATTATTCCAACCTCCTGTTTGACAATCACCAATAACACTTAAATCTATAGCTAAATCTTTAGGTATACAAGAATTACCAACTATTAACTGAAAACTAAACGTAAAAGAACCTGTAGAGGAAGTTCCCCAATTAACATTTGATGAATTCTGAAATCTATAACCAGGGCCATAATTTAATCCACTTGGATAAGTGTTTTGAGTGTCCCAGATCCAAGACCCTGATGAGCCTCCAGGATTTCCTGGAGCAGAAACAGGAGAAATTGAAGACCATCCATTACCATAGCCAATATCAAAAGCAATTATCCAATTACTATTTACCTGAGTAAAACTACTTAGAGTATAAGTAACTGTAACTACTTGCCCTGGGACATAAGGACCTGCAGGTAACATAGATGCAGACTGTGAACCAACACATTGAGCTGTTAAATTAGTATAAAAAATAACACAAATGAAAAAAGGTAATATTTTAATAATTCTTTTCATATTACAAACTTGAGATTAAATACATAAGTTATAATGTGCTAGTAGCTTCAATTATCAACCATACTATGTTAACGAGAGAAAAGATAAAAGGTTTATATAACCTATCTCAAGGGAACTAACTCATAATCAAAATAATGATGCAAGGGGGAATATGTATTCATATTTCCTCCATCTTTTAAAGACTTAAATCTAAATAAAGAAAAATCAGAACAAAAATGCATCAAAGTATTATATGCAATATGTGTATATTTAGCTTGGTTAGTGTTGTACTTTTTTTGAAACAAATTAACAAAAGAAATATCATGATTATTTGATTTACTAAAGCTATAAGGGTCGGGAAACTTAACATCTAAAAACATTAAATTATGAATATCCAAATTATCATATTTTTTCCAATCATACAAACCAAAAACAAATGATGTAGAGTCCAAACCTCCAATAGATCCAAGAATTTTACTCACAAAGGCTTTGTTTTCTGAAGGAATAATTACAACTTGTTTTTCTGTAAATATTTTACGGATAGAATCTACTTTAGTATATTCTACAGTATAGGTTTCTATTTCTTTTTCTTGCTGAAGAAATAAGTTTTTAATATAAGCTGATTTTCCCTCAATGCCTTTTTCGTTAAGTACAATAACCCTATCTTTTTTATGGTATTTTAAAACATAATCCATAATGATATTTTCCTGCACTTGAAAAGAAGGGGAAAGCTGATAAACGGCTTTATATTTTTTTACATTGCTAGTGTTTTTAGAAAGAGGAGAAATTAATATTTTAGTGGTATCATCACCATATTTCTCACATAAAATCCTAAAATTATTAGCATACAAAGGCCCAATAATAATATCCATATTTTCCAAAACCAATGAAGTCACAATTTGATGAACTTTTAAGGTATCCTTGTTAGTATCAAAAGTATGTAAACGGATATCCTTTCCTTTATTCCTTAAAGAATCAAGTGCTATTTCCACTCCAACATGAAAAGAAAGAGCTACCTCCGAACCTTTATAATAAATATCTGGAATTCCTGTAGTATCCTCAAAATCATTAAACATGGTATCATTCTTTACCAAAAAATAAGGCATTAACAAAGCAATATTCAACACTGAAGTATCTTTTAGTTCTGAAGAATTTTTAATTTGTTTTTGAATGATTAAATCATAAGAGTTACTCTTATTTTTTTGCTGATTATAAAAAATAGGAATGTATAATAATTGTTTATAATACAGACGCTTTTCTATCTCATTATTATCAATAATATCAGCTGTTTTAACCTTGTGTAACTTAGCTATTGATTTAAGTGATTCTCCTGCATTAACAATATGCTTTACATAAATATCACCATCAAAAAAAACAGTATCAGTTGCTGTTTTACCCGATAAAACAAAAACAGATAATAGTAAAAATACAACTAATATTTTTCTAATTATTCCCATTCAATAGTAGCTGGTGGTTTTGATGAAATATCATAAACCACACGATTAATTCCCTTTACTTTATTAATAATATCATTGGATACTTTTGCCAAGAACTCATACGGTAAATGCACCCAGTCAGCTGTCATTCCATCAGTTGATTCTACTGCTCTTAGAGCAACTGCATATTCATAAGTACGCTCATCTCCCATTACTCCAACTGATTGAACGGGCAAGAAAATTGCTCCTGCTTGCCATACTTTATCATACAATCCAGCAGTTCTTAATGAAGAAATAAAAATATGATCCACTTCTTGTAATATATTTACTTTTTCAGCAGTAATATCTCCTAAAATACGAATTGCTAAACCAGGTCCTGGAAAAGGATGTCTTCCTAATAATTCCTTATCAATCCCCATAGACTTTCCAATTCTCCGTACTTCATCCTTAAACAAAGTATTCAAAGGCTCAACAATTTTAAGTTTCATATAATCAGGTAAACCACCTACATTATGATGAGATTTAATAGTTTGTGAAGGACCTCCTGTTGCTGAAACCGACTCAATTACATCAGGATAAATTGTTCCTTGTGCTAACCACTTTACGTTCTCTAGTTGATTTGATTCATCATCAAACACATCAATAAACATTGACCCAATTGCTTTACGTTTTTTCTCAGGATCTGACACTCCAGATAAAACATCATAAAAACGGTCTTTCGCATTTATTCCTTTTACATTTAAGCCCATTCCTTTGTATTGCTCCAGAACACTTTCAAACTCTCCCTTTCGTAACAATCCATTATCTACAAAAATACAATATAGATTCTCTCCTATTGCTTTATTTAAAAGCACTCCCGCAACACTAGAATCCACACCACCAGAAAGGCCTAAAACAACTTTATCATTTCCTATTTTTTGTTTTAAATCAGCAACAGTTTCTTCAACAAATAACGCTGGAGTCCAATCTTGTTGAAAACCACAAATATCAACTAAAAAATTCTGCAAAATGGTTGCTCCATCCTTAGAGTGATACACTTCAGGATGAAATTGCAAAGCATAAGTCTGTTCACCTTCAATATGGTAAGCCGCAACTTTCACATCATTAGTTGAAGCAATAACTTTATAATTATCAGGAATAGTAGCAATTGTATCTCCATGACTCATCCATACTTGTGAATCATTAGGAACACCTTTCATTAATTCATTCTCAGTATCCACAAAAGATAAGTTGGCTCTACCATATTCTCTAGTATTTGAAGGTAATACCTCTCCTCCAAATTCATGTGCTAAATGTTGAGCTCCATAACAAATTCCTAGCAAGGGCAACTTTCCTTTTATTGCTGACAAATCAGCAATAGGAGCATTTTCTTCACGAACAGAATGCGGAGAACCTGACAAAATAACAGCCTTCCAACTACCATCAATCTCAGGCATCTTATTGTAAGGATGTATCTCGGAGTAGATGTTTAACTCTCTTACTCTTCTAGCAATAAGTTGTGTATATTGCGAACCAAAGTCTAATATTAATATTTTTTCGTGCTCCATTTAACTATTTTATTTTAGGATTCAAAACTACGAAATTAGGGTTTAGCGGATTTAAATTCTCTTTTAATATTTCAATAAAGTTATCCCCATTTTTTAAATAAAACAGAATGAAATTATCATAGCGTTCCTGCAAACTATTATCAGGAAACAACTGTTGTTTTATTTTACTTATCTGATTTAAAGAACTTTCATTTTTTTGCTTAGCTAATCTTAATAATTTTTCTTCCAATTGCTTAAAAGATTTTAACTGTTTTTGTTGTTGGGAATTTATGCTATTCTGAAGCCCTACATCAGTAGTTTTTGCAGTAATTGATGCATATATATTTTCAACAGCATCCATTTCATCCTTTAAGGATACAGCAGTATCATTTTGATTTAGCACAAACATTTTTTGCAATTGATGTTCATCCAAAAACAAATCATTAAGTGTAAAGCCTAAAGCATGTCGTTTTTGATTCTGTTTATCATCCATAAATAAGACAGAATTTCTTAACATCAAAATTGGGAAAGGAATATTTTCCTGCACAAAAGCAGTTTTTAACTGCATCCAGTAAGCAACCTCAGCCCCACCTCCAATATATGCAATATTTGGCAAAATAGTTTCCTGATAAAGTGGTCGTAACAATACATTTGGGCTAAAACTATCAGGATTATTTTCTATTTCCTTTTCAGTAATTTCTCTTTTAATTAATTCTCTTTTCCCTTCTGATAGTTTGAAAAAATTGATAGGACGAACATAGGCTTGAGCTTTATATTTAGATGCTAAATCTGCACTGCATTTAGTTATGGGTTTTTGAAAACCTTGCTCTAAAACATCTTTTTTAATAGTAGAAATAAATTGTTCTTTCAGTCTCTTATCATCTCCATCTAAAATAACTAACCCATACTTACCAAACAAATCGTTTATCAAATACCGAGTAGCATCAGCCAATTTATCAAGATTTAAATATGATTTTTCAAAAAGAGAAATTAATTTATCTGCATTTTCTGAAGTTCCTAAAACTGATTTCAATTCGGTTAAGAGACTTTCAAAACCATCTAAATTCATTCTTCCAACAGCACCACTTTGCTTACTGTCCCAAGCTATTTTTTTACCAAAAAGATGAATATGATTAATCTCCTGAAAGTCATGATCCTCAGTTGCCATCCAAAAAACAGGCACAAAATTATTATTAGGATATTTTTCTTCTAACTGTTCTGCCAGATTAATAGTAGAAATTATCTTGTAAATAAAATAAAGCGGGCCAGTGAATAAGCAGAGTTGATGTCCTGTTGTTACTGTAAAAGTAGAATTCTCTTTTAAGCTTTCAATATTTAATTTTGATTTTCCAGAAAGAGATAAACTTGCATTTTGCTTACTTAAAACATCAAACAAAACTACTCTATCTATAGAATGAGTTTTCTTTTCAGTAATTTGTTTTTCAAAATTTTCTAATGTAGGAAAGTGATTAACAAAGGGTTCTAATTTCTCATCCTTTTTGAGGTAATCAAGGACAAGATTAGAAAATTTATTAGTTTCTTGATATGAGATTTCAGAGACCTTCAAAATTTATTTTTTTATAATAAAGCCTCCAGCAATTAAATCGTCTCCTTCATAAATTGCAGCCGATTGTCCAGGAGCTATACCTCCAACTTTTTTATGAAATAGTACTTTCAAGTTTTCGCCATCATTAGTAATAGTAGCCATTTCGCCTTTATGTTTATACCGCACTTTCACTAAACATTGCATTCCATCTTCAATTTTAGCATACTTGAGGTAATTTACATTTCTAATAAACATTTCTTGTTCTTGCAAGTCCTCTTTCATACCGACAACCACTGTGTTATCTTCAGGATTTATCCCAATAACATAAGTAGGATTAGGACCTAGGGAAACTCCAATTTTTCTTTGTCCAATAGTGTAAAAAGGATATCCATCATGCGTACCAACAATATGGCCGTCAGTAGTAATAAAATTACCTCCCTTTACTTTTTCCTCTAACCCTTCTACCCTTCTTTTTAAGAAACCTCTATAATCATTATCAGGAATAAAGCAAATTTCATAACTCTCATTCTTTTCAGCTAAAGCTTTATAACCTCTATCCAAGGCCATTTGCTTTATATCCTTTTTATGATACTCTCCCATTGGGAAAATTGTTCTTTTCAAACATTCTTGAGTAACCCCCCAAAGTACATAGGATTGATCTTTACTTTCATCCAAACCTTTCGACACAACAAAACGCTCTTCAACTTTACGAACCTGAGCATAATGTCCTGTTGCTATAAACTCACAATTTAACATATCCGCACGCTTTAATAAAGCTTCCCATTTTATGTGTGTATTACATAACACACAAGGATTTGGAGTACGACCAGCAATATATTCATCAACAAAATTGTCAATAATAAATCCCTTAAACTCATCACGGATATCTAGAATAGTATGTGGGAAACCACAATCAACAGCCAATTGACGTGCATCATTTATAGAATCCAAACTACAACAACCTGTCTCTTTTTTATTACCACCTGAACTCTCATAATCCCAAGTTTTCATGGTTAAACCAATAACCTCATACCCTTGTTCATGTAATAATAAAGATGCCATGGTACTATCAATACCACCACTCATTGCCATTAAAACTCTTCCTTTACTCATTGTAATTTATTATTGT
>Ga0308015_10001290_pt1 | contig 10557 bp, 10 predicted proteins | sample Neamet231_FD_203128 | JGI IMG/M metagenome (GOLD analysis project Ga0308015, IMG submission 203128) | Marine microbial communities from water near the shore, Antarctic Ocean - #231 | ecosystem: Environmental > Aquatic > Marine > Unclassified | place: Southern Ocean | collected 2014-07-28
AAATCAATCAAATCAATAGCAACAGCCGCGGCTCGCCGTTGCTGTTTCCCGGCACGATGATCAGCTCGCGATGGAACTCCTCGCCGCCCTCCGGCTTGCCCGGCTTCGCCGCTGCCCTGTTGCGCAAGTCCATCGTCGGGCCGTCCATGGTGTTGTGCGTTGCTGGAGGCGGTGGTTGCGTGTCGGCGCTTCTCCCCCCGCGGCATCTTTCGAGATTCGGTCAGGATGGTGGTCCCCTTCTTCATCCAGTGTGCATCTACAACCATTCATTCGGTGCCTCCTAATCTCCACGTGCACGTCGATGCAGGGCCGCACACCGTACTTCACCTCCAGCCGGTCCGCGAGCCTTTCCAGCCCTCCCAGCGTCGCGAGCCCGGCCGGCGGCGTGATGGTGGAGATGCGGCTCGACCACGTGCGGAAGGGCGAGAACGCCAAGCTGTGTTCCGAGAAGAAGGAGTTGGAGAAGGTGAAAGACTGGGCAATCGCAAAGGCAGACGCACATGAACAAATGGGGACGCTGCCGTCTGTTTTCGAATTCGAGGCCGAAAATCTCAAGTCCGCGATGCACCTACTTCTGCTCGCTCTCAGCGCCGTGGCGAGCGCGGGGTCGGCGGAGGATGCGCCCGTGCGGCTCGACGTGGATTACGCGGCCTTCCTGGGCAAGCACGACCTGCTGTGGGACTTCCGCTGGTCCCCCGGCGAGGCGTTCGTGCCGACCAAATGGTACATGTCGGCGTACGTCGGCGACGGCTCGATGGGCGCGTTGCTCACTGTGAAGAACAGCACGTGCAGCTGCCCGCTGCTGTGCAGTCCGACGTGCGCATGCCCTACGCACATCGCTGGCTGCGAGAAGGTCGCCGCGGGCGGGACAGCGAAGCTGCGGCTCGACATCAACCGGCAGGACGCCTACCACATCCACACGCCGGCTCCGCATGGTACCGGCGGCGTCGGCGGCGTCGGCGGCAGCGTCGGCGGCGTGAACGAGCCGGGGTCCGGCGTCACCACTCCCATCGGCCACCTGCTGTTCGACACAGGCCTGCCGTGGGGCGGCGCGGCGCGGCTGCGCTTCCGGCTATCGCTGCACGGCGCCGAGATCCGCGGCAACGCCACGAATGCGGATGGGACCGTGGCCTTCAGCTTCCGCGCGCTGGTGGCCAGCGGCCGCGACGACGCGTCGACCTCCGTGCTGCTGTTTGAGAGTAGCGGCGATGGCGTGGCGCCGCCGACGTACGTGCCGTGCCCAGCCACCGCGCCGCGCTCGTCGCGGCCAAACTTTGACGTGGCGGAGCAGTGCGTGCCGTCGACCAGGTCGAGCCTGGGCGGCTCCGACGTCTGGGTGCAGACGCAGACCGGCGGCCGCGCCACCGGCCCGCCCGCCGACCCCTGGGGCAGCAACGCCACGTGCTCGCTGGCCGTGGCGGTGCGGCGCGAAGGGAACCTGACCGTGCTGACCTCGGCCAACAGTTGCCACGGACAGGCGGCGAGCGCGAGCGCGGCGCAGCGGGCGAGCGACGCCGCCGCCAAGGCCGCGGCCGCGGGCGGCGCGGCGGCGCTGGTCAGCGCGCACCGCGCCTGGTGGGCCGACTTCTGGCTGGAGTCGCTGATCACGCTGGGCGGCGGCCCGATGGCGACGCGCGTCGAGGGCGTCTACTTCGCCAATATGTACAGGTACTCGTCGGCGGCGCGCGTCGGCATGCACGACCTGACGGCGGCCTTCGGGCCGGGCGGGATGTCCATGCAGTGGGGCTCGTTCGTCTGGGACATGAACGTGCAGGTCAACCTCTTCGCTGTCCACGCCAGCAATCACCGGAGCCTGGTCGAGCCGCTGCTGGACGCGCTGGACACGTTCGTCGCCCAGAACCAGACCACGTGGGCGCCCTTATTCGCGGGCAACTCGCCGAGTGGTTGGAGCTTGTTGTGGGTGTTGAAGTCCTTCTGGAAGGCGACCGTCTACCTGCACGACGTCAAGCGCCGCAGCGGCACGCTCTTCACGCTGCTGGCCTCGGGCGTCGACGGCCTGCAGCTCAAGGACGACGGCCCTGGCAAGCACGTCCACGTGCTCGGCATCGGCTCGCCGGAGTACCCGGGCGTGGTGGACAAGGTGGACACGAACTTTGCTCTGGCCATCGCGCGCTGGGGCTGCCGCACGCTGCTCCAGATCGCGGCCGAGTTCCCGGCCAAGCACGAGGGGCACCCGACGGTCACCAAGTGCAAGAGCGTGCTGCCGCGGCTGCAGCCCTTCGGCATCGACGCGACCGGAATGATGCTGGACCAGCACCACGACTTCATCCTGCCGCATCGCCACTGGTCTCACATCATCTCGATCTACGACTTCCAGCTGGAGGAGACGCGTTTCAACGCCAGCGAGCCGGACTCGGTCGCCTCACAGCTCGTGCGCCGGAGCATCGACCACTGGACCGGCATCACGTGCAACGACACGCTGGCTTGCCCGAACTCGTGCCGTGGCTTCAGCCGCGGCGCCACCACGATCTTCTCGGCGATGCTGGGCCGCGCGGAGGCCGTGCGCGGCAACCTGACCAAGCACATCCAGCAGGTGATCACGCCGAACGGCATGTACGGCGAGGGCGTCACGGCCAACGCCCCGCTCTTCACGCAGGAGAACCAGCTCAGTCGTACGTGCTCCTGCTCCGGCCGCTGGACTTGCTGCTCGACTATCTGCTTCCGCTGACCCACCTCATCGCCGCAGCCTGCCCGGAGAGCGCGTACATCGCCTCGGCCTCCGTGCACGAGATGCTGATGTCGTCCGACCCCGACGGCAAGCCAGCCGCGCGCGCCTTCCCCGCGGTCTCCGCCGCCTGGCCCGACGCCTCTTTCTACCGGCTGCGCAACATGGACGGCTCTTTGATCTCAGCGCAGCGGCTGGGCGGGGCGACGACGTTCGTGCAGGTGGAGTCAACGGGCGACGCGGACGTCGAGTTCACGCTCTCGGTGGCGGACTGGGCCAAAGCGGCGATGCCCGCAGTGCTGCCCGCCAGCGTGGCCGTGCGGCGCTCGAACGGAGGCTTCGCCTTCACGATGCGCGCCAAGGGCGCGGTGGTGCTCTACCTCAAGGAGCGGGCGAGCCCGCCGTTCGTGATCCGCGCGGCGCCGAGCGAGGCCGCGGAGGAGAACTTTCTCGGCTACCGGACGCCGGTCACGCCGATGGTGCTGCAGTGCGTGATCAAGTAGAGCGAGCATATCCGCATGGAAATTTTCATCTTTCTGGCCTTATTTCTACATCTTCCACGTGCGGCTCTGGCCCTCGAACTCCACCGTCACGCTGATCCGCCGCACGTTCGCCGCGTCCGGCCGCAGCGAGAAGCTCCCGCTAAGCTTCTGCCCCTTGGTGACCGCCAGCGGCTCGTCGAGGTAGAGCAGCGTCTGCATCCAGTGGCCCGGCACCGCGTCGGGCGAGGTGGACAGCATCACCACCTCCGGCCCGAACTGCACGTCGAACCAGGCCACGAAGCCGTGCAGCGCGCCGCCGCGCTCCAGCACGAACTCGAAGGGCGCGGGCAGCACCAGCGACTCGCCGCTCTCGTCGGCGCTGCTGCAGTCCATCGTGGCCACGCACGCGCCGGCGTCCAGCAGCTTCGACTCGTGGATGGTCGCCACGACGCACTCGCCGAACGCGGACTTCTTTGCGAAGCCCGCCATGGAGGACATGTCCACGCCGTACACTTCGTCCCAGTAGTCCACCTTTTCGGCGAGGAGAGCACTGCAGGATCAGCAACACAGCAGATTACTCAAGGGAATAAACGGCAGGGGTCCGCATGTTCGTTCACCTTGGAGACCCAGGACTCCGGGTCGGCAAAGGGCGCCACGTACAGCCGCGAGCGCTCCGGGAACAGCTGGCCGCCCGTGTTCAGGAACTTGTCGCGCGCCGCCAGCACCGAGGGCAGCATCGTCTCGAAGTACAGGCAGTAGCCCATCCACTCGGACAGGATCACGTCCACTTTACACGGCAGCTCGATGTCCTCCATGCGCCCGCGCAGCACCTCGATCACGTCGCTGAGCCCGTTGTCCGCCACGATCTTGGCCGCGTGCGTGGCCATCTCGCTCGCGTCCACCGCGAAGACCTTCTTGGCGCCGGCGCGCGCGGCGAAGATGCTCAGGATGCCCGTGCCGCAGCCGACGTCCAGCACCACCTTGCCCTCAAAGCAGGCCTTGTTGGCCATGATCGCGTCCCGGTACGCGTCCGTGCGCGACTTGTCCTTCAGCATGGTCTCGTGGATCTCGATGAAGCCGTACGACTCGAAGTACTCGCTGTCGCGCTTGTTCTGCGTCGCGGCGTTCTCCGCCTCGGCCGCCGCCACCAGCACGGCCTCGTCGCCGCCCGCCGCCGCCCCGGCTCCCGCTCCCGCTCCAGCTCCTGCGCCTGCTGCCGCCGCTTTGGCAACGACGGTGGCCACCTCGCTGCCGCCGCCGCTGTCGCCGCCGGACTTGAAGTCCACCAGCGTCTGGTAGTCGGCCTCCGACAGCGCCAGCTTGCTCATCGCCTGCTCCCCCGTTACCTGCCCCGACGCGTCCCCTCCCGCTCCTCCTCCGCCTGCTCCTCCTCCTCCTCCGCCTCCAGCCGCTCCGTCCTCGTCAAAGTCGTCGTCGTCGGCGTCGAAGCCGGTGAGCAGCGCGTCGCCGTCGAGCACCGGCTTCATGTACCGCTCCGCCCGCCACTCGCCGCTGCCCACCGCGCACGCCATGCCCTCGCCGCCCAGCAGCGCCCTGTCCGCGCCGCCGTACAGCCGCAGCGCCGCCGCGTCGTGCTCGCAGCGGCCGAGCGCGCCGCCGGCCGAGCGCTCTCGCAGCCAGTTCAGCAGCTTGATGCAGCTAAAGAAGTCCAGCTGCCAGTCTCGTCGCAGGCGCGGGAAGTCGAGACCGTCGCTGGCCGCCATGGCCGCGAAGCACGCCGCCGGCTGCGGCAGAGGGCAGAGCGTCAGTCGCAGGCCCGGCGGCGCGCGGGCGGCGGCGGCGGCGGCGGCGGCGGCAGGCGGTGCGCGTTGGATCGGAACTCCAGACATAGGATAAGTTCGTCGACATGCAAAGACCGTGAGGCCGATTCAGTGGATTGACAGTTGTGTTTCCTCATCTCCAACGCGCGGTGGCGGCGGCAGCGCGGGCAGCGGCAGGCGACGGCGGCGACGGCGGCGGCGGCAGAAGAGCGCGTCGATGCGCACCGTGGTGTGCACCGCGTCGCTGAAATAGCCAGTGCATGGCTCGTCGTACTGCTCGTCGGCATCGTCCGCCCAGACAGCGGCCTCGGCGGCGTCCATGTCGGGTGCAGCAGCCACCACCAGCTGCGTTCGTCAGCGAGATCGGCGGCGGCGAGCGGCGACGGCGCGGCGGACGGCGCGCGCGCTGCTAAATGCCTATAAGACCGCCGTGCCTTATGCTCGCATAAAAAGGAAAGAATTGAAGGCAAAAAGGCAAACTCCCCACCTCTCCCTGTGTATCCCTATGTATCCCAACGCCCTCGCCATTTTGCCTTTTCTCGCAGAATAAGACAAAATTAAAAGGAAGAAAGGAAAGTTTCAGGAGATTTCACGAGGATTTCGCAGGGATTTCGTAGGATAATCAAGGAGGAAATCCCTGCCTTTTCGTTCGGATAAAGGAAAACTATTGAGGAAAAAGTGCAAAAGCGGAGGCGTCGCCCATAGGTCTCATTGGCGTTTAGCAGCGCGCCGATTCAGAGCTGGTGCAGACCTCTCGTTTGGATGAACGGGGTTTTAGTCTCATCGGTTAAGTCTCTAATACCACATTCTCACAGGTTCTGGCCGAACGGATCGGCCAGGGGCGCCACCGCGGCAGGGGCCGGCGCCGCCAGCGGCGCGACCACGGCGACGTGCGGCACGGCCGCGAAAGGCGCCGCCACGGGCGCGGCGGCCGCCGCCATGGGCACTGCCACGTACGGCGGCGCGACGCGGGCGGCCGCCGCCTGCGCCTGTGCCATCGCCAGCGCGTGCGCCTGCGCGTGCGCCTGCGCGTGCGCCTGCGCGTGCGCCTGCGCCTGCGCCTGCGCCTGCGCCTGCGCCTGCGCCAGTGCCTGCATCTGGGCCTGCTGCGCCTGCGCCTGCGCCTGCGCCTGGGCCTGGGCGATGCTCGCCTGCGCCGCAATCGCCGCCTGCTGCTGCAGTATGAAGGACTGCTGCTGCTGCTGCGCGGCCAGCTGCGCCGCCTGCTGCGCCATGGCCTCCACGTGCATCTGCCTCGCCACCGCGATGCTGCTCGTGTGCGCGGCCACCTTCGCCGGCCCGAGCACGCTGTTGGTCGTCGCCACGGCAGGCGCGACCGGCGACATGGCCGCGGGAAGCACCGGCGCGCGCACCGGCGGCGCCATAATTGGCGAGGCCACCGGCGGCAGCACGGGCTGCGCGGCGGGCGGCGCGATCTGCAGCGGCGGCGGCGAGATCATGTTGGCCGCCCCGGCAGGGATGGGCAGGATCTCCGGCGACGGCTGGAACGTGCCCGCGCTCATGCTGCAGTACCGGAAAGGAAGTCAGCAACGAGCAGCAGAAGCAGTAGCAGCAGCAGACCCAGCAGCAGCAGCGAGCGCGTGTTGGTTGGTTACCTGGCCGGCTCGGACAGCATCGCCGCGATGGACGCGATGCCGTGGCTGGGCGGGGCCATAGCGGCCTGCACGCGCACCACGGGTATCTGCGCCCCGCCCCTACTGTTGCTCTTGCGGCTGGCCGCCTTGCCCCCCATCTGCAGCCCGCCGCTCGCCGCCCCTCCCTTCGACGGTTTGCCCTTGGGCGCGCCCGGCGGCGGGGCGTCGCTGAGGCCGCCTGCCTTCTGCTGCTTCTTCAGCAGGGCGTCTTGTTTCTCCTTTCTCTGGCGCGCTTGCAGCGCCTGGTCAAGGGGGAGGGAGCCGGTCAGCAGCAGCAGCAGCAGCAGCAGCAGCAGCGACTCCAGCAGCAGCAGCAGCGACAAGCACGCACCCGAAGCTCCTGCTCCGGCGGCGGGCCGGGCTGGAGGTAGGCGGCGGCGGCGGCTCGCTGCGCGGCCTGCGCGTGGCGCCCCGGGTCTCTGTCGTCGTCGTCGTCGTACTCGTCGCCCTCGCCGTACCCGTCCTCGTCGTCGTATTCCTCGTCGTGCTGCTGTTGTCGCGCCGGGCGGCCGGAGGGCGGCGGCGGCTTCGTCTTCTGCTTCTTGCGCCCGCCGCCCGAGCTCGGCCCCGCCACCTGCTGCGCGGGGCGCTTGAAGGCCTTGCCGCCGTTCATGAGCTCGATCATCTTGCGTCGGCAGTTCACCTCGCCGCCGTCGTCCAGCGCCACGCGGATGTAGCCGTGCGTCATGTCCTGCGAGAGGGAGGCGGTCAGCGGTTGGAAGGGGAGCCCGGGCGGCAGCGGGAAGGAGCAGCGGCGGCAGCTTCAGCCGCTACAGGGCCAGGGCGCCCAGCTCCAGCCCCCCCGCAGCAGCAGCCAGCACAGCCAGCACAGCACAGCAGCCAGCAGCAGCTCACGCACCAGGATCTCGCCGATCGCGCCCGGCTCGCAGTCGGTGTGCTTGATCACCTTGCAGCGCTGCCCGATCAGGTTATCGCGCAGGTCGGCGGGCGTCTGGCCCATCTCGCCGCGCCCGCCGTGCCGCCTGGGCGGGGAGGGGAGAGGAGACGAAAGCGGTCAGCGGCAGCAGCACAGCACACACCTCCAACTGCAGCTGGCGGCGTGAGTTGAGGAGCGGCAGTTCGAGGAGGGTCAGCGAAGCCGGTGGTTCCGGGGGGTAGGCACGGTGGTTGACTCACCAGTCTCCTTTCGAGTGCTTCCGCCGGCTGCTCATCGCGGCTTGCTGCTGCGGGGTCGACAGGCGAGTGAGGCCGCACCGCCGCTGGCGCCAGCAGCGACGCAAAAAGCCCAGCCCGGCTCTGCTAGAGCTCTGCTAGAGTCGCCGTCACGTTCGTTGGACGGTAAATCGCACCGCCTATGCTACTCGTTCGACGAAAAGCCTGGTCCCCTGGTCTGTAGCCCGCCACGAAGCGAGAACGCTGCAGCGACGCCAGCTTTGCGGCGACGGCGGCGCGGGCTGGAGGTCAACAAATGGAATGGCGCCTTGAACGTGCAGGGCGACACCAGTGGTCGTGTTATGCGTTCGGCGAGTTCTGCGTACGTGTGGCGCAGCGGAGCCCCCCCCCTCAAATTTGACGAAGCATGGCGGCACCATCGACTGCCCGAGTGGCGATCCGAGGAGATAGCGACTCGACGCAAACCGGGCAGCACAGCGGAGCGAACAGCGGCCGGCCGGCCTGCACGCGTGGCGCGGCGGTTCTCGTTGCTCCGCCGCGCCTTCGAGTGCCGCAGTGATTGGTTCGAGCTCGGTGGCGAGGCTGGCGGTGCCCCGACGCCCTGAGCAGCCGTACGAAACCCCAAGCAGAACGAACCCCGCCGGAGATGGAATCTGCTTCCACCCCGCCGCCGACCGCGCCGCACCGCACACTCAAGCGCTCGTGCGCGCGGCACCTGCAGGCGCAGCAGTGGGCGGCCGTCGTCGCCGACTGCGACGCGATGGCAGCTCTCACACCGCCGCAACCAAACCGCGCCCGATCCAAGAACCGCGCGACCAAGGCGTACTGCCTGCTGCGGCTGGAGCAGCCGCAGCTGGCGGAGGGCGCGGCGATCGCGGCGATCCGGCTGGACGGCGCGTACAAGGGCGGCTGGGACCTGCGCGCCTCGGCGCGCAAGCAGCTGAACCAGCACGCGGCGGCCGCGGCGGACTGGGCGCACGCGCTGACGCTGGAGGAGCTGAACGCCGACGACGTGAGGCGCATCTGCGACAACCTGCGTAACACGCGCGAGACGCTGGCGCAGATCGGCTTCGGCGCGGGCGGCACGAAGGCGCAGGCGGACGGCGCGTACGAGCGCGGCGAGCCGCTGGCGGCGGTGAAGCTGGTGACGCCGCTGCTGAACCAGCTGCAGACGCTGCACGAGGCCAACCTCTGGGCGTCGCAGGGCGAGCTGCGCATCCTGGCCGGGCTCTACTACACGCGGGGGCGCGCCTGGGTCGCGCTGGCCACGCAGCTCGCGCACCAGGAGGAGGCGGCGGCCGGCGAGCAGGCGAGGGGCAGCCCGGACAGCGTGGAGCTGCAGACGCTGGCGGGGGGCGGCGGCGCGGCGGTGCCGCTCGCCGAGCCGGCGCCGGCGCAGCAGCTGCGCGCGATCGTGGCCTCGGGCGCGGGCGGCGGCGCAGCCTCCGCGTCAGCCGCGCCCATGGAGGGCGCCGCGCCGCCCGTGGTGGTGGTGGCGGCCGTCGCCGCCGTCGCGCAGGTCGCGGCGCCGGCGCACCGGGCGCTGCGCGTGCCGACGGACGCCTTCGGCAAGCCGCACCCGAAGGCCGCGCGCACGGCGCTGACCGCCGCGGTGACCGCCCCCGTGGCCACGCTCGAGCCGCCGGCGCGCTCGTGGCGGAACGGCGTCGCCGAGTGGGACGGCGAGCAGGGTGAGCCGGAGCGGCCGCAGGGCGAGCTGTTCGCTGAGGAGTGGAAGGCGGCGGCCGCGGACTGCCTGCAGGCGCTGCGGCTCTACCCGCAGAGCAGCGTCGAGGAGTACGAGCTGGAGCGGCTGTTCATCGAGGAGATGTGCGAGTCCGTGGCCAACGCCGTGCCGCCGGGGCTGGACCTGCCCGAGGACTGGCGAGAGCTCTACTCAAAGGCGATGGCCGCCAAGGTGGCCGGGGCGGCGGCTGGGGCGGGCGGCGCGGCTGCAATGGACACCGGTGACGGTGGTCCTGCGGCTGCGGCTGCTGCTGCTGCCGGGGGCGGTGCTGCGGACGCGATGGACACTGACGCTGCTGCTGAGCTGGAGCCGGCGCCCGCTGCCGCGCCAGGCAGCTCGGCTCCCGCGGCCACGCCCATCTTCAAAGCCGCGTTCCGCTCGGTGCCGGAGAGCGACGGCCGCGGCCGCGCCAAGTGCCTGGAGATGATCTCGGCCGCGGAGCTGCTGCAGGGCAACTATGCCAAGGCGGTGTCGCTGGCGCACACGGCGGTGCGCACTGATCCGCTCTACTGGGGCGGCTGGGTGGCGCGCGGCAAGGCGCTGCAGGTCGCTGCCGCTGCCGGGCAAGCGATTCACGACCCGGACGTGGAGAAGCGCAAGGAGGCGGCGGGAGAGGCCGAGGCGCGGACGCGGGACGCGGCGGAGGAGGCGTCGCGCGAGGCGGCGTCGCTCGGCGCCGAGGCGAAGGAGGCGGCGGTGGTGGCGGACGGAGCGGCGAAGGCTGCGGCGGCGGCGATGGCCGCGGCGGCGGCGACGATCGTGCCGACGGTCGGGCAGGGGCAGTTTCTGCCTGCGCTGACTGCGGCCTCGGTCGCGCTGGAGGGCGGGAGCGCGTCCGTGTTGATGGCTAGCGCGAGCGCGACAGCCCTGACCTCTGTGGCCGTGGCGTCGGTGGCCGTGACCGCTACCACCGCTGCGCCAGCCAGCGTGTTCAGCGGCGAGCAGACGGCGGCCGCGGCGGCGGCGGCGGCGGCCGAGCAGGCGCACAACCAGCGGCGGGCGGCCGAGTGCGCGGAGCGGTCCCGGCAGATGCAGGCGGCGCTGGTGGCCGCCAACGCCAAGGTGGCGCAGC
>Ga0308015_10001291_pt1 | contig 10554 bp, 10 predicted proteins | sample Neamet231_FD_203128 | JGI IMG/M metagenome (GOLD analysis project Ga0308015, IMG submission 203128) | Marine microbial communities from water near the shore, Antarctic Ocean - #231 | ecosystem: Environmental > Aquatic > Marine > Unclassified | place: Southern Ocean | collected 2014-07-28
TCATAGAATTTCATTTCCTCAACTCCATCTATGATGATTGACTCATTTTGTATTTGACCATTATTATAATAATATTTCCAAACCCCATCTTTTCTACTATACACTCCTGATTCAGTGTACTTGTAACTTCCATAATTTTGTATTTGACCATTTTCATGATAAGACATCCAAGGTCCTGTCATCTTACCATTTTTGTAGAATCCCTCATTCATTAGTTGACCGTTTTTATACCAATGTCTACAAGAACCATCTCTCTTACCTTCTGAATAATGTATTTGAGATAACACCTGACCATTATCCCAATATTTAGTTTTTTCTTCATTCTGTCCAAATCCACTAAATGGTATAGTGAGTAATAGTATAAATAGTAGTTTTTTCATACTCCAAACTTACAATATTTAATTAGAATAATTAAATCTGTATTTCAGATTATCAATTTTAGAATCAAAACTTCTATGAATTCTTCTCTCCTTAATTTTTCCTTTAGAGATTTTTCTAAAACAATTCCTTGCTTGAAGTTTTTAAAAATCCTACAAATCTATCGTATCTATCGCCTATAGCACGATAATAAACATAAACATAATAATCATTTCGAGTCTGGTAATGCGTTCCTTCAATAAAGGAAACATCAACTCGTTTTGTTATTGTATCGTTCAAAGCGTAATGATAGTTGTAATAGCCTTGCTTTATGTATATGTTTCCCTCATATCGTCTTTGCTCGGCATTGTATTGTAGCTTAAATTCATCTTTTAATTGCCAGTCAGAAAAACCGCCTATTACATACAAATCTCCATAACTTACATGGTCAACAGGCAAAGTGAAATGTACAAAAGCATAATCTGCTTCAATGGCTGTTTTCCATCCCTCTTGTGATTTTATGATAAACTTTCCGTTAATATCGGGCTCAATAGAATAGCGGTCAAATGGGCGCTTTCGGTCATTAAATAAGTAAACATGGTTAAAAGTACTATCATAAGTAATTTCTTTTATTCTATCTGATTGAAAGCGTAGACTTTTAATATCAAAATGACGAAATTCATTATTTCCTAAAAATGTATTATCGTCCTCATAATCATAAACTAATTCATTATTTTTTACAAAAATTGGAGTAAGACCTGTTATGGCATTATCTTCTTTGTTGTTTTGTTTTATAGTTACTTTTATATCAGCAAACGGATCGGCAACTACTAAGTTAGGGTGCTTAATGGTAAAATCAATTTCATGCTTAGTATTGCGGTCATCCGCTAAAGTGGCACGTCTTACTTGAGCTTCAATCGTTAGCTTAGTTTCCAGTATCATAAAGCGTTTGTAAGCAATTGTTTCACCACCTTCTTCAAATATTTTAAATACATAGTTTCCTGATAGCATTGGTTTCAAATCATCTTCTGGGAAGTTGAAAGTATAATGCGTGTATTTTTGTATAGTGTTAAAAGAAAACTCATGATCAGTAATGGGTTCATTCGTAAATCCGTTAATGTATTCGCTTTCCATTAAATCACTTGCTGTCCAATCAGAGTTACAGTGTACAATGGTGTAATAATAGTCCTTTATGTCAGCATCCAAATCGTCAAAACTCACTAAAAGTTGGTTGTCAGTATTTAAATTTAGGATTGGAAGTGAAAGTTCATCTTCTTTTTGGTGACAGAGTAGGGTTTTTATTTGTGTATTTAAACTTCCGTTCTTATAGATAGTTGGAGGTTTAGGGGTAGTTATTGTTTCTGTAATCACACTGTCTACTAGATAGTTATCTATGCTAGTTGTGTCTTTTGTGCTGTGGCATGACATTAATGTAAAAATGCTAAAAGTCAGTATTGTTAATAGCTTGTTGATTTTCATTGTAATTTGTAGAGTAAATAGGTAAATTATAGTTGCAAATTTATACTTTTGCAGCCGAAAAATCTAATTTAAAAAGCATGTCTAAAGAAATAAGGTTAAAAAAAGGCTTAAACATCAATTTACTTGGTGAGGCCGACAAAGTATATGCATCAGTAAAACCTACTGAAAGATATGTAGTGAAACCTACTGATTTTCATGGATTAACTCCAAAGCTAGCTGTTAAAGTTGGCGAAAAAGTGAAAGCAGGTACTGCATTATTTTTTGATAAATATAACGATAAAGTAAACTTCTGTGCTCCAGTGAGTGGTGAGGTTATTGATATTGTAAGGGGTGCAAAAAGAAAAATACTTGAGGTGGTATTAAAGGCGGATCCAGTTATAGCCTATGAGCAGTTTACTACGGATACTGCTAAAAACATTTCTCGTGTACAAATTATTGATACCATGCTTAAGGCAGGTGTTTGGCCATTTATTAGGCAAAAGCCTTATGATGTTGTTGCTAACCCAACTGATATGCCTAAAGCAATTTTCATTTCAGCTTTCAACACTGCACCTTTAACTATTGATAACGACTTTGCTCTATACGGAATGGATGAATTATTCCAAAAGGGTTTAGATTATATTGTACAGTTAACAAGTGGGAAAACGCATTTAAATATTGATGGGAATACCAATCCTTCTACTGTATTTACTGGCGCTAAAGGTGTTGAGATAAATAAAATAAATGGTGCTCACCCAGCAGGAAATGTTGGGGTACAAGTTCACCATATTAACCCTATTAATAAAGGTGAAGTTGTTTGGTACTTGCAACCACAAGATGTAATTGCAATTGCACGCTTATTTACTGAAGGTAAATATGATGTGTCAAGAATTGTTGCTGTTGCTGGTTCTCAGGTTAAAAAGCCGAAATATTATAGAACTATTGCTGGCGCTACAATTGCTAATTTATTAGCAGATAATATTAATGAAGGTGATAGTAGAATTATATCAGGTGATATTTTAACAGGACAACAAATTGAAGCAGATGGTACTTTAGGTTTTTACCACACAACAATTACTGTTATTGAAGAAGGAAAGGAGCAAGAATTTTTAGGATGGATTTTACCAGGATTGCATAAGTTCTCAGCTTCAAAAACTTTCCTTTCTTGGTTAATGCCAAACAGAATGTATACTTTAAATGCAAATATGCATGGTGAAGAACGTGCTTATGTTATGACGGGTGAATACGAGAAAGTATTGCCTATGGACATATACCCAACACAGTTGATAAAAGCTTGTATGATTGAGGATGTTGAATTAATGGAGAACTTAGGTATTTATGAAGTTTCCCCTGAAGATTTAGCATTGTGTGAGTTTGTATGTACTTCAAAAATTGAGGTGCAATCCATCATTCGTCATGGTTTAGATTTAGTAAGAAAAGAAAATAGTTAATATGAAATTATTTAAGAATATCTTAGAATCAGTAAAACCTCACTTTATAAAAGGAGGTAAACTTGAGAAAATGTATCCAGCATATGATGCTTTTGAAACATTTTTGTTTGTTCCTGATCATACTACTCATGCAGGTTCGCATATTAGAGATGCTATTGATTTAAAAAGAACAATGATTACGGTTGTACTTGCCTTAATGCCAGCTTTGTTTTTTGGAATGTGGAATGTAGGACAATTACATTTTACTGCGATAGGTGAGGAGTTTACATTGATGACAGCTTTCACTTTTGGAGCGTTAAAAATGCTACCACTTATCATTGTTTCCTATGCTGTAGGTCTTGGAATTGAATTTGCATTTGCAATTTCAAGAGGACATTCAGTAAATGAAGGTTACCTGGTTACAGGAATGCTTATTCCAATGGTTATGCCTATTGATGTACCACTTTGGATGTTGGCTGTTTCAGTAGTATTTGCTGTAATTATTGGTAAAGAAGTTTTTGGAGGTACAGGAATGAATATTTTGAATCCTGCATTAACGGCTCGTGCTTTCCTATTCTTTGCTTACCCTTCATTTATGTCAGGGGATAAAGTATGGGTTAATACAGGTGATGTTGCAACTGTTGATGGTTTTTCAGGAGCGACTCCTTTAGCTGATTTAGCAGCTAATATTCCTTTGGATATGAGTTTGATTGGTAGTTTCTTTAACGGAACTATTGCCGGTTCAGTTGGTGAAACTTCAACTTTAGCAATCTTAATTGGTGCAGTTATTTTATTAGTAACAGGTATAGCTTCTTGGCGTACTATGATTTCAGTATTTGTGGGTGGTTATGTTATGGGATTATTGTTTAACCTTTGGGGAGCTAACGAGTTTATGATGATTCCTTCTTATGTACATTTATTATTAGGTGGTTTTGCATTTGGAGCAGTATTTATGGCAACTGACCCTGTAACGGCAGCACAAACTAATACGGCCAAATACATTGTTGGTTTCCTTATTGGGGTATTGGCCATATTAATTAGAGTATTTAATCCTGCGTATCCTGAAGGGATGATGCTAGCGATATTATTTATGAATGTATTTGCACCTTTAGTGGATCATTATGTAGTAGGAGCAAACATTAAAAGAAGATTAAAAAGAGTAAGTTAAATTAGACAATAGATAGTCGTATTTTGAAATTAGATAAATAGTCTAAAATCTCAATACTAAAATCTTAACACTATATAAAATGGATGTAAATAAAAATTCGTACACTTTCGGTTTTGCTGCTATTATGGTAATTATTGTTGCTGCATTACTTTCTGCAGCTGCAATAGGCTTAAAACCTTTTCAAGACCGAAATATTGAGTTGGAGAAAAAGCAAAATATATTAATTTCTGTAGGTATTGTTAGTGATAGAGATGGGTCGGAAGAATTATACACTACTTACATTAAAAGTGAATTGGTATTGAATAATAAAGGTGAAGAAGTTGAAGGTTCTGCTTTTGATATTGATTTAAGTAAAGAGCTTAAGAAAGATGCTGATGCTCAGTTATTACCTTTGTTTATAAGTGAGGTTGATGGAGCAACAAGATATATTATTCCCTTAAGAGGTAAAGGACTTTGGGGTCCAATTTGGGGATTCATTTCTTTGGAAGATGATTTGAACTCAGTATTTGGTGCAGTATTTGATCATAAAGGTGAAACACCAGGTTTGGGTGCTGAAATTAACAAGCCAATGTTCCAAGATCCATTTGCTGGAAAAACAATTTTTGAAGGAGAGGAGTTTACATCTATTAAAGTAATAAAGGGAGGTGCTGAACAAGGTGATATGCATGGTGTTGATGGAGTTTCAGGAGGTACAATTACTTCTGATGGAGTTTCGGATATGCTAAAAGAGAGACTAAGCATGTACTTACCTTATTTCAATACATTAAAACCTGCTATTGTGGTTGATTCAGTTTTTTCTGCAATGGATTCAGTAGTTACGATAAACGATTCAATAATAAATTAAGACTATGAGTAAAGATTCCTTATTTTCTAAAAAGAACATGAAATTATTAAGTGATCCGCTTAATGATAATAATCCGATTACTGTACAGGTATTGGGTATCTGTTCAGCATTAGCAATTACGGTACAGTTAAAGCCAGCAATTGTAATGGCTATTTCAGTATTGGTAGTATTATCTATTGCGAATGTACTTATTTCACTAATGCGTAATTTAATTCCTTCTAGGATCAGAATTATTGTACAGTTAGTAGTTATTGCTGCCTTAGTAATTTTGGTGGATCAAGTGCTAAAAGCCTTTGTGTATGATGTGAGTAAAGAACTTTCAGTATTTGTAGGGCTTATTATTACCAACTGTATTATTATGGGTAGGTTAGAAGCTTTTGGTATGGCGAATGGTCCTTGGGAATCATTCCTTGATGGAATAGGGAATTCATTTGGTTATGCTTGGATATTGATAGTAGTGGCTTTTTTCCGTGAACTCTTAGGTTCAGGAACTTTATTTGGTTATCCAATATTAGAAAACCTAGGTTTGTATGAAATGGGTTATGAAAATAACGGAATGATGATTTTACCTCCTATGGCACTTATTACAGTAGGAGTTATTATCTGGATCCAACGCATGAAAAACGAAAAATTAATAGAATCTAAATAAATAACAATATGCAAGATTTAGCTAATATATTTATCAGGGCAATTTTTATTGACAATATGGTATTTGCCTATTTTTTAGGCATGTGTTCCTATTTGGCAGTTTCCAAAACGGTAAACACTTCTATAGGATTAGGGGCCGCAGTAATTTTCGTTTTAGGGATTACCGTTCCTTTGAATTACTTACTTCAAAACTATGTACTGAAAGAGGGTGCTTTGGTTTGGATATCAGAAGAGTTCACCAATGTTGATCTGTCTTTCCTTTCCTTTATTATGTTTATTGCAGTTATTGCATCTATGGTTCAACTGGTTGAAATGGTTATTGAAAAATTCTCTCCAGCACTTTATAGTTCTTTAGGGATATTTTTACCACTGATTGCTGTAAACTGTGCAATTTTAGGAGGTTCACTTTTCATGCAAGAAAATGATTATTCAACTATTACTGAAGCTACTGTATTTGGATTAGGATCAGGTATTGGTTGGTTCTTAGCTATTGTAGCATTAGGGTCAATCAGAGAGAAAATTAGATACTCTAATGTTCCACCAGCCCTTAGAGGTTTAGGTATTACCTATATCATTACAGGATTAATGGGGATAGCATTTATGAGTTTTATGGGAATTAAACTTTAATTTCAAAAAGAAGAATTAAGAATGATATTATTAAGCGCAACAACAATAGTAAGTAGTATAGTAGTTTTCCTTTTGGTGATACTTACACTGGTAAGTGTTTTACTTTTTGTGAAAGCAAAATTATCTCCTTCAGGAAAAATTACCATAAAAATTAATGGTGAAAAAGAGATTGTAGTAGATGGTGGAGATACGCTATTAACTACTTTGAGCAATGAAGGTATTTTCTTACCATCAGCTTGTGGTGGTGGTGGTACTTGTATACAATGTACTTGTCAAGTGACTTCAGGTGGAGGTAGTATTTTGCCTACTGAAAAACCGCATTTTTCTCGTAAAGAAATTGCTAATGATTACAGATTAAGTTGTCAAGTAAAGGTTAGAGAGGATATGGATATTCATATTCCTGAGGAAGTGTTTGGAGTTAAGAAATGGGAGGCAACAGTAGTTTCGAATTACAATGTAGCTACTTATATTAAGGAATTTATTGTTGAGGTTCCTGAAGATATGCCTTATGAGGCAGGTGGATATATTCAAATTGAAATTCCTAACTGTGAAATCCCGTTTTCTGCTATGGATATTACAGCTCATCCTGAAGATCATCCAGGTGAACCTAATAAATTTGACAAGGATTGGGCAGAAGGAAACTTTGCTATGCGTCATTTAGTAATGAAGAATGAAGAGGAGGTGGTAAGAGCTTATTCTATGGCTTCTTATCCTGCTGAAGGAAGAAAAATTATGTTGAATGTTAGAGTTGCTGCTCCGCCTTGGGATAGAGATAAAAATACTTGGGCTGATCTTAATCCTGGTGTTGCTTCTTCTTATATTTTTGGTCGTAAAGCAGGTGATAAAGTAATTATTTCAGGTCCTTATGGTGAGTTCTTTATCAATAATTCTGAAGCTGAAATGTTGTATATCGGTGGTGGTGCAGGTATGGCTCCAATGCGTTCACATTTATATGAATTATTCAAAACTCTTAAAACTGGAAGAAAAGTTTCTTACTGGTATGGAGGTAGATCAAAAGCTGAGCTTTTCTACATTGAGCATTTCCGTTCTTTGGAAAGAGAATTTAAAAACTTTAAGTTTCACTTAGTGCTTTCGGATGCTCAAGAATCAGATAATTGGACACCAATGAAAGATTTAGATGATACTGAAGGAGATGGTTTTGTAGGATTTGTGCATCAAGTAGTTATTGATCAATATTTAACTAAGCATGAAGCACCTGAGGATATTGAATTATATTTCTGTGGACCACCAATGATGAATCAAGCGGTTATCAAAATGGCAGATGATTGGGGTATTCCTGATGAGAATGTGAGGTTTGATGACTTTGGAGGATAAAAAATATACACTACACTTTAGATTTTAATCCTCTTCAATTTCTTATATTTGTATTTGATTTTAGTAAGTTATATTATTTGCATGATTTATGTAATAGTTATTTGAAATTATTAATTTTACGTATAAATTAAATTATTTAAAAAATGAAGACAAGAATATTATTAATTGTTTTATCTCTATTAACATTAGGTAATGTAGCATTTGCAGGTTTTCCAATTACTAAGCATCAGATTGTTAAATCATTTAGTGAAGAGTGTGACAATATTATATTAAAAGATGGTGTTGAAATCTCTGCTAAAGTATTTGAGATTACTCCTACTTTGATTAAGTATAGGCATTGCAAAAATTTAGATGGTCCTATTATTTCTGTATACAAATCAGATGTTTTTATGATTAAGTATAAAGATGGTTCAAAAGATGTCTTTAAAAGTGAATCAATAAATACTACTTCTGCTTCTGAAAGTGAATTGAAGGGTAATGGTTTTGCTGTTGTAGCGTTAATATGTGGTATACTAGGTTTTGTTGTCCCAGGATTAGGATTGCTGAGTATTATCTTTGGAGCTATTGGTGCAAGTAAAAAAAGAAAAGGCAAAGGAATGGCAATAATGGGAATGTTTCTTGGTTTAGTGAACCTTATTGTAGTATTGGCTTTGTTAGGTAGTTCTTAATTTAGTTAAGAAGTAAGCAAGATGTTAATAAAAAGCTGAGCATTTGCTCGGCTTTTTTGTTTTAATTGCACCAATAATTAAAAATTAGATTATGATAAGATTAATGATTCTTTTGCTGGCTATCCCTTTTCTAATGCAAGGGCAAAATTCTATTAAGTGTTCTACTTCAGAAATTAATAAAAAATATTTTGAGGAGCATCCTGAAGCAAGAAAGGAAAGAGAATGGCTCAATCAAAAATCAAGACTTGCAGAGTTAAATAAATCTGTAATGTCAACCTCTATAACTATACCAATTGTTTTTCATGTTAATGATGCTACAAATCCACAGAAAGTAACTTTAGCTCAAGTTCAATCTGCGGTAGATATTTTAAATGAAGATTTTAACGGTCTAAATCCTGAGTTTAATAGTTTGCGTACTGAATTTCAGGGTATTGCTTCAGATATTGAAATTAATTTTTGCTTAGCAGCAATTGATCCTGATGGAAATACTACGAGTGGAGTAACTTACCACTTTAATAATTTTAACGGAAAAGAGCCAAATGGTAAGGGTGGATCGGTAAAATCTGTGTCCGTATGGCCTGGCGATAAATATCTTAATGTTTGGATTGTAAATGAAGTTGAAACTGATGGTAGTTTATATAATTCTGGTTGGGCATTCTATCCATCAACTAGTTTGGTCAATCAAGGCCTTGATGGAATTGTATATAATCATAGATATTTAGGTTATGGAGAAGGTTCATCTGATGTTTCAGGACCTGCTTCTTGGCAGGCAAAAATGGCTAGAGTACTTACGCATGAGGTAGGACATTATTTAAATTTGATGCATACATTTGAAGATTATTGTATCTCACCTGGTGATGAGGTTTCTGATACACCTCCAGTATATCATCATGGCTCTAATAATTGTAATCAGAATTGGACACTTTGTTCTGGGGTTACAATAGTTAATGATGAAAATTATATGGATTATACTGATTGTCCTTCCATGTTTACTGATGGACAAAAATCCAGAGTGCTAACAGCTTTAAATTCTTCAGTAGGGTATAGGAGTAATTTATGGTCCTCTGCTAATTTAATTGCTGTAGGTTGTCAATCAGTTACAGCTGTACATCCTGAAATGATAAACGATAGAACCTTATTAAAAATCACTGATGTTTTAGGTAGAGAAACTAAGCCAACAATCAACACTCCACTTTTCTATATTTATGATGACGGAACAGTAGAACAGAAAATAATTATTGAATAATTAGTTCTTGAATTTTTCTTCATACAACTTAATCCAATCTTGAGGAGTCATTTTGGTACAGAGTTCAGCTATTAGTTCAAAAGGAATTTCCTCAATCTTTTTAAATCGAATACAACTTTTCCCCATATCTAATTTTCTTTTGCAATGTTTTGGGTATTCGCTTACAAACCAGCTTAAAAGTTCAGGATTAGCATAAATCCCCATATGATAAAGGGCAATAAAATTCTTTTGTGAGGCAACACTCATAAAAGGTAAAGGTAGCTCTGGCGAACAATGGTACCCATCAGGATAAAGCTCATGCGGCACAACCCATGAAGGCATTCCATACCCTAGTTGCTCTTTAAATCCTTTGGGTAAATTATCTCCAATTGTACTGATTAATTTTTTCATTACTGCTTTCCTTTCATCAGGAATATTTTCCAAATACTCTGAAATGCTATTTGCTTTTACTTTCATTTGTCAAAAGTAGTAAAATAGATTTTGTTGTCATGATATTATTTTTGGCTACTACTAACTATAACTAGCAACTATCTTTATCTTTGTTCACATGAAAAACATCCTTTATTTATTAGTCTTATTTTTATGTGCGTGTTCAGCCTCTGATAATAAAATATTAGTTGCAAATTCAGGAGAAACACAAGGGACTTATTACCATATTAAATACCTTTCTCCACAAGGGGAGAGTTTTAAGTTTCAGATTGATAGTTTACTTACCGAGATCGATAGTTCAGTTTCTATTTATAAACCTTATTCTATTATTTCAAGTTTAAATA
>Ga0308015_10001295_pt1 | contig 10540 bp, 7 predicted proteins | sample Neamet231_FD_203128 | JGI IMG/M metagenome (GOLD analysis project Ga0308015, IMG submission 203128) | Marine microbial communities from water near the shore, Antarctic Ocean - #231 | ecosystem: Environmental > Aquatic > Marine > Unclassified | place: Southern Ocean | collected 2014-07-28
TACGTTCCGGTAATGCTTTTACAGCTGCTCTTTGATTAGATCGTAGGCGGCCTTAATCGCTTGCGTTTTTTCAGTCGCGATATCGATCATCTCTTCTGGCAAACCTTTTGCAACCAGTTTATCCGGATGATGTTGGTTCATCTGCCGTCTATAGGCTTTCTTCAACTCAACTTCATTGCAATTAGGCGATACGCCTAACAATTCGTACGACGCCTTGATCTTCTCTTTCGACGACTCACTATCATTGAAGTGAGCCTGGCCTGACAAACGGCTCAACAACGCGTCGAACTCTGGTTTCGAATAGCCTAGATCATGAGCAATTCCCTCGATAAGGGTTTTTTCACGCGGATCCAGCCGGCCATCCGCGAAGGCGGTAGCCGCAATAATCTCTAAAAATATTTGTATTAAATTCCTGCGACGGAAACTCTCCCGCTTAAACTGCGCGAGCACCTCGTGCACCGGGAAGTCCGGTTTCTTTCCTTCGTTGAAGAGGTTGATAGCGACGGTGCGTTGCTGCTGATTCAGGCGCATCTGGTCCATGACTTTCTCTGCCATAGCGATTTCATCGATAGTGACCTTACCGTCTGACTTAGCGACATAGCCCATCAACGCGAACGTAGTGGTAAAGAATACCGACTGCACGCGCTCAGTAGCGCCTAAACCAAGCGAATCATCTAGCGAAAGACGATCTAGCCCTCCATCAAAGTAATTGCCTAGGGATGCGCCTAACACAGCACCCAAGGGCCCGCCCATCATGAAGCCGAATGTCCCGCCTACTACCTTTCCCCACCAACTCATATTAGTACTCGTTACTGATGATAAATTGCATTCCTATAAAAACTAGCTCGCCCAAGCAATCTAAAACCCAACTTTGATGCGACTCGACACCGTTTAGTTGAGATGTTCAACATTGGAAACGGAGTCTACTAGGAAATGAGGCCCTGAAACCAGTTCTTGTCTAATTCTCGCCTACATCCATCTAACTGACCTGCAAATCTATTTGAATTCGTCTGCACACGAGCTGCAGTGTCCACCAACCACTGTTTATCACTATAGGTCGCACGTTGATAGCCACCGTTGCCTTCGTGGTAGGCATAATAAAGATGCATCGCATTGTTATTCGAGATATCGCTTATCCGTGCAGAGTTCGCGTTGTACCAAGCCACGAAATCGATGGCGTCTGAAAAATTTCTACGTGAGGCACGACTGTTGCCAGATTTCTGTTCATATTCCTGCCAGGTTTCGTCGAGTGCCTGCGCGTAGCCGTAGGCAGAGCTTGGGCGACGACCCGGGAATACCCATAAGAATTTTTTTCTAGCAGGTTTCGCGCGGGACTGGAATGAAGATTCTTGATAGATAAACGCCATGTTTATCGATACGGGAATACCCCAGCGCTGCTCAGCGCTCTTAGCAGCGTTATACCACCCTCTGCGATCCTCGAATATTTCGCAGATGTCTGCCACACTTTCTGGAGGCGAACTGGCACAAGCCGCTAGAAGCAACACTAGCAGAGACAGACAAGCTATCTTTCTCAGATGAAATCTCATGGTATTTCCATTCAAACCTATTTAATTATCCACGAATCCCAGCGTTCAGGTCATTAGATCATCAAGATGCACAATAAATTCCCCTTCATCGAGAATTTTTATGTTCAATTCTTCCGCTTTCGTGAGTTTTGATCCGGCACCAGGCCCAGCCACAACACAAGAGGTATTTTTCGACACGCTCCCAGCCACCTTCGCTCCCAATGCAATCAACTTGGCCTTTGCCTCGCTTCTGGGCATTTGCTCGAGAGTGCCGGTCAGGACATAGGTCTCGCCCAGCAACGGCTTTGCTGAGTCGTCGCGACTAGCTTCTAGGATTGCCCATGTTACACCACCGGCCTGCAATTCCTTTATTAGGGCCACATTGTCACTATTACTAAAAAATATCCGAATATGCTCTGCCATTATTGGCCCGACATCAGACACTTGCACTAGGCTATCTAGGTCAGCTGCAATGATGCTCTCTAAAATACCGAAATGGGTAGCTAGCTGCAATGCCGTCGCCTCTCCCACCTCCCTTATGCCTAATGCAAACAGAAAGCGTGGCAGACTCGTACGCTTACTCCTGTGTATAGCAGCAACTATGTTCGCCGCCGACTTTTCTCCCATCCGCTCAAGGCTTGCAAGCTGTCCAGGCGAAAGCGTATAGATGTCTGCCACACTCGTAATAATCTCTTTGTCTACGAGTAGCTCTATAAGTTTATTACCGAGACCCTCTATATCCATTGCGCTGCGGGAAGCGAAATGCTTTATAGACTCCTTACGCTGTGCCGGGCAGATTATCCCACCGCTGCAGCGATAGAGTACGTCGCCATCTTTCACGACAGCAGATGCACAGGCCGGACACATCTGGGGGATCGAGATGGGTTTTCTTCCTATCTTCTTAGAGCCTTCATGGGGAATGACCTTGACGACCTTAGGAATTACGTCTCCCGCGCGACGCACGATCACACGATCGCCAATTCGCAGTCCGAGGCGCTCGATCTCGTCCATGTTATGCAAAGTAGTATTGCTCACGGTAACACCACCCACGAAGACTGGCTCAAGCCTCGCTACCGGCGTAATAGTGCCGGTTCTACCCACTTGGAATTCGACATCGAGTACCGTCGTAGATTTTTCTTCGGCTGGAAATTTATAAGCCATGGCCCAACGCGGGCTACGCGCATTAGTGCCAAGCTGCAGCTGAAGCTGAAGGTCGTCGACCTTTAAGACGGCTCCATCGATCTCATACGATAGATCGTTTCTCTTTGCTTGCAGCTCTAAACAATATTTAAGGCAGGCATCAACGCCTTTCCCAACACTTCGATCGGGGTTCACAGGAAGCCCCCACTTCTCGATCAAGGTAAAAATTTCACTCAGCGTCTTCGGCAACTTAATGCCTTCGACTAGGCCGACGCTGTAACAATACATCTTCAGTGGTATCTTTGCCGCCTTCTTAGGATCTAGCTGTCGAATCGCACCCGCTGCCGTGTTGCGAGGATTGACGAAGATTTTCCCGCCCTCTTTCTCAGAGGTTTCATTCAGCTTCTTGAATCCATTTTTATCGAGAAATATTTCGCCTCGAATTTCAACGACCGTGTTTTTCTTTTTCGGTTTTAACTGCAGCGGGATACTGCCTATAGTACGCACGTTATGAGTAATGTCTTCACCGGTAACACCGTCTCCACGAGTTGCTGCCCGCTTCAATTCCCCATCTGTGTACAACAGACTAACCGCAATGCCATCAACCTTGGGTTCACAACTATATTGAATCCTCGCCTCTGTCTCTAGGCGTTTCTTGAGGCGTGTCTCGAATGATTGTAGGTCGGCCTCACCGAACACCTTATTCAGCGAGAGCATAGCGATTTCATGCCGAACCTGAGTGAAACCTGCGAGAGCCTCTCCACCGACGCGCTGTGATGGCGAAGCTTCATTGAGAAGCTCGTGCTTGATTTCTAGCTCTTCAAGTCGACGCAGCAAGGCGTCAAAATCAGCATCGGGAATTTCCGGCGCGTCTTGAGAATGATACAAGCGATTATGATGCTCGATCTGCTGACGGAGAGTGTCTACTTCGCGTAGAATTTTTTCAGGAACTGCCATAAGGATTAGTTCTGAGATTAAGTTCTAAGATAGGGTTCAGAGACTTGCCTTGAAAATAAGTACTATCTTCTTAGCCGCGCGCGGCTACAGCCTTAAGGCGGCGTAACTCAAAGTCCCGAATGCGTTGACGGTAGTGCTCGATGGTCTGCCCTGTCATGCCATTTCTGTGATCATCTTTAAGATCTCCATCGAGCGTATCACGAATCTCTTGCGCTACGCCTAACATTTGCTCGAAGGCATCTAGGTTGTTGATAGCCGTTGGCAGCGCTAGAAAGAAACTGATTCCCAACGTAGTGAACTCGTCCATATTATTAAGATCGAAGGTCCCAGGATTCAACATATTGGCTACGCTGTAAATGACCGTGTCCTGATGCTCCTTGCTAAGCCGCTTATGAAATATATTCATATCACCGAACTTTAGTCCTGAAGTGATCAAGACCTCCAACAAGTCATCGCCAGCGAATACCCTGCCGTCTTTCGCAACAACATTGAGCACCAATACTTCCGAGCGCTCTAATTCCTCAGAATGCGTCTTCTGCTCTTGTGAATCAATCTCTAAACTAGCAGCACGCTTATGATCTAATTCATCGAGGACATCTTCGTCAACAATTGGGTCTACATATGCTGGCTCTTCTTTCTCAAATTCTTCAATACCTAATTGGGAATGAACTTCCTCAAACAGAACGTCATCGGATTCGTCTTCCACTAGTGCTTCCATATCGATATTAGCGACTAAAGGAGTAGCTTGCTGATCATCCTTTAATGACTCCTTGCTTCGCTTCGACTTGCGCCCGAAGAGAGAAAATAGAGAACGTCTGTTCTTAGGCTTATCCACCACCTCTGCTGTATGTTCGTCGATGTCATCGAAAAGGCCAGACTGATTAGCCTCATCAATCGATGGAGGAATAGCGCCTATGCGCTCGCCGGCTGACATTGAAAACCCATCCGCACTACTATTGGCATCGAACAGTGCCGGCTGCTCTTCTTGTTCTTGTAATAATTCTTGCTCGCGCAGTTCAGCTTGCTCATGTAGAGCATCATCGAAATTGCTTTCTACATGATCCTCATAACTGTCATCATCTGCAACTTCATCACTAAGCGCCTCGACCTCTTCCGTTACCTCTGGCTCTACAACGTAGTCTGGTGCTAGCGAACTCATTGTGTCGACGTTGCTTCTAAATTCATCCTCTTCTAAGTCTTCCTCATCATGGTCGAACAGCACATAACCTGTTTCATCCTCAATCTCTGCAACGTGTTTCTCGTGGGCCTGCGGCTCGGAAAGATCGACTTCAATCTCATCTTCGTCCCAGTCTTCGCCGATACTGTGCTCTTGGTTAATAAGGGGGCTGAAATCGTCTTCCGCGATTTCTTCGATGCATTCTTGTTGTTCTTCTCTGGCGAAGTCATCCGCCTCTTCTGCAACAGGCTCTTCAATGAATGCCGTCTCCGAATCTAAATCGTCTACAGCACCGACTTCCTGCTGGTATTCCCTCGGAGAAATTGCCCTTGCCATCGCAGGCTCTGACAGCCCTACAGCATCCATGAGCACGGGGATGTGGCCATCAATCTCTGCATCAGTCAGGTTAAGGGATTGCGCCTTGGTTTCTGCTAGATCCAGAGCGTTGTTCTGTCGATTCACTTCTTCTAGCGAGCGAGTGACAACACGGGCACCGCCGCCAGGTAGTTCGGCGAGCTCTAGCGATTCTAGGTCGACGTTGTCAGGGATATTTTTATCGATGGCTAGCTTGATCTGACCACGGCGGGCATTGATCGCAACGTACAGACCTCTAAGCACCACAGCAACTATGGCTAAGCCCAACAATAAGATGACTAATTCGCGTCCATTCATAGGAAGTCTACAGTACTCGATAAGAATGCGTTAAAACGTGAAAATTTTTAGTTATATCTTACAGTTACCGCATTTTCTTTAGCATAGAAACGGGTTATTTGAGTTGAGGCGATTAAGATTGATCCTCAAAGGCTGTAGGAAGAAATACCTAGGTGCTACATAGCAGCCAATTCGGCCGCCTCTTCGATATCAACTGCGACGATTCTAGACACACCAGGCTCGTGCATAGTCACACCGAGAAGCTGATTCGCCATCTCCATAGTGATCTTGTTATGAGTGATGAAGATGAACTGTACATTCTTCGACATTTCCTTCACCAGATTCGCATAACGCCCAACATTCGCGTCATCCAGCGGAGCGTCAACCTCATCCAACATACAGAATGGCGAAGGATTCAGACGGAAAATTGAGAACACCAACGCGATCGCTGTCATCGCTTTTTCACCACCGGAAAGCAGATGGATCGTACTATTACGCTTGCCCGGCGGTCTCGCCATAATGGCAACACCAGTATCGAGCAGATCTTCGCCAGTCATATCCAGATAAGCGTGGCCGCCACCAAATACTTTTGGAAACAGGTTCTGAAGGCCTGCGTTAATCTTGTCGAAAGTATCCTTAAAGCGTGACCGGGTTTCCTTGTCGATCTTGCGAATCGCATTCTCAAGAGTATCCAAGGCCCTCTCTAGGTCTTCATTCTGCTTGTCTAGATATATCTTGCGCTCAGACTGCTGCGAGTATTCGTCGATGGCAGCCAGGTTGATCGGACCCAGACGCTGAATTCGATTACCTAGCTTCTCCAACTCCTGTTCGCATTGCTCTTCGCTCAGCTCTTCGGACAGATTTTCAAGAACCTCCGCGAGCACAAACTTCGCCTGTTCGAGCTGCTCAAGTATGCCGTCGCGCTTAACCGACGCGCCCTCACTCTTGAGGCGCTTGTGCATGAGACTTTCTCGGATCTGATTGATCTGCTCCAGAACCAGATTACGTTGTTGCTCCAATGCCCGCGTAGCATGTTCGTTCGCATCTACGTTGGCCTTAGCCTCGGCTAATTCTTTTTCTACTTCTAAACGCTGTTGCAATAAGGCTTCAAGATCGCTGCGCATCTTCGCTAGCGGCTCATCGGCTGACGCTATCTGCTCCTGCAGCGAATCCATGCGTTCACGGCTGCGCTGCACCTGCGTTGCCATCCTATCCATGGTCTCACGCGTAGATTGCAATTGCGACTGAACTGATTGCTGCTTAAGTGCTAGCTCGTGCTCTAAGTCTTTGTCTTTCCTAGATTTTTCCCTACACAACCCTAAGGCCAACTGACGCTCTTGGCGCTGCGCCTCTAAGAGCTCGCGCCCTCCTACATCCTGCTCCATGCTGTCCAGCGCCTCCTGCAACCTGGAACGGGAACCTGCAGTATTTTCCTCTTCAACTGCCAATTGGCGATTCAGCTCTTCCAGCTCATGGTAAATGCGCTCTTTACGCAGCTGCGCTTCTTCAACCTTGGCCATCTGGGCACTGACTTGGGACTTCAGTTCGCTATGCTGCTGAGTCTTCTGAGCTAACTCACCCTGCAGGCTCTCGCGTTCAGCCTCATCTTGGCTCAGGGCCTCTTTTGTTTGAATCTGTTTTTCATGTAAAAAATTAGATTCCTCTTCTAAATTTTTGATTTTATTAAATAAGTCAGAAATTATTCCACGCCTTTCTACGATCGATTCCTGCTTAGTGAAATTGCTCACCTGCAGCCATGCACTGCCAAGCCATACACCGTCGGCAGTGATGATCGAATCTTGCGGCCCTAGCTGAGCGCGATGTGAAAGCGCTTCCGACACGCTGCCGGCGACATAGATGCCCCGCAGCATATCGTTCAGGCCCCACTCGCTGCTGACCTTCTCGGCCAGAGGAGAGAGTGGCATCTGCGGACTCTGCGCAGACTCTTTAGCGGCACGCACATCTATAAGGGCCACTTTGCCCTGTGGCAGCTCGGATAGCATCGCCTCGATATTGTCCAGGCCCTCGACACAGATACTTTGTAGCGAGTCGCCAAGCACCATCTCTACAGCACGCGCCCAGCCGTCATCTATCTTGATACCCTCTGCGAGCCTTATTTGTTTGTCCAGCCCCTGCTTGCCTAGCCACTGGTTCAAGGATTCATTGTCTTGCCCTAAAGCGGCTTGTTGCAGAGCATCTAGGGAGGCCTGCTTTCCCTTAAAGGTCTGTAATTGACTGCGAATATCGTTTAAATCGTCGGAACCCTTACTAATAAATGCACGATGCTCTTCGATCGACAGGTTCAACGCTCTATTCTTTGCCTGCATAGAAGTAAGAGTCTCTTCCAGCAGCAACACTTCGATTGAAGCTTCGCTAACGGAGTCGTCTACCGGCCCTTCGGCAAGCGACCTATTCTCGTCTTCGAGCTTGCGTCTTCGTTCGAGTCCGCGCTCGACAATGCTTTCTAGCTGTTGAATTCTGGATTGCTCGACCTCGGCAACCTTGCGCGGCTCTTCGGCGCGCTGATTAAACGCATCCCAATCAAGCTGCCATTGGGTTAGATCTTGTTCTGCCTGCGCGAGCAACTCCGAGGAAGACTGCTCTGCAATACGCGCCTCTTCCAATGCGGGCATAATAGTAAGCATCTCGGCATCGAGCTGCGTGATCTTCTTGAGATCAACATCCAACTCTTCTTTGGTCTGCGACCAGACTTCTTCGGTCTCCCGCAGATCGAGGTTCTGCTGATCGACACGCTCGATATGGTGCTCTATCGACTGCTCTATTCTAGCGATGTCATTACCCAGGCTATAGAAACGCGCCTGCACCTCACCGAAGGCATCGGCGAGTTCTGCATTGTGAGATAGATGCTCCTCGATCTTCGCTTCTATCTCACGCTGATCAGCCGTAGTTGACTCGACCTTAATTTCGAGCCCCTTGATCGCTTCCTGGTTTTCTTTCAATTCCTTATCGAGACTACTCCAGCGAATACCGTTCAGATTCGCCGTCGTATCACGTTCCTGCTGTTTGAATTCAGCGTACTTCTCGGCGGCAACAGATTGACGCTGTAAGTGTGCGAGCTGACGACCTAGCTCCTCGCGAATATCTTCCAAACGCTCGAGGTTATCCTTGGTTCGCTTGATGCGGTTTTCAGTTTCTCGACGGCGCTCTTTGTACTTAGAAATTCCCGCGGCCTCTTCGATAAACACTCGAAGCTCTTCCGGCTTAGACTCGATGAGGCGGGACACCATGCCCTGCTCGATAATGGAATAGCTGCGCGCACCCAGACCGGTGCCAAGGAAAATATTAGTGATGTCTTTGCGGCGCACCTTCGTGCCGTTCAGCATATAAGTAGACTGCGCCTCGCGGTCGACCTTACGCTTAATAGAAACCTCATCGAAGTTAGCATACTCGCCGGTTAGCTTATGATCATGATTATCAAAAACCAGCTCGACACTCGCCTGGCCAACAGGTTTGCGGCCTCCGGAGCCGTTAAAGATGACATCCGTCATGTTCTCGCCACGTAGATTCTTCGCGGAGCTCTCCCCCATGACCCAGCGTACGGCATCGATCACATTCGACTTGCCACAGCCATTCGGGCCAACGACTGAACAGAGGTTGGAAGGGAAATCAATTGTGGTGGGGTCAACGAAGGATTTAAAGCCGGCTAATTTAATGCATTTCAGGCGCATGAATGACTCTGAAAAATTACCTGCTTTCTAACCGGCAGGTTGAAACAAATTGGACTAAAGGCAGACACTGGAACTGAAATCTAAAGCTGCGCTTCGTTGCTAAATTGATGTTATATTATTGTGCTATTTACAGCTATGAAGTCTATCCGATTTGACTAGCCAATGACACCAGAAAACCTGTTCGCACTAAAATAAATGAGTCAGTAAACTTCTCTATTAGCCACACAGAAATGATGCTTAATCTTGGGTAGCGATATTGTTCTAGGCGGGCTGGACAGAGAGGACCCGCGCTGAGCTAGCTCGGCTCGATGAGCGAGAAGATAGACATTGGATTGTGGAGGACATGGGCTAACTAAGCTTTTGCCCAATTAAAGTGGCCTTCGAACAGTGGGCTTCAGCGGAGGGTTGGTGCTTCGTGACTTTTCGGTTTCAATCGGAGAAAAAACCGGCAGAGAGTTAATTTTTGCACCGGGCAAGACAGGTTCGATGCGACGCTGAATTTCTTCCAGTGTTCCGCATATTTTTTCGCTATCTTGGCTCCTGTTAATCTGCACTTGCATACAGGCTACCTGTTCTGGGCTAGCGACCGTTAGGTTATAGCTTGTGAGTTCAGCTTCACTCATTCGATTGAAGCTGGGCTTGACCAATGATGAGCAAGAACCGAGAAGCATTCCAGTCGCTAAAATCAAGGCTGCCCTAAACACGGTAAGGGCTAAAGGCCGTAAAAATTTGCTTAGCTTCTTCATATCCATATTCATACCCAGAAGATACTCGCTTCAGTATCAGGAAATATCTCAAAAAGCTGTTTCCCAGAGCTAGAATCGTCCGTCCAGAATAGCTTGCATAGGGGGTGAGATAGAACCACTCTGACTCAAGTGGGATGTGTGGAATAGGTGGCGGACTAGATCAGCGATCAAGCTCTTCCCCTATAGTATTTATAATCTCTTTGTCAGCGAGAAAGCGGTGCTTAGCCAATATCAGCTGCCAAAAAATTATCGTACCGGATTCTTTCTGCGTATTAAACATAGACTTGGCATCAGCAATACCTATTAGATAAGTACTCTCTGATATCATGCCATTAGAATACGCTGTATCTGCTGCCAGCCAAATATTAATGCTTCTATAAAATTGAGCTTGCTTTCCAAGAGCTTCGATTTCTGTATATTCAGCAATTGGTTTTTCAACAAACAGTTCAGGTTCATCTATATGCGTTGCACTATAAGCAGCGTAGCTATTCAACATTTCCCATTCTGTTTCTACTTGCACTATTTTGTTCGCGAGACGACCCTCATAGGTAATAAAAATTAATTAGATATTAAGTGTAAATGCACCTATTATCTCGAATAGACGATGCATAGCGCCGCCTCCCTTCTTTAGATGCTTAATATATCGACTAATAC
>Ga0308015_10001297_pt1 | contig 10538 bp, 8 predicted proteins | sample Neamet231_FD_203128 | JGI IMG/M metagenome (GOLD analysis project Ga0308015, IMG submission 203128) | Marine microbial communities from water near the shore, Antarctic Ocean - #231 | ecosystem: Environmental > Aquatic > Marine > Unclassified | place: Southern Ocean | collected 2014-07-28
ATGACTGCGGACAATATCAGAACTTGACATCGTGCCGTATCCAGCAAGCAATTGATGATCGAGAACTGCCACTGGGGTAACGACGTGCCTGTGCGCGGCGGGCAGTGGGACCCGAGCGCAGGCCGCACTTGCCCTTTCTCCATGTATCGGACAATCGCCGATCTGAGTCCTGAGTGGTCGTCCGTGATGACCAATCTGTGGTCCGTGATCCGTTCCTGGGAGACAAAGATTCTCTGTCGAGGCCCGGATGCTTTGCGTATCCGGATATGCTGGAGGTGGGCAACCTCCGTTCGTTCGAACAGGACGTTTCGCACTACTCTGCATGGGCGATTGTCTCATCGCCGTTGATCGTCGGCCTCGATATCACCGACAAGAGCAAGCTCACCCCGGCGATCCGCGCCCTGATCGGCAACCCCGAGATCTTGAAGATCGACCAGCAGTGGCAGGGCAGCCCTGGCAGCCACGTGAAAAGCTGGACGTGGTGCTGCGCTTCACCGCACCGCAGGCGTGCAACGGCTCCGCGGCGCAGAAAGGCTGGCGCTTCAACGGCTCCAAATCAACGCCCGGCCTCGTCACGTACACCGGCGCGGCGACGCAGGGTAAGGCGCTGTGCCTGGACGCGGCCTCGTCGGGCGGCGTGGCGAGATTACTGCCGTGCGATCCGAGCCGCGAGGGGCAGCAGCGGCAGCTGTACACCTGGTCACAAACGGCGAGCGCGCTCATGAACCGCAACAGCAACTGCATGGGCACCGAAAAGGGCCAAAGCATCCCTGGCGTCCCTGCACCGAACATATCGGCGGTGATTGATGTGGAGGGCTGCAACGGCCTCAACACCGCGGCGTTTGCATTCACCGGCGCCGGTGAGCTGCGGGTGAACGGCTCGACCTGTGTGACCGCGGCGGCCGAGGCTCCGTCGGTCCGCGAGCAGACGCTTCACGTCTTCAAGAAGCCGCAGCCTGGCGGCGTCGTCGCAGTGCTCCACATTAACGACTGGCACGCCAACGTCTCCGGCGTGTCACTGCAGCTTGGCTCTGTGCTGCCGCCCTCAGCGGGCGGCAAGTGGAAAGTCCGCGACGCTGTTCAGCGCAAGGACGTGAAGACGGTGTTGGCGGACGCTGCGTTTGAGCTCGGCACGCTGCAGGCGTACGGCTCGCGCTTCCTGCTGCTGTCCAAAGCGGCGGAGCCAACGGTCAAACCGACGATGCGGCCGCTCGAGATGCTGCGGAGCCTCCGCTGCACCTCAAGCTGCTGGCCGGCGCCTTCGCGCTGGGTTGGTGCGTCTACATGATGTACGCGGTCTCGTACTGGCAAGCTGCTTCGACGTCGACGGTGGAGCAAGCAGCCTGCGATTCGCCGCAGCTGGTATACGCGATGGGCACCAGCGCTAAGCGCGAGTAGCGAGTAAGCCTAACATATTGACTTAAGTGGTGATCTTCTCCTGCGGGATGCCGACGATCTCGCCTCCCTGCTGCGTGGACCATTCGGTCCCCTTGTTGTCCTTGCGCGCCGCGCTCTGCATCTCGCTGTCTCTCTGTTTTGCTCTATCGATCTCCCTTTTCTGCGCCCCAGCACCCATGCACCCATGACGGTCTGCAAGGACAACAACCTGACCAACTGCTACACGGAGGATGGCGGCGAGATCATCGGCATCCCGGAGGAGAAGATTCGCGTAGACTGAGCTCAGTTAATCGCGAGTCCACTGCAATGATCATATTTTAGACAGCTCTAATTGTCAGATTCGCCAGGCCGTCCTCCGCGTCGTCGTCGGCGTCGTTCAGCGCGGCCCTAATCCGCTCGCTCGTCTTCGCCGCCTCCTCCTCCGTCACATCCGCCGCGCCCCTCGTCTTCTTGTGCTGCAGCTGGCTCACCTTGACCAGCGCCTCCTCAAAGCTCTGCTGCAGCTTGCCGTTCCTCGGGTCGCGCTTCAGCATGCGGTGCAGGTCCTCCACGCTCTTCTGCGCCGCCCGCACCTCCGCCAGCCACGCGCTCTTGGCCGCCAGCGCCGCCCGCTCCCGCTCCATCCGCGCGTTCACCGCGGCCTTGGCCGCGGCGTCGATCTCGGCCGCCTGCTTGGCCTCCGCCGCGGCGATCGCGTCCAGCCTCGCCTGCTCCACCGCCTGCCGCGCCGCTTCCTCGTGCTCGAGCACGCGCTCTCGGCGCGCCTCGTCCGCCGGCTGGCCGCTCAGCACGCAGCACACCGCCTCGCTGAACTCCTGCGTGGTGCAGTAGCCAGAGCGTGGCGCGGTAGAGCCGCAAGCGCCCGCCTGCATCACGCGCTCGACGTCGCGACCGCAAAGGTCGGCCGGCAGCATCCCCTGCTCGACCGCGCCGTAGACCGCGCGCTCCAGCCGGCTCGCGATCTCCTCCGAGTCGTCCTCCGCCAGCGAGCGCAGCAGCATCGCGCCGGCGAGCATCTGCCCGATCGGGTTGGCGGTGCCCTCGCCCGCCACCGCCGGCAGCGTGATCGCGGACGGCTGCGGGCACACGTGCTTGCACCTCAGCTCGGCCATGATGGCGTGCGTCGGGCCGAAGACCGCGTAGCCGTTGCCCTCGGCAGCGACAGCGGAGGTGCACTGGCTGCCCAGCACGCCGCTCAGCACGCTCGCCACCATCCGGCCGCTCACCGACGGGCACAGCACCACGTCCAGTGGAAACTCGCAGCCACCGCCGCCCGCGAGCAGCGCGAAGATCAGCGCGCTCGCATCCTGCACGTCCGTGCTGATGCCCGCCGCTTCCAGCTCCTCCGCCCTCCCCTCGAACGCCCCCGCGCAGGCCTCGCTGAAGTCGGCGTCGCTGCGCTCCAGGTCGCAGACCACCGTCACTCGTCTTCTCCCCTGGCGCAGCGCGTACTCCACCGCAAAGTTCGCGATCCGCCGCGCCGCCTCGGCCCGCGGCCGCGTCTCCAGCCACCGCCCCGTGCCCTCGGGCACCGGCTCGCCCACCTTGTCGTCGCCCCGACCGCACGAGCCGCACTTGCGTGGCACGCGACACACATCGCAGCACTTCTGCAGCACGGGCGTGTCGGGCGCCGCGCAGCCCTCGGCCGGCCACTCCTGGCTCGCGTCGCGGATCAGCACCGCGTCCAGCGGCGGCGGCACCAAAGCGCTCAGCGTGGCCGCCGTGAGCTCCGCCTCGCGCATGCCGCCCATTGCGGCCGCGTTGGCACCGCGCTGCATCGTCGCGCCGCGCAGGCTGCGGAACGGCCGCACGTCGGCAAAGAGCCCGCAGCTCTGCCGCCACATCTCGCCCGTGTTGGAGAAGCTCCTGCCGCGCACTTTCACCGGCAGCGCCGCCGCGTCGGCGCGGTTTTCGGCCGACTCCAGCGCCTCGGCCTCGGCCGGCGTGGCCACGGGCCCCGTGAACAGCCGCGCGTAGCCCTCGAATTCCTCGAGGTTGGCCTCGCAGCACCACTGCCCGCTCCTCGCCGCCTCCGCCGCGCCGAACGCCAGCTGCTTGAACAGCACCTTGCCCGGCGCCGCGCAATCGATAGCGTTGATCGCCGCGTCCACCACCTCCGGTCCGATGCCGTCGCCGCGCACGCAGAGCACTGGGAACGTCCGGCCGATGCCCGCCACCATCCAGCCGGCCTCGGACGCCGCGATGCGCGGCAGCCCGTAGACGAGCACGCTGAGCGTGGAGTACCACCGCGTGGTCATTTGCACCGTACGCTCCTGGCGCTCGTAGCCCGGACTGGCCACACTCACGGCGCGCTCGCCGCGCGCCTTCGACGCCGGCCGCGCCGCCGCCGCGCCGCCCGTCCGCGCGTCGAAGCCGTACAGCCCGTCCAGCAGCGCCAGCCCGTGCGCGTCCACGCCCCACAGCTCGCCGCCCACGTGCACTGCGGCCGAGGCCGCCCAGGCGTTGTCGACCGCCCCCGACTCGACGCGCCACTCGAAGTTCGACGCGCAGCCCAGCACCCAGTCCGCGTCGCGCGACGACTGCGGCAGCACCAGCTCCGCGTTGCCCAGGTACCGCGCCACCAGCGGCTGCCGCCCCTCGCTCTCCCACTCCGCCACGCGCGAGCCCGACTCGGGGCCCGTCGGCGGCACCAGCAGCTCGTGCCGCGCGCCGACGCGCACGAGGTCGTCGTAGATCAGCACCGTGGTCATGCCGGTCGAGCCCACGCCAGCAGAGTCGATGCCGCCGGGCAGCTCCACCTCGGCCGTGTCGATCGACTGCTCCAGCGACGTGCCCGTTGTGGACGGCGACTTGGGCCGGGCGGCGGAGGAGGGGCGCATGGTGATGTGTCCTTGTGCTGCGATCGAGTTCCAAGGCCGCCTTGAGGAGAGCGGACCCGGCCGTCGTGGCTCACCGCGGTTGATGACGCGGTGTGATCGCGCTCTGGAAATGTAGCGCTCCGCTTTTTCTGAAACCGAATGGGGCCTGTCTAGGGTGCGTGGCGCCATTCGTCGACGTTGCTGAACGCACAGACGCGAAAGCAGTCTCCTGTAAACCAAAATAGTCCGCTGAGGTTCTCGACGCGCGCCGCGGGCCGACGGCACCGCATGATGAGGGTTCTTCTCGTGGCTGCAGCGGCCGCCGTGTCCCATGGCTCGCCCGACGTTCCCAAGTGGCAGCACACGTACAACATGACACAGAGCACTGTCGTCATGCCGTGCAACGAGTCCGGCTACGCGGACCCGAAGCTCTTCTCGCGGTTCGGCATCTCTGATTTTGATTGGAGCAATGCGAAGGTGGAGTGGTCCAACGCCAAGCCGATGGATTGCGAGGAGCGGCTGGTCACCCAGGCGGGAATGGTGAAGGCCGTGAACCCCACCGCGCGGGTCTTTGTCTATCGCAATCTGGTCAAGGTACACGCTGCTCCGCCGCCCGCGCTCCACCCTCGCCGCTCACTCCGCGCTTGCCTGTTCAGGCGCTGCCCTGGTACACGTCGGTGAGGGAGAAGATCACCGACCCGGCCTACAGCGGCTGGTTCCTGCCCTTCTCCAAGAAGCCGTCCAACGGCACCAAGTGGCACATGTCCAAGTGCACCGGCAGCAAGTGCAGCGACCTGTACCACGACCAGGAGCAGACGCCCCACGCGCGCGGCTCGAGCCCGACCGCGCCGACGCGCACGAAGCTGAGCGACGGCTGGTATGTGTACAACAACACGAACGACGTCTCGGGCTGCCACCCCGGCTGGGAGACGATCGTGCAGGGCAAGCCGCAGAAAGACTGGCAGGGCTGCAAGGCCGCCGCGGAGAAGCTCGGAAAGAAGGGTTTCACTTGGTGGTACGATCCCACAAAGCCCGAGCAGCCGCCCTTTTGCTGGTGCCTCGACCAGTGGGTCGGGACAACGCCGCAAAACCACAAGAGGCCGGGAGGGGAAAAGAACCACGCCTCCGGCTACAAGCCGTCGGCCGGAGAGAAGCCGCCGCCGAGCGCCGGCCACGGCCCCGGCAGCGCTCAGCTCTGCGCCAGCGGCGAGTGCGACTGCGGCAACGGGTTTCCCTGTGGAGAGTACCTCTGGGATCACCGGAACCAGTCGCTGCGCACGTGGCTCCTGAACGAGTTCATCCTGGGCAAGAAGACAGGCCTGGGCAACGAGAACGTGGACGGCTTCTTCCTCGACGACGGCTGGACAAACAAGTCCGCGAAGGTCCCTCCCTGGGCGCCGCCGTCGTACGCGCAGTGCTCCATGTCGCCGGTCGGCGGCGCGACGGAGGAGGACTACTTCTGCACCGCGGACATGGGGCTCTCGCAGCAGGACGTGAACGAGATCCGCGGCAACTGGTCGCAGACCATCGCCGAGGTGCACGCCACGGCGCTCAAGGCGGGCGGCTTCACCTGGCCGCAGTTCGTGCAGAACGGCCTCTACTCGCTGGATCTGAAGGACCCGCGCAAGACCTGCGCGACCGACATGCGGCAGCGCTGCAAGCCGGGCAACCGCTGGCACGGCGGCGCGCTCATGTACGAGTTCACCCGCAAGCTGTTCCACGACCCGTTCCCGCTGCCCTACATTCTGGAGGACGTGGCGATGTTCCTGCTGGTGCGCGGCAAGTTCGCGTGGCTGGGCTTCAGCTGGATGGGCTGCAACACCGCGCAGGTCGCCAAGTACTTGCGCCCGCCTGCGCTGGACGAGGACTACGGCGAGCCGACCGACGAACTTTGCAAAGAGACGAAGGCCAACAGCGGAGTTTTCGTGCGCGAGTGGAGCAAGGCCAGCGTTAGAATGGACTGCAACGCGTTTAAGGCGACGATCACGAAGAAATAAACGTGAGGTGTCGCCCTGTTGCTGCCACCGGGCCAGCTTGCTGCCCCTGCACCGCGGCCGGGTGAGGATGCTTGCTCAGAACTTTGAGAAAAGGAGGTGCCGAGCCAACCTTACGAAATCGAAGCGGCGTCCGATGTCATCGGCGGCAATGACGGCGTGGCAGGCCTCCACTCTCATGCTTTTCGCGATGCTCGGCACCGCTGGCAGCGCGACGCAGGCGCAGCCGTCCAGCTCGAACGCCACGTTGAACTCCAATACGGGCGAGCTGGCGCACAAGCAGTGCTTCGGGCTGCTGAAGCTGATCGACCAGGGCTGCAACCACTGCGGCGACGGGCGCTGGGCCAACGCCACGGCGCAGCGGTGCCAGATCTGCACGATGTGCAACGGCGACGATGGGCACGTGGCGGTGGTGGCGTGCACGAAGCATGCGGACACGGTCTGCCAGCGGTGCCCGGGCGGCACGACGGCGAAGCCCGGCAAACACAACGGCGCCGAGACGGCGGAGCTGCAGGGCGCGTTCGCGAAGGACGGCCGCTGCGCCCCGTGCAAGATCTGCCCGCGCGGCTTCAGCCAGAACTCGACTTGCCTGCCAGACGCCGACCGCACCTGCACGAAGACCGACTGCGGAGGGGAGATGCCGGAGGTGAAATTCGCCGACGTGGTGCTGGACAAGGCGGGCGACTCGGCGTACCGCGCGACCGCCACCGTGCGCTGCATCACCGGCTACGAGGGCGGCGGGCGCATCGAGTGCAAGGCGGACGGCCAGTGGACGTCGCCGCCGCAGTGCAGCGCGCCCAACTTGAAGTGCGACCCGGGCAACGAGCCGCTGGGCGGCAAGTGCAGCGTGTGCACGGGCAACACCATCAGCTGGGACGGAGTCAAATGTCGGCCGTGCCCGGTCGGAAGCACGGCGAAGAACGACCGGTTTTGGGGCACGCCGACCACCTGCGACGGGCTCGCGGGCTGGTACCCGACGAACGAGAAGAACGCGGACTACGAGCGCTGCTCGCTGGACACGTACAAGCCCGACGTCTCAAACTTCAAGTGCGGCGCGTGCAACGCGGAGCAGGTGACGCTGGCGGTGGGCTCCAACTCGAGCTCCGACTGCGTCTGCCAGGCGGGGTACTACGGCCGGCGGGACGGCTTCATCGTGTGTTTTGACAACGAGTTCGACCCGAACGTCGAGCTGGCGTACTCCAAGAAGTTCGCCGGCGCGATCGACTGTTACAACTGCGACCTGCTGAGCTGCGCGGTGTGCGAGACGGACGGCGGCGCGCCGAGGCCGATGAAGGGCTGGGCCGTGTGGAAGCCAGCTGACGGCTCCGACTCGGACATCTTCAGCCTGGGCACGCACTGGCACTACTTCCGCTGCCCGTACGCGCGGTCCTGCCAGCACTCGACGCCGGGGATGTGCTCCAACCATTCCAGCGGTCCGCTCTGCGCCGTCTGCGACAAGGAGTACTACCGCGACGGCGTGGCGGGCGACTGCCTGGCCTGCGCGAGCCACAGCGTCGGTGAGATGATCGAGTTCGTGACGATCATCGCCTTCGGCTCACTGCTCTTCACGGTCTTCTTCGCGGTGCTCAGCTGCCGCGTCAAGCTGATCAAGCTCGACTCGACGCTGGTCTCGATCCTCACCTGCTCCGCGCGCATCACCATCAGCTACTTCCAGGTCGTGACGGAGCTCGGCAGCACGCTGGACATTTCGTACCGCCGCGTGCTGCCCAGCTTCGAGTACGTGCTGTCGCTGATCAGGCCGCTGTTCCTCGACGTCTCGGACCTGCTGTCCTGGCAGTGCTGGGGTGGCTTCTACGCGCTGCTCTGGACTCGCGTGCTGGCGATGCCGCTGTGCCTGCTCGCGCTCGTCTTTGTCCGCTTCCGCTGCTTCACGCCGCGCGGCAAGCCCGACAAGTACAACGCGCGCAAGCAGCTGCTGATCTTCACGTTCCTGCTCTACCCGAAAGTCTCGCATTGGCTGTTCTCGTACTTTATCTGCCGGCAGCTCGGGCCCAGCGCCAAGGACGACTACCTGGAGGCCGACTACAGCATCAGCTGCGGCTCGAGCTCGTACACGCTGACACAAATCCCCGTGATCGTGCTCATCGTGCTCATCCCGGTCGGCATCCCGAGCTCGCTGTACATGGTGATGATGTGGAGCCGCGCGCGCTCGGCCAGACTGTTCGAGCAGCTGCCCGCGGCGGACGTCAGCGAGATCCTCACTGCGGACGCGCGCTTCGCCGTCTTCGCGCACGGCCGCATGCTGCGGCAGGGCGGACTGCGCTCGCTGGTGAAGTTCTACCGGCCCGAGTGCTTCTACTTTGAGCTGATCGACTGGACGCGCAAGGTGGTACTGACCGGGCTGCTGCTGTTCGCAAACCGAGGCACGCTCGGGCAGACGTTCTTCGGCGTGTTCCTGACGATTGGGTTTCTGAGCCTCACGATCTGGCTGCGGCCGTACGCGGCGACGCGCAACAACGTGCTGCACTTTTTGACGCAAGCCGGCGAGACGATCCTGATGCTGGTCTCGCTGGCGCTGCGCGCTGGTGGGCCGGGCGCGGTGGACAAGCTCGCGGAGAACACAAATCCCTTCGACAAGCTCATGGTGGGCGTGATTGCCCTTGTTGTCGGCGCCGGCGTGCCGCTGATCCTGCTCTCGGAGGCGATCTTCGCGCTGGGGACCGCCTTCAAGGAGAAGTACGCCGCGGACAAGGAGATGGGGCAGTTCTTCCAGAGCCCCGCCCGGATCTCCGAGGCGGGCAACAAGCTGCGGATGTCGGTCAACTCACGGGTGGGCGACTCCGTCCAGCTGGAGCTCGGGAGCACGCCGACGATCGCGCCGCGGGAGCTCGAGATGCGCACCATTGAGCGACACGGCGGCGGCAAGTCGCCCGGCGGCCGGTTCGCGGTGGCCAAGCAGAAGGCGCTGATGTTCACGCCGCATAAGCTTTCGTCCAAGCCGAAGGAGCCGCAGGAGGAGCCGGAGCCGGAGCCGCCCTCGCAGCAGCAGGCGACGCTGGACCTGAACGACTCGGACGAGGACGACGGTTGGATGGACGGCGCGGACGGGGCGGCGGCGGAGTGGGGCGGCGACGAAGTGATCAACCGAGAGCGTACGTCGAGCAAGATCTACCCGGAGGACGACGAGATGATGTCTCCATAATCACACATTCATCGCTAGCTTGAAGTGCACACCTTCGGGTTCACAACTGGTGAGTTCGTTGATATGCACGTGAGCACGTTCTTCGTCGCCGTGTCGGTGCACACCATCGTCTTCGCGGTGCCGGGGGTGTAGACGCAGCCGCAGTACTTTCCGGTGTTAGTCTTCGGGTCCGTGGTGCAGCTGATGCCCTGCGCGTTGATGTTGGGCTTCTGCTCCGCGACGCAGCTCGCTTTGTCCGTGGCGAGCGCGCACGTCGTCGCCGAGACCGACATGTGCTGGCAGTCCGTGAGGTTGTAGCTCACCCGGCACTCCTTCGACTTGGCCTTGCACGCCGTCACGTTGGCCATCTGGCGGTAGACCTGGTAGCCGGGCACCGCGGTCGGCACCGCCTCGGACTTGACCGGCGTGCGCGACAGGCCGAAGGTCTTGGTCGGCTTGGCGAGCGCGATGGACGTGCCGTCGCCGCCGTGCGACGCGACGGCGTTGGTCCAGATGTACTGCAGCAGCGCCTCCACGTCCAGGCCGAGCTCGTTCGCGAGCATCTGGTACGACACGGCCTCGTTCTTCAGCTTCGCGGCGAGCGACAGCACGTTTGAGTCCACCTGCGCCAGGTAGCCGTTCGCCTTCGCCGCGGCCTCGCGGATCTTGATCTGCGAGGAGATCTTGGCCTCGGCGATCTTCAGGTTGGCCACCTCCTGCTTCTGCGCGTACTCGTTCACGGCGGTCAGGATATCCTGCTTCGCCACCTCCGTGCGCTGGATCGCACCCTGGAACACGCGCGGCACGCCGATGCTCAGCAGGTTGAATGTGATCACCTTGCAGTGGATGCGGTCCAGCTCGCGCGTGATGTCGTCCGTCATCTTCTTGATCACCGCGTCGCGCTGCAGGAAGAAGTCGAAAGACTTGAAGCTGGCCGCGGCGTTGCGCAGCACCGCGCGCGAGACCCGGATGTACGCCCTCTTGTAGTCGGCGATCTGATCGTCGTCCTCCGACGGACCGAACCACTCGTACAGCTGCACGATCTGCGAGACGTTCTTGTTAATAGTGAACTGCAGACTCGCGCCGATGGTGATCTTCATGCCGTCGCGCGAGCGTGAGCGCAGCGACGGGTGGTCCGCGTCCTTCTCCGGCGCGAACTTGATCGTCTGCTGCGTTTTCGGGTAC